>Ga0307380_10007633_pt1 | contig 14023 bp, 18 predicted proteins | sample UN3MG_FD_202239 | JGI IMG/M metagenome (GOLD analysis project Ga0307380, IMG submission 202239) | Soil microbial communities from Risofladan, Vaasa, Finland - UN-3 | ecosystem: Environmental > Terrestrial > Soil > Coastal area > Acid sulfate soil | place: Finland: Risofladan, Vaasa | collected... | reverse complement strand
AAACCCCGTTCCAACCATTTCTTTAAATTTTTGAAACATTGAGATAGATTCATCTACGGCATCTTGTATTTCTGTAACCAAAGTTTCCGCAACTACTACTGCCCCCCTCTTGCCCCCATCAGCAATTCCTTTTTCAATATCTTTACTGGTTTTATTTAGCTTTGTCTGATCTACGTTGACAGGAACTTTGTTAGTTCCACCACCAGAAAGTGCCTTATTGATTTGTGCCTGAATTCCCTCTAACGCCGTTGAAGATAAAGTAATTTTTTCAATTGTCAACAGCATGTCTTTTGCCAAAGTATTTATGGCGGTTTGAAGTAATGTTTTTTGATCAGGCGTGTTTTTTACAACAGCCTCAACAATTATTTGATATTTATTGGACACACCTACCTCCCTTCAAAGAGGCTAGTGTGCCTCCACTTATTCTTATCATCAGCTAAGTGCTGTTTATTTCCATTTTAAAAAACCATTCTTTATAAAGTATGTTAACCCAACAGCAAAAGCATCGCTCTCGTCATTATTTGCAAAAACAATATCTTTATATCTTTCCACTATAGCTTCTTTTACTTCTTCTTTTGTTGAATTCCCGCTTAGAATTGCAGCCTTCACAGTCCTTGGGGAGTAATAGATTTGAGGTATATCCCAAAATATCATCTGAACAACTCCATGTACTTTATATATGGTAGCTGTTGCTTTGTTGAATCTTGAAAAAGCTTGTTCTAAAATAACTAAATTTGGAGGATATTCATCCATTAAGTCCAAAATAAATGTTGCTATTTTTTTCAATCTCAATCCTATTGAATCTTTTGATGTTGTTGCATAACTTGTTGTTTTTATTGGGGTCATGCTGTCATTAAAAATTGCCATTCCAGTACAGGACAACGACAAATCAAATGCCCAAATATATTTTTGTTTTTTTTTCATTTTTTCCCTAAAAAAAAGGAGACAGGCAAATCGCCTGTCTCCTTAATACGGTATCTATTTTAGACCTGTCCCACACTCTAAACAAAACTTGTTTGATGTTTTATTCTTTTTTCCACATGTTGGACATTCTATTTTTTCTCTAGTTGTATGTATTTCTTTTATTTTGATTTTGTTTCCATAACCTTTCAATTTGAGAACAATCACGTTTGAATCAGTTTCATATACTACTTTCCAAGTATTATCAACACCAAAGCCCTGATTGATCTGACCACCACCAACGGTTATGCCAGGTGCTTCATAAGAAGAACTCTTTGCCACTGAATAGCAAGAAGCAGAAGCAACAGACCCTCTAGAAGAATTACTTGACATTGAAGAAATTCCGCCACGAACTGGTTTTCCCGTCTGATTTCCATAATAAGTGGGGCAGGGCAACGGATAATCATAAGTTCCTGACACCGTAATTGTATAAGGCATATCATAAGTTTTTTCAAACCAGTAATCAACTTTTATAAGCCCATCTTCTGGTGATATTCCCCTATGCTCTTCTATTCTCCCTGTTCTCTCAATAAATTTAAATTTTTTGCTTGCATTTAGTCCATCAATTCTACCATGGACAACAGCAGACTCGCCCTTTTTGACAATCAATTTCTTGTTGTCAAACATATCATCGCCATCAATTGAGAGTTTTACAACAGCGTCTTTCGTATTCAAATTCTTAAAAAATACAGAATACTCTGTACCAAAAGGAATTGAAACCTCACCATCTTCTTCGCGCAAATGTTTTCCATCTACCATTACAGAAACAACAAACTTTTTAAAATACATCATCTTGATCTCCTTTTACTGGCTATCAGCTAACGCCATTTAATTTTTAAGCTGATTGGATTTATTTTTCTTACTTTTTAGGTTCGCTTGTCTGCGCTATGGAATATTTTACCAACTACGATAGTTGAAAAGATACCAGACACAATCAAGAACCATGGAGCAATGCTTTCCAGCACCGCAGGATTAACAAATACTGTAACCGCATATGCAGCCACACTAAAAACCGCTGAAGCCGCGAACAGCAAAAATTCTTTCATTCTAGCTGTAAGACCCTGAAACGCAGGAATGCGTTCAGCAATCCAAGAAGCAACAGCAATTCCACCACCACTAGACATTAACCATACCAAAAAATCCATTAATTCCATTTTTTAATTCTCCTTATATGCTTACAAATTGTATATTTCTTTGTTTGAAAACTTTTTTCACAGACTTATCAATTGTTCTGCGAGAGTTTATTTGTTCAATTGCGGGAGACCAATAATCTCTTGGAAATTTCCAATAAGGATATTGACCCTTTCCTGGGTTATAATCCCAATCTCCTTTATCTGGATCAGCAATTACTTGATCCATATACTCTCTTCTGTCTGTCCCCTTTGTATTTCCATGATGATTTCCATCTCTAATCATTTCGTCACCATCACTAAAAACCATAGTTTCCCAATTTCCAGCTACATTATACATTGGAGGAGAGTATTTCCAGCTACCAACAAAACCACCATGTTCGCCCAATCTATTATATCTCCTTGGGTACAGGTAGTTATAATATACTTCCTCCCAAACATTTTCAACCACAATATCTAAAATTTGTTCTCCAACATCTTCTATTACCACAACAACATCATTATCTATTGCCGCCATAAGTTGTTCAAAAGTTTCAAATTCCATAATTTACCTACCATTCAGATTCAGACTCAAGTTCCTTATCTTTTCTTCTGTCCTTATATTGCTTTATGCCTTCTGAATAATCACACTCGCTACATTCAATAAATTTCTCTGAGTATATTACTCCATTTATTTTGTGTCTACGAGAGATAGTATCTAAAACACCCTCACCGCAATGTGGGCAGAGCCTACTTCTTTTTTTAGCCATGAAAAAACCTTATTTACTCGTCTCAGGGGATTGACCTAGTGTTTCCTGTATCTCTTTCAATCCTCCCGTCAGTTCGCCAAATTGACCTGATAATTTCTCTATGCCTTCTGGCGAAACATCCATTCCTGATAAATTATCCAGGAATACAATGATAGTATTGACCAAATTATTTACCGTTGATGTTAGCGATGTGCTTTTTTCAACATGTTCAACAGACTCTTTCAAAAGATCCCTGAAGCTATCATAGTTTAAAATGTTTGATTTAATGGTATCCCAAACACCAGCAGAGACAACATTATCGTAAAAGTTTTCTGAATCAATGCTTATACTTGTGCAAAGATCAACAATGGATACAATTAGAGTATATTCTGCAACAATTCTCCTATTCTCCAATGATGTGTTCGCTGAATATAGGCTAGAAATATAGCCTTCAGCAATCAATATCTGATCTGCAAAAGATATATAGGGCTTGACTTGAATAGACTCTCCTTTGATTTGGATAGTTTTGTTAGGCTTTTTGCCTAAACTTAGTGTTTTCTTCTTCATTTTTCCTTTTTTATTTTTTATTAGTATAGTTGGTACAAAGCAAAGCATTAGATGCCATTACATATGCTTTGTTTCCATAACACCATCTGACAAAATCACATGGTTTTTCTGTTACAGAGCAAATGAATAGCATCTTCATGCCAGACTTTTTAATTCTTCCTAACGTACACATTAGGCGATAATTGAAACATCAACCGTATCCACTAAAGATCCACTTGTTGGATCATAATAAGTTACGTCAACGGTTGCAGCATGACCAGCAGAACCACTTGAGCCTGCAGTTACCACGCCCGTATTTGCACCTACTGAGAATGCAGCAGATCCACCAGCAGCCATCGCATACGAACAAGACGTTGTAATATTCAGGTTTGTATATAACCCACCGCGAATACCCAAAGTTGTAATTGTTTGATTTGATGGTAAACTAGCTTCTGTAAATTCCATCGTTCCAGGTGTGGCTGCGATAGCATTTATTGCAATCGTTGTCGCTGCGCTAGGAATCCATGTTACTGTTGCATAGTAGTCAGAGCCAGAACAATCTGTCGCTGCACTAACCAACGCCGTTCCTTCAAGTGCCTGTGTAGATACACCATTCGCTGAAAGCGTCATGGTATAGTTACCACTCACCTGAAATCTAGGAACATGAACCTGTAGATAGTACGTTACAGCACCTGTATTATCTCTAACTTCTGCTAACAAAGTCAAATCTACAACACTTGGCGGAGTAAAAGCATCTACCGTAATACGATCTGAAGCCTTGCTATAAGGATAAACCACATCCACGCGCAAGTCTGCTCCACCAGAAGTTGTAAAGTCAGAACCTGTTGGTGTAACAAATTCAATAGTACCACTTGGTAAGAATACTGAAACATTACCAGTAGGGGTTTCTGTACACGTTCCAGAACCACTAGCTGACAAAACCAAACACTCTGTTTTCAAAACTGTAACAGCAGCAGATTGAATCGTTGCACCAGCATTCAAAGCCACAACTGTTTCTGTAAAAATAGCCTGTTCAATATTGATTTCCACCATTCTGTCGTGATAATAACTATACACTAGAGGGTTATTGATACCACCCCTCACTTCCGTTTTCTGCATTGAAATAGAAAATGCAGATGAAATATTTGCCTTCCCATAAGCCAAACCCTCTAAAGTTGTTGGGTCTCTTAAAACCACATTGGCTACGGAAACAAGAAATTCATTATTTGCCATAATTTATAACTCCTTTATTATTTATTAGACGAGCTGAAAAGATCTGCGTTTTTTTCCACAAATTCGTCTTTGCTAATGAGCAGATTATCATACCGCCCTAATTTTTTTATGTGCGTACCATAGTGTTGTACCTCTCCTGATTTTAAAGTAATCTGCCCACTATCTACCAGTGGTTTATAGATCCTATAATCTTCCAAAAGTATCAACCTTCGCAAATGAGCTTGAAACTGAAATACAGTATAATCTGAGATCTCATTGATTGTTTTTCCCGCTAGGGAACAAAAGACAAGAATCTCGTCCCCATAAGAAATGAGTGACGCTTTTGAATTAAAAAAATCAAGAGCATCTTCTAAATCAGGCATATAAGATTCTATATAGTCTAGGCTTAAACCATTTTGTTCTAAGATTATTTCTCTAATCTTATCAAAATCAATATCATCAAAATCAATATCTCTCACACCCCACTTTAACGAGATATCTTTATATGATTTTACAATTCTTGGAATCCTTATTTCAAAAAATACATTCTCATCTTTGAAAACATATGAAAAAAAACGAGTAAGCAAATCATTTGCGCTTTCTCCAAGACTACGTGATACTATAAGGACAAAATATTTCATATATGTCATTTTTATAATATCTTTATCTGCTATATAGTTTTTAGGGTATGTAAAAATTTTATTGAATAATTCTTGATATTCAACATCTTTAATTTTTATGGGATGTATTTTTACGCCCTTATAGGTTTGCGGAAGCCCCCATATATCGTTCTCCCTTTTATAAATCTTTTCTAGTGACGAATTCATTTGTTCTCCTATGATTTACTTGAAATCCAATTGCACATAAGTACAGCTTTCCCCCTGTAAGGAACACTACCAATTGTCGTCACTCTTGTACGAGCATTGCTTCTGTAATCAAAATACATTCTTCCCACTCCACCAATGCTTTCTCCATTTAGTGTAGCAAGTATTTGTTGAGCAATTGTGTCTACTCTCGTAGTATAATTGCTTAAAGTATTTACCTTGTGATGGCAATATATTTCAAACCCCATCGTTACATATCCATAGACATAGTTTGTAGGAATGACCTCAAGAACTGGCACTCTTAAAAAACATGCCTCTTTTGTCCAAGAGTCGTCCTGCCCACCATCCAGAAAAACACGATAGTCTGTTTGACCAGTTCCGCCGTTATATATAAGCGCACCTTTTTCTGCCTTTGTCAAATCACTTTCTTTCCAGGCATTTTCATGAGAATGTTTTAAAAGTTTCCATATCATCTCATTATTATCCACCAAGTAGGATATGATATTATAAGACATGCTTGGATATTCTTCAAAAGTATTGTAGTCTTGTTTATAATCTTCTGTCATTACCAACTCCCTCTCAAGTAAATATCAACCTCTTCAACATGTGATCCGCTTGTTGCAACAATAGATAACGGATATTCTAAATAATAATGATCGTTTGTCACAGAGAAAGAGTTTCCATCTACTACTGATAAAGTATAAGATGATGCAGGAACATTCGCATCAGCCACAGTAAATACAAAAACGTCTGGCTGAACAACACCATTAGAATACAAATATGCAGTATATTCTTTAGTATCTCCCTCTAACAAAATTCCGCTTGGAGGAGAAAATCTAACTTCATAATTTGTTATTGCAGAACCTGAAACATCAATTGAAACATCATACGTGATATTTTCATTGTTCACAAGAGATCCAGTAATTGTACAAGACCCCACTCCCTCTAAAGTAATCATGCTTCCAGAAACTGAGGCAATTGAACTTGAGGATGTTATATAATTCACATTCTCGCTTACTATATTTCCATTTTTTGTAACATAAGGAACTAATTCAAATATATCAGAAACATCTCCAGCAATAGCGGAAGGAGATATTGTTAAAGCATAACTCACTTTATTTATATCAGCAATTCCATTTACTAGGTCGTCAGTATCTTCATTAACATAATTTCCACCCATGGTCATTAATAGAATCCTTCCAGATTCATCATCCATGGTCTCTTGATTAATCCAGCTTCTTAATCCATCACCAAAAATTCTATAAGCAATTCTATTTTGAACACTGCCAAAAAGAAATCTTTGATTTCCTTTTATAAGTCTGGTATTGTCATTCATCTGGCAATAAACATCTATAAACCCCTGTGGAGTGACTGGATTTTTCCCGCCTATCTCATCTCTCGCCCTCTTTATCTCGTAATCAATAACGCAAGGCTCAGTATAAGTTTTTCCATATCCATCCACCCATCTTAGAACAGCATTACATCTGCGAACAACACAAGTTGCCGCAAGCCCTCTGTAATACTCACTATTGGTAACTAACCAATAGTTGTTGTCAAAATAATATTTGTACCCTAAACCAGTGCTATGATCTAAATTTTTAAAAAGCAACATCTTGAAATCATCTCCAAGTTTATTGCCAGTAGCACTATTTACAGCCCTATTTATTATCACATCCATAGCCACAAAAGACCCTGAAGCAAAAACCGATTCCTCCAAAATGCTATAAACACTTGATCTATTGTAAAATTCCGCGTTTAGTGTGGCTTGAAAACCATCTCTCCATGTTTCAACAGGAGACTTTGTGTATACTGGCGAACCAGCAGTGTAATATCTATAAGGCATCTTTAACTCCTAAACAATTGATTATCCCAATTATCCCAATTAGTATTTGAATAATCATATTCAATCATCATTTGGGCTATCTCTTCTCTTTTAGCTTGGTACATCGCCTGTTTTTCTTTTAGATTTTGAGCCTCACTATAATGTTTAAAGTCATGATCAGTAATATTGACGCTCATCTGACGATAGTCCTGAATTGTTTTCATCATCCAGTATTTTACCATCAATTGAGAAAGCATAAGCTTATTTTTCATTGTTAATGTTTCTGTAAACATTTGAGTTGATTCACTATAATCTAGGTCTTGAGTGCAAATATTGTCAAACTCATCAATTGCGCGTAAAAGCCATCCTTCCAAATAAACATTGAAATCAGTAACACTAGATTCGTATAACGCATCAAGAGTATAGTCTTTTACCAATGTCATGAATAGGTCATTTACATCAATTAGCGATGTAGCCATAAGCCCTCCTTATTCAGAAGCTTCAGCAAACTTTTTAGCTTCTTCTACTTTGTTGGTTATATCTATTCCTGCTTCTCTTGAAATAGCGTCTACCATATTCAAATCAAGTTCTTCACCATCATACATTTTTTTAATGAGCATTGTACAGATGAATTCTTTTTGCTTTGCGTTTGCGCTTTTGAATAAGTCAACCGCATGTTCTGATTTAGCCATGATAATTTCTTCCATTTTTTCTTTGGATAAAATTTTTTCATATATCTCATCAAGCCCATGTCTGCGGATAACTCTTTTATCTGCAATGTAATAATACCCTTGTTCCAGAAAAGATTGATGATTTTCTATAATATCCACCAGAGAACTATATATAATACTTTTAGTATCTCCAAAGCTTCTAAACCTAAAAATCTTTCCTTTTCCACCTGGCAGTGTTGATAAATTCAACTGCATAGGACACAATGCAATCACCTTGATATAATCGTCTTGATTAATTTTAGATGGATCGCTAGAATCTTCCGTCAGGGTTGGCTCTTGCTCTTGATTTTGCAAAGCTGCCACTGCCTTCTTAAGAATCTCTAGTTCCTGTCTCATTCTTTCTTTTTCTTCGTCAACCTGAATAGGCGTATCTTCTTTGATAGCTTTTGGTCGCCCTGGTTTCTTTTTAACTTCTTCTGTCATTTTATCCTCTTTATTTTTTTCAAAAATAAAATAAAAACATATTGTAAGTGGGGGCATAAAAGCCCCCACCTTTTTTATTGTTGTCGCTTACGAAAGCGTTACGATACCAGCACTTGCATTTGTTGCAATGCCTGTACCCCAACTCTTCCAAATTGTGGCATTCTGCGTTAGGTTAGCCTGTTCAAAAGTGCCTGTGGTATTAGAAAGTGTAGCACCTTCCAGAACCAGCTTGACAATCTTTTGCGCACCTGGAGATAGAATGTAGATGTTATTATCACTCAGAACTGTACCCCATGGTGTAGTACGATCCGCAACCTGTGGCAGTTCCATGATATCATAACCAAAGGCTGTACGAATATAGCCAATGCGAACAAAATCACTTTGCACATCATAGCGGTAGTTAGCATCATTAGGTAGGATATTGACTAATGCCAATTGAGTACCTAGAATAACTGCTTTCTGTCCACCATTCCATGCTGAAACACGCTGACATAAACTTGTCAGATCAGCTTGCGTATAACCAGCAACCTGTAAGCCCGTAGTAGCTGTGCTTGGCACTGCTTCCATTGCGGTATTGAATGCTGTATAGGCATCAACCGTAATTTGGGTTTCAATAGAGCGAATCATTTTCATAACAAATTCAGCTAGTGATTCTGCACCAGATAGAACTTTGTACAGAGAAACCTGAACTGTAATTTCGCGCATCTCAGGAACAATCGTTACCTGACCTCTGAACTGCTTACGCACTTCAGTAGTACGCTGCGCACGACCAGCTTTTGATACCACAAATAAATCGCGTGGTTTTACATCAAATGCAGCGGAATCACCCCACCCAATAGTTCTCACATCAGTATAAATACCAATGGTATCTATAAGGGTTTGTGGTAGAACCATGTCAATCAGAGCAGAAACTACTGCAAAAGTCGCCCATGAAACTAATGGATTTGTCACCCATTGTTCTGTTGGAAGCGATGCAAAACTGTTCATACCTGAAATACGAACAATCTCTCTCTTCATGGCTGCACTCATACCTTCTTCTTTTTCAGAAAAAGTAATCTGCTTGCCATTTGGCAGGATAGTTTCATAGTCGCGGTTTTTACCGTCTATATCACTTTGATAGTGATTCCAATAATCCACAAACATCTTGTAGACCATAAGATTTTTTTCATCGCCAGAAGCGAAGGCAATAACATTGCTTGGAATCTTCATATTTTGTTTCCTCCTTAATTATTTTTATTAATTAGCCAGAACTACGAATTTGTATGCCGTAACTCTCTGAGTGCTAATGCTTCCGTCAGCCAAAGATACATAGGTTGTATCAATCAACTGCAGAGATAGCGCACTGGTTGTTTGTGAAGCACCAGGCGTTAGTGTATAAACGCCATCTGCCGCATTCAAATAGGTATTTGAGCTAATAGCAGATGTAAATGCGTCTGCTGTTAATGTAACAATATCGCCAACCTGTGGTTTGAATGCATCAAACACATAAGCACCAGCGTTATAGAAATCTCTTGGGTCAGGACTTAGCCCACGATACATCTTTGTACCAGAAACCAGAGTGTTAACCTCTGGTGAATAAGCCATCCAAAGATTATTTAGAGTGCTTGTGCTTGTGGCTGGTGCAGTTACTGCCCAAACCTCACAACCAGAACTCCCTGCCTCTAGCGTATCCAAACGAAAAACGCTACCGTTCTGAAGATCAACGTCTGAACCAGCGATTGCGCTACGATTGTAGGCATCTACGTTCATTGCAGCAACGCGATTTTGAATTAAAATTGCATATGTAGTCATATTTTAAACTCCTCCTAAATTAATTATTATTTTTTTCCCAAAGACTTTTGCTTTTAGATTCTTTGCCAAGCAACCAAGGAAGTCCTACTACTATATCTCCTGTTGGTTCTTCCTCATCACCTTTTTCCTTACTAAATACAAAGGCTTTTGCTCTGACGATGTTTTTCCAACCTTCAATAGTTTCCAGTGTGTATCCTGAAGCCTCATTGCGAAGAACTTCCAGTTCCTCTTTGGGAATATCGCCTTCGACCTCTTTAAGGGTTGAATCTACCGTATAAGTAAATTTTTGATTTTCAATATCTGATTTATAGGTTTTCAGTTCTTCGTTTTCAATAGCATATTCTTCTAGTTTTTCATTTTTACTATCCAACTCTAATTGAACTTCTGAAATCCTGTTTGCCATAATTTGAAAAGCAACACTGTAATCAACTTCTTCTTTATCAAATTCAGCCTGTAAACTCTTATATAAATCCCCTTCAATATCAAACATGGCGGAAATGTTATCAGGAATGCAATTCTTCTGTTCCTGTCCTTCCACTGTTTCTTCAGCCATTTTATCTTTAGGCTTTTCATCTTCGTCTTTTTCATCCTGAGTTTCTTCTTCAGCCATTTTATCTTCAGGCTTTTCATCTTCAGGCTTTTCATCTTCAGGCTTTTCAAAAGACCTTTTTTCATCTTCAGCTTTTTGCAAAGCCAGCTTTTCTTCCTCTGTCATATTGTTATCTCCTTCTATGATTTCTCCTTCAAAGTAAGTCATAGTATTATTGTCAATCTCATACATTTGACTCGCAATTGTTAAAGCCCATTGGTTTCCTCTTGCTCCACCCCAAAGACAATAACTTATCCATTGATTAGAACTTTTATCATCTAAATTGTCTGCTTTATGCTTATCAAAATAGTTTGCCATATTCTTTGCTTTTTCTGGAGTTATTTTCTTAGCACTCCTCAAAAATCTGGCATGTGCCAGAGCAGAGGAATTGCCACCCCTTCCAAATTCTTTGTACAATCTTAATCCTTCAATTGCATCATCTCGTACCCCTTCAGGAATTGTAAAATCAATGGTTTGATATCTTGAAAATTCAGCATTGAATGCTTTGTTATAATCTTCTTTTTCTTTCTTGGCAAAAGCAACAACATTAGCTCTTGCGCCAGGTATTGCGGGAGTAATAAGACTTCCTAGAACCGTAATAGCAGTATATGCAAAATCTAAGATGGCATATTTTCCGTCCTTCATCTGTTCATATTTGAGGACTTCCATCTCAACAGAAACTGGCTTTTCTCCCTCATCTCTCTTAAAGAAAGCAAGGAGTTCTCCGCTATATTTTTTCCATATCTTTCCCACAACATTCATCATGGTTCTTCCATCTTCAAGTTTTCTAAAAGAAACCTCACTATCAGGAGGAATAAAGCCACAGGGAACTTCAAGGGGATCATGAGAACCAGCATCATCTAGGCGATTATCATACATCCAAACCAAAGGCTTGCTATATATTGTGTTAGACGTATTCTTTAGTGTTTCTTCACTAACATAAAGATCATGTCTGTTCTCTCCACTGGCAAAAGCATCAATTGATAGTGTAGCAAATTGACTTTCGTTAGTATCAAATATTTCTAGGTTATCAACCGTAAAGCTAATTCTTTTTTCCAATGTCTAACCTCCCTTCCCCCCACTTATAAAACAATCTTATATGTAGTGGCAGTTTTTCTATTGCATCAAGTAATTCTTGTGTTTTTGAAAAATAGAGGTAATCCCCATCATTATGAAGGATGGGGATATCCATTTTTATTAAATATTTTCCAATGCAACTCTTAAATCTCAGAGACGATTTCAATAAATCAATCTCCTTCAAATTATTTATGTGCATAGTTACCCACTTATAAAACTACAAAATCTTCTATATTGTGATCAAACAGCATCCAATCATTATATTTTTCAGCCTTATCAACAAGCAAAAGGCACTGTGCAGTTACTGGAACTATTTTATCTACCAAAAAACCACTCAAGAATGCAAATGTTGGAGTATCTTCACTAAAAGACTCTCCAATTACTTCAATAATCAATCCTTCTAGCTCCATCATGAATCCAAGCATTGTCTCAAAAAAAGCCAATGGGGAATCGTAATCAGAGCTATCTCTAGGTGTTACCCCATATACAGTCAAATTGTTACGAGAATTCTGAAATTCAGATACAACATCAGCCAGTGCTGGAAATAAGTGCGCTAATCTTTCATGTAAAATTTTTTCAGTTTTGTTCATTACAAACTTGACTGATAAAATAGACATGCCCCGATCAGCTATACGATTTCCTTCAAAACACTTAGCCACAATTTTATCTAAAGCGGAATTCAAGCCATCTGGAATTAACGCTCTCAAGGCATCCTCCTTATATTATTTCTTACCAAGCGATCCAATTATATACATCGTTTACGTTCAAGTTAAAACTTCCGCTTGAAGTAACTAAAAGGCTTCCGCTTGAATTGTCAACATAAGCACCTGTTACCTGACTTCCAGATTTCGTCATGAATAGTTGATAACCAACAATATTTCCTAGCCCCGTAGCAATTGTTACAACACTTGCATTTGTGTGGGCTGCTGATACCGCTACACTACCTGTTGTAATAAACCCACCCTGTAGGGTTGCAACATCTGTTTGTACAGTTTGAAAAGCAGTTCCCAATAAAGATCTTTGTGCAGCCACGTTCATCTTATTAATCGTTGCTGCTTGTGCATTTGTAATAGCCATTTTTAAATTTCCTCCATATTATATTATTTTCCCTGAAGCCAGATACTTTTATATATCCGTTGGGGATTTATTATTTCCCGCCTCTACCAACATTGCCACCATCAGAACGAGTCTGTTCTCCACTATCGCTTATTTTAGTAGATGATTTTTTTGGTCGTCCAGCATCGTCCCCTGACATTTGCGACCCAGGAACTACGGGGGTTAAATCATCAACCCATTTCATTGCCTTGGCTGCTTCCATCTGTCTTTCAAACGATAACGGATTCATACCAATAGCTGCGGCTATTTTTTGAGGCAAGATAATACCTCTATCAACAAGAGACATTTGATTATCTAATCTCTGTTGTCTGTCATTGTAAAAACTAGTTCCCTCAAAAGTAAAATTAAATTTGTAGTGACTTGTTTTTTTATTAATTTGATAATTCATATACGCATTGAACTGCGGATACAAGCTTGTCATTAATTGTTGATCAACATTTAAAGATAGCTGTGTTTCTATCGTGTTCATTTTTAAATCATTGGTAAACAATAGGTTTGTATTTACTCCACTGGAAGCCAGTGCGGTTCTTATATAACTTGAGTAAATTTCATTTTCACCAGGAAAACTCAATCCTTGCACATTGCTCAATGGCAAAGCTGCTGTTTTCATAGATTCTCCAATTGCAGCCTTCACCAACGATAAAAAGTTTCCTAAATTTTTAGAACTAATGCTGAACTGGTCTTTTACGCTTCCCACAGTGTCTTTTAGCATGGGAATCTCTCCCACTAAAATTCTGTGTGCGGTAGACATGTTTGCATTTCTTTGCAATTCCCTCATAAGAGGCTGCTGTATCAAATCTAAAAACAATCCGCTAAAAAATGGAACGCGAGCTGCAACTGCTGGATTCATTTTAAAACACCAGCCTTCATCCACAGGAATATCCTGCCAGCGCGCCCAAGTAGATTGCCCTCTAAATATTGGTGCTAAAGATGGATCATACTCTTTTGTATCATCTGTTTCCATCATTTTCTTATATGCCAGTTTCATAAACTCAGGATAGAAGTTTATATCTACCCCTGACTGTATGAACCAATTCATATTGAAACTAAATACGAATCCATATGACCATCTTC
>Ga0307380_10007631_pt1 | contig 14032 bp, 9 predicted proteins | sample UN3MG_FD_202239 | JGI IMG/M metagenome (GOLD analysis project Ga0307380, IMG submission 202239) | Soil microbial communities from Risofladan, Vaasa, Finland - UN-3 | ecosystem: Environmental > Terrestrial > Soil > Coastal area > Acid sulfate soil | place: Finland: Risofladan, Vaasa | collected... | reverse complement strand
GCGGAGGCGGGCCTGGCGGACGCGCAGCTCGCCCTGGCCCGGACCCGGATCACGGCGCCGTTCGACGGAGTCGTGCGTACGAAAAGCGCCGACGTCGGACAGTACGTCGCGCCGGGACAGCTGCTCGGCACGCTGTACGACACGGATGAATTGGAAATCGTGGTTCCGCTCACGGATGGCGAGGCCGCACTCGTCACCGGTCTGTGGTCGGCGGATGCGCGCGACGAGACCAGCCGGATTCCGGCGACGGTGCGGGCGTCGTTCGGCGGCACGGACTACACGTGGCCGGGCTACGTGGACCGCGCGCAGGCCGCATTGAATGCTGAGACCCGCACCGTGGACGTGGTGGTACGGGTCCAGGAGCCGTTCGAGGACGACGGCTCGGGCCGGCCCCCGCTGTTGCTCGGCACGTACGCGACGATCGAGATCCAGGGACGGGACGTGGAGAAGTTCACCGTACTGCCGCGATCGGCTCTGCAGGATGGGGATCGCGTCTACGTCGTCGAGCAGGACACGATCCTCTCGATCCGTCCGGTCCGGCTCCTCCAGGAGATACAGGGCGAGGTGTTCGTCATCGGAGAAATGCGGCCGGGTGAGCCCGTGGTCGTCAGCCCGATGGCCATCGTGACGGACGGGATGACTGTACGCCGGGCGGAAGGCGGGACCGAGTGAACCGGGCGATCGCATGGATGGCCGGGCACCCGGTCGCGGCCAATCTGCTGATGATCTTCATCCTCGCCGCCGGTGTGTTCAGCCTGTCCGCGATCGTGGTAGAGGTGTTCCCCGACTTCGACCTCGGGGCGGTCCAGGTGCGCATCGAATACCCGGGCGCCTCCCCCGAGGAGGTCGAAGAGGGGATCATCCAGAAGGTCGAGGAGCGGGTCGAGTCGATCGAGGGGGTCAGCCAGGTCAATTCGACCGCCTCCGAGGGCGTCGGCGTCGTATTCATCGAGCTGAATCTCGGGGAGAATACTGCGAGCCGCCTGGATGAGATCAAGGCTGAGGTGGACCGGATCACCAGCTTTCCGGCCGACGCCGAGAAGCCGGAGGTGACCGAGGTCACCAGCCGCAGCCGGGTGATGGAGATCGCGGTGCACGGCGACGCGCCCGAACGCACGCTCAAGGAGATCGCCAACCGGATCAAGGACGACCTGTCCACGATGCCTGAAATCTCGTACGTGCAGACGGGCGGTGTGCGCGATTACGAGATCTCGGTGGACGTGTCGAACGACGCGTTGCGCGCATACGGGATCAGCCTCGACGACGTGGCGATGGCGATCCGGCGTGCCAGCCTCGACCTCCCCGGCGGAAGGGTGGACACCGACAGCGAGGAGATCCTGGTCCGGGTGAAGGGCCGAAACTACGACCGGGCCGACTTCGCGAAGATCATCGTCCGGGGCTCACGGGACGGCGCCACGCTGCGGCTGGACCAGATCGCCACGATCAACGACGGATTCCAGGACGCCGACCTGCTGACGCTGTACAACGACGAGCCGGCGGCGATGGTCCAGGTGTTCCGGACCTCCGACGAGCAGGTGCTGGAGATCGTCCGGGTGGTCGAGACCTACCTCGAAGAGGAGGCAGTTCCCTCGATGCCGAAGGGGGTCGAGGTTTCGATCTGGCAGAACGACGCGGAGCTGCTCGAGAGCCGGATGAACCTGCTGCGCAAGAACGGGATCATCGGGCTGATCCTCGTGCTCATCGCGCTTACCCTGTTCCTCGACCTGCGGCTCTCCTGGTGGGTCGCGGTAGGTCTCTCGCTGTCGTTCATCGGCACCTTCGCGGTCATGCCGTGGCTCGGCGTCTCGATCAACATGATGTCTCTGTTCGCCTTCATCCTCGCGATCGGAATCGTGGTGGACGACGCGATCGTGGTGGGCGAGAACATCTACAGCGAACGGGAGAAAGGCAGCGGGCCGCTGGAAGCTGCGGTCAAGGGCACACAGCGCGTGGCCGTGCCGGTCGTATTCGCCGTGCTCACCACTATCGCAGCGTTCACGCCACTGCTGTTCGTACCGGGATCGATCGGGAAGTTCCTCAAGTTCATCCCGATGATCGTGATCGCGGTGCTGGTGTTCTCGCTCATCGAGTCGCTGTTCATCCTGCCGCATCACCTGTCGCATCTGCCCGAGCACGCGCACATGGACCTGCCGAAGGGGCTGCACTGGGTCGAGCGGGTGCAGGAGGCCGTGCAATCGGCGCTGCGGAAGTTCATCGCCGGGCCGCTCGATAGGACGGTCCGGTTCGCCACCGGGCACTACGGGGTGGTGATCGCCTCCGCCGTGGCCCTGATCCTGATCACGGTGGGACTCGTCGCCGGACGTTACATCAGCTTCAGCTTCCTGCCGCGGATCGAGGGTGACAACGTGATCGCGCAGGTGGAAATGCCGCAGGGGACCCCCGCGGCCCGAACGCAGGAGGTCGCCTCGTACATCGAATCCGTCGGGCGGCGCGTCGCGGACAGCCTCTCGGCCGAAGCCGGCGACGATCAACTCCAGCTCGTCGAAGCGGTGCACCTGAGCGTCGGGCAGTATCCGTCGGCCGACCGGGGGCCGGGCGCCGGAGCCCTGCCCACGTTCGTGGAGTCGCACAAGGCCGAGATCAACTTCCAACTGCTGGGCGCCGAGGAGCGGGACGTGAGTTCGAGCGAATTCGAGAAGGCCTGGCGCGCCGCGGTGGGTGAACTGCCGGGACCGCGCAGCCTCAGCTTCTCCTCGGAGGTGATGAACCTGGGAGCCCCCGTGCAGGTGGAGGTGTCGCATCCCGATACGGCGGTCCTGTTCCTGGCCGCGGCAGAGATCCAGAACGAACTGAGCATGTACGCAGGCGTGTACGACGTGCGGAACGACCTGGACGTGGGCAAGCGCGAAGTCGAGCTGAAGCTGAAGCCGCAGGCCAGGACGCTGGGCGTCACCCTGGATGATCTGGCGCGCCAGGTACGGGCGGCGTTCTTCGGTTCCGAGGCCGTGCGCGTGCAGCGGGGACGGGAAGAGGTCAGGGTGTACGTGCGCTTGCCGAAGGACGAGCGCAGCAGCCTGGCGGATATCCAGCAGTACCGGATCATGACGTCATCGGGAGCGGCGATTCCCCTGCAGGAGCTGGCGGAGGTGTCGTTCGGAACGGCGCCATCGACGATCCGTCGGGTGGACGGCAGGCGGATCGTGACGATCACGGCCGAGGTGGACCGCACGGTGATCACTGGCTCGGAGGTCAACGCCGAGCTGACCGGGACGATCCTGCCAGCGGCTCAGGAGCGCTATCCCGCGCTGCGCTATGGGTTCGGCGGAGAGCAGCGGGAACAGGCGCGCGCGCTGGGCGGGATGATTCGAGGATTCATCCTCGCCCTGTTCGTGATGTATACACTGCTTGCCATTCCGTTCGGTTCCTACATCGAGCCGCTGATCATCATGGCTGCTGTTCCGTTCGGCTTTATTGGAGCGGTGTTCGCGCACCTGTTCATGGGGATCGATTTCGGCATGCTGAGCATGTTCGGGCTCGTGGGCTTGAGCGGCGTCGTGGTGAACGACTCGCTGGTGCTGCTCGATTTCGTGAACGCGGAACACCGCTCGGGCACGCCGATGAAGGAGGCGATTCTCAAGGCGTCGAAGGTCCGCTTCCGACCGATCATGCTCACCACGCTGACCACGTTCCTCGGGGTGTTCCCGATGATCATCGAACGGAGCGTGCAGGCGCAGTTTCTCGTGCCAATGGCGGTGAGCCTTGGATTCGGGGTTCTCTTCGCGACCTTCGTGATCATGGTGCTCGTGCCGGCGCTGACGATGCTGCAGCATGACGTGCTGACCTGGACGCGAGCCCGCAGCGGGCTGCGAAAGGCGGCGCGGGCGGCACGGGCGGCGGCGTGATGAGACTTCAGATCATCCCATCGCATCAGATCCCGGAGCTGCTTCCGATGCGGGACGCGGCCGAGGCGATGAAGCGGGCGTTCGCCGCGCTGTCGGTCGGTCAGGTCGTGGCGCCGCACCGGATGCACCTGCCGGCACACGGTTCGGAAGACTGCGCGCTGCTGATGGGGGCGCTACTACCCGGTGAGGCGTTCGCGACGAAGATCGTGTCGATCTTCCATTCGAACGCGCACCGGGGTCTTCCGGTGGTGAGCGGGCTGGTGACCATACTCGATCCTGAGACAGGCGTGCCGGCGGGTCTGTGCGATGGCGGAGCGCTCACCGCCTGGCGGACGGGGGCGACGTCTGGAGCGGCGACGGACCTGCTCGCGCGGCCCGAGTCTCGGATCGGTGCGGTGTTCGGCTCCGGGGCACAGGCACGGACGCAGCTCCTGGCGATCGACGCGGTGCGTGACCTGGAGGAGATTCGGGTGTTCGGGCCGGAACCGGATGCGGTCGCCGAGATGATCGCCGAGCTGTCGAGCCGGACGCGGGCAGATCTCACCGCGGCCACGGATTCCGCGGCCGCCGTGGATGACGCGGACGTGATCTGCACGGCCACGAGCTCCTCCGTGCCCGTGTTCGACGGCACGCTGCTCAAGCCCGGGGCGCACGTGAACGCGATCGGCACCTACACCCTGGACCGGCGGGAGCTGGACCTCGAAACTGTGGGGCGGGCACGGGTGTTCGTGGACCTGGTCGCGGCTGCGCTCGAGGAGGCGGGAGAACTGGTGCACGGGATCGAGGCCGGCGTCACGGACTCCGCCGACTGGACCGAGATCGGCGACGTGGCGGCCGGCCGTGCCGCGGGACGTCGCGACCCGACCGAGATCACCGTGTTCAAGACCGTGGGGCACGCCGTGCAGGACGCCATGACCGCGGCGCTGCTGCTGGATGCCGCGCGCCGCAAGGGAGCGACGCGCGAGATCGAGCTCTAGGGCAGCCCCTCACCCGGGTAGATCTTCTTCCACTCGTCCTTCATCGACACGACGGTCCAGCCTCGTTCGGTGGCTTCATCGAGGCCCTTGTCGAGCCTGCCGATGTGGGAGTCACGATCGTAAGCCCACTCGCGCTCGGCGTCGTCGTGGTGCACGTATCCCATGAATCGCGCGCCATCACCCCCGGCCGTGTACTGCAGCATCTGCAGGTCGCCGTCCGAGTTGCCGAACGCGAACACCGGTCGCCGGCCGATGAACCGGGCGATACCGACGGGCTTTCCTTCCTTGTCGTCTACGAAGTTGATCCCGGGCTGCTTGATCAGCACCGGATTTCCGTCACGGATCTCGAATTCAGTGTCACCCATAGTGCCGACGACCTGCTCGGGCGGAATGCCGTAGGCCTGTTCGGCGAAAACCCGCAGGAAGTCGACGCCGCCGCCCGACACGATGAACGTCTTGAACTCGTGGGCCCGCAGGTAGTCGAGCAGCTCCAGCATCGGCTGATAGACCAGCTGGCTATAAGGCACGTTGAAGCGCGGGTGACGGGCGACCGCGAACCAGTTGGCGACCACGTCCTGGAACTCCTCCAGCGTCATCCCCGAATGCGTCGCGGCCACCAGTTCGATCACGTCGTGCTCGGTCACGGTTTCGAGTGCCGCGGGATCACCCGAAGCGAGCGCCTTCAGGAGCGGATTCTCCGCCAGCTCCGGACTGTGGGCCGCCAGCATCTTCGACCGATCGATGGCGAACGCAAGCTGGAAGTAGGCCGGCTGTTCCGACCACAGGCATCCATCGTTGTCGAACGTGGCGATCCGCTCGGCCACCGGAATGAAGTCCGGGCTTCCGGGTGTGGTGGTCCGCTGGACGAAGTCCACGATCGCGTCGCGCGACGGTCCGGCGTTCCATGACGGAAGCGGGTCTGCGTTGACCGCGGTCCCCGGTGAACTCGACGGCGCACTTGAGTCTGGTGGTGAGCAGGCAGCGATGGCCAGAACGAATAGCAGCAGGCCTGATCTCTTCATTATCTGTCCTCCTTGATTAGGCCGTGGTCCGGAACGAAAGTACGCACAGGGTGGACCCGGGGCGATGGAGTGTGGTGGCCGAACGACCGGCAGGCATTCACTGGCTCAAACACCGAGATACACGTATTATGTGGACACGGAATCCGTGTAAACAGGAGGTGCCTGATGAACATCACCCTGGCGATAGATGACGACCTGGTGAGAGACGCCCGCGAGGTTGCTCGTGCCATGGGAAAGAGTCTGAATCAGGTAGTGCGGGAATACCTCGAGAGCCTGACGGATCGCGATCGGGCTGAACGGGACATCGGAGAGCTTCGACGGCTGACCGTTGAAGGGCGGGGCAGGTCAGAAGGACGCCGATTCACCCGGGAGGAGCTGCATGAGCGCACGTAGCTTCCTGGACACGAACGTACTGGTCTATACGGATGATCACGATGCGCCGGGCAAGCAGGAGGTCGCCCTGGCCCTGATCGAATCGGCCCGAGTCGAGGGCTGGGGAGTCATCTCGACCCAGGTCTTACAGGAGTACTTCTCCGCAGCTACGCGGAAGCTCGGTGTCCGGGCAGAAATCGCGCGTGCAAAAGTGGAGATCTTTGGCCGGCTCGACCTGGCGATCGTCGACTTGCCCGTGATTCTGGGTGGAATCGACATGCACCGGCTGCACGGCGTGGGATTCTGGGACGGGATCATTCTACATACGGCCAGGTCCGCAGGCTGCCGGGTGCTGTACACGGAGGACCTGCAACAGGGCCGCCGGTTCGATGGACTCGAGGTCGTGAACCCGTTCAGCTGATACCGTTCACTCGTGCCTCCGCCCACGCAGTACGCCAAGTCCGATCCCGACCAGGACGACCATCCCCGCGACTGCGAGCCCCACCATCAGCAGCAGGTGATTCATCAGACTCCGCGTGTCTTCAAACGCCTGTTTCGTGAGGCCCTGCATGTCGCGGAAGATCTGGGCACGCTCCCTGGAAATGTCAGCCATGATCGCGCTTCGCTCGGCGGCCATGATCTCAGCTGCCTGCAGGAGGGTCTCGTTACGCAGTTGACTGATCTCCTCCATGGCAGCGAGCCGTTCCCTCGCAATCTCACGGAACACGGCCGCTCGCTCCTCCGCGATGAGGCCCGGCGTTACCCGCACGAACTCAGTCGTGGCGGATACGACTTCCATGTTGTCAATGGCCTGAAGCAGCGAGCCGACCCGGGTCGAGTCCATCATGCCGGCGATCAGAAGCTCCGACTGCCACGACACCTGCTTGGGTGCATAGCTCGCCAGGACAAGGGCCATTTGCTGGGCATCCGCGGCCGTTTCGGTCAACGACCCCAGTGCGCTGAGGCCTGCGCCGCTTTCCGCCTCCGCGAACTCAGCTACAGCCTGGACCGCTGATTCCCGTAGATACAGGTTGTTTGTGAGGGGGTGCGATTCCGCCCATCTGTACACGAACCGTTCAGTCTTGTCGACTGATTCCGCCTGGCCAACCGATTCGACAGTGGCCAGCGCTTCCTCTTCGAGATCCTTGAGAGCGTCCACCGCCAATTGCTGCTGGGAGCCGAACAGATCCCGTCCGCCCCCGGCCTCGAAGTACTGGCGCATCTGGATCACCAGAGACCAGCCATCCAGGTAGCTGATCATCGGGTCCGAGTGGTACATCGATAACTGGATCGCCGGGATCGCGTTGGCCTTCCATACCAGAGTGTTGTAGCGGACCCGTTCCTCGTCGGTCATCTGTGCAATGCTGTCAGCCGTGAGCTCCACGGTAGCCATGAAATTCCTGGCGAGCGCATGAGATTCCATGCGGGCCCGTTGGGCGCTGACGTCCACGCCGACTTGCTGCATCAGGCCCGTTTGCTGAGGGGCCTTCGTGCTAACACAGCCCGTTGCGGCCAGGAGTCCGATGACGGTCAGGAGTCTTCCTGCACGTCTTGCTCCCGCTGTCCGGGTCGTATCTGTCATCGCTGTCGCGGTGCAATTCAGAGTGAAGGCCACTGCAGCATCCTCGTTCCGTTGTGCTGAACTCCCACAGTCTTTCAGAGTAAGGCGCCTTCTTCACCATCCGTTCGACGCTCCCGCGGCTTACACCCCAACCGGTCCGACCGGCGGAACGCTCAGGGCACGACGGGCGGCTTCTTGAGGAGCAAGCGGCTTCCCGCGAGCGCCAGGTAAACGATGTATCCGGCGGCCGAAGCCACTCCCGCTACATATGTCATTGCCGCCGCCCGGAGTACCTTCTGAGCTCCCTCCGTCTCCTCCTCGTTCATCAGGTGCAGATTCTCGAGCTGTGCGAGGGCGCGCTTGCTGGCGTTGAATTCCACGGGGAGGGTGAGAAACTGCATCAACAGCGCTCCGACGTAGGCGATCACGCCTGCCAGGACCAGCAATTGGGAATCGAAGTACGTCCCGGCGATCAGCACTGGAATTCCAAACCGACCACCGAAGTTCGCGATCGGCGCCATCGCCGTGCGGAACTTCAGCGGTCCGTAGTTCTGGTGGTCCTGGATCGCGTGTCCGGACTCGTGCGCCGAGATCGCCAGCGCCGCGACGCTCGGGACCGCGTAGATCGGCTGGGACAGCCGGATCACCCTGGTGCGCGGGTCGTAGTGGTCGCTGAGCTTGCCGGTCACCGCCTCCACCCGTACGCGACGCATGTCGTTCGCGTCCAGGATCTGCCGCGCCACGCGACCGCCAGGCAGCCCGGCGGAGTTCTCGACCCGGCTCCACTTCGCGTAGGTCCGTTTCAGCGTGGTCTGCACAAGCATGGAGAACAGATAGGCCGCGCCGACGATCAGGTAGAAGGTCATGGGACTTTCCTTGGTTAGCGCCTGCGCCCGCCGCTCCGTCCGCCGGAGGAGCGCTGGGAATTATAATTCTGCGTCCGGGTCGTTCCGCGACTCCGCGCGCTGCTGTTCTGCTGCATGGTCGATCCGGTGGATGGAAGCGAGACATTTCCCGCCTGCTGCTGCGGGCGCGCCTGTGGCTGCTGGGCCGGCTGTTGGGCCGGGCGCTGCTCAGGTCGTTGAGCGGGCTGCTGAGTCGGACGCTGCACGTCGGCCCCGCCCTGGGCGGCCCTGTCACGTGCCGCATCGCGTGTCACGGCCTCGTTCCCCTGCCATCCATCGCGGGTCTTCTGGTCCCAGGTGCCGTTGGTGTTTTCCCGGAACACATTTCCGTCGCGGTCCGAGTAAACGTTGTTCGGTCTCGCCTCCGCGGGCCGCCCTTGACCCTGGCCCGGTGCGCGGTCGTTGGGAACGTTACGCGCTACGTTTTCCTGGCGGTTGTAGATGTTGTTGCGCTGCGCCGAATTCGATCCTGCCCTGTAGCCGGCACGATAGCCGGCCCGCGCTCCCTGGTGCCAACCGCGGTGGTAGCCGTACCGATAGCCGCGGTACCGTGCAGGTCCCCACCAGCCGCCGCGGTACCAGCTTCCGCGACCGATATAGAAAGTGAATGGCCCGGTGCTGTAGCTGAACCCGAAGCTCCAGCCATACCAGGGATTCCACCGCACGTGGAATCCCCACGTGGCGGGGCGCGGGTAGTAGTAGTGTCGATACCAGCCCGGGTAATACCAGCCGGTGCCGTACACGATGGTGCTGTTGTACACGTAGCTCCCGGTGTAGCCCGGGTAGTAGCCGACGTACACGACCTCCGGAGTGGAGTCATAGATGTGCACGTACGTCGTGTTGTACATCGGATTGTCGGCCGGAATGTCGTAGATCTCCACCGGGATCTTGTCGGCGACCGTCCACGGTCCGGTCGCGCTGCCCGCCTCGTACCACACGGCCTCGTGGCAGGCGTAGTAATCGTTGCCGACCCTGATCACCTGGTCCGCGGTATTGACCGCGTAGGTCATGCTCGTGCCCTCGATCGGCTCGAACTCGGGGTCTCCGTCGTATTCGACCGTGAGCTTCGTATCCCGCGTGATCGCCGAGGTCTGCGGGATCTGGTTCTCCATCACGGCTTCTTTCGCCTCGACGGTTTCCGGTACGGAAACCCGCACGTGTCCCATCTCGGATTCGAGCGGGATCTGGGTGAACCGGTCGGGCAGCTGGTCCGCCGGCACATTCACCCACGGGCCCTCGTAGGAGGCGGAGGTGAACCAGCGGCCGGAAAGGATGACGAAGTAGCGAGCCGACTCCAGGTCCAGCAGCACGTCGCTTTCAGAATTCGTGATGTACATCAGGTCGGTGCCGCTGATCGGCGTGTACTCGGGCTCACCCTCGATGACGATCAGTTCGGTAGGTACCGTTGCGACGACGATCGCCGGCGGGGGGCCGGGCTCCTGTTCCTCGGCCTCTTCGTCATCGACCGGCTGCTCCTCTTCCGGAATTTCCGGCGCCTGGGCCGACACGTCCGGTGGCACCCGGTCGGTGAGCGTCCACGGTCCGTCGTACTCGGGGGCGGAATACCACTGGTCCTCGCCCGCCGCCAGGTAGTAGGTGCGCGCAGCCTGGTCGAAGATGATCGTGAATGCCGTATTCAGGATCCTCATCAGGTCGGAGCCCTCGATCTGCTGCAGGCGCGGTTCACCGTCGATCGTGACCAGAATCGCCGGCTCCTGCCGGAACAGGATCACCGGCGGTTCCATGCTCAGACCCTCCGCGGCGCGTCGGCGCGTCGAGGCCAGCTCGAGCGTGGTGAGCAGCCGGTCCATCGAGATGTCCAGATCCCAGCTCAGGATCTCATCTTCCAGCAACCGAGCCAGGGAGTCCTGCTGCGCCTCGGTCGAGCCCGGGAACGCGACGCGGTGGATCACGACGTCATCGATCGAGGCCATCCGGTCGTCCCGGTCCGTGACCAGCCGGGCGTCCATCCACACCACGCCGAATTCAGGGTCTTCATCCCCCGGCCTCTGGATCGAGATGGCGGAACGGGCCGCCAGCTGGTTGCCGGCCAGTGTGTCGGGCTGCGGCTGGTAGACGACGACCGTCGCGAGGTTCGTCGGGATCTCGCGCGGCCAGAAGTCCTGCGGCTCCTCCTGGAGCTGGCGCGCTGCGAAAGCTGATCCGACGGCGAGCAGCACGAGGCCGGCGGCGAGCAGTCCCTCATTCAGGCGTGGTTCGGTCAACAGGCGAGTGCGGTGAGCCATGCTGTTCTCTCTTCGAATTCCACTGGTCCCGGCCGGCCTTCATTTCCGAACTCGAGACCACAACATACACAAAGCGGGCGCCCCGAGGGACGCCCGCTTTGCCTTCTATCTGGACTGGTAGATCAGCCGGGTCTCAGCTGATCAACTGCCCGGCGGCATCAGTGCGCTCGTGGCGTCACCGAGGCTGAAGCTGCCCGGTTTCTGACGCGGCGGATACTCCTGGAATGTCGCCAGGAATCTGGCGACGTAGTCAGCCGCCGGAAGCAGCAGATAGACACGGTCGAGGAACCAGTCATCATAGGTGTTTGAAGTGACCATGCCCCGCTCGTAGGGATCGCGGCGCAGGTTCTCCAGCAGCGGCGTCCGCAGTGGAACGAACGGCTCGCGCCACGCCTGGAACGTCGCCTCGGCCCGCTGCTCCAGGAAGATCACCTTCCAATCGTTGTATCGCAGAGCCGTCAGGTCGCCATCGTCTGAAAAGTAGAAGATTTCATGGCGATCGCTCTTGTCCGTCTGCCCGGTGAGCATCGGGAGGATGTTGTAGCCATCGAGGTGCACCCTGTAACTCCGGGCGCCGAGCTGCTGGCCGCCGAGCAGTTGCTGCTTGATGTTCGGGTTCCCGGCCGCGGCGGCGAAGGTCGGGAGCCAGTCCATGTGGTGCACGATCTCGTTGCTGACGGAACCCGCCTCGATCTGGCCCGGCCACCGGACCATCGCCGGGACGCGCCAGCCACCCTCCCAGTTCGTGTTCTTCTCGCCGCGGAACGGCGTCATCGCCGCATCCGGCCACGTGTTCATGTGCGGGCCGTTGTCCGTCGAGTAGAAGATGATCGTGTTGTCCGCGATGCCGAGTTCGTCCAGCAGCGAAAGGAATTTCCCGATGTGCATGTCATGCTCGACCATGCCGTCGGAGTACTCGTCCTGCCCGGAGATACCGCGGAGCTCCGGCTTCACGTGCGTGCGGAAGTGCATCCGCGTGCCGCTCCACCAGACGAAGAACGGCTCGCTGCGCGACACGGCGTCCCGGATGAAGCGGATCGCGGCGTCCGAGGTCTCGTCGTCCACGGTTTCCATCCGCTTGATCGTCAGCGGACCCGTATCTTCGATGCGCTGGGTGCCGTCGCCGTTGGCCCACGAATGGATCACGCCCCTCGGACCGTACTTCTGCGCGAAGGTCTGGCCGTCGGCCAGGACCAGATCGGCCGGGTAGTCCTCGTTCTCCGGCTCTTCCTCGGCATTCAGGTGGTACAGGTTGCCAAGGAACTCGTCGAACCCGTGCATCGTCGGCAGCATCTCATCCCGGTCGCCGAGATGGTTCTTGCCGAACTGTCCGGTCGCGTACCCCTGTGTCTTGAGCACCGTGGCGATCGTTGGGTCCTCGGGCTGCATTCCCTCTTTCGCGCCGGGCAAGCCGACCTTGGAAAGCCCCGTCCGGAAGACGCTCTGGCCCATGATGAACGAAGCTCGACCGGCGGTGCACGACTGCTCGCCGTAGTAGTCCGTGAATGCCATTCCCTCGTTGGCGATTCGGTCGATGTTGGGCGTGTGATAGCCCATCAGGCCGCGGGTGTAATACGAGATGTTCGATTGCCCGATGTCATCTCCCCATACGACGAGGATGTTCGGTCGATCCTGGGCTACGGCCGTCGCCGTGAAGCCGAGAATCATGAGTACGCCCATCGCGTGGGCGAGCCAACGGTGCTGCAGCATGATCGATGTCCTTCCTCTGAAGTGCAGAACTCCTTGCTGGACCGGATTTCGAATTCTTGCGTGTCGCTGACAACACCTCACCATAGAGGTGCTCGCAAGGTGCTGAAATTAGACCATAGTCGTACGCCCGGCGGGAGTATCAGACCTGCTTCAACTTCCACTTCCCGCGTCGGAACAGCAACAATCCGATCAGCGCCGAGAGCGAGTACGAAGCCGCGATCGCCCAATACACCCCCTCGTGCCCGATTCCGACCACGTTTGCCAGGACCCAGGCCAGGGGGATCTGGACCAGCCAGAAGGCGACCAGGTTCACTAACGTAGGGGTCCAGGTGTCGCCCGCGCCGTTGAACGCCTGGAGGATGACCATCCCCCAGGCATACAGGATGTAGCCGTAGCTGATGATCCGCAGCGCGGTCTCGCCGACGCGAGCCGTCTCGGGGTCAGTGGCGAAGATTCGCACGATCGGGCCGGCGAACACTACTAACAGGACCGTGACCACGGCCATGAAAGCCATGTTCCACAGACCCGTGACCCACACGGCGCGCTCGGCCCGGTCCGGCTGGTCAGCTCCGAGATTCTGGCCGACCAGGGTCGCGGCGGCATTCGCCAGCCCCCACGAGGGCAGGATGATGAAGATCACGACCCGGATCGCGATCACGTAGCCCGCCAGGACGGTGCTGCCGAAGGTGGCCAGGATGCGGATCAGGCCGATGTAGCTCGATGTCGCCACGAGCATCTGCAGGACGCCGCCCGCCGAAACGCGTAGCAGCCTGAGGATGACGTCTGCCTCGATTCTCAGGTCCGCCGCGGTCACCCGGAGCCGCGTCCCCCGACTGAGTCCGTAGAACTGGTACAGCACTCCGACGCCGCGTCCGATTACCGTGGCCACGGCCGCGCCGGCGAGGCCCATCTCCGGAAACGGGCCGACGCCGAAGATGAACAGCGGGTCGAGCACGATGTTGATGCTGTTCGCGATCCAGATCGAGCGCATCGCCATCGCCGCGTCGCCCGCGCCCCGGTAGATCGCGTTGTTCACGAACAGGAAAAGGATCACGGGCATCGAGCCGTACAGGATCCGCGTGTACGTCACGCCTCCGGCGACTGTTGTCCTGTCGGCTCCCATCAGCCGAAGCACGTCGGGCGCCCAGATCGCGCCGGCCACTCCGAACACGATCGACACGCCCAGGCCCACCCAGATCGCCTGCACCGCCGTGCGAGCCGCGGCCCGCTCGTCGTGCTCGCCGATCCGCCTCGCGACCATTGCCGTGACGGACATCCCGAGCCCGATCGCGATGGCGTAGACGATCTCGAGGACGGTCTCGGTGATGCCCACGGCGGCCAGCGCTTCGGCCCCGAGACGGGCCACGAAGAACGCG
>Ga0307380_10007630_pt1 | contig 14032 bp, 12 predicted proteins | sample UN3MG_FD_202239 | JGI IMG/M metagenome (GOLD analysis project Ga0307380, IMG submission 202239) | Soil microbial communities from Risofladan, Vaasa, Finland - UN-3 | ecosystem: Environmental > Terrestrial > Soil > Coastal area > Acid sulfate soil | place: Finland: Risofladan, Vaasa | collected... | reverse complement strand
CGGTCCCCCGCCCTGCTTTTCCTTGTCAATGAACACGCCCCAGCTCGGAACGCCGCGACGTCGGAGGGCCTGGACTCGGGCGTAGTAGATGTCGCCCATGTTGCCGGCGTTTATGAACCGCTTGAGGGCCGCGCCTTCCGCCTTCCAACGCATGCACTGGGCGACCATGAGGAGCTTGCCGGACTTCTTCGCGGCGGCGCACATCTCGGTGGCTTCCTCGGCATTCATGGCGATCGGCTTCTCGACGATGACGTGCTTGCCCGCGAGGAGGGCCTTGACTGTGGGATCCTTGTGCACGTAATTCGGCGTGCAGATGTCCACCATCTCGATGTCCTTGCGCTCCAGGAGCTTGCCGTAATCGAGATACCGGTCCTTCTCAGCCAGGCCGAGGTTGTCCCCGACTTTCTTGAGGGTATCTGGGTTGATATCGCAGACAGCGATGATCTCGGCGTCGGGGTTATTCCCGTACCCCGGGATGTGCTTGCTCTGGCAGATCGAGCCCGTCCCGATCATTCCTACTTTGGTCTTCGACACGTTACTTCCCCTTTCGTTCTAACGTTCCGCGTTCAGCGTTCTGGGTTCTCCGGTACGAAGAACGGTGAACGATGAACCAGGAACGGCCTTAGCCTTTTATCACCCCGATTGGTTTCAGGCGGGCGACTTTGCGGGAGATGCCCGTCTCGTGGGCCGTCTGGACGACCAGGTTCACGTCCTTGTATGCCTCGGGGGCTTCTTCGGCAAGCGTGCCCCTGCTCGCGGCCCGCACGGTGATCCCCTTCTTGGCGAGTTCCTCCTGGATGTCCACACCACTTGCCTGTTTCATCGCCGCCTTCCGACTCATGACCCGGCCAGCGCCATGACACGTGGAGCCCCAGGTTTCCTCCATCGCCTGCTGAGTGCCGACGAGGAGATACGAATACCGGCCCATATCGCCGGGAATGAGCACCGGCTGGCCGACCGACCGATATGCATCGGGGACATCGGGGTGCCCGGGCGGAAACGCCCGAGTCGCGCCTTTGCGATGGACGACCATTTTCTTGCCCTGGTGCTCCTCGATCTTGGCGATGTTGTGGGCCACGTCATAAATCTGCCGCATGCCCAGCTTATGAGGCCCCGCCCCGAGAACCTTCGAGAACGCCTCGCGGGTCCAGTGAGCCATCGCCTGACGATTCGCCCACGCGTAATTCGCTGCACAGGCCATCGCAGCGAGATAGTCCTGTCCCTCGGGCGACGTGATCGGCGCACACGCGAGCTGCCGGTCCGGGACGCTTATCCCGTATTTCTGCATGGCGCTCTGCATCACGACCAGATAGTCGTCGCAAACCTGATATCCCAATCCCCGCGAGCCGCTGTGGATCATGACGGTCACCTGGCCGACGTGGTCTATGCCAAATACTTCCGCGACCGCGGGATCGTAGATCTCGTCAACTGCCTGAATCTCCAGGAAGTGGTTCCCGCTGCCGAGAGTCCCGACCTGGGGCAGGCCGCGCTTGATCGCCCTCACGCTCACCTTCGACGGATCCGCCATCTCGAGCGCGCCGCGCTCCTCGGTCGCCTCGATGTCCTCCGCCCAGCCGTATCCATTCTCGACCACCCACTTGCCACCCTTGTGCATGACGGCCTTAAGCTCGGCATCCTTCAGGCGGATATTGCCCTCCGAGCCCACGCCCGATGGGACTTCCCGGAACAGGGCGTTCACCAGGTCCTGGATCTTCGGCTCGACGTCCTCCTTCTCGAGGTCGGTTCGGAGCATTCGGACGCCGCAGTTGATGTCATAGCCCACTCCACCGGGAGAGACGACGCCGTCATCGTAGGACATGGCCGCGACCCCGCCGATTGGGAATCCATAGCCCCAGTGGATATCCGGCATGGCCAGGGACTTGCCCTGAATTCCAGGGAGGCAGGCGACGTTCGCCACCTGCTCGAGCGCCTGATCGCATCGGATGCCCGCGAGCAGCCTTTCGCTCGCATAGATGAGGCCGTCCGTGCGCATGCAGGACTTGTAGTCCTTAGGTATGAGCCAGCGATGCTCACCGACTTTTTTTAGCGGACCGTTCCACTCGTTCGGCACGCTTACCCCCTCCCTTGCCCTCCCCCTCTGGTGGGAAGGGTGTGCGCCACTCGCTTTCCCAGTATTCCGACCACACCCTGTCATATACCGCGGATGTGTGTTGGGCAATCCGTCCCCAATTGAACTGATCGGTCACTTTTCGATATGCATTGTTCGCCATCGCTCGGGCGGAGTACGGGTTCTTTAGGATTCGGACCAGCGCCCAGGCCAGCGAATCCGGATTATCCGCCCAGGCCGTTAGGCCCGAAACTCCGTGATCCACGACTTCCCGCAGGCCTCCGACATCGGTGACCACTACCGGCACCTTCGCCGCCATCGCCTCCAGGGCCACTATCCCAAAGGGCTCGTAGAGGCTGGGATAGACCGCGGCGTCTATGACGTTATATAGCTTGAGCAGGGTCTCATCGTCAATGTAGCCGGTGAAGAATATCCTGTCGGCCACGCCCAGTTTCTCCGCAAGCTGGATGAGATGGGTTTTATCTCCGCCCCCGGCGATGACAAACTTCACATCATTGTATGCCCCGATGATTTCCGGCGCGGCCTCTATGAGCACCTGGACGCCCTTCTCCGGCACCATCCGCCCCACAAAGAAGACGATTTTCTCCTCCGGCCGGGCAAACCATTTCCTGAACTCGGCTTTATCGAACGGTAGGTCGAACTTCGAGGCGTCTATGCCATTCGGGATGATATCCAGCTTGTCCTGCGGTACCTCGAGGACATGCGAAATCTCATCCCGCATATAGTGACTGCAGCAGATCACCCTCCAGGCCTCGTAACAGAGTTCCCACTCGATGCCGCTGATATAGCGCTGGAGGTCGTTGTGAATGCCATGATTCCGTCCGTGCTCCGTGGCATGGATTGTCGCCACCATGGGGAGGCGGAGCTTCTGTTTCAGAGCCTTGCCGGCAAACTCGGAGAGCCAGTCGTGGGCATGGATGACCGTCGGCTCCGTGATGGGCTGGAGCTTGGGCTTCTGCCCGTGTGCGGGTTTCTTTCCGTTCAGCAACTCAGTAATCTTGGCCTCACTGGCCGCATTCAGGTTATGCACCCAGTGGACGAAGTCATTGCCGGACGGAACCGGGACACGGTAGACCGACAGATTCCCATTCAACTCCTCGGGCGGAGCATCGGGATGATCGCCGGTGATGATGTCAACCTTTACCCCTTGATTCGCCAGCGCATGGCTCAGATCATAAACGTGCCTTGAAAGCCCTCCCACGATCTTCGGCGGGTATTCCCACGACAGCATGATAACTCGCATAAAAACCCCTTAAGAACGTCCAACTTCGAAATCTGAACGAACCCCCCAAGAACCTAAAACCCACAACCTGCAACCCTAAAGCCTGCATACCGGGCAGATGCCGTCCTCGCTATTCTGAAGGGAGCCGCATTGCCGGCATGGCGTCCAGCCGTTTGCCTGCTTCCATTTCTCGAGCCGGAGGGCGGTAGTCAGTAGGCGCTTCAAGTCCTCGGCGCCCTCGCCGGCCTGGACCGCCGTCGCGTCCACCTGTTCAAGTTCACTCTCCGAAAGCTGAATCCCTTCCAAGTCGGGCTTGAGGGCGGCTTGTTTGGGCGATTCGAGCTTCTTTGACGGGAATCGGCCGGACTTGAAGACGATCTCTTTCACCACGTTTCCGCCCGCCCGGCGATTCAGCTTCTCGATGATTCCCTGCTTGTAGAATGTCAGCTCGTTTGCCCAGACCGAGCTCTTCGCCGTGACGTACAATGTCCCGTCCCGGATGAACTCCGGCTGAGCGGCCGATGACACCTGCTCGCCGACGACCTCATCCCACACCAGTACGCACGTCTGCTCCTTGACCTGAGTTTCGATCTTCATCCCACGGAGCATTTCCGAGATCAGCGACCCTACGCCGAATGGCCCCTTGGCTCTCACTCTGGCGTCACCTGACCTTCAGCTCGACCGGGCTCGCCGCAGGCCGCAACGCGATAGACTCTCCCGCCCGCGAGGAACTCGTGGTCGAATACCCGCTTGCTCGCTGCGGTGACGAATATCTGGCAGCGCCCCCGGGTCATGTCGAATACTTGCTTTCTCCGTCCCTCATCCAGATCGGTCATGACGTCATCCAGCAAGATGATCGGCGGCTCCTTAGCGGTTTCATTCATCAGCTCCAACTCTGCCAATCGGAGGCTGAGGGCGATCGTCCGCTGCTGGCCCTGAGAGCCGTAGGTCCGGGCATCAACCCCATTTACTGTGAAGATGAGGTCATCCCTCTGAGGGCCGACAAGCGTGATCCCCCGCCAAATCTCCTCGTCGCGGACCTCCTCCAGGCGGCTTCTAAGACGTTCGGCGAGTTGCTCTACGGCATCTGCCCCGTCAAGGTTAGTTCGAGAATGGTACTTCGTTTCCATGGTCTCCGAACCCTCGGTAATCCGAGAGTGGATGTCCCTCGCCAGCCCTGCGATCCGCGACACGAAGTTAAGCCGGCGGTCCAGGATCTTTGAGCCGTAGTCCACAAGCTGCACATTCAGGACCTCCATGACTCCATCCCTGCATCCGCGGGCCTGGAGGTCCTTCAGCAGGCGGTTTCTCTGCTCCAGCACCTTCCGGTAGTTCACGAGCAGATGGCAGTAGAGAGGCTGGACCTGGCTGATCTCCAGGTTCATGAACCGCCGGCGATGGGAGGGCTCTCCGCGGACGATCTCCACGTCATGCGGTTCGATCAGTAGGACATTCACCTGCCCCATGAGATCGGCGAGCCTCGTCTGGCGGATCGTATTTATCAAGACTTGCTTCTTTTCCGACCGGCCAAGGATGACTTCCACTGAGATATCGTTCTGCTCCTCGCGACCTACCTCCGCCGAAACCCTCGCCTGGTCGGATTCCCATCGCACGAGCTCCGAATCCCGACCCGCCCTCCAGGACCTCGCGAGAGCAATGACATAGATTGCCTCGAGAAAGCTGGTCTTTCCCTGAGCATTCCTCCCGAGCAAGATATTCAGTCCCGGATCAGGCTCGATCGAGAGTTCCGCATAGTTCCTAAAGTTATGGAGGATTAGCCTCTTAATGTGCATTTGGCCGGAAAAGTTGTCAACAGAGTATTTCAATTCTGAGGTATGGATCCATCTCAGTGGTAGTTATTATACAGCATGTGGACGGTGTTGGTAACTCTCGACTGCTCGCATAGTATCCGCTTGCTAGGTTTGTCGGTAAGTTGTGGACAACTCAGCACTAACCTTTTGGTCTATTAACACTATTCACACCAGGCGCTTGCTTCGCCGGTTATCCACAGCTTGTATGCAAGGTTTGCTGACAGTGGGTGTTCACAGACTGACTTACACCCTCCCCGTCCTCAGATCTTCCCTGAGTTCCTCCACCTTCGCTCGAAGGTCGGGGTCCTCATCGAGGAGACCCTTGATTCGGGAATGAGCATGGATGACCGAGGCGTGATTCCGCCCGCCGTAAGCCTTGCCGATCGCCTGGAGGGAGTATCCTGTGAGCTCGCGGGTGAGGTACATCGCCACATGCCGGGCAAGCGCGAGCTCCTTGGTCCGCTTCTGGTTTCGAAGCTCCTCGATCTCCATGCCGAATTCCTGTGCGACCGCCCGCTGGACGGCCTCCGGGGTCAGCTCGGTGTACTTCTTCTCCGCCAGATACCGGCCGAGAATTTCCTGCGCCAGGGGGATGGTGAGGGGCGTCTTCATGAGCGAGGAATATGCCAGCAAGGTGACCAGCGCGCCTTCCAGCGCCCGGATATTCGTGGGGATGAGGCCCGCGATGCACTCCAAGATCGGGTACTTGATCTCCACTTTCTCGGCGATGGTCTTGCTCTCCAGGATGGCGATGCGTGTCTCGAGGTCCGGTGGCGCAATATCCACCACCAGGCCGGACTCGAACCGGGATTTCAGCCGCTCCTCCAGGGGCGCGAGATCGCGGGGAGAGCGGTCGCTGGACAGGATAATCTGCTTGTTTATCTGAATGAGCGCGTTGAACGTGTGGAAGAACTCTTCTTTGGTGCGCTCCTTGCCTGCGAGGAACTGAACGTCGTCCACCAGCCAGACGTCAACGGTCCGGTATCTCTGTCGGAAGTCCTCAGACCTATGCTCCCGGATGGAGGTCACGTACTGCGAGGTGAACATCTCCCCGGAGACGTAGGCGATCCTGAGCTTGGGATGATTCTCCAGGATGTAATGACCGATCGCCTGGAGGAGATGCGTCTTTCCCAGGCCCGGCCCGCCATAGAGGAAGAATGGATTATACACACGGCCGGGCTTCTGTGCCAGCGACTGGGCGGCGGCATGCGCGAGCCTGTTGCATGGGCCGACTACAAAGCTGGCGAACGTATACTTGTCGTTCAACGGCTGCGAGAATTGGCTGACTGCGCCGGCCCTCTTCGGAGCCTCTTTGACCTCAACGGCCTTCGCTTTCGGCGGCTCCTTCGGCATAATGGTGAAGGCGACATCCACGTCGAAGCCGAGGATCGAGCCAAGGGCGACCTTCACATGATCGGCGTACTTCTCCAGGAAGATCTTCGCGAGCTCACTGGCAGCACCGATCGCAGCAGTGTTCCCCTGAATAGAAAGGGGTTTGGCCGTTTTGAAGAAGCTTTCGAAACTGGGGCGGTTTATCTCAGGTGCAAGAAGGGCCAGCGTCTTTTCCCAGGCGCGTCTAAAGGCAATGAGAGCATCGTCCTCACCTAAATGGAGCTGACCTTCCAATGAAACCTCCGGGGTAGAACCTGATTATACAACCTATGGGAGGGCGGGGCAATAGCCATTTCCGTACTTTTCCGAGAACAAAATTTCAACTATCCAAGCGGTCGGCGGACTGAATTCCCAGGGCAAGCAGGCCACCCAAATTTCGCTTGTAACAAATGGAACTATTATGCTATAATGGCCCGAATTGGGAGGGACCAGGTTTGCCGAAAAGAACGTTTCAACCTAAGAATAGAAGACGCAAGCGCGTCCATGGATTCTTATCCAGAATGAGCACCAAAGCCGGGCAATCGATATTGAAGCACCGGCGAGCCAAGGAGAGGGAAAGGCTCACGGTCTAAGGCGTAATGCGTGATGAGTAATGCGTAATATGGAACGCATGAGGCGCTGAGTGCTGCAAAAAGAGCATAGGCTCACAAGCGGCCGGGACTTCAAAGCGATCTTCGCCGGCGGTAAGACCTTCACGAACAGGCTGATCGTTTTGAAGGTCATGCCGAGACGAGACGAGCAGCCGAGCCGATTCGGGTTCCTTACTAGTTCGAAGCTGGGTAAAGCAGTGGTGAGGAATCGTGCCAAGAGGCTGCTCCGGGAGGCCGTAAGGCTTCTTCAGGGACAGCTGCAGCAGACCGGATATGATGCGGTGCTGATCGCCCGACCGGGGGTCCCGGAGGCGAGTTTCGAAGTAGTCTCGAAGGCAGTCGAGGAGCTGTTCCGAAAGGCGGGTCGGCTCGCGACTTATAAGCAATCACAAGAAGGTCATCAAAACGGAATAACATGCGGCGAGCATTAATACAGTTAGTAAGGGGATACCAGTGGTTCAGCAAATACAGGCCGCCTACATGCCGATATTGGCCGACATGCTCCGAATATGCCGTTCAGGCGATCGATAAGCACGGGCCGATCAGAGGTATGGTGATGGCGGCATGGCGCATTCTCCGATGCAATCCATGGTCCCCCGGCGGGTTTGACCCGGTCAATTAGCCGCGTGACGAATAATCGAGGAACTTAATGAAAGACAAGACAATCTGGATCGTCGCCCTCATGTGGATGGCGATGATCTTGTTCGTGCTGCCCCGCCTTAGTCAGAATAAGCAAGTCACTCCGCCGCCTGCTCAGCAGGTTTACCAGAAGGCAGAGGCTGCCGAAAAGGCGGCCGACAGTGACAAGAAGAAACTAAACGAGGCGATCAAGCAGTATTCGCAGCTTCAGAAGAAACAGTATGGGGACAGCGAGTATATCCCCCAGGCGCGCCTCAGGATCGCCCTCATCTACGAGACTAAGCTCCACGATCAGCGCAAGGCAGTTGACGCTTACACGAAGCTGATTCATGACTATCCGCCGGCGACGAACCCCATAGGCAAGGAAGCCCAGGAGAGGCTCACGGCATATCAGATCAGTCAGGATAAGAAGGCGTCCAAGGGCGCCGGCTACAAGGTCATAGATACCATGGTAGCCCTGACCGGCAGGAATCCCAAGTACAGCTATGCGCTGGCCCTCCTCGTAATCACCCTGGTCTTCAAGCTGATCACCACTCCGCTCTCGCATATGCAGTTCAAGAGCATGCGGGAGATGCAGAAGGTCGCACCGCTGGTGAAGCAGATCCAGGAGAAGCACAAGGGCAACCAGCAGGAGATCGGGAAGCGGACGATGGCCCTGTATAAGGAGCATGGCATCAACCCCCTGAGTGGTTGTCTGCCGCTCCTGGCGCAGATGCCGATCCTGATGCTGCTTTACTATAAAGTCATCATGCCCTATCTATACCAGTTCACCAAGGGCGAGTTCTTGTGGATCGGCACCAGTCTGGCGAAGAAATGGCCGGCAATCATCGGAGCGAACCTCTCCATGCCGGACATGCCGCTACTGGTCATATACACCATCAGCATGATCGTATCTCAGAAGCTGTCGGTCGTGGATCCAAGTCAGGCCGAGCAGCAGAAGATCATGGCATGGACGATGCCGATAGTATTCGCCTTCATCTTCAAGAGCTTTCCGTCGGCATTCATGCTCTACTGGCTGGCATTCAATGTGATCGGTACAATCCAGCAGTACAAGATAATGAGAAGCCCCATCACCGGCGGGCCTGCCGCAGGAATCACCAATGGCGGGAACGGCACCGAGCCCAAGGCACCAAAGCGCCCGCCCGTTAGCCCGGGAAAGAAGTCGAAGGGCCGGAAGAAGCACTTCGACGCTCAACCTGTTTTGAAACCAATCCCCGCTGCCACGTGAGGCGCGGGATGCTTGTTGGGAGGAGCCACTCCAAGATGACAACTATCGAAGAGACCGGTAGGAATGTAGAAGAGGCAACAGAGAAAGCGCTGGAGCAATTGAGCGTCACAGAGGATCAGGTGGATGTTGAGATCCTGGAGGAAGGAAGCAAGGGCTTTCTGGGCATCGGACAAGCCCCGGCCAAAGTGAGGGTGACCGTTCGGGCGATACCGGCAGCCGGCGAACCGAAACCTCGGCCTAGACGGAAGCCCGCTCCTAAACCACCCGAGGCGAAGCCAGCCCCAAAGCGCGAACCCAAGCGTGAAGTGAAGCGCCCAGCAAAGCCATCTCCCCCTAAAGCAGAAGCCGCACCCGAGGCTGTTGTCACTGAGGAAGCCATCCAGCAGGCGGCGGAAGTTGGCAAAGAGGTGCTGGGGAAGATTCTCGAAGGAATCGATAGCGAAGGCAAGGTGATTGTGAGGACGGCGTCCGATTCGCAGGTTGTGCTGGACATCGTCGGCGGCGACACTGCTCGCATCATCGGCCGACATGGACAGACGATTGATTCCATCCAGTACCTGGTCGGCATCATTGTCAACAGGAAGATCGGCGCAAAGGCCCGCGTGCTCGTTGACGCGGAAGGATATCGCGAGCGCCGAGAAGAGATCCTGAGGAAACAGGCCCTCGCCCTAGCGAAGAAGGTCAAGGAAACGAGACAAGAGGCCGTGCTCGAGTCTCTGCATTCGAATGAGCGCCGGGTGATCCACACCGCCCTTGCGGACAATCCGGACGTTTACACCTACAGCGAGGGTGAGGAGCCAAACCGGTTCCTGGTAATCTCACCAAAGAAATAAGCTCAAGACTTTAGGCTTTAGCCTCTGGAACCGAAAGGCCGGCTCTGAGGCCTAAGGTCTGAAAGTCTTCCCAAACTCATGACGAACCTGGACGATACAATTGCCGCAATCGCCACTCCGATCGGTGATGGCGGCATAGGCGTTATTCGGATCAGCGGAAGGAATGCACTCTCCGTCGCCGGGGAGGTTTTCCGCCCGATTTCCGGAGTCCCCGTTCCGGGGCTCCCCACTCACACCGCCCATTATGGGTTCATCCACGACCCCATCAGCGACGAGCAGATAGATGATGGAGTCATCACTCTTTTCCGGTATCCAAGAAGCTATACAGGCGACGATGCGGCGGAGATAAGCTGCCACGGAGGAATCATCCCAATGCGCCGGGTGCTGGAAGCGGCGCTTCGGGCAGGCGCGAGGCTCGCCGAGCCGGGAGAGTTCACCAAGCGCGCATTTCTCAACGGCAGGCTCGATCTCGCTCAGGCGGAAGCCGTATTGGATATCATCCGAGCTCGCACCGATGAGGCCATGCGGGTCGCGAACCTCCAGTTCAGCGGATTGCTTTCGTCCCGAATCCGCATTCTGCGTGAGGAGCTTCTGGGCATCATAGCGCACATCGAGGGGAGCATAGACTTCCCTGAGGACATCGAGCCCATGCCCGGGAAACAGATTTCGGAGCTCATTCAGGGTTCCATATCTCATGTCTCGGGCCTTATCGAAACCGCGGATCGCGGGAAGATCTTCCGCGAGGGGATCCAGGCGGTGATCACAGGGCGGCCGAATGTCGGGAAGTCCAGTCTCCTGAATGCTATTCTTCGCGAGAGCCGTGCCATCGTGACTCCGATCCCCGGTACGACCAGGGATGTCATCGAGGAAAGCGTGAACATCCGCGGAATCCCTGTTCGGACGATTGATACTGCGGGCGTCCGCGAGCCTCAAGACGTGGTCGAGCAGATGGGAGTGGATCGCACGAAGCAGATGCTCGAGCAGGCGGACCTCATCCTGGCGGTGATTGATTCGGAGGCAGGGTTCACCGCCGAGGACCAGGAGCTTGTGTCAGGGTTCGCCGACAAGCGGATGATCGTTGTGCTAAGCAAGACCGATCTGATTCGCGAATCCGAGGCCGAATCGCTTGCCGGGCAGGTCATGGATTGGGTGCGGGAGAACCTCTCTTCGAGCGTGACCGTCCTAAGAACGGCAGCGCCATCGAACGAGGGAATCGTGGAGCTGGAAGATGCCATCGCCGAAACGGTATTTCAAGGAGGAATCTCTCCCTCTGACGGAGTAGTAGTAAGCAATGTTAGACATCGGCGGGCGTTGGAAGAGGCTCTCGGTTCGCTTAAGCATGCGCTTCACACCGCCGATTCGGAAATGCCCATTGACCTCGTAAGCACGGACCTGAAGACAGCCACGGAGGCGCTCGGAAGCATTACTGGTGAAACGGTAACCGAGAACGTGATAGACCGCATATTCAGCGAGTTCTGCATAGGCAAGTAGGCATTGGCAAGGAGGTAGGCACAGATGAAGCTTTCGCGCGAATCGCTAATCGTCGTCGTTTTGGCGCTGGCATTTCTGTTGGTAGGTGTTGTTCAAGTCATCAGGGAAGTTTACGCAGCCCATGCCGACGGCATCTTTGCCCCACTCCCGGCCCATAAGGCAGTCGCCACCCCCATGATTCCGAGGAAATAGGACGGATAGGACTGATTCGACCTACTATCCTATCGGCAGGGTCTCTTCCTTCTGCGTGCCGATGGCCGGCTTCACGAGCTTCATCTCAACCTTGTCCTCCGAGACCGTCACAAGCACGAAGTGGTGGAAATCCCCCTCGCCTTTGAACGATGGATAGAGGGGCGCGCCTCCGCCTCCCGTGATGATGTACTTCACCCCATTCTTCGTCTGCGCGCTGAAGAGGTGCTCGTGTCCCTGGAAAACCGCGGTGACCCTGTTTCTCACGAATAAGGCATGGAGGGCATCGCGATCCTTGGGGTACTTATCCATGCACTGGCCCATGTGGCCGTCAACGGGGTAGAGCGGCGCGTGGAGGAAGACGAACTTGTGTCGGGCGGCTCGCGATTTCCGAAGGTCCTCTTTCAGCCATTCGAGTTGGTCGCCTGTGATCTTGCTGGCCTGCCCGATCACATAGCTGTCCAGCACGATGAAATGGTCTCCCCCCTGATCGAAGGAATAGTACAGTCCGGGCAGTTCTTTCCCAAAGAACACCTGGTTCACAGGGTTGCCGGCGATCTCATGGTTCCCCAGGGTAAGGTAGACTTTCGCGCGGAGGTTTGCCTTGGTCACCTGCACATATTGCTCGTACTGCTCCTTGGCCTTCAACGGATTCCACGAGCCGTAGATGCAGTCGCCGGTATTCACGGCAAACGCCGGGTCGAGGGAGTCAATCTTCTTCAGCACCGTTCGGTAGGAGTCGGGCGGCGCGGAGTCGGGCCGGGCGGGACGATTGTCGCCGAAGACGGCGAAGGTGAAGGGACTCGGCGATGGCTGCTCCTGAGCAACGGCAAACGCCACCGCGATGGCGATAAGGATCAAGATCCCGATGATGTACAAGCGTTTGTTCATGTGGGCATTATAGCGTGTGGAACTCGTCCGCGCAAGGATGCTATAATCGGTTGTTCGCTCGGTCTTTCCGGGAATATACTGATTCGGAGGGCCAGATGGAAGCATTGAGGATCGGATTGATCGGCGCCGGCGATGTCGCACGAGCGGCGCATTTACCGTCGTTCGCCGCAAACAAGAAGGTGGAATTGGCTGCCGTCGCCGATCCGGATACTGCGTCAGCCGCTTCGGTAGCCCAGCATTTCGGCATCGGGAAGGTGGTCGAGGACTACCATGAGATCCTAGATGATCCGTCCATCTCCGCCATTGACATATGCGCTCCCCATTACCTGCACTATCAGATTGCCATGGACGCCCTCAATGAGGGCAAGCACGTGATCTGCGAGAAGCCGATCGCCATGAACCTGGAGGAGGCCGACGGGATGATCCGTGCGGCGCACGAGCTGGGCCTCTGGCTGCTGATCACGCTCAACCAGCGCTTCATGCCGATCCATCGGAAGGTGAAGGAGTTCATCGTCGGCGGCCGATTGGGGAAGCCGTTCCTGGTGAATGCGCAAATCGTGGGGAACGTGATGACCGCCCTCAGCGATGCGAATCACTGGAAGAATACGTGGGATCGGGCGGGCGGCGGGGCCTTCTTCGACACCGGGACGCATATCGTTGACCTGATGCACTACTGGTTCGGCGAGCCGACGGCGGTGAATGCGAGTCTGAAGCGGCTGATCACCAAGCCCGAGAACAAGGCTGATGACAATGCCGCGGTCACCCTGGAGTATGATGATGACCTGCTGGCCAATCTAATAATCTCCTATTCGCAGGAGAATGAGCCCTGGAGCGAGAAGAAGTTCATATTCGGCACAGGCGGCAACATCGCGATGATCAGCGAGGCGGCCGTGCCCATGTTCTTCGTGGCTGACAACTCGCCGGAGATGGTGGAAGTCGAGCATAAGGCGGATTGGTGGGCATGGTCGCATGACCTGGCGCTCAGGCATTTCGTGGACTGCATCCTGGAGAATGCCGAGCCGATTGTGACCGCGGAAGACGCCCGCGCCGCGCTGAAGACCATCCTTGCGGCGTATCAGTCGGCGAAGGAAGGTCGGAGAGTGGAGATAGACTAGAGACTGTAGACTTTAGACCTTAGAGCCGGAACCATCTCCGCTGACGTCTAGAGTCTGAAGTCTAAAGTCCAAGGAGATTTCACATGGAAAACCTACCCAAAGTTGCCGATGAGATTCGGGCCGAGCTTGATGCCAAGAATGCCGCGAGGGACAAGGCGCTTGTGACATCAAGGGAGGCTATCCGGTATTGCGCGAACTCCATTCGTGCGATCCATCGCAATGAGTTCGACCAGGCGCAGGAACTCCTAAAAGAGGCCCGAGATCGGGTTCGAGAAACTGCCGAGGAGCTGAAGGAATATCTCGATATCTACTACGCCGGGTACGTCCAGGATGCCCAGAAGGAATATACGGAGGCCGAGACGATGTATGCCTTCATCCGTAACCAGCCCATCCCCAGCCATCAGGAGTTGGGCGTGGAGGCCGCGCCTTATCTGAATGGGCTTGGCGAGGCGGTTAGTGAATGCCGGAGATCGGTGCTGGATATCATGCGGAAGGGCAACCTCGATCGGGCGGAGAGTCTGCTCCGAATAATGGACGATGTC
>Ga0307380_10007629_pt1 | contig 14034 bp, 13 predicted proteins | sample UN3MG_FD_202239 | JGI IMG/M metagenome (GOLD analysis project Ga0307380, IMG submission 202239) | Soil microbial communities from Risofladan, Vaasa, Finland - UN-3 | ecosystem: Environmental > Terrestrial > Soil > Coastal area > Acid sulfate soil | place: Finland: Risofladan, Vaasa | collected... | reverse complement strand
CAAAAATGACCATGCTGCCGAGTAAATATGAAAGCTCTGGCGTATATCTCATAAATAATCCTTGTTTTTCCGAATCGCAAACTTGAATTGAGCGCTATATTTATAAAACTCCATCGGTATATTCACCACTTCGTCAAATTCTTGCAGAATCAGATAAGGTGGTCAATAAGCAAGCCCGGATTCCAACGCCCCTCTTACAATAACGGCTGTTCCTATTATCTGTTCTTAAGGTCTGACCTAAATGTCTGATCTCAATGACTGACATTGAAGATCTCAAAGTGGTCGATCTACCTCTTTAGCTCTACCCGGTGGTAGTGTATAATTTTCTGTAACGATCTGCTCCCATTGTCGAGTGATTGAACAAGAAATGACTGGTGGGCGTACTAGATGCCAGACACTTCATCCCCGGTCGATAATGCGGATTCTAATGGATGAGGAGAAATGCCAAGACGTGATTTTGAAGCTCGTACACTTGAGAGAAAGTGCTGCCTGAAGTGAGATAGAGATCCCATGTCAAATGAACAACTGATGGCTCTTCTCCTGGCCAAACCTGAACCATCGCAGCTTTGGCAGCTGCGTTCAGCCATGCTCGAGGTGGGTCTATCAAGTGACGATAAGCGACTCGAAATAGTAAACGAGCTCTACGAGTTCGTGAACGTGCTAGTGGCCAAGTCCACGGCCCGCCAATATAGTCATTTTGCCTCGATTCTGGATCTTGGTGCGGTAGGGGGTGTCGCCTTACAGAACTTGCTGGAGATGTCAGACTCCAAGAAATTCACGCAGAGACTCCTTGCCGGTGGTTTAAGCGAAGTCTTGATGGTGATGGCCGCCAGGCAGTATGTAAAAGCCTGGGAAGTGGAATTGAAATCTACCTATGCCGCCGCGGCATGGCGTCTTTATGCGAAATTCTGGTATCTATCTGTTGCTTCTCAACCGGATATGGAATCTGAAAAACGTCGCTTGCTGGTTGATGGTCTGATAGCTCCCCTTCGGGACGCTGAAGCATCGGGAACGGTAAAAGCGGCGATTATCATTCACTACTACCAGCTTCTTCTCCTAGCACACCTCGAAATTTCTGTTTAAGGAATCACGAATCATCTTCCAGATGAATGAAGTATACTGAGACGAACTCAGTTGTCGCCGATGGTATCGGAGCCTTCCTTCTTTGCATGTACATTTCTACCGTCATGGTTATGGATAATCCGTTGTTCGCTTAAGGCAACAAGCTGCCGCCAGGAAATGGGAACTTTGGCCGCGACGAAGATACAAGAGTGCTTACCAATCTCGCAGTAGGAATTGCGCGTTTGGAACTGGATATCTTATTAGCAGTTGGTTAGACGAGACGATGAGGGGGAGGCTGTATAACATTCCACTAAGCGTACAGTGATAAGATATCTGGCGAAAACGAACTGCCTGCTCTCGAGCCTTGAAGCTCAACCTAACTCTGACCTACAATGGATCTTTCATGAGTGAAGTGTGATGCGTCTTTTGCCTCGGAAGTGAACTTGTGCTCGAGACCCAGGTTTGCTCGAAAAGTGACTAAACAGCAGCTTTGAATTTTAGGTCCGGAATTTGTTAAAGCTCGAATAGAGCTACAATATGACATAAGCAAGAACATTGAGTCGCATGTGGTAGTCGAATTATCCAATTGCGGCATTATGGCTAACCAATCAGAACCGTGGATTGATCCGGTTCCTTAGACCAAAGATATCATGCATCGCGTAGTAGGAATTATCATTTTGACCGCGCTTGTCCTGGTAGCATGCGGTACAAACAAGGGTCAACTGAAGCCAAATCCGGCCGAAGAAGGGTTCAGCGGCGTCATCAGCTCACAGCCTCAACTTGTGACCTTTGCCGAGTTACAGGAGGATCCAGAAGCATATCAGGACGCATTTATTCGGGTAACGGGTTCTTTCTTCAGGCTTCCAGCTCAGGAATGTTTATTGTCGACCGGACCTGGGACAAGCTGGTCACTCATATCCGACAATCTAAGGCTGGATGCTCTTGGTTTTGAGGAACTTCTGCAGCTCATTCGACCGGGTACTGAACTAACCGTCGATGGCATCTTTCGCAAATACGAAGGGCCGCTGGGATGCGGCAAACGACCTGCGGTTGAGATCGCCTGGTTCTTGGAGACGACCCAAATCGTTCAACCCAACCCACTGGCTCGCGTAATCGGCACCTTAGAAGGCAACCTTCCCCCCATATTACCCCCGGGTGTACTCAGTCCGACTCCGCCTGGGATCGTACTGCCGAGTCCAACAGGCGATCCAACCTCGGCAATTTCTGCAACCCCAACTGGCATGGTTCCAACCACAACACCTTCCCCGGCAGGAACACCGTTGTTAACCAGTACGCCAACGGTAATAGGGACCCCAGGTACGATCATCCCGACGGCTACCCCATCGCCTAGTTCGACCTCTCCTAACAGCACGCCAGCAGTGACACTCACACCTACTTCGACTTCGATTCCAGGGACGCCAACACAGACGCCGACCGGCACTCTTCAACCGACTCCTGGCCCTACGCAGCCGCCGCTGTCTACCTCTACTCCTGGCGGCTATCCAATTCCAACTCCACCAACACCGACAAGCTCACCGACCGGTTATCCTGGATTTTGAGTGCTGTGTTCTACTCCGCTGTAAAAAAACCGCTAGACGAGGACTTACCGGCAGTATGGTTCCTGTTTAAGGGAAACCGTCTGCTGGCCAGGTTAATCGATCAAAAGGCGGTTCTGCCGGCCAACGACGATCTAGACGATCTGACCATAGATCTCTTGCGCCAACAATATCTAGGAAACCTGGATGGCACACTTTGCTATACGGCCGAAGTAGATGAGGAGTACGATGCGCCAGAGGGATGGAGCTTCCAGGGACTTCGCAGACTCTATGGACGGATGGACGAAGAGTTATTTGGTGTAGCGGGTAGAGCGGTACAGATCGTTGACTGGAATAGAACACACCAGTATTGCGGCCAATGCGGCGCTCCAACAGGGGACCACCTGAGAGATCGCGCCAAAGAATGTGCGGAGTGTGGTCTTATCAGCTACCCTCGCATTTCGCCTGCCATCATTGTCCTGGTACGCAAAGATGACCGCCTCTTACTGGCTCGAGCTCACAGACATCCACCTGGCTTCTACAGCGTCCTGGCAGGTTTTGTTGAACCTGGAGAAACGCTGGAAGAAGCAGTAGCCAGGGAAATTCATGAAGAAGTTAGTATTGAAGTCAAGGATATCACGTACTTCGGCAGCCAGCCGTGGCCCTTCCCCAATTCCCTCATGGTCGCCTTCATCTGTGACTACGCGGGAGGTGAAATCGTCCTTGAAGAGGAAGAGCTCGAAGATGCAGGCTGGTTCACTACCAGCGAACTCCCCCCAATTCCCCCAAAAATTAGCATCTCACGAAGCTTAATAGACTGGTTCGCCGCAGAACAGGGGCAACGGCGTTCTGCCGAAGACGACAAATTAACCTAGCACTCTCTCAGACTTCGTTTCCCCCAAGTTAGACAACCAGCACAGCCAAACATGTGGCGACCAGGAGAGTCATGCTTATATAGCCATTGATGTTAAAGAAGGCAACGTTAATTTTGATCAAGTCGTCGGGGGTAACCAGGCTATGCTCGAAGATGAGAAGAGCAGCTACTAGCACCAGGCCAATCCAGTAGGGCCAGCTTAGCCCACTAAATAGGCCTAAGGCGACTAGAACCAGTACGGTGAACAGATGACTGGCTTTGGAAACATAAAGCCCACGCCTTATCCCGAAATTTGCCGGTATCGAGTAAAGGCCGTTCTCCCTATCAAAATCGACATCCTGACATGCGTAAATGACGTCAAAGCCGCCAATCCACAGGGTCACGGCAGCCAGTAAAAACCAAGCCGGCAGATCGTCCACTGTGAACAAGGATCCTCTAACCGCTGCCCAGGCGCCCACCGGCGCCAACCCATCGGTGAAACCCAAGACATAGTGGCAGAGCCAGGTGAAGCGTTTGGTATAGGAATATCCAACTAGGAATAACAGCGCACCTGGGAATAATACGAAAGCCAGCGGATCCAGCATCCAGGCAGAAAAAGCCAAGACCGCTGACGCTGTAATCGCAGATAAGAGGACGCTTCGAGCATCTATGGCGCCGCTCTGGATTGGACGGTCGGCCGTTCGCGGATTCCCAACATCGAGCCTACGATCAATATACCGATTAAAGGCCATAGCAGCTGTCCTCGCTGCTGCCATTGCCACCGTTATCCAGATGAGGTCCCACCAATTCGCGCTATCCCAATCTCCCCACGCCAACACCATTCCCAAATATGCGAATGGCAAAGCGAAAATGGTATGCTCAAACCGGACCATGTCCAGAAAGGTAATTAGCTTCTTCATTGAACTAGTTTTATCCGATTCCTCGTATGATCCATAGTCATTGGCAGCCATTGCACTGGAAGCCATTGCACTGGAAGCCGGTGCACTGGTTGCCATTGGGACCGATGCGCTCCTGCTGCACTCGCAGGCCCTCGGGGAGAAAACTAATTGACACATGCAGCAGGCAACCATTGTTTGATGTTGAAAGCGTCGTCAGATTTAGTCCGGGTCGCAATACGACTAAAGGCCTTTTTCTGCTCGGAATAGTTGGGTCATATCATTCTGGACAACTTCCTGTGTAATTCTGAAACCAACGCGGTTCAGGATGCTGTGCCAATATGCAGGAGAAGTCAATCGTAACGCGCCAGGTCCCATGGTCAGCCAATTTGTCGGCGTTCTCACCCGTTCGACCATCAACAAATATCCTTCCAGGGTCATAATGCGATGAATTTCCTCCAGTAGCTGCATACGATCGCCCTCCTGCAAGAACTCTGAGGCCGTCATGATGAGAATCACCGCCGGTGCTGACTGATCTGACAAAGGCAGCAAATCAATGTCTCCGCTTTTCCAGATGGTTCTTGGATCTTCAATCGGTCGCTTAACTCGTTGGTTGGCCCTAGCCAACCAACGAGCTGGCGCCAGTTGGGGATTATAGACGTCAAGGATGATGATTCGACCGGTCGACAATCGTCGGGAAAAGGCAATACCTTTGGATCTCAAGCCAAGGTCGATATAAACCATAGTCTGGCTAGCTTGCAGCTCACCGATCTGAAAGATGGCGTCAATTATTTCCGATCCATCGAATATTTTGTGCGCTGCCCAAAGCGAGGCGATTAGGAAGTAGACCAGGATCAATAATCCGGCGATGGCAAGGTTCACAAAACCGTACCAGCCCTGAAAGATACTTGCCAACAGGATGACCATGAGCAAGACGGTTCCGCCGGCGTATCCAAAAAGATAGCTGGGCCAGTGGGATTGGAGATATTCAGCCGTCCCGCTGTACTGTGTGGTGATACGCATTACCTTTAACTATAATCAGCTTTCTTTACCCTAGCAAAAGTTCCCGGCGTGGCAGATAACCACCGGACTGAGTCTAAAAGGAATTCGGAATGGACATCGGTCGTTTCACTTGTGGCATTGGCGTACTAATATGGGATGCGATCTCAGATAAATATCTCGTTCTGAAGAGATCTGAGGAGAAAGATTTCGCGGCTGGTTTCTGGGAGTGCGTTACAGGCCGTGTGGATCAGGGTGAAGGGTTCGAAGACGCTGCCCATCGTGAAGTCCTCGAGGAGCTCAGCGTGTCAGTCCAATTGCTTCAGATCCTGGGCACCACGCATTTCTACCGAGGTGAGCAGCGTCCAGAATATGAACTGATCGGGGTTGTATACCTTGGAACGATCGCACCGCCAGGGAACATTGCCATTAGTGTCGAGCATTCGGAGTACAGGTGGGAATCGGCAGAAGAAGCGAAGAACCTAATTGAAAACAACGAAGGGACCGAAGGATGGTTGGCTCGAGTGATCGATCGGGCAGAAGTAATGAAATCCAGCCTTCCGTCTTCTTTACTCGAATTATTCCGGGATACGGGATTTGAGCTGGATCCTTGATCTGCCCTGCTAAATCTTTCATCGTGATATAATCCTGAACCCAAACGGAGGAGCTTATCTTCACCGGACAGGAGATAATCGGTTTATAGATGGTTTATACCGCCCGCCGGTGTGCGGTATCGTTTTGAAATATTAGGAGTTTTTCATGTCGAGCAAACAATGGAACAAGGCCCCGGCAATACAGATCGAGGCCGACCGCGTTTACCAGATCACCATGGATACAACAAAGGGAACAATCAAATTGGAGCTGTTCCCTGAATATGCCCCCAAAACGGTCAACAACTTCGTGTTCTTGGCCGGAGAAGGTTTCTATGATGGCGTCTCCTTCCACCGAGTTATCAGCAATTTTGTCATCCAGGGCGGCGATCCGACAGGAACCGGAAGGGGTGGACCTGGTTATCGCTTTGAAGATGAGCTGAAGGGCAATCCGCTGATTCACGAGACGGGATCGATGTCAATGGCGAACGCAGGGCCCAATACCAATGGCAGCCAATTTTTCATCACTCACTCGCCCCAACCACATCTGGATGGTAAACACACCGTTTTCGGGAAGGTTGTCGCCGGGCAAGACGTGGTCAATGCGATCCGCGAAGGCGACCTGATGAACAGCGTCTCAGTTGAAGAATAGGAAGGCAGGCCCAGCCGGGAGTAATGAGATTCATGGACGACAATACCTTCGGCTTACCGCGCTCCTTGGGAGACCGGTTGGTATTGAGATGGGCTACGCCGCAGGATTCGGATAGCCTGGTCGAATTCAATTTCCGAATTCATAACGACAATCCAAATGGACGGCAGGAACTATGGCTTAAGGATTGGACCCGGGCATTGATCGGCGGTGAACATCCAACGGTACAAGCCGGGGATATCACGGTCGTAGTCGATGAAGCTCAACAGGGACAAATAGTCTCCTCGGCCGTCTTAATCTCCCAGGTGTGGTCCTATGATGGGGTTCGCTTCGGCTGCGGACGGCCCGAACTAATCGCAACCGATGAGCCGTATCGCCGGCGAGGATTGGTCAGAGCCCAAATGGAAGCCTTACATGCCAAAAGTGAAGCTCGGGGCGAACTTGTCCAGGCTATCACCGGCATCCCCTGGTATTACCGCCAGTTTGGTTATGAAATGACAGTCGATCTTGGGGGCTCGAGGTTTCTGCCAGTTTCCAAAATAAAAAAGTTAAAAAACGATCAGGCGGAGAAATACCTGATCAGGCGAGTGAAGCTGGAGGATATGCCGATACTCGAGAAGCTGTACGACCGCCAGTGTGCTCCCAGCCTCCTACGCTGTGTCCGAGATGAAGCGATATGGCGGTACGAAATAACCAATGCCATAGATCGGGACGTCCCGATGCGTAATCGCCACATGATTGAGACTCTTGATGGTCAGGTTGCCGGTTATGTGGAGTATGTGGTCTTCCCAAAAGCCGACAGGATCCGAGATATCGCCGTATTGGATGGTCAGTCAATGCGGGAAGTCTGCTGGTTTGTAGCACGCCACCTAATTGAAGCAGCTGGTCCAACTGACCTTGAAACCGGCAAGAGAACTACCGGCCTTTCCTTCAATCTGGGTCGCAGCCACCCAGCATACGAGGCTCTGGACGCCGAACTTGATGAGCCACGGATGCCGTATGCCTGGTATATTCGGGTTCCTGACCTCCACGCATGGATAGACCACATCGATTCTCTGCTTGAAAAAAGAGTTCGAGAGAGCGTGATGGCGGGATACAGTGGCGAACTTCGGCTCAATTTCTACAAGAGCCAGCTGAAACTGTCCTTCACAAATGGTCTCATTTCGGATATTGGAACCTACGAACCTTCGACATTCTTCGATGGAGATGCATTCTTTCCGGGGATGACTTTCCTGCAGCTGCTATTCGGATCCCGTTCTTTTGACGAGCTAAAATTCGCCTATCCGGATTGTTTCACGGACAAGAACGAGCCTGCCGTCTTGCTGCCAATATTGTTTCCCAAGCATCCTTCCTTTATTACGATGTTGTCTTAACTCCTATCTGTTATCTTGGCAGCGAAACAAGATTTCAGTCGATTGATGATGAGCAGTCCCAATCCTTTTACTCCATTTCTGAATAGATCGTCTCCCATAATCCTGGATGGAGGTCTAGCCACCGAACTTGAAGCCCGTGGCTACAGCCTCTCAGATAGGCTCTGGTCCGCACGTCTTCTCGTGGATGCACCTGAGGCGATCCAGGAGGTCCACTATGATTACCTGGTCGCCGGCGCTGACTGCATCATAAGCGCGAGCTACCAGGGCACGATAGAGGGATTTATGAGCCGGGATCTAAGCAAAGATGAAGCGATAGATCTACTGGAGCTGTCCATAGACCTGGCTATCGAGGCCAGGGATCGTTTTTGGGCTGATCCTTCGAACCGGATCGATCGAGTAAAACCTATCGTTGCCGCCAGTGTGGGACCGTACGGGGCATTCCTTGCCGATGGTTCTGAGTTCACCGGCGATTATGATCTAGACGAAATTGGACTGCTTGAGTTTCACCGAGAGAGGTGGCAAATCTTATCTTCCACCGATGCTGACATCTTAGCCTGTGAGACGATCCCATCTTTGGTTGAGGCTCGCGCCCTTGGACAGCTAGCCGAACAAGACGCGGATCGACCACTCTGGATAAGTTTTAGCTGTAAGGATGGTTCCCGTATCAGCGATGGAACCCTGCTTGCCGACGTGCTCTGTATCCTTGAACCAATTGAGAACATCATCGCTGTAGGCATCAACTGCACAGCCCCTGGACATGTCCCGAGCCTGATTGCTGAAGCAAAGACGGCGACGCAAAAACTGATCGTTGTATACCCAAATTCTGGGGAAGAATACGATCCAGTTCATCGACAATGGACTGGCGATTCGGACGCGATCACCTACGCTGCTGCAAGCCGGGAGTGGCAAACCGCTGGAGCCTCTCTCATAGGCGGCTGCTGTAGGACCGGACCTGAGCATATCAACCTTCTCCGCCAGGAGCTGATATCTGAAGCATGAAACCGACCTGTTTTAAAACGAGGGTAAGTATTGACCCGATGATGATCGACTTGCCAGGATTCCAGACGGATCGAGGACACACCGGGTGATCTTGCTCGGCCAATTGGCTGCCCTGGGGACCGCCTTCTGCTGGTCGTTTACCGCCATATTCTTCAGCTACAGCGGCAAGCTGGTCGGTTCAAGCGTCGTTAACCGGAGCCGCCTTCTATTCGCTTTTTTCTTCGTTGCGGTGACCCACCTGGTTTTGCAGGGCACACTTTTTCCCTTCGGGACTGAGCCATATCGATGGGGTTGGCTTGCTTTATCGGCCATACTTGGCCTGGTGCTGGGAGACACCTTTCTGTTTCAGGCCTTTGTTCTCATTGGTCCTCGTCTGTCAACCTTGATGATGGCCTCAGTGCCCCTCATTTCGACGCTGTTGGCCTGGATCTTTTTGGGTGAGAGGATGAGCGGCTTAGAGTTGGCAGGGATCCTGTTAACTGTCGCAGGTATCGCCTGGGTGGTTACGGAACGACGGTCTAGTGAATCGGTGGTGCCTGAAAAAAAGTATGTCCTTGGTATAACATTCGCCCTTCTTGGGGCTATAGGCCAGGCTACTAATCTCATTGCGGCCAAATTTGCACTCGACGATGGTTACCCAGCTATCTCGGCTTCGGCCATTCGAATCCTGATTGCTCTTCTCATTCTATGGGGTGTGGCGATGTTTCAAGGCCAATTCCGGTACACCATACGCCAGTGGGGTAATCGAAATGCATTCAAAGCAATCATCGGGGGAACGATCGTTGGCCCGTTCCTAGGTATTTGGCTATCTCTGATAGCTGTTCAGCTGGCGCCCGTTGGTCTGGCGGCGACCCTCATGGCCCTGCCACCCATCATTCTAATTCCGATAGGGAGAGTTCTATATGGGGAGCGTGTCTCTAACCGCGGGATAGTGGGAACGATCCTCGCTCTCTGTGGTGTCGCGCTCATCTTTCTCCCGATCTGAAAAAGTCGGACCTGCTTGTGTGCCAGAGATTAACCGGTATGCCGGTTTAGTATCTTTGTCTATATAATAGAAGCAAACGGCATGTTAGCCGCGATCAAAATAGTCGGTATGGAGTAGAGAAGAGATGGATCTCTTAACGTCAGTCTTTCCAATAACCTGCGTCGTCGGCATCGGACTCTTAATTCTAATGGCGGCGTCGATTAAAATCGTTCAAGAATACGAACGAGGAGTTATCTTTCGCCTTGGTCGAGTGCAAGGACCGAAGGGACCAGGCCTTTTCTTCATCATCCCGATAATCGACAAGATGGTGAAAGTCGATTTACGGACAGTGACACTGGACGTTCCGACGCAGGAGGCGATTACTTCTGACAACGTCACGGTACGTGTCAACGCGGTGGCTTATTTTCGAGTCGTAGATCCCGTGGCGGCTATCATCAAGATTGAAGATTACACTCGAGCCACCTGGCAAATAGCCCAGACAACCCTGCGAAATGTGATCGGACAATCAGAGATGGATCAACTGCTGCAGGAACGCGAGCAGCTAAATGAGAGACTGCAGGCCATCATCGACGATGCAACTGAACCATGGGGCGTCAAGGTCGGAATTGTCGAGGTCAAGGACGTCGAACTCAGCCCCAATATGGTTCGGGCAATGGCTAAGCAAGCCGAAGCAGAGCGTGAACGCCGGGCAAAAGTCATCCATGCCGAAGGTGAGATGGAAGCTTCAGCTCAACTTTCCAGAGCTGCGAAAGTAATGGCCGAAGAGCCTGGAGCAATGACCTTGCGCTATCTTCAGACACTGCTTCAAATCGGCGTTGAGAACAATACGACGATAATATTCCCCGTACCAATCGATCTGTTTGAAGCCTTTAGGCAATCTGTTTCAGGCGAAGAATCGGAAAGCTAGCTCTGATCAACGCCTGGCAACCGGCCTTCAATTAGAAGATAGACAAAGATTGCTCGAACCCTTAATTCGCGCATAGACTCAGAACACAACTTAGCTCGAAGTTAAAGTGAAATTTTCAAAGATCATCCTTTTGTTCGGCATGCTCGCAGCTGCTATTCTTACCAGCTGCTCTCTCCTGGAACCTCCAGAAGAACCGGTCATTCCACCGCCTCCGACTTCTGCCCCATCTCTGAGCTTCAACGATATACAGCTTGTCACCAACCCGACGAGTTCGATTACGCCAGGCGCCGATCCCGATATTTCGGCTCTCATCAACGCCGTTTCGTCGCAGCAGCTGCTGGCCTATGTGCAGACCCTAGAGAATTTTGGAACCAGGAACACCTTCAGCACAACCCAGCGAGATGGTTATGGTATTGGTGGGGCATCAAGATGGATTTTCGAAGAGCTCGAGCGAGTAGGGGGTGATTCTCTCGAGGTGGTCTACGAAGATTTCCAGGCAAATATCAGCGGCCTTTCGACGAACCAGCGAAACATCATCGCCACCCTTCCGGGGTCAAGCGAACACGCCGGCAAGATCGTTCTGATGGCCCATTATGACTCCCGCAGCATTGATCCCAATGATGGCACCAGTCTCGCCCCTGGGGCTAATGACAATGGCTCCGGTGTGGCTTTGTTAATCGAGCTAGCTAGATTGCTTAGCTCGCGCCAGTGGAATCAGACCATTGTTTTCGCCAGTTTCGCCGCAGAAGAGCAGGGGACTTTCGGCAGCAGACACTTTGTCCAGAATTATATGCTTGGCGGCGAAGTTATTGACGCGGCAATCGACAACGACATCGTGGGAGGTCGTCTTGGCATACCGCAGTCGATTCGCGTGTTTTCTCCTGGTCCAGACATCCACAACTCCCGCCAACTAGCCCGCTATATGGATCTGGTGGGCGGTCTTTACCTTCCAACATTCAGGGTAGATTTGATCGATAGCCTGGATAGAGAAGGACGATGGGGAGATCACAGAGAATTTATAAACGCTGGCATACCCGCTGTAAGGCTCACCGAGTCGGAAGAGGATCGAGAAAACCAGCACAACGGCCATGATACCAGTGATCAAATTGACCTTGACTATTTACGCCAGGTAACCCAGCTAAATCTTGCCATCGTGGCAAACCTGGCAGGAGCTCCTCCGCCTCCAGAGGTGCCAACGATCGCCCCTATGGCCGATGCTGGTGCCTATATTCTCTCGTGGCTTCCAGATCCTCGCGCCGCTGGATATGTTATCTCTTTTCGCCCAATTAACTCATCTGAGTATGCTCCATTTCAATATCTTTCTGCAGCAGATGCGGGAAATGTCGCCTTGACTGACCTGGATCCCGAAATGACCTATGCCGTCAGCCTGGCAGCGATCGACGCTGGCGGGCGAATCAGCGGCTTTTCACCTGAAGTGCTCACCGCACCTATTCAGTAGATCATCTAGCTAATTGGGGGTCGCGCCAGATGCCGCCTATCTCTAATAGGGGGGACCATGGACAGCAGGCGACTCGGCAATTCTCAGCAATCCTTGGTTGACTATCATGAAGATGTCGCTGCCCAGGTAAATTATCGCGCCTGGCCAATGTCGCCGCGCTAGATTCCATCATACATCACAGGTCGCATCCGAATATTCGAAAAGTTTGGCGAGGATGGTCCGATTTATTACAAGGTGTAAGATTCGTCGACCTTCAGCACCACCGCGGCCGTGTCGGTTTCGGATTGCACCCTATGAGCCCAGACTGCAACATCCTGCTCGATTGGCGCCCATGTATTGTAATGATAGGGGATGACCGCCCTGGCGTTTAGGAATTTTACCGCTTGGAGAGCATCATCGGGGCCCATGGTGTAATTATCGCCTATGGGTATGATGGCCAGATCTAGCCCTGCCTGGCCTATCAGCTGCATATCTGAGAATAAGGCTGTGTCCCCGGCAATATAGATCTTCTTGTCCTCCAAGGTGAGAAGGAATCCTGCCGGCATGCCGCCGTAGGCTCCATCGGGTAGGCCGGACCCGTGAAAAGCTACGGTTAGCTTGACATGACCAAAGGGGTGCTGGTAGCCGCCACCAATATGCTGGGCATGAACTTTCTCGTGGCCATGGGAGGCGATCCAACTGCATATCTCGAAGTTTGATATCACCATTGAATCGCAGCGCTTGGCAATAGACAGGGCATCGCCGACATGATCGCCATGACCATGGGTGATCAGAATGTAATCCGCCGCAGTTTCGCCAGCTTCAATGTTGCAGATGGGATTGTCTGTAAAGAAAGGGTCAATCAAAACCTTGGTCCCGCTAACATCCAGCGAGAGGGTCGCATGCCCGTGCCAGGAAACGGTAACAGTCATGAAAATTCTCCTTGTACGCGATTTTGAAGTTACTAGCTTCTTTGGGGAAGGGTCTGATCCATCCACGACCCACACCTGGCACAGTATAGCCCGGGGATCTTGGCATGGTCAAACAGATGGAAGGCCATTGATGGAAGGCCATCTACGATCGGCCGCTCAGAGCGCCCACCTTGTTGGCGAGCGCTCCGAAATCGCGTGTAGAGGGGTAGAGGAAATAGAGGGATATTGTGGGGGGCTAGATACCTAGCCGGGTTGCTGCCTGGCGGCACAAGCTGGCTCCACCCGCTTGCAGCCACTGCTCCAGGGTAGGGCTTTTGTCCAAATTGGATTGAATATCGCCATATAGTCCAGTCGTCCAGATGTAATAGCGCTGCGTCTCATGAGCCCAGTTATCCCAGCTGCTTCCAGCGGCGACATGACCGCCATTGTATCCGGCATAAGAGAGGCCTATATCGCCACCAGTCTGCGCAAGCCGGTCCACGAAATAGCGGACACCCCGCCTGGCATTCGTATCGGGATCAAGGCTATCCTCACCATCGACGAAATGGAAAGGCATCACCTGGAACAATCCTTGGGCGCCGGCGACGGAAACCGCCTGGGGATCTCCGCACGATTCTACCTGCATGATGATGGCCACTAGGTTCGGATCGAGGTCATATTCAGCAGCCCAGGTCAGGATATCCTGCTCCCAGTACCGGACTTCATCTGTGAAGACTGGGGATATGCCGCCCTGGATCGGTGCTGCTGAAGTTTCGTCGCCAGGCGTATCTTCAAGACCTACCAGGACCTCCGAGGTTTGATTCTGTTCGTCCCCGG
>Ga0307380_10007628_pt1 | contig 14034 bp, 16 predicted proteins | sample UN3MG_FD_202239 | JGI IMG/M metagenome (GOLD analysis project Ga0307380, IMG submission 202239) | Soil microbial communities from Risofladan, Vaasa, Finland - UN-3 | ecosystem: Environmental > Terrestrial > Soil > Coastal area > Acid sulfate soil | place: Finland: Risofladan, Vaasa | collected... | reverse complement strand
CAGTTCTACACTGACAATGCTGCGTTACGATATAATAAGTACATGGGACTAAAAGCTAAAGAGTATGATACCAAAGACGAACAAAAGTACTTCGAAGAAGGTAGGGTCAAGGTTAAAGCCCCTCAGCGCCGACAAGGCAAAGATAAAAAGAAAGTATAGGAAGGTCTGTGATCAGATCGACCAAGAGATGCTTGATGAGCATGGTTACATATTTTGTACTTCATGTGGGGAGAGAAACACCGGACTGAATGGTATGGCACATTCTCACAATTTACCAGTGGGTGGGTACCGTGACTTTGAGACTGTGAAGGAGAACATCTCGCCCAGGTGCCATGATTGCCACAGAGCCTTGGACAATCACAATTTTGAAGATATGCAGTACTTCAAAGATTTACCAGAAATCATGACTTACCGGCTAAAATTTGCTCCTGATCTTTACAATAGAACCATAGCTGGACTGCGAGCTGTAGGCTGTTTTAGTTTTGATTATGTTGAACTTGATAAATAAAAAGAGATGAAAACTGTAATTGGAATCGGAGGACGTAAGCAGACAGGGAAATCAACCTTAGCCGAATATCTAACTCAGTCCTGCATCAATAGAGGATGGCAATCCCAGGTAGTGAGCTTTGCTCAGCCTATAAAGGAAATGCTTCAAGAGGTGTTCCGGCATGAGGTACCATACAAAACCTTTACGGATGATAAATGTAAGCAAGTCAAGGTAGAAATTGCCCCTGATGTGTTCATGACTGTACGAGAAATGCTGCAAAAGGTAGGCACAGAGTGCTTCCGCAGCATAATTCATACAGATTTCTGGGTTTATAGGGGCATTGCTAAGATCAAAAGCTCCTCTGCAGATATCGTGATAGTGCCGGATGTACGGTTCGAAAATGAGTTGAGGGAATTGAACAAGCTGGGTACAACAATCTATATAGATAGACCTGGAATGGTCATGCCGGAAGACACACATCCATCAGAAACTACTCTGGAGAAGATTAAGGATGAATTTGATTATACGTTTGTGAATTGGGAGGATAGACAAGAAGTAATGGAAGCCTTTGCACATCAGATTATAAGACGGTTGTGAAAATAATTATCAATAATAACATCTGCCAGCTGGTAGTATGGGGTAATGACCACCTGGTGGATCCTAACCTCCTATCCAATATACGGACCTACTTATCAGTGAGTGTTCCTGGGGCATGGCACTCTGAACAATTTCAGAGGCATGTTTGGGATGGGAAGAAGTACTATTGTACGCCAAAAGGTAAAATGCCTACTGGTATGTTACCGGTACTACTCTCCTTTATTGAAGAGGAGTACCCAGAGGTGGATGTGGAACTTATTGATGAGAGAACTGGTAAGGTGACTTTTTTGGATGTTTGGTTCACAGATGTAGGAGATCTATCCATGGAAGGAGATTATGATCACCAACTTAGGTTGGCTCAGGCCTATGATAATTATATTACTTTTCGTGATCAGAAAATCTACTTCCCCAGAGGGATAACAGATGCAGCCACCAATGCTGGAAAGACAACCATCATAGCAGGGATCTATACAAATGCTATAGCTGATGTAAAGAATATGCTGATTCTTATACATAGGAAGGTTATCTATAAGCAGCTGGTGGACTTCATGGGAGAGGTATTTGGAGAGGTTGGGCAGATCAATGACAAGTACTATGAAATCAAACCAGTCACTGTGGCTATGGTTCAGTCTCTGGATAACCGGGTGAAGGATGGAGTGAAGGCCAGAAATGACATAGCCTCCTTCAGTATTTTAGTGGTTGATGAAAGTCACCGGGCCGGAGCGAAGACCTATAAGAATGTTTTGAAGCATTCCAATGCTTATTGTAGGGTGTTTTTGTCCGGAACAGCTCTTGACTCTGCAGATGATATTTCCAAATTAGATGCTATATCTGTTTCCGGACCAAAGCTGTCTGAGGTGAAGAAGGTAGAGCTTATGCAGAAAGGTATCTCTACACCGGTAGAGGTCCGAGTGCATTTATGCAACACTCTCCTATATAAGCCTATTGTTGATTACCGGAACTGGTTGGATGAATGTGTGAAGTATTCCAGTGAGCGGGTAGTTATTATGCAGAAGATCATCAATGCATCAGAAGGACCAGTCCTGGTAGCGGTAGATAAGATAGAGCATGGTCAGTATATCTTTGATCGACTAGCAGAGATGGGTACTGATAGGTGGGTAGGATTTACTCACGGCCAGGATCCACACCAGCTATCTAAGGTGGATGCTTTTAAGGCTGGGGAGATTGAAGTGCTTATTTCTACTGCTGTTTTGTCAGAGGGTATAAACCTTCCACTGGTACAGGAGCTAATATATGCAGCCGGCGGGAAGGCTAAGATCTCTGTCAAGCAGTGGATGGGTCGGATCGAGAGATTACATCACACCAAGAGTAAGTCCGTTTTCCATGATTTCTGGGATGTCGGAAAATATATTCAAAAGCACTCTGAGATCAGGATGAAAATTTATCGTGATGAGCAATTACCGGTTTTGTTAGACTTCGATATGAAAAGTGCAAAAAAATTGAAATCAGTAGTCATTTAATTAGGAATTGTCATTTTAATGTATTAATTTTGTAGGATGAAAAAACCTAGAAACACCCAAAAGGAGGTAGATTTAACTACATTGCTGGATCCTGAAAAATTAATGTCTGATAATCCAGATGATTGTTTTGGGAGATCTTGGGAGCCTCAGGATAAGGACTGTGCTGTTTGCCATGATGTTGAGATCTGCGGAATAGTAAAGCAGGAAGAGATCAAAGGCAAGGTGAAGAAGCTTGAAAAGGAGAAGGGTCCTTTCCTGGACCAGACTGCCTTCGACAATGTGCCCATTGAAAAAATTGTGACCGAGATGAAGAACTGGGCTGAAGAAAATGATCCGGCCACCTATGATGAACTAGAAGAAACAATCGCCAAGTCTGCAAAGACCAAAGACACAGTAGCAATCCGAGAGTACATAAAACGAATGTTGCCTAGATACGGCCTAATCATTACCGAAGAGAAAACAGTAGTATCCTATGAAAGCGCTAATAGTAACTCAGTCACAAAATCACCCCTTACTAAAGAAGGTTCTTTCGATCCTGAAGTTTGAGGATATTCAATGGGGAGACCCGGATAAGGGGTTCAGTCTTAGGGCTGCACCTGATGTTATCATTCCGGTCGGTCAGGCTGCATTGGATAAGTTAGGTTTTTCAGACCTAACAAACATAACAAGGGTGGCTGGTACGGTCCTAGAGTATCAAGGAGTATCAGTGGTTCCGGTGTTCGCCCCCGGGTACATTGAGAAGAATACTCACCTGTTCACCAGATGGGCAGAAGATTTCCACACTGCCTACCAAGCCGGGTGTGGTATAAATAAGCTGGAGAAGTCCAACCAACGTAGGATGGTGCTAGATATAGTTGACTTGATGGATCTGATTGAGCACATCAAGAAATCCGGCTATGTGTCCTTCGACTTCGAAACATCATCACTAACTGACCTTAAGACCTATGATCCAGATTTTACTTGTACTATGCTATCATTGTCTTTTCAACAAGGCTCCAGCTATATCATTCCGCTATTCCATAAGGACAGTCCTAGCACTCCGGAGTTTATCGAGACCTGCAGGAAAGCCCTGGAGAAGGACGTATTTTTAAATTCAGACATTACCAAGATCGGACAGAATGTGAAGTTCGACATGCACTGCTTAGACTGGTGGGGTATCCCATTGGTGCGAGGGCCGATTCATGATACCATGGTGATGCATCATTTACTTGATGAGCACAGCAAGCATGGGCTGAAGTTAATGGTGGCCAGGTACAATCCCAGGTATACAAACTATGAGCAAGATCTTGGTCCAGTTAAGAACTGGTTGGACATTGACCTGGACATCCTGTCCAAGTATGGGGCTTTGGACTCAGACCTTACATTTAGACTTTACTGGCAGTTTATTGAAATGCTCCTGGAGGATGAGCGGCTGTATATCTTGTTCCGTAACTTGATCGCTCCAGCCACTCCTGCCCTGTTTGCTATGGAGCAGCGAGGTATGCTTATCGATAAGGAATATCTTTTAAGCTCCATAGAGACAGTTAAGGGCATGATCAAGGCTATTGAGCAGGAGATGAGAGAAGTGCCAGTAGTGGCAGCCTATAGTGACCAAAGGGCCGACAATTTCATGGTGGAGTACATTGAAGAGCTGGAAAGAAAAGTGAAGGTGGCAGAGGAGAAGGAATACAAAACTGAAAAAGCCCAGAAGAATAATTTGGCCAAAATAGATGAGATGAAATCTGTAGTTAAGCTCTTCGATCAGGGGTTAATACATTATAAAGACTACTTAACCCAGGATAAGATTGAGGTAAACTTAGCCTCCCCTCAGCAGATAATAGATTTGCTATATGGACCATTCGGGTTTAGGTTCGCTGTACCAAGTGATATATATGGCCGACCACTCCGGGATTCCAGCAAGGACACCCTGGACCTGCTGACAGATAAGACTGGGTTTATCAATAACCTACTCGCCCTTCGCCAACTGAAGAAAATCCAATCAACCTACCTGGAAGGGATATTAAATAGATTAGACGATAAGCATCGCATCCATGGTTCCTTTAATCAGGCCGGCACCAAAACCGGAAGGCTTAGCTCATCAGATCCTAACCTGCAGAATATTATTAAGAGAACTAAGTATAAGAAGGTGGAGGCCGCAGTAGCCATGGTGATGAAGTGTTTCATATCACCGAAAGGTATGCAGTTTATGCAGGCTGACTACTCCCAGGCCGAGCTCAGAATAATTGCTCACTATGCCCAGGATGAGAATATGTTGAAGGCTTATAATAATGGTGAGGACCTTCATGCTATCACAGCAGCTATGACTATGAACATGCCCCTGGAGCAGTTTAAAAAACTGCCGGATAAAGAACAAAAGCAATATCGATATGAAGCGAAATCAACCAACTTCGGATTCATCTATATTATGTCGGCAGAAGGTTTTAAGGAGTATGCCAGGATAAACTACGGAATTGAGATATCGCTTAAGCAGGCTAAGATTCGCCGGGAGAAGTTCTTTCGTACGTACCCAAGGCTTACTGAATACCATAGGATCTACATCGCGAAAGCGAAGAAATATGGCTATGTACGTACTTTATTCGGGCAGAAGCTCAGGCTACCGGATATCTACTCTACGGAGAAGGTAAAGCAGGGTCACGCTGAAAGGAATGCGGTCAACGGGCCAATTCAAGGAACAGCCGGGCAGATGATGATCTTCGCCATTGCTCTACTCTACCATAGAGCCTCTGGGCTGCTTACGGCCAACACAGTCCATGATAGCCTAGACTTTTACTGTCATCCTCAATATAATTATAGTATAGTGAAGGAGACCATGGAGAACCTGCCTATTGAAGAATATTTTGGAAAATCTATTGATACCGTCGATATGAGTGTGGACTTCGAAGCAAGTCCTGACTCATGGGGCGACCTAAAGGAAATTGTATAACTATTTAAATTTTAATGACATGAGTGGATTTGATTATGATGCCGTACAAGCAGCACAGGAGGAACTGAATTCCAGAGGGGGTAGTAAGCTATTTATCCGCTTGGATAAGGACAATCTCGCAAAAGACATTCGCATCTTAGAACCCACACCATCAATGCTTGGAAAGTATTGGGTTGAAGTACCAATTTGGTGGGTGAATGGTAAACCTATCACTAGCCCTGAGATTATCGGAGAGTCTGATGTAGTTCAGGAAATTCTTGATGATTTTGAGAAGGACTTTAAAAACCAGAAAGCAGAGGATCAATTTAAAAAGTTCCGGGATGCTTCCAAAGGTCAGGGACTGAAACTGGTTAAAAGGATTATTGCATACTGGCTCCCGGTATTGGAGTTTGATTGGAGAATTGAAGCAGGAAGTTTGGTTGGGATCTATGATGATAAAAATGAGTATGATGTCACTAAGATCAAGCACTTCATTAAAGACGAGAAGGCTAAAATCCTGGATGCCAAGGTAACCTTACTGAAAGGAATCAACAACCAAATTCTGACCGGAAGAGATGGTAAGAATTTCTTATCCCAGGAGAATGGGTACAATATGACCATCCAGAGAACTGGTAAAGATCGGGACACTGTTTACACTGCTACCAAACAGGAGCAGATGCCAATGCCGGAAGATTTTTATGGGGCCGGGGCATTGGATGTATTAGAGGTGGCTAAGGCTGGTCTGTATACTGAAACCTATATCGAGCAAGTTCTGGCTCAATACTTCTATGGGGAAGCTCTTCCTGAAAATCCTGAGTATCGATTCCCAGAGTTAAGGGATAAGTTCAAGGATAGTGAGGAGAAAGCCACTACCCATGTGTCGAGAAGGAGAACAGCAGAAACCCAAGCTGAACCTGAAGTTGTGAAACCAGCCCCTGAACCACAAGCAGAAGTCACACCTGTAGGTAGAGCCACTAGGACAGCTGCAGCACCTGTAGGGAGGGCCAGGAGAAGTGATCGTTCACTTTTGAAGGACGCTACAAATGCATAAGGAAATTACCTTATTGGGCAAAATGGATGAGGACTTTCGGGTCCTCTTCCAGGATGTCCGTTTGTTTACCAGACTTCTGCAGCCATTCCAGGAGACAGATAAGCCACTAGAGATTACCATATCTATCCATAGGAGGCAGCGGTCACTCGCACAGAACCGTTGGATGTGGGGGGTGTGTGTTCCTACTGTTCTAGGGTGGCTTAAAGATACTCAGGGGGAGAAGTATACCAAGGATGAGGTATATTACTATATCAATGCTAAGGCTGTAGGACGAACCCCAGTAATTAAAGAAATTGCCGGGGAAGAAGTAATCATCCTGGAAGGGAAGCGATTCTCTCAGATGACCACTCTTGAGTTCTCTGAAGCAGTGGATAAGATTGTAGCCTACTTCGACGAAAGAGGTCTTACTATCCACCTGCCCAAAGAAGGAACCAATAATTTACTTTCAGATTACCTAAAAGACGAATAATGGGATACGAAAATCAAAAGTTTGAAGCAACTAAACCAAGTAATGCCTGTCAGCTGGCTATGGGGGGCTATTTCGACTACGATACACCAGCTATAAGTCAATTAAGTATTCAGGATATAGCCCACTCTTTGGCTAATCAGTGCAGGTTCAATGGGCATACAAAGATCTTTTATAGTGTGGCAGAGCATTCGGTGCTGTGTTATCATTATCTTAATGATCTGAGGAATGAAAACGACAAAAAGGTAAAGCTCAGCGCAAAGACTTTGATGTATGCTCTTATGCATGATGCCGCTGAAGCTATTACTTCCGATATTCCGAAGCCATTCAAGCAAATGTTCCCAGAGATTGAACAGAAAGAGAAGGAATATTTAGCAGCAATATTTGATCTACTGGAGTTAGATTTGGAAGATGCTGATAAGGAGTTGGTAAAACAGGCAGATCGATATATGCTTCTTAAAGAGGCTAAAAATTTACTGGAGCCAGCTACCAGATTTCGTTTTCTATGGGGACCATGGATAGGAAATTATTATGATGTATATGAGGAGATGATGACTTCGGAATTTACCGAGGATGATATCTTCATTTCTGGGTGGGGACCGGAAGAAGCCAAGAGACACTTCCTGTCTATTTTTAACGATCTAAGATGGCAAAGAATATGAAAGCAGTAATTTTAAGTGATCCGCACTTCCACTCCTATCGAGCCTTCAACCAGGACGGAAGGAGACTGAAGAACATTGCCAGGGTGGTTGAAGAAGCCTGGGATAAAGCAGCTGAATTGAATGGTATGCTGTGGATACCTGGAGATATCTTCAATAATCATCAGGTTATCTCCACGCAGGCAGCAGTAATAGTAATAGAGCTGTTCAAGCGAAAGGCTAAGCAGCATCCCAATGTGACTGTACTTTTTATATCCGGAAACCATGATTACGCAACCAAGAATATGTACGACAAGCCGGCCGTATCAGCGGTTCATGCTTTGGTTGAGCTATCAAATAATGTGGTTTGCCTTGATAATGGGGTGTATAACGGGGGTGATTTTGACGTATATGGAGTCCCTTATTATCCAGATCCTGCAGACTTGCGTAAGGCCATTGGTAGTATTATCCTGGGTGATTTCGGTACGAAAATTCTTCTGATACACCAGACTGTTGGTATAGGAATATCTCTAGTTCCAGATGACATTGCGGCGAATGATCCGCTATTTGACGGATTTGATGCTGTGTTTAACGGCCATGTGCATACCTATTCCAAAGTGAATGCTAAGTTCTATAACGTGGGCACACCTATCCATAGGGATGCCGGCGATATTGGAAAAGATAAAGGCTATCTTATTTTTGACACTGAGTCCGGAGAGGTAGAGAGAGTAATTACTACAGGCTACCCAGTGTTCCGTAAGGTACCAGACAATCAATCTGTACCACCAGAATGGGATGAGGATTACATTCTATTTGTACCAGCACAAATAGAGGTCACTCTAGAAGAGAAGGAAATCCGGGATAGATTTGACCACAATAGACTCTCCCGGGCTGAACTACTGAAGAACTACCTAGCAGGTAAGGATAGCAATGATCAACATTATAAATATGGAAATGAACTTCTAGCTCATGCAGATAAACTTTAGTACCATAGAGATTGAGGGGTTTCGAAGTATAGTAGAGCCCCAGACATTCAACCTTGACAGGCCTGGACTCAACATGGTCAAGGGAGTCAACGGTGCTGGCAAGACTACTCTATTTGAGGCTTTAGTGTGGTGCTTATATGGAACTAACTTAAAGGGTACTGTCAGTGATTCTGTGAAAAGCTGGAAGGAAGTCCAAGGAAATAACTATAAGGGTGTCAAAGTAATAACCCATTTTTTGGTTGATAAAGTACCTTACATTATTGAGCGAACTCGTAGTTATCAGGGTGTAGGCGACTCCATTACAGTGAAGAAGGATGGAGTAGACATAGGAGAATTGGGTGTGGACGATAACCAAACCTACATAGATGCGCTGCTTACCATGGACTTCAACACCTTTATGAACTCCTTCATGTTTGGTCAGCGTATGACTAGATTGGTGGAGTCTAAGAATGTTGATAAGCGGAAACTCTTTGAGGAGCTGTTCAATATGGACTGGATCCAAAACATGAGGGATAAGGCAGCTGCGGATAGAACTGATAAGGAGAAGGAGCTTCAGATAAAGGAGCAGGAGATCACCAGTAAATCAATGTCCACAGGAATATACCTTGAAAATGTAGAGGAAGCTGAGGAGCGGTTGAAGGGGGCTAAAGAGGCTGATACAATCAAGCACATAGAAGATAAGAGGATGATCAATAATTGGACTGCAACTTTGGATGAGCTGGGAGCACAGAAAGCTGCGGTTGAGTTGGCTATGAAAAATCTTCCTGAGATTGTACCTGTAGAAGATAACTCCGCAGAGATCATTCAGCTGGAAGGTAAATCACTTCCAGTAGAGAATGAGCTGGACGAGCTGGCAGAAAGGAAAAATATTCTTAGTGGTCGGCTTGAGGCCAAAGCTGAGAAACTGAACAGCTACGATGCTTCATCCTACGATACTTATCTGAGTAATTTAGCCAAGATAGAGGGACAGATGAAGGATATTGTGGGTAAGTTATATCAGGATGATGGTGCCTTTCTGTCTCCAGATGAGGAGCTAACTATCCAGAAGGAGTACGAAGATGCTCTTACTGCTCATAATCAATTAGTGGCTTCCAGGAATAAGTTGGTTACAGATCTTCGAGACCTGGAAGAGGGTATGGTATGTGGTGCCTGTAAAAGGCCATTCGATAATGTTGAGGAGAAAGAAGAGCATAAGAGGCATATCCAAAAAGAACTCGATGATGGTAAATCAACACTATTGGGTTCTGCTGCTAAGGTAGATGCTACCAGGGCTGATGCTGTGCTTCTACAAGAGTATCAAAAGCTGAATATGACCAGGACCGCTATGGGAGATAATGCTCCGGAGGATCCAGAGGTAGAGAAGTTAAAACTGAAGGAAGCCTGTGATGTTATCGAGGATGATATTGATGCATTGTCGATTCAGATCAAAGAGAAATATCTCCTGGTCAAGGAATATGAGAATGCTATCCAGGCTTTAGAGAATAAGCAGGGATTGATGTCCTCAGTGAAAGAGGAGAACCATCGCATCCAAACTGAGCTTACAGGCTATGAGAGAGATCTGAAGCAAATAGAGGCTGAGGCACATACCGCCAATAATAATATTGAGCAGTTGAAAGCTCAGCCTGTGTCTCAGGTGCCTAAGCTGGAAGAGGAGTTAAAGGAGAAGCAGAATAAGCTAGAAACCGCACAGCAGGATAAGCTAGATTTGGAAGCGGAGAAAGGAGTATTGGAGCAAGAATTAGCTGTGATTAGCTTTTGGCTTAAGGATGTCCTGGCTGCCAATGGTCTGAAGGCATATATCTTCAAGGCTATGCTGGATGAGCTTAACCAGTACACTGAGAAGTACGGAGCTAAGCTTGGCTGCTCTATCCGATTCAGCCTGGACCTGACCAAGGTGTCTGCTCCATTCTCTACTATATGTACATTAGGTGATAAGGTCAACAAGGACTATAAGGAATTCTCCGGTGGTGAGAAGCAGCGCCTGGATATCGTACTGATGTTTGCAATGCATGATCTGCTCTCATTCTCCACAGATATCAACCTACTCATTATGGATGAGGTGTTCGAAGGACTAGATGAGCAAGGAGAGTCTGATGTGTTCGAGCTTATCAAGGAGAAAGCTGAAGGTAGGTCTGTCTACGTAATCAGTCACTCCCAAGTGCTGGATACTCTTTATTCTAAAACAATCGAGATAACTGAAATAAACGGTAAAACCACAATATCATGACAATAATAAAGAAAATCGATGAAGAAAGAAGAACCTAAGCTTAACAGAGCTCAGCGAAGAGATCTGGATTCCATCAATGCTAAGTTTGAAGAGCTTATGAATGGATACCTTCATATGAGGGCTGTACTTGGTAATACAGATACAGTGAAAAATTACCGGAATGCGTGTGAGAAGAAGTGGAGAAACTTCTGTGCTAAGCATAATTCCAATCGAAGGCATCAAATGAAGGCTGAACTGGAAGCATTCTCTAAGCAGCTTAAAGGGAAGATCGATCTGGAGCAACAGATGGCAGCATCTATCCATAAGCAGAGCAGGGATAAGATCTATAACAAATGGGTGCGTATAATGGCTCTTACTCGACCAAGGCTTCTGTGGAAGTGGAAGCAAATTAACAGGATTAAAAAGATCGATTATGTCAAAGCGAAGTACAATCAGTATGAAGGAAAAGCTCCTGGGGGGCGCTGGGTCTAAGCAGAAGGTCAACTCCAAGGTTAAAGGAAACAGGAATGAGCTGGAGGTAGCCAAGGCTCTGACTAGGTGGACCGGGGTAGAGTTTCGACGTACCCCTATGTCTGGTGCTATCCATGTACCTCTAGACTGGCTATGTGGTGATGTGTTCTGTGTTGATAAGAATTTTGACTTCCCATTTTCTGTAGAGACTAAGCACTATCGGAAAGTCACAAACAGCTTGTTACATAAATGGTGGGACCAGACCTGTGATGATGCTAAGAGAATCAATAAGCTTCCACTTCTTATATATCGGAGTAATAACTGGCCTGCAGATACGTGGGATATTTTACTGCCAATTAGTAGATTTGTGGCTACACGGGCAGGACTCCCATCAAATTCTTTTGGGTATGATTTAAAGGTGAGTAATGTACACTCTACTTACCTATTCAATATTGATTATTATAAATTCATTAAATGGCTAACATGAAAGAATACCACAAAATTCAGACATAAAGACTTTAATCATGAAATATGATATTTTTCAGCCGGTCATAGATCGGTATAACAGTTTAAAATTGACTATCCCCAGGAACTTTATGTTCCTTAAGACTACCCAGTTGATAATTATCGACGCTGGCCATGGTGGGCTCAATCCTAAAGGTGAGTACACCACTGCCCCAGCTAAGATGAAGGTACATAAAGATTTTACTTTCTTTGAGGGAGTATGGAACCGGGCCATAGCTTATACATTTGCACAAGAACTGTACAATTCTGGGCGAAGCTATGTTATCCTGACAGATGGTGCTGATGATGTACCTTTGTCTGATCGAATACAGAACGCTGTATCCGTCCATGGGGCAGCTAAACGGATGGGAATAAGATCCTATATAGCATGCTTACATGGTAATGCTTTTGGTGTGGAAACTGTGAATGGTGTGGAGGTATATACTTCGCCTGGCCATACCGTCAGTGATCCTTTAGCTACTATCTATATCAATGAGCTTGAAAAGCTGGGATGGAAAATGCGGTTAGGGTTGGGTGACGGGGATCCCGATAAGGAGGCCAGGTTCACCATGTTGACAGGCCCAGAAGCTTTCGGTATCCCATCTATCCTAACAGAGATAGGATTCTATTCCAACTATAAACAAGCAATGAAGATGTGTCAGCCAGAGATCATGACTATGATAGGGCAGCTTCTAAGAGATGCCGATGCTCGTATAGACGAACTAAATTTATTGAGATGAAAAAGATTTGGTCATATTTAGCCGTTGGGTTCCTTTTTTTGTCAGGAGGCATAATCATTGGAGCTAAATGGATTGACACAATAGTATTTAAGGGTAAGGTGAAAATCAGACAGAGGGGGGAAGGCAATATCCTGGATAGTGATATTGCTATCGATGTAAAAGATGCAAAGAAGGCAGTCAAAGAAGCCAGGAAAGTACAAAGAAAACTACGTAAAGCTAAACGAAATGATAAATAAGATAATATTGCTGTTTATATTGCTGTGTATAGTTGTCTCCCATAATGAGCAAAAAGAATGGAGCAGCTATCAATCTGATAAGCTGGATGCATTCATTGCTCAGCAGGAATCTGTGAACTACCGGGACAGCACATACTTTGAACACCTTAAAAAGTGTGGCTTTGTCTCTAAGGAGGAATTGAAGTTTGATCATAGAGGATATTTATATTCAGAATATGTAAGATATGACGGAACTAAATACTGATATCCAAACTTATTATGACTACTACTGTGATGGTAGCTGTCACCATGTCTCCAAGGATAACTGGATGGGCATTGGTGTGTATATGTTCGAAATGAACACCATCATGCCTCTGCCCACTAAACGAAGGATGGCTATCTCAGCCCCCAGGGGTGACCACAATATAGCTGAGTACCTGGCTATCCTGTGTGCTCTTACAGATCTCTATATTATTGAGGGCAGTAAAAGATCTTCTGACCCGTATGTGCTGGAGCAAAGAACAGCAACCATACACTCAGACAGCCAGCTTATCATCCGTCAGATTACTGGAGAGTATAAGGCCAAGAAACAGGCCATGCAGTTCTTATTGAAGGAGGTGAAGTCCATGGTTCTGGTTTTAAACAATCTTGGCATAGATGTTGAGTTTACTTGGGTTTCTAGAGAGATCAAGAACCAGAAAGTAGCCGACTGGCTCAGCAAGGTTGGCAATAAATATTTTAAACACATATTACCAGATGACACAATTAACCACGGGATCACAGAAATAGAGGAGATGTTACTACCTAATATGTATAGGAGCATTAGAAAAAAATTACATTGGCCACACGAAACGAATTGATATGGGTGGATTAGATACTTACACAGAAGGCTTGGGGGGCCCACAGAAAAGTGCCTTTGATGGGATAGTGCAGTTCTTGACTATGGGTGGTGGTGGATTCTATTTACTGTCCGGGTATGCAGGGACTGGTAAAACTTTCCTGATGGGGAGGGTACTACAGTATATACAACAGACCAGTCAAAGACCAGTAGCTCTCACCTGTCCTACTCATAAGGCTCTGAAGGTACTGATGCATCATACCCAGGCCAAGGATCTGTATACTACCCATGCTTACCTAGGAATGAGGGAGGAAATAGACATCAATGGGAACCAGATCTTCCGGAAGCCAAAGACATTTGCAAAACCACCTCCCTGTGAGAATTATATGATTACTATTGTGGATGAGGCATCCATGGTGGCTGATGAGATCTTTGATGAGTTGGAGTACATG
>Ga0307380_10007623_pt1 | contig 14038 bp, 15 predicted proteins | sample UN3MG_FD_202239 | JGI IMG/M metagenome (GOLD analysis project Ga0307380, IMG submission 202239) | Soil microbial communities from Risofladan, Vaasa, Finland - UN-3 | ecosystem: Environmental > Terrestrial > Soil > Coastal area > Acid sulfate soil | place: Finland: Risofladan, Vaasa | collected... | reverse complement strand
GCGGGTAGGATGATTGTACGCACGAAACAGTCCGATGGGACATGCTATGAAACATTCAGACGAATCAATGTGTTGGCTTACAAACAGGAACGGCGGTAGACTGTGAGTAAAACTTGAGCCGGCGTAATAGAGCAACCCTGCTGTGGGCGTCGCCACTTCGAGGAGGAGATAATTGATTCTGGACACACTCACAAACCGCGGAAGATACGGGAGGATGAGTCCCGGAATCGACAGGGCTTTGGACTATCTATCGAGTACGGATTTCACCGTCCTGGAGGACGGAAAGCAACTGATCGACGGGGAAGGAATTTATGCCCTGATCATGACCTACAGCACAGAACCGGAGAGCGAACGGAGCTTCGAAGCCCATCGAAAATATCTCGATATTCAGTTTATCCTGCAGGGTCGGGAGATCATCTTCTGGGCCCCCGCGAGCGAACTGTCGCCGATGGGAGACTATTCTCAGGAAAAGGATATTGTATTTTTCTCAGGGGATGCTCGGGCGCGGTTGCAGCTGACGTCGGGCAGTTTCGCCGTTTTCTACCCGGAGGACGCCCATAAACCCAACTGCGCCTGGAACGGTCCACAGCGGGTACGCAAGGTGGTGGTCAAAGTTCGGATTGGATAAGCTATTCCCACAGCGTCGACAGTTCGTACCGCCTGATTTGCAGATCGGGAGTGACCAGAGTCAAGCCGTGTTCCAACGATTGGGCAATCAACAAACGATCGAAGGGATCGCGGTGCAGCGGCGGCAGAGATTCCAGCCGGAGTATAGCTTCCTGCAGCAGGGGTAGGCAAGCGAGCGAGTGCTTTTCAGCTAGTGTAGGCAGTATCTTCGTTTTCTGGATCTGTAAGCAGGTCCCGTACGCCTTCGGTTATTTGGTCGCTTCCCTCGAAGTACCAAATGACAACGCAGGTATCAAGTAGAAAACGCACGGGTCAATCACCGAAGTTAAACAGGGCTTCGATTTCCGGATCCGGTTCGTTGAATCTCTCGGGCAGGTGGATTTTTCCCCTGGCCAGGCCGAAGGGACGCCGCTCTTCCGGGGTGAGGGTAAGTGGTCTGATTTCCGCGAAGGGCTTGTTTCTGTCGCAAAGGATGAAGCGCTCCCCCTTTTTTACCCGTCGGGCATATTCGGAGAAATGGGTCTTGGCTGCGTTGATATTAATCATGGTCGCCTTCATGACTATAAATACAGTCGGGTATATGGTTGGGTGTCAAGAAAGATAGCGGGATAGATGACCGATAGGAACGCGCTTCGGAAAAACGCCATTCGCAGGAAGTTTCGGTTCTACGAGGAATTCTGGAAGGGGGAGGGACCGTTTCCCATTCTTTTCACGGAACCCCATCTGGCCAAGGGCAAGCCCTACATTCGCCACGACCTGGTGGAGCAGCATCGGGATCCGGAGAAGCACCTTGAAGAGCGCCTCCTCGAGATCGAACCCCATCTGGAGCTGATCGACGACGGCATTCCGACGGTTCGCTCCGACCTGGGCACCACCTTGCTGCCGAGCGGTTTGGGGTTGCAGATCGAGGTGCAGCCGGAGCTCCACCCCTGGCTGGCCGAGCACCTTACACCTGAGCAGTACGTGGAGCTTAGAGGCCCTATCTCGCCCCGGGATCTGCTGCAGAACGAGATGCTTTTCTCCCAGCGTTTCTACGAGCTGTTCCGCCAGCGCAAAGAGCAGGGCCTGATCCCGGCAGAAATATTCCCCTACGTCCCCGACACTCAAGGGATCTTCGACCTCTCCCACCTAATAATTGGCACGGATCTTCTCTACCTGCTCAGCAGCCAGGGCGATCAGGTTCTGGCGATTCAGGAGCGCAGCTTCGAGATATTTATGGCCGCCACCAGGATGTTCAAGGATCTTCTCGGGGAACAGCACGGTGCCATGGTGCACGGTCACGGCATGCCGATCGGCGTCTGGTTTCCCGACACCGGGGCGCGCATCTCCGAAGACAGTGCCACCCTGATCTCCGGCGGCATGATCCGGGAGTTCTGCCTGCCCTTCATCGAGAGGGCGGCTAAACCCTTCGGTCGATTATTTATGCACTACTGCGGGCATCACCCCGGCTTTCTGCAGATGCTCTGTCAGATGGAGGAAATCTCCACCCTAAACCTGGGAAATCCGGAGATGTACGACCTGGAGGAGCTCTTCTCCCTGTGCGGCCGCAGCGGGACCGTCTATTTCGGACACCTGCCCCTGCTAGAAGGGGAAGACGGTCAGAGCTACCTCGACCGTCTGGCCGATCTTTCCAGGCGCCATCACAGCAGACTGATCCTGGTGTCGGAGGTCCATCCCCAAGGCAGCGAGGAGAAGTACGCCTTGGTCAAGCGCTGGCACAGCCTGACACGGCGCATATAATACAGGCGGAATCAGGATGGGTTTATGTTTGATTCAAAATAATCGGTCCGGTCTCTGGTTCTAATCCATCTCCGCTGAGAGAAAACTTTTTAGCTTTTGGTGATTTTCAAAGCTGCAAATCGAAGGGTTAACAAATTCATCGAGATATTCCTCCACGCTTGCGCACTTCTGCCAGAGAGCGAACTCTTTGGAGGCGATATCCATTTCGCCGGCACAGGCGATCTCCATACCCTCGCCACACTCAAGAGAGATCGGCTGCAGGGGGTCCCCGCCGAAGGCGCGTACGTAGAGATTTGTCTCCCGGCATCCCTCTGAAGAACTGAAGAAAAAAACCTTGGTGATGTGGGGAAAGAGACAGGCGAAACCGACACCCCCCATCGACTGCGCCTTGAGCTGGGCGATGGTCTGTTCTTTGGACCGGTGGGCCGCGGCCCACTCATACCTGCTCCGCTGAGCCCTGCCGACGACCTGGAGAAAATAGAGCTTGAAGTGCAGATTTTCCATCTGCTCTGAGTACAGCGGTCCCCGACGGTTCAGAGGTGTACGGGGGTGATGCCGCGGTAAAATTCATAAGACAACCTCCTGGTCTGCCCATCTTAAAATAGTCAAGATAATTAATACAGGTGAGCGCTTCTTTATAAAGAGAAAAACAATACAATTGACCTGTAACAGATGAGCCCGTATTCTCGGAAAAAAGGATGACAGAATGGAAGATAGGGACGTGAATGCACTGTTGACGAATCTGGATGGTGCTTGCTCCGACTTGGCCAAAGTCAGAAGGGAGAAAGAGAATGGAAATATATCCAAGGCACTAGGGGAGCTTGTTGCACATTTTCGAAACAGATCGATGCCTGTCTATCTGTTTGACGAATCTGATATATCCAAGATTGACGATCCATCCTTAATTGAGGAAGCGGAAAGAGTTTGTGACCACGAGATATTGGGCTACTCCTTTGGAGAGCAGATTGACTGGCATTTCAACGCGACTGTAGAGACGTCCAGAGATTCGGAGTGGACCTGGTCTCTGGTTAGGCACAATTTTTGGATGCCGCTGGCCAGAGCATATGGGCTCACAAAACAGGAGAAATACGCCCGAGAGTTTGTCAGTCAATTGAAGAGTTTTGTAGCGGCCTGGCCGGTGGAGCCGCATATGGACACCTTTCAAGCCAACATGAAATATCCTGGAGACGCCTGGCGCTCCATCGACGTGGCGATACGAATCTACACCGCATGGCTTCCGGCAATGGCCTACTTTCAGAAGTCGCCATCCTGGGATGAAGAGGGATGGTTTTATTTCTTGCTTTCAGTCTACCAACACGCTGAGTTTCTGTGCACTCATGACAGCAACCACACCCGCTGCAGCAACTGGCTGACCATGGAGTGCTCGGCCCTTTTCCAACTGGGGGTCATGTTCCCTGAATTCCAACGGGCCTCCGAGTGGAAGAAGTTCGGGTATCAGAGGATTTGCCATGAGGTCCGATATCAGTTCGACCATCATGGTGTACACATGGAGCGTACGCCCGTGTATCACTTGGTATCCGTTTTGGCCTTTTTTCAAGCCTATCGCCTCGCAATTCTGAACAATATCCCGGTTCCGCCATATATGCTGCCAATACTTGAAAGCAGTGCAGAGTTTCTGATGAAGCTGGTCAAGGCTGATTTCACTCTGCCCATGATCGGAGATGCCGACAGAATTTCCCTTTCCTCCCGTACGGCAGATGAATCGCCCTATGAGGGGATGAATTTGACAGCCGATCCGGTGGATCTCAACGAGATCCGGGCCTTCTTCTCCACTATGGCGGAACTCACGGGCAGAGAGGATTTCGCCTACTTTGCCTCGGGTCGAAAAAGAGGTGGCGCGCCCCGCCAGCTCTGTTTCTCTTTACCGGATTCAGGGTTTTATATATTTAGGACCGGATGGCAGGAGACGGACTCCTATTTTCTTGTGACAGGAACACAGGTTGAAAGAGGCTCGAACGGTGCTCACTCCCACTCGGATGCAGGGCACTTGGAACTTCATGTTGAAGGAGAGGATGTGCTCATAGATACGGGCCGATATCTCTACGGTAACTGCAGCCGGCTTGATTGGTGGCAGTACTTCCGGTCGACCCGGGCCCACAATACTTTGGAAGTGGACAGCCGTCCTATGGGGGTTGTTCCCGATACCTCCCCGGAAGTTCGGTGTCTGCGCACATTCTGTCACCGGTTTGAATCTTCTCCTAAGATAGACCTGGTCGAAGTCTCACACAACGGCTACGTTTTCTTGCCAGAACCGGTCTTTCATCTGCGGCGTGTTTTTTTCTTCAAACCCAGCCTGTGGCTCATAGACGACCTAATAACAGGGTTGGGAGCTCATGAATACCGGCTGTACTTCAATTTCGCGCCAGGGCAGCTGGATGCCAAAGATGGGGATCCGAAAACTTACATATACTCCGGAAACAGAGTTCGGGTTCGGTGTCTGCCCCTGCTGAAACAGGGGCTTTCAACAGAGCTGCTTGTGGGAAGTCTCGAGCCTAAAGGCGGTTGGGTATCCTACGCCTATTCAAAAAAAATCGCCACTCCCCAGCTCATACATAAAAAGGAGGGCCGCGTCCCAGCCCGGTTCGTGACTGTGTTGTATCAAGAGCAAAGAGGATCAGCGGTTTTAACGGATTCCAATGGGATTGACCGGTTGGAGATCGAGCTTGACAGTGGTGGACATCTTTGGAATGTGATCTTGGATATCGACGGCTACACGATCAACGAGATATAACATTGCTCACTGAAGCAGTACAGCCGGCTCGATGATGACGGTTGAGTCCAGAGAGGAGGTACAAATGTGACTGAACCTCTGACAAGGAAGCGAGCGCTCAACATTTTGAAGCGATGGAAAGATCAGGCGGAGTACACCATTCATATTCTCAAAGATCATTTTCCGCATATTTACAACCCGAAGCTGGAGGAGTGGATTACAGACGGAGGATGGACCGAAGGCTTTTGGACCGGCATCCTCTGGTGGTTGACCGTTTATTCCAAGGACGACAAAATCGAGAATTGGGCCATACACTACACCAGGCTACTCGTCTGGCGAAATACTTTATCTCCAGGCTGCCTGAAGACGGTGCGGTATTCTATGATTTCAACGATCTGGACCTTCCCTTCGTACCTAAAGATACCTCCGCGCAAGCGATCGCGGCTGCCGGTCTGTTTGACTTGGCAGAGGTTACGGTTGGTAAGGAGCGGCGATATTATTTTGACCAGGGTGAAAAGCTGTTGAGTCCGCTGTTTTCGAGGTACCTCATAGTTCAAAATGGCGACAGCCGATCCCGTGGTTTACCGAGGGGAGCCTGTCACTTCAAGGCTGAAGATCAGGGAGTGAATTCTGAAATCGTGTCATGAGATATCTCTCAGTTGCCGCTTGGTAGGATCGCTGCTGAGTCATCCTCCTGCCAGGCTGATAATTTTTTGACTCTTGACGGCTTCGGACAATGGGCAGCTTACCGGTGTACCCGATGCGACTGCCTGAAGGAACTCCCTGTCTTCCCGGCGAAACATTTCGTTCCGTTCGGTGGTCAGCTCTTCCCTTTCCCAGTGACCGCTGGATTGTTCATAGACAGAAACGGTACACCTGTCCCAGTGGGCGAACTCCACGGTAATCGTACCTGTGGTTCCCATCAACTCGGTCAACCGCGTGCGGGGCAGGCTGAATAGGTCGAGATGCACGCCGGCGATACAGCGATCGCCGAAGCGGATGATCAGTTCAACCAGATCAGGGGCCGTGAAGCCCAGGTCACTGCAAGCTCCGTGAAGGGAGTAAACCTCGGTGACGGGCTGATCTGCAAACCAGCAGGCCAGATCGATCTCATGGGTAAGATCGAATGCACCGCCCCGGGTCAGAGTGAACAGTTTTCTAAAATCCGGTCTAACCTCGGGCAGGTGCTCGCCCATGCGCAGGCGAAGCGATAGGCCACGGCGAATACTTTCCCGGTCCGTTCTATAGTCGTATCCAATTCCTTCACCAGATCGAGAGAGTCGGAGAGAGGTTTTTCACTGAGAACGTGCGCTCCTGAATTAAGGGCCTGGATGGCCATGGGAATGTGCAGTTCCGGTGGGGTACAGATCAGAACGGTATCGGGATCATCTTGAAGAGCCGATTCAAAAGCGGCGTATTCCCTGCTCACCGGACCTTCACCAGCGAGTGTTTTTCGCTGTGTGGTGTCAGGATCACAGACTCTGATATCCCGCACCCCAAGAGAGCGCAGCACTCCGGCGTGCCGTCTGCCGATGGAACCGCAGCCGGCAACAAGTACACTCAAGGGTTTTATTTCCAAATGCTGAAACCACCGTCTACCACAAGATTATGTCCGGTCACATAGTCTGAAGCGGCCGAGGCGAGGAACAAGGCAGGACCTTTGATGTCGTATCCCATCCGTCCCCAGCGTCCGAGCATTGCCCTGTCGGCAAACTCCCGTGTGAATCGTTCGGGAAGATCCCCCTTCCCGAATCCCCCCGGAGAGATGGAATTTACATGGATACCCTGGGGAGAAAGCATACCGGCCAGGTCTTTGGTCAGGCCGATCACTCCCGCTTTTGAGGCGGCGTAGTCCACCGGCTGGCCGTTCATATTGCTGCGTTCGTAGAGCCTGCGATCCCTGCCGATCAGGCCGGCCATGGAGGCGATATTGATGATCTTGCCCGAGCCCTGTTGTACCATATACCGGGCGACTTCCTTACAGCAGAACAGCACGCCGGTGAGATTGGTGGCGATCAACCGGGCTTCATCCACAGGGTCTCGTTTTAAAATGTGGCCAGCCGATTTACCAGACCCGCCGCCGGCATTGTTTACAAGGATGTCGATGTGTCCCTTCCAGGAATGAGCCTGTTCAGCCATCACTCTGACCTGTTCATAGTAACGCTGATCCATGGTCAAGCCCAAAGCGTCTACCCTGTATTGCTCTCCGATTTTATCTGCGGTTTTCCGGGCACGGTCGGCGTTTCGTGAGGTTACAATTATATCACAGCCGGCCTCGGCGAGCACGCATGCCATGTCGTAGCCCAACCAGGCATGGGCACCGGTCACAATGGCTACTTTGCCCTTCAGTTCGAACATCTCTGAAATGGTCATCAGATTACATTGTTGCCGTTTACGATGGCAGAGCACAGCTCCACCGCCTCGCCCACTTTTTCCGTAAGCCAGGCAGGGCACTCGCCTTCATGATCCAGAAGGATATTCGAGCAGACCTTTTGTTTGATCAGGGCGGCATTCAGGATATGGAACAGGGTGGATGTCTCTGGCCGCAGCTTAAAACAGTCTTCGATAAGTCCGAGCAGTTTGCTGATGCCTCGCTGTACTTCGTAAGCTGCCGACACCTGTCCCGAGCGCGCCGCTCTGTCAAGGAGTACAAAGGGTCTCGGATCGATATGAAGAAGACTCACCACGAATCCCGAAGCTCCCTCGATTATTGAATCGGCCAACAAATGCTCTTTGCCCTGAAACAGGTAGAAATTCGGCAAATTTTTAAGCGTGCCGATCAATTGCCGGAATTGATCCATATCAGCGCTGGAATCTTTCAGCCCGGCAATGTTGCCGTGCCGGGAAAGACTTTCCACGACGCTGCTCTTGAGCTTGATGCCGGCGAATCCCGGAATATCGTAGATCAGGACAGGGAGGGGACTGCGATCGGCAAACTTCATAAAAATATACTGAACTTCATTCTGGTTGTAGTGAAAGTAACCCGGTGCGGTCACAACCACTATCTGTGCCCCCGCATCCGCCATGGCCTGAGCGTTATCGATCATTGCGTTCAAACCGGTTGCCATACATCCGGCAAAGACGGGGATTTCCTCTTTGCAGAAATCAGCGGCGGTACGGCAGGCCTCGATCTGCTGACTGCGGGAGAACCAGGGACCCCTGCCGGTGCTGCCCATGATAAAAATCCCTCGACATCCTGCCTGTACCATATCGGAACAGACACTGAGAAGACCGTTTCTATCAATCTCGCCCTTCCTGCTGCAAGGTGTCACGATAGGTACTAAAATCCCGAAGGTTTTCAGATCTTTTCCCATGATTTCCCTTCAACGAGCTGCAGGTTCTTGAGAAATGCAGGCTTGCCGCTTCTGAGGTGCTCCCGGATAATTTTTTCTGCTTTCCTGGGACTGTTGACCGTCAGACTTTCGGTCAACTCTACATGGTTCTGTCTTTCAACGGTTTCTTCGTAATAAATGTTGATGCTCAGAAAAAAACTCAAACGAATATTGTTCTTGAAACTCCGGATTAAACTGGAACACCCGGAAAGGGACACGAGCAACGAGTGGTATTCAATTTCATGTTTCCAATGTTCCTGAAAAGAAGCGGGGGTCTTTTCCAGTTTTTCGGCGATTTGCATCAATTTATCTCTGTTTTCCAAGACCGGAGAGCCGCAGTAGATACGCGCGGCCTGGCATTCAATGGCCTCTCTGAGCATCATCTGATCCATCAGAGATGAAGGGTTTGAGTTTGCAACAAAAGAACCTTTGCGCGGTATGATCTTAACAAAACCTTCATGGGCAAGAAGGTGAAGCGCCTTATTGACAGGAGAGATGCTGATTTTCAGTTGCCCGGCGATGTCTCGCGGTTCGATTAAATTTCCCGGCTCCAATTCCTTTCTCGTCAATTGATCGATGAGATAGGTGTAGGCTAATTGAGATAAATCTTTTTTTGGTGCCATCGAACTATCTTCTTTATAATGAAATTGGAGTAGTGCGTCAACCATAAAATGTCATTTGGAATTTTAGTAATTATTATTGACTTTATTTCAACTGTTATGATAATATCACTTAAATTATAAGCTTTTCGCTCTTTTGGTAAGTCGGACCATTTTGTTTCTTGTTTAATATATGTGAAAGAGAGTGAGACATTTTTGGACCCGGTACATCTTGGCATCATCGGTCTGGGAAACTGGAGCAGGCAAATCTTTCAGGCAGTGAATCAACTGCCTGAAGCGAAGATTACGGGTTGCTACTCCCGTTATCCGGACACAAGGAAAGCATTTGCCTCGGAGTTTGACTGCGTTCCTTATGAGCAATACGAACACATGGCGGAAGATTCTCAGATCGAAGGGATTGTCGTCATGAGCTCCAATTCAGCTCATGAGGGAGATGTGACGCTTGCCGCTTCAAGGGGAAAGCACCTATTCGTTACCAAACCGATTTCTACTTCCGTTGCCGCGGGCAAGAGGATCATAGACGTATGCGCGCAAAACGAAGTGATCCTGGCTGTAGGACATCAAACCCGCCGTGAGCCGGCTTTGCGGAAACTTAAAAGTGTTCTTGATTCCGGAGAGCTGGGGGCCGTCCGCCTGGTGGAAGCCAATTACTCTACTCTTAATGGATTAAAGATAAAGCAGGGAGACTGGCGCTGGTCGGAGGATGAGTGCCCGGGGGGAGCATTGATACAGATCGGGATCCACGTTATTGACACCCTGCTGTATCTTTTAGGTCCGATCAGCCGGGTCTTCAGCTGGCAGGATAGGGGGGGCTTAAAGGCGGAGATACCCGGGGTCACCGCCACACTCCTCGAATTCGAGTCGGGTCTGCGGGGCTATCTTGGTTCTTCCTATGTCTCCGGTTTTTCCCATTGGATTAAAGTTTACGGGACCGAAAAGAACGCCTTTTTCAGCGAATTGAGCGGTCTCACGTTAACAGATGATTCCTGGGAAAAAGGAGAGGTTCGGGAAAATATCGCCCCTCCGGCCAATGTCACCCCGCCGATACCGACGATCGTCGAGGAGGTCGGGGAGTTCGTCCGATGTATCAGGACGGGAGAGAGGCCGGAAATCGGAGGGGAGGAAGCACTGCACAACCTGGCCGTTGTCTTGGCCGCTGTGGAATCGGATAAATTGGGAAGGCCGGTACAAATCGCATCCTTACTCGAGGAGTCACAGGCTTCTTAATATGGAAAACAATAAGTTCCTTTCTATTGAACACATAGCAAAAACTTTTAAAACGGATAAGGGAAATGTTCACGCTCTTGATGATGTTTTCCTGTCCATGGCGGAGGGGGAATTCCTCGCTGTTGTGGGACCCAGCGGGTGTGGGAAAAGTACGTTGATGATGATCGTGGCGGGATTGCTTCAAGCTTCAGGTGGTGAGGTCAAAATCAAGGGAGAAAAGGTTGACGGTCCTTTTACCGACCTGGGGATTGTATTTCAGAATCACGTCCTCCTCGATTGGTTGACCACCATGGGCAACATCCTGTTTCAGACCGACATGCGCCGTCTGCCCCGGAAGCGATACGAAGCACGGGCCCGGGAGCTGATCACAATGGTCTCCCTCGAGGGTTTCGAGGAGGTTCATCCTTATGAATTATCCGGGGGTATGAAACAGCGGTGCGCCATCTGCCGGGCATTGCTTCACGACCCGCCTCTGCTGCTGATGGATGAACCTTTCGGTTCTCTCGACGCATTGACCAGGGATCAGCTCTGCATCGACCTGGAGAAGATATGGTTGCAGACGGAGAAAACAGTCCTCTTTATTACCCACAGCGTGCCGGAGGCCGTACAGTTGGCCGATCGAATCATTGTGATGACCCCCCGTCCGGGGCGTATCTACAAAGAAATTGTGGTTGACCTGCCCCGCCCGCGGTATGAGAAAGTGATTGAGAGTGAACGGTTTTTCCATCTGATTGAACAGATCAAACAGTCTTTCTTGGAACAGGGAGTACTGAGAAAATGAGAGAAACTCAAGGATTGGTGCTGTGACTGATCGTGCGAGAAAGAGGCTTCCCGTGATAGGACGGATTCTCTGGAATAAAAGAACCCAAACAGGATTGTCCTTTCTCGTGTTTTTTTTCCTGTGGGAGCTTGCCGTCGTCGTTTTAAAAATCAGATCCTACATCCTCCCTGCGCCGACAGAAATATTCCAGGCCCTGGTCAAATATCACAGCGAACTGTTTTTTGCTCTCCTATTCACGATCCGGAGCCTGGTTCTCGGCTATATCGTCGCCGTCGCTTCCGGTATCCTGCTTTCGCTCCCGGTCGCCTTTTCGAAGTTTATACAAAGGGCGGTTTACCCTTTGATTCTCTTTTTCCAGGTAATTCCCAAGGTCGCCCTGGCCCCTATTTTTGTCATCTGGTTCGGCTTCGGTCTTCCTCCCAAGATAATGATCGTTTTTCTCCTGTCTTTTTTCCCGGTGCTGATAAACGGCATTGTGGGCTTGCGTTCCATGGATCAGGAGGTCATCAATCTGACCCGCTCTACCGGGGCGAAAGAAATCGATGTATTTTTCAAGGTGCGCCTTCCCAGCGCTCTGCCTACCTTTTTCGCAGGTTTTAAATTGGCGGCTATTTCGGCTACCATAGGTGCGATCATCGGGGAGTTTATCGGCTCCGATTCCGGCCTGGGGTATATCATTCTCACGGCCAACGGCGATCTGCAGACCGATTATTCCTTTGCCGCCATTGCCACTTTGACTGTTTTGGGGCTTACTCTTTATTACTCGGTGGAGGGGCTTGAACGGATTCTCCTCCCCTGGCATATTTCACAGAGGGTGAAATCTGATTCTTGAAAATGAGTGATTCCCTATCCTGAAGTGAAACCGTTTTTGGGAGCTATGTAGTTCCTTAAAAAAAGATATAGGAGGAAAAAAAATGAAAAAAACGGTAATTATTCTGGTGATCCTTTCCTTTCTGCTGCCGGCGGTGCAGCTTTTAGGAGCGGGGCAGGAAGAGAGTACCGGGAAAGAGCTCACCAAGGTGACCTTCCGGATGAATTGGAAGTTCACCGGGCCGCACGCGGTGTATCTGCTCGGCAAAGATCTCGGTTTTTATGAAGAAGAGGGCATCGATCTGGAGATCATGGAAGGAAACGGTTCGGTGACCACGGGACAGCTGATAGGTAATAAATCGGACGATTTTGGTCTGGCCGACGCCACGGCGCTGGTCCCTATCATGGCCAAAGGGCTGCCCATCAAAGCTGTGGCCATGATTACGCCGACCTCCGCATTGGCGGTGGTTGCCCGTCAGGACAGCGGTATACGAACGATGAAAGATCTGGAGGGTAAAAAACTCGTCGTTACCGCCGGGGATTCTTTGACACAGATCTGGCCCGCCGTCGTTGCCGTCAACAACCTCGACGCATCCAAAATTCAATTGATCTACGTAGACGCCGCGGCCAAGATACCCACAGTGCTCGAGGGTAAAGCCGATGCATTGCTCGGATCAGCCGGCGATCAGAGCGCTGTCATGGAAGATCAGGGGCTAGCCGTCGTGGATCTTAAATTTGCCGACTACGGGGTGAATATTCTCAATTTAGGTATCTTTGTTCATGAAGATATGATCAAAGAGAACCCCGACTTGATCCGGCGTTTTTTGCGCGCCACGAAAAAGAGCCATGAAGCTCTCGATGCCAATTATGACAGAGCGCTGCAGCTTCTCGTGGAACTCAAGAAGGAACTCAAGCTGGAAGTGGCCAGGAAACAAGGTGACGCCTATTACAGCCGAACGGAATCCCCCAACTGTAAGGGCGCGGATATCCTGTACAACTGCCCCGGTGACTGGGAAATGACGGTTGATATCATGAAAAAATACCGCGATCTGGAGGGTGAGATAAACGCGGCGGATTTCTATACCAACGATTTTCTGCCCTAGGTGAGAATTGCCGGTCGGCCGGAAAATTCCGGCCGACCGGTTTTTGCATCTTCCAAAAGATTCAACTCAAAAAGTGCGTAAAGATGGGCTGGTGTTGAAACAGGACAAATTGAAGCGGCTTCTCGACTATCTGGAGGAGAAGCTTCGTCCGGAAAGACTGGATGAAACGAACCAGCTCAGCCGTAAAGCATTAGACTGGGAAAAAGTACCCCGCCTGCCGTTGGTTATTAATTATCCCTTTCCAGATCATCCGCTGTTCAAGCCATTTCCCCATGGTGCAATCTTCAACGATCTCGAAAAACATCTTTACAACGAACTGGTCTACGCTTTTGATACAAGTATCGTCTTGAATGTCGATCTGGAGTGTGATCTTCCGGCCACCATTCGTCCCAACTACGGTATCGGACTCGTTCCCAGCATCCTCGGAGGTCTCGTCGAACAGATTGATGACAATCCCCCGTGGGTGCGGCCCTTTCCTGCACGGTCCGAGCTGATGAAAATGTTTCATAGCGATACGGTCGGTGTCACAGGTAAAGGCTGGATTCCCCGGGTCGTGGAAACCTATCAGTTCTGTGACGAGACCCTGGGACCGTACCGCAACCTGAACGCATCTGTTAAAAGGGTTTTACCCGATCTGCAGGGACCCTTTGACAACTACGAACTGCTGCGGGGCGGTGAAGCCTTTACCGATTTTTATACCGATCCCGTCCTGCTGAGGGAGGGGCTCTCTCTGACCGCGGAAATCCAAATAATGGCGGCGCGAGCTCTGCTGCCCTATACCACTGATCATCGGGACGGATTTTCCTTTCAACATGGGGTGGCCATGAAGGGGAATATTCTTATACGCAACGACTCCCCCATTATGGTCTCCCCGGAAATGTACCGGGAGTTTATCGCTCCTCATGACAGTACCGTCCTGACTGCTCTGGGCGGGGGAGGGATACACTCCTGCGGTACTATAGAACATCAGATTGAAAACTACCTGAACGTGAAAGAACTCTTCTGTATCGATTTGGGACAGGGATTAATGAATGACAGGGAGAAACTGTTTCGCCTGGCCAAAAAGA
>Ga0307380_10007621_pt1 | contig 14040 bp, 14 predicted proteins | sample UN3MG_FD_202239 | JGI IMG/M metagenome (GOLD analysis project Ga0307380, IMG submission 202239) | Soil microbial communities from Risofladan, Vaasa, Finland - UN-3 | ecosystem: Environmental > Terrestrial > Soil > Coastal area > Acid sulfate soil | place: Finland: Risofladan, Vaasa | collected... | reverse complement strand
AGCAGAACCGCAACCTAAACCCGAATCTGAAAAAACTGCTGTGGAAGAACCTACTGTTGAAGTCAAACTTCAACAAACTTATGCTACAGGTGTTGTGATTAACGAAATCCTTCCTTCTCCCGAAGGCCCAGATTCGGAGGAGGAATGGATTGAGATTTTTAACCAAAATAATTTTGAAGCAGACCTCTCTAAATGGCAAATAGCTGACACGGCCGGCGGAACCTTTACTTATACGCTTCCTGTTGGAACAAAAATTTCAGCCCAAGGATTTTTAGTTCTTCCCCGACCCGAAAGTAAAATCACCTTAAATAATGACGAAGACGGATTATTGCTTATTCAACCAAATGGGAATATATTAGATAGCGTAAACTATCAAAAAGCTCCTCTGGGTCAATCCTATAATAAAACAGAAAACGGTTGGGTTTGGAGTTCTGTTTTAACTTCGGGCTCCGTCAATATAACGTCATTGCCGGCAACTCAAAACGAAATCGGCCAAAAAGAAAAGGCTGAACCAAACAAAGAATTACAAAAAAATCAATTTCAAAAACAGCAGCTGGCAGACATCGGCGAACAGCTTCCTAAAGCATTTAATTCTTTACATATTTTCTTAATCGCTTTAGGTCTCGCCGTTTTCTCAGGAATAATAATTTTAATACTTAAAAATAAAATTAAAAAGGGATATAATAAAGAAGTATGAGCGGTCACAGCCATGCGCGAACCATAAAACACCAAAAGGATATTACCGACAAAAAAAGAGGCCAAATTTTTTCCAAAATGGCCAGGGTGATTTCGGTTGCCGTAAAAGAAGGAGGGTCAAGTCCTGAAACCAATGCGAAGCTAAAAGTGGCAATTGAACAAGCCAAGGGTTTTAATTTACCCAAAGAAAACATTGAGCGGGCTATAAAACAAGCGACTGGCGGAGGAGAAGGAACCAATCTTGAGGAAGTCTTTTTTGAAGCCTATGGCCCAGGAGGAATCGCTATTATTATCGAGGGAATCACCGACAATAAAAACCGAACCCTGGGCGAAGTTAAACAAATTTTAAACCAATACAACGGAAAATTAGTTGGTGAAGGTTCTGTTAAATGGCTTTTCGAAAGAAAGGGGGTAATAATTGTAAATTTGAAATTACAGATTGAAGATTTAAAAGATAAAGAAAAATTAGAAATGGCGGCGATTGAAGCCGGCGCCGAAGACGTTTACTGGCAGGATAAAATGCTGGATGTTTATACTAAGCCCGAACTATTGGAGGAAATCAAAAAAAACTTAGAAGCAAAAAATATTAAAATTGATTCTGTTTCTTTGGATTGGGCAACCAAAGAAGAAATTTCTGCTGATGAAAAAATAAAAGAGACCTGCCAAAAACTTTTTGAGGCCTTAGACGAAAACGAGGCAGTTCAAGAGATTTACTCCAATCTAAAAACATAATAAAATTTATGCCTACAGAGGCAAAAATTAGAAAAAAAGCAATTGAAGAACTTCAAGCCGGTGGCTGGATAACGTGGTTTGGGCCGAAAGTGAAATTTAAACAAACCGATATATTCGGAATAATAGATTTATTGGCTATAAAAGGAAGAAAGAAAAAAAATATTCAGCTCACCACCTTGTCAAACATTTCAACCAGAAGAAAAAAAATAGCAAACTTTTTAAAAAAAAATAAAGTTGAAATGACGGTTGAAATCTGGGCGTGGTCGAAGAAGAAAAAACAATTCAAAAAAGAAAAGTTCAACGGGAAATAAATATATTCAGAAAAGACTTGACAAGATCTTTTATATAAATATAATTCTAATAGAACCATCTGAACACATAATTTAATTTACGTGTTCGGAAAAGGTCGAAATCTAAAATTGAAAACAATAAACTCCGCCCAAAAGCGGAGTAAAATAATTAATATAACCAGGTTTAATAATATGAAAGATGAAATTTTAACTCCTTTTGTTAATCAAGAGGAAGAAGAGGAAAAAGAAGAGGAAAAAGAAGAGGAAGAAGAAAAACCCTCTGAAGAGTAAAAAATCCCCCGCTTTTAGCGGGGGATTTTTTAAGCTAGCTTTATAAACCTTCTTTTCCCCACCTGGACTATCAGTCCTTTTTGTATTTCAATTTCTTTTTTCCAATCATCCTGAATCTCGCCCCCAATTTTTACTCCTTTTTGCAGAACTAATCTTTTAGCCTCGGCTTTTGAATTAACTAATTTTGTTTTTGTTAGCAGATCTAAAATATTTAAAGATTTTTCTTTTATTCTAATATTAGGCATCTTTGAAGGCAGTTCTTTCTCTCTAAAAACCCTGTCAAACTCCCTCGCTGTTTTTTGGGCCATTTTATCGCCGTAATATAAAGCAACAATCTCATGCGCCAATCTGGCTTTAGCGTCTCGGGGATTTAGTTTTTTAAACCTTATATCTTTTTTTATCTTTTCTATTTCTGGCAAAGGAATATCTGTGCAAAGTTCAAAATATTCCGGTATTAATTCGTCTTTCATTGACATAACCTTTCCATACATATCGTTTGGTTTATCAATAATTGTCACCACATTGCCCCAACTTGTTGACATTTTTTTTCCGTCTGGCCCTAAAAGCATTTTTGAAGTCATAATATCTTGAGGCGGTTGACCGAACATTTTTTGAATCTCCCGGCCGACTTTCAAATTAAACAACTGGTCAGAGCCACCAATTTCTACATCCGCTTTTACGGCCAGAGAATCATACCCTTGGAACAAAGGATAAGTCAGCTCGTGAACGCCAATTGGCCTACCTTGATCCCACCTTTCTTTAAAATTCCTTCTTTGGATCATTTGCTGGGCGGTAAAGCGCATCGCCAACGAAAGCAGTTCTTTTATGGTCAATTTACTCAACCACTCGCTGTTATAACGAACTTCAACTTTTTTCATATCTAAAATCTTTCCAATCTGTTTTTCATAATCTTTCATATTTGTTTTAATCTCTTTTTCAGACAATGGTTTTCTCATGGCCTGCTTATCAGAAGCGTCCCCAATTTGAGCAGTAAAATCGCCGATAATCAATATAATCTGATGACCTAATTCTTGAAAATTTTTAAGCTTTCTAAACTGAATCGCCCGGCCAATATGAATTTTAGGGCCGGTAGGATCAATTCCATGCTTTATGCGAAGTTTTCTGCCCGATCTTAATTTTTTGAGCAAGCTTTCTTTTTTAATAATCTTCTCTATATTTCTGACGAGTAGATCTTCAATTTTTTGAGGATTGGTAATTATTTTCATAATTATATATTAACAAAATTAACTCTAAAACACAATTTTAATAATTAAATTGAAAATTTGTCTTTTTTTTAGTAAAATCAAAGCATGCCCCAAAGAAAAACATATCGTAAAATCTACCAGAAAAACAGGAAAAAAGTTTTGTTTTTTTCTGTTTTCAAATTGTTTGGTTTCGGATGTCTTTTAGCGATTTTTATTACTCTTTCTGTCTTTGTTTTCTATGCTAAAGACCTGCCAAGGCCGGAGATCTTCACCGAAAAACACTTTATCGAATCAACTAAAATCTATGACCGCACCGGCAAAGTTTTGTTGTATGAAATATACGGAGAAGAAAAAAGAACGATTGTCTCTTTAGAAAACATCCCTGAATATTTAAAACAGGCAGTCATTGTCACTGAAGACGCTAATTTTTATCACCATTTTGGTATTGATTTTGAAGGAATATTGAGATCTATACTAATTAATTTAAGAATTGGCAGTTCAGTCGGCGGCTCGACAATTCCCCAGCAATTGATTAGGTCAGCTTTTTTCACGCCCGAGAAAACTATTAAGAGAAAAATAAGAGAAATTATTTTGGCTTTAGAATTAGACAGGCGTTATTCAAAAGATGAAATTCTAGGATGGTATTTAAACCAAATTCCTCTTGGCCAAAATGCTTACGGAGTGGAATCTGCCAGTCAAATTTATTTTAATAAACCTGTTTCCGATATCACAATGGCTGAATCTGCCGTTTTGGCTGCCTTAATCCAGTCCCCTTATCGCTTTTCTCCATACGGAGAAAATAAAGACAAGCTTTTAGAAAGAAAAGATTATGTTCTAGAAAGAATGCTGGAAGAGGATTTTTTAACCAAAGAGGAGTTAGAGATAGTAAAAGAAGAAACAATTGAGTTCAAAACTCCGACAACAATTAAGGCTCCTCATTTTGTCTTATATATAATTGAAAATTACCTTAAACCAAAATACGGTCAGGACCTTGAATATTTAAAAGAAAATGGAGTTAAAATCTATACCTCTTTAGATTGGGAATTGCAAGAATTGGCGGAAAAAGTAGTTAAGGAAGGAGTCGAAAAAAATAAAATATACAACGCCCACAATGCTGCCTTAGTGGCAATCTCGCCTGAAAATGGAGAAATTTTAGCTATGGTCGGCTCAGCTGATTGGTACGCCACTAGTTCCTATCCTCAAAATTGCACTGCTGGCAGAGATTGTTTATTTGATCCAAAATTCAATGTGGCAATTGGAACCAAAGAAAGTCCCGGAAGGCAACCAGGTTCTGCCTTTAAACCATTTGTTTACGCTACTGCTTTTGAAAAAGGGTATGACGATAGAATAAAAGTGACCGACGAACCCTCCAATTTTGGTGTTTGGGGGAATAAAGAATACACTCCCCGAAACTACGATGGAATGTTTCGGGGTTGGGTTAATCTGCGGCAAGGTTTGGCTCAATCATTAAATATTCCTTCGATAAAAGTTCTTTTTTTGGCCGGTCTGGAAAACAAAGTGGAAAGTTTAGGAATCAATAACTTTTTAGGGCTGGAAAATGTCTTTCTCAAAGGCTTAAAAAATAGTATTGAAACAGCCAAAAATATGGGGATTACTACCTTAAATAAACCTTTGTCTTCTTATGGCCCGGCAATTGTCTTAGGAGGAGGAGAAGTAAAGCTTTTAGATATGGCTTCAGCTTACGGCGCTTTTGCCACTGAGGGATTGGCAATCCCGCCGGTTTCAGTTTTAAAAATTGAAGATTATGATGGCAACATTATTGAAAAAAATAAAAAAACTCTAAAAAGAGTTTTACCCAAAGAGGCAGCCCGGCTCATTAATAATATTTTATCGGACAATGAAGCAAGAATGCCTATGTTTGGCGCCAGGTCTCATTTATATTTTGACGACTACCAGGTAGCAGCAAAAACCGGGACAACGGATAACTTCAGAGATGCTTGGACAATAGGATACACTCCTTCAATTGTGGTCGGGGTTTGGGCCGGCAATAACAATAACGCACCGATGATAAAAAAACAGCCTGCCGCCACAGTTGCCGGACCAATTTTTCATAATTTTCTTATAGAAATATTACCCGAACTTCCTAAGGAACAATTTACACCTTAGGTTTAACTACTTTTGATCGGCATGACTAAATAAAGATAACTCTCTTCGTCTTTTAATCTTAAAATACCCGGCTTTTCTGAACCAGTTAGTTCCAAAACAGCTTCTGGTTTTTTTTGTTGCAAGGAGCTAAGGTTTAAAAGGCCATCTAATAAAAATCGATAATTAAAAGAAATTTCACAAGGTTTTCCCTCTACTTTACCAATCAGAAAACTTTGATATTCTCCAACGTCGGGGTTTTGACTAAAAAAATTAATTTGATTTTTTGAGGAATCAATTTTCAATTTAATTTCGTTGATTTTCCCGCTAAAAAGCGATGCCAATTTAATTTGGTTAATAAATTCTTCAAGAGAAAAAATAATACGAGTATCGTATCTTTTGGGAATAATTTCTTGGTAATTTGGATAATCTCCCTCAATTAATCTTGAAGTAAGTTGAATTTGGGGATGAGAAACCTCTGAAAGAGAAGTCTCAAACAAAATTTGATTAGGAGAAAAATAAATTGTTAAAACACCTTCTTTTTCGCCAAAAATATTAATAATTTCCTTGGCCGCCTTTTGGGGAAGAATCAATAAATAATCTTTAGAAATATTATTTAAAGGAGAATCTAAATAAATTTTCTTCTCTCCTAAACGGAAACTATCGGTAGCCGCCATTGTTATTAAATTTTTTTGAAAGATAAAATAAACTCCTGAAATTTCTGGTTTAGTTGAAGAAAGACTGGCGATATCCACCACACTACTTAAACTTTTACAAAAAGATTTAATTTGAACTTCAATCTTTTCTTCATCAGAAACTTGAGGAATGATGGGAAAATCTTCCGGGTTAACACCTTTTATTGTTGTTTCATAATTTTCACATTTAATTTTTAAATTAAAATCTTCTAATTCTAAATTTACCAATTTGTTCGGTAAAAAATTAATAAAACTAGATAGAATTCTTGAAGGGACAGCAACTTTTCCTTCTCTTTCCGTCTTAACAAGTGACCACCATTTTATTCCGACTTCTAAATCAGTGGTGGTTAAATTTAGAAAGTTTTTTTCCGTCGAAATTAAAACATTATTTAAAATTGGTAAACTTATTGATTTGGCTGAAATTTTCTCAATTATATTAATACCTTCTTTTAGTTTATCTTTTAAAATGGTAATCTTCATAATTATTTTATTTTAAATTCTTATTATTAATTATTATTAGTGTTGTTAATTAATTTTTATTTGAGTTAATTTTAATATATTTAAAAGTGGTTAAATAAGCGTGAAAAAATATTTAATTTTTTGTGGATTTAAAAGTTTTTATATTTTTCCCCAACTTACGCACTAAAAATGCGCTGTTTTATCAAGTCAATTTCATTATTAAGATTTTCGTTATTTTCCATTTCTTTAAGAATTTTTCCACAAGAATGAATAGCCGTGGTGTGATCTTTTCCCCCAAACTTTCTGCCTATAAAAGGATAAGAACTTTTTAATAATTCTCTCAACAAAAACATTGCTACCTGGCGAGGCTCGACTATCTCTTTTTTTCTTGACGAAGAAAGTAATTCTTTTTCTTTTAAATCATAAAACTCGGCCACTACCTGAATTATTTTTTTATAATTAGCCACCTTATTTGGAGAAAGAAATAGCGTTTTTAATAAAGATTTAGCTATTTCTAAGTTAGGCGGTTGATTGTTTATTTTTTGATAAGCAATTAATCTGTTTAAAGCCCCTTCAAGCTCTCTTATGTTTTTTTGAATATTTACAGCAATATAATCCAACACTTCATCGGAAAAATTTACTCCTCTTTCCTGACTTTTAGTTTTAAGGATAGCAATCCTTGTTTCGTAATCAGGATAACTTATATCCCCGATCATTCCTCCTTCAAAGCGTGACCTCAGTCTTTCAGTTAAGGCCGGGATGGCTTTGGGGGGCCTGTCCGAAGAAATAATTATTTGTTTATTTTTTTCATACAAAGCATTGAAAATATGAAAAAACTCTTCTTGGGTTTTTTCTTTTCCGGCCAAGAATTGAACATCGTCTAAAATTAAAACATCAATGGCTCGATATTTTATTTTAAAATCTTCGATGTTCTGGTTTTTTATAGAAGAAACCAGGCCGGTAGTAAACTTTTCAGATGGTATATATCTTATTTTTTTTTGAGAAAAGTTTTTCATTACTGCATTGCCGACAGATTGTAAAAGATGGGTTTTGCCCAGGCCTACTCCTCCATAAATAAAAAGAGGATTATAAACCAGCCCCGGCTTTTTTGAGACCGCCCAGGCGGCAGCGTGAGCCAATTCATTAAAGGGGCCTACTACAAAATTTTCAAAAGTGTAACGAGGGTTAAGATTCGTTTCTTTATCAATTTTAAATTCTTCAAACTCAAGTTGTCCGGCACTGGGAAACGAAATTGTCGGTTTTTTAAATGTTTTTAATTCCGATTTTCCAACTGTGTATTTAACTTCTTTAATCCTTTTATCTAAATTATAAAAAATCTTGAAAATTGTTTTTCCGTATTTGTTTTCCAGCCATTCCTTAGCAAAAGAGTTTGGAGTGGAAACAATTACCTGCCCATCTTTATAAACGGCTATATTGGTATCTTTAAACCAGGTGGCAAAGTTAGCTTGAGAGATGTCTAGTTGGATTTGGGCAAGAATCGCTTGCCACAGTTCATCTTTATTCATGATGGAGTTAGAAATGTTCATATTGAGTATTATATCACATGTCAAAAAAGATTAAAATGAAGGAGAAAAGGACTCGGGTTGTTGAAAAATTGAGGAAAAACTGTGAAAATTGACTTCAATATTCTTTTCTGTTAAGATTAAAAAGATATTTAATATGTCCATCACTTATAATAAAAAAACAAGGAAAAGAAAAAGGACGCACGGTTTCAGAAAAAGAATGAAGACAAAAGACGGAAGAAGAATTTTATCCCGACGAAGAAGAAAAAAAAGATCAAAGTTGGCAGTTCAGACAGCTTAGTTTATGTTGTTAAAAAAACATCGGATCAGAAAAAAGAAAGATATTGAGAGAATTTTTAAAGAAGGGAAAAGCTTTAGAGAAGGCTTTTTAGTTTTGAAAACAGCGAAGAATAATTTGGATATCGCCCGTTTTTGTTTTATTGTCTCGCAGAAAATCTCAAAAAAAGCAAATGTTAGAAATAAAATTAAGAGAAGATTAAGAGAAATGGTCAGGTTGAAAATGAAATTACTGAGATCTAACACCGATAATTTATTTATTACTCTTCCCGGAATAGAAAAAAAAGAGTTTAAAAATATTGAAGAAACAATTGAAAAATTATTTAAGAAGGCGAAGATCAATGTTCAATGAACCTTTGGTTCATTTCAATCTTCAATAAATTTTCAATTTATTTTAATGATTAAAAAAACAATTTTAAAAATTATAAAATTTTATCAAATGTTTATTTCTCCGGGGCTGGGTTATAACTGTCGTTTTTACCCGAGTTGTTCTAAATATGCAGCAGAGACGATTCAAAAATACGGAATACTAAAAGGATTAAAAAAAGGGCTTTGGAGAATATTAAGATGTCATCCTTTTAATAGAGGAGGCATAGACCTGCCGTAATATGGATTTTTTTATTAGTGCCTTTAATATAATTTTATATCAGCCCCTATTTAACGCTCTAGTTTTTCTTTATCAATTCCTGCCAGGAAAAGATTTTGGAATAGCCGTAATTACTTTGACAATTATAATCAGAATCATTCTTTATCCTTTAATGATAAAATCCATTAAATCCCAAAAAATGCTTTCTGAACTACAGCCAAAAATCCAAGAAATCCAGCAGAAATACAAAAACGACAAAGAAAAACAAGCCAAGGAAATGATGGGTTTTTATCAAAAAGAGAAGATTAATCCCTTCGGCGGTTGTCTTCCACTTTTAATTCAACTCCCGATTTTAATCGCTCTTTATAGGGTTTTTTGGAGAGGATTGCAGCCTGGAGCAATAAGTCATCTTTACAGTTTTGTGCCCAATCCCGGAGTGATAAATCCAATCTTCTTTGGGTTGATAAATCTCGCTGAGTCAAACTTGGGACTGGCAATTTTTGCCGGAATTAGCCAATTTTTCCAATCAAAAATGTTAATGTCAAAAACCACCCTTCAGCAGGCCGGTGGAGGGGAGGTAAAAAAAACAGACCAAAAGGCCCAGTTTTCAAATATAATGCAAAAACAAATGCTTTATTTTTTCCCGATTTTTACGGTTTTAATTCTTTTAAGGTTGCCCTCAGCTATTGCCCTTTATTGGATAGTCACCGCCCTTTTTTCAATTTTCCAGCAATATTTAATTATTAAACCGAAGAGTACTTCATCTTTTTCTTCACCTTCGCTTCCTGCGGAAACTCGGTAACCGAAGTATTAAAGCAAAACTTATATGATTTCTAGAGAAAATCTTGAGGCAATTAAAAAAATTACAAAAGAATTTTTTCAAAAAACAACTTTTGATATAGAGGTTGAAGTTTTACCAGAAAAGGAAAGAACCATTCCCATTAATCTTAAAACCGAAGAGCCCCAAATTTTAATCGGCGAAGGAGGGCAAACCTTGGCAGAGATTCAACATTTGTTAAAAATAATTTTGAAAAGAAAACTCGCCTCGCTTCCCATTGCCGAGTCCTTTTACATCAACCTTGATATAAACGATTACAAGCAAAAAAAGTACGAATATTTAAAAGAGTTAGCTCGCTCAGCAGCCGATGAGGTTGTTCTTAGTAAAAAAGAAAAAACACTGGCCGCGATGCCAGCTTACGAAAGGAGAATTATTCATCTGGAATTAGCCAATCGTCAAGATGTCACCACCGAAAGTATAGGACAGGAGCCAGAAAGAAGGATAATAATTAGTCCCTACCCACGAACTTAGGCATATTTTTTATTCTCCGGCTAATTCTCGTTTGGCCCTTTTTATTTTTACTATTTCTTCCGGAGAGGTGGTGATAAATTGGTCTTCGGCATAAGAAGCCATCACTTTTATGGCCACGTGTTTTTGCCCTGCAAAAAATATTCCTTCACCCACTTCGCACTCTAATAACAAATATTTTTCTTCGTCAGTTAAGTTAAAAGTTTTTTGGATGGTCTCAATGGTGGCCGAAGATTGTTTCATTAAAAGCTGAAGCGAAGAGTTAGTGATAATTGGTTTGCCGTATTCTGATTTCATAAAATCGTTAAGATCCTGAGTTATAGTTGTCACTCCCAGCCAATATTTTCTTGCTCTTTTACACATTCCAAAAAGGAAAGAAGCTCCATCTTCCGTCCGCATTATCCACCAGGCCTCATCAACAACCAAAATTCTTTTTTTCATCTCCGATTGAACTTTATTCCAGAGATATCTCATAATCACGAACATTGCCATTGGTCTTAACTCGTCTTCCATATCTCTTATCCCAAAAGCAACAAAGGGCTTTTCCATAGAAATATTGGTTGGCTGATTGAAGAATTGGGCAAAAGTTCCTTTGGTGAATTTTCTTACTCTCCTAACTAATGATTCTGCCCCTTCCATTCCTTCAAGAACTTGTTCAAAATCAGACATTAAAGGAATTTTGTCTTTCCAGGTAGCAGAGTCTGTTTCCAGGGTAATATCTTTGGCAGCATAAGTTTCAGTTATAGCCCTGTCAATAATTCCATCTTCCTCCGGAGACAAGCCACCCAACATAATTCTTAATAAACTAACCAAGTTAATAATATTCGATCTTAAAACATCTTCCGGACTTTCATCTTCTCGAGGAGTGTTTAGATCGAACGGGTTAATATGATTTGGCGAAGCCAAAGACATATTGAAAAATGAACCGCCAACAGCGTCAACTAAGGAACGATATTCATTTTCGGGGTCAATTACGATTACCTCCGTGTTTAACATCAAGTATCTTAATATTTCTAATTTGACTGAGTAGGACTTACCAGCTCCGCTCTTAGCGAAAATTACGCTATTCGCATTCTCCAAACTGAAACGGTCAAAAAGTATCAAAGAATTATTATGCATGTTTATTCCGTATAAAATCCCATCGTTGGAACTCAAATCAAAAGAGGTAAAAGGAAAGATAGAGGACAGGGGCTCTGTGTTCATTGAGGTGTGGACTTGAATTTGGTCTAAGCCATAAGGCGAGGTTGAATTAAATCCTTCTTTTTGTTGGTAAAGGGTAGGTTTAATATAAACTAATCTTGATTCCAGAATTGATCTTAAAGTTGTTTCTACTTCTTTTATTTCTTCAAGAGTTTTTCCATAGACAGTTAAATAAAGGCCAATTTTAAACATTTTCTCTTGGGCAGTTTGCAGACTGTCTCTTAAGTTTTCTAAATCCTGATAAGCCGTTTCTAAGACAGGATCTCTTATTAGCCCTTTTTCTTCTTTTTCCCTAAGTTCTGCCTGAACTTCTGTCACTTTCTTTCTTAATTGTTTTAAAACCTGTCCCGTATCGATCGGGTGGGCATGAAAGCTAATGTCCATCGGCTGATTAAGATTGATTATCGGTGACAGCCAGGCAGTGCTTAAATATCTTGGATAAGAAAAAATAAAAAACGATTTGACAAACCTTTCACCTAATTTTATATAGTCGGGCTTTATTTCAATCGAAGAAGGAGCAATAATGTCTTTTGCTTCTATTATTGATGCCTCAGAAATTCTTTCCAGTATCTCAATAGTTTTTTTCTTTTTTAAAAAAGGAAATTTCATATACCGAGTTCCGTTTACGGAATGAAGGTGGAGAAGAGAACTTTGTTCTCTTCGACTTAATTATTTAATTATTTCAGGCGGGATTTCAGGGTAATAACCAATCTCAGCTTCTTCCGGGTGATACAAACTCCAAAAAAGCTCAATTAATTCCAGGGTATTAAGAAAGGAACATTGTAGTCCGCATCTTCTTAATCCCAAAGCCGCAAACTCCATTCTTTGCCACAATTGGGATTTGGCTCTTTGAAACTGTCCTTCGTTAAAATCGGTTTCTTTTTTGATTCCTATTTTTGGAATTTCAATTATTAAAGTAAAAGGTATCGTGACAAAAAAGGTTTTGGAAAGAATTTGCCGGCCGACAACCAAGTCTCTGATAAATTTTCTATATTCAGCAGTTTGAATTTTCATTAGTTCATTTTTCTGAGCAGTCTCCATTTCTTTTAATTTATCCAGGTAGCCGGTAATGTTTAGAATCCGGGACTGAACAACAATTTCAATAGGAAAGTCCAGAGAGTTTAAAAAATTCTGGAACTGATAAATAATTGCTTGTTGTTCGTCGGTCGACTTTAAGGCAAAATTCAAAGAGGAGATCATTAAAACACCCCTGAGAGATTTATTTTTCAAGAGTAAAATCCCTTCTCTTATTTGTTCAATTTCTAAAAATTGTTGGGTTGATACTTCTGTCATAAATTATTTTGTTTTAATTTCAATTTCATTGTGTAATTTTTTAAGATGGCTTTTCCCTCCGATTTTCAAAGGCAACTCTTCCTCATTCTCCACAGGTAAAGCTGCGCTGGACTCCGTTTTCTTTTTATAAACCTTTATTCCTGGCTGCTCTTTTTTTTTCCAAATATAGATTTTGGGCATAACGCTGAATTTTAAAAAGTTGACTAAAGTTAAAGGTAAAGATCTGCCCCCGATTTTCAAGAAAGCCAAGGCAATTCCCCCCCCTCCCAGGATAATACAAGCAACCCAGAAGACCGAAAAAGGTACCAAAAAATAAAGAATAATACAAATAGCTCCAGCTGTTCCAATAAAAATAATCTGTTTAAAAGTCAAGGGTCCGATGATTTTTGCTTCATGTTCAATAAATTGTGGAATAGTAAATCTCATAATAATTAATTTTCAATTCTATTATAACAGGCTTTGCCTGACATATCAAAACCCTGTTTTATTTATAACGTAAAACTTTTAGTTAAGTTAATCCAGTCGCAAACCTTAAGAGTTTCTGCTCTTTGGATAGGCTGAATTTTATTTTTCAAAAGCCAAGACTTTGTTTTCTCCTTGTTGAATTTTAGAGTCTTTGACAAATTGTTCAATAATTGCTTTCTGGGTTGGGAAAACCCGGCCCTGACAATTTTAAAAAACAAATCAGCGTTAATCAACTTTCTATCAGCGTTAATCAGCGGCGCGATACATATAATCGCACTGTCAACTTTAGGTTTTGGCCAAAAGGAGTTCTTGGAGATGTAAGAAACGATTTCGGGTTTGGCATAAATTTGAACGGAAACCGCCAGAAGGTTCATGTCTGGCGGCTTTGCACAAATTCTTTGTCCTACTTCTTTTTGAACTATTAGAATCATTACTCTTGGCTGATAATTCGACTCTAAAAACTTTCTGATTACCGGGACCGTCAGATAAAAAGGCAGATTAGCAACAATTTTGTATTTAGTATTCGGTATTATATGGCATTTAGGATTAATTTTTAAAATATCGTCTTTGACAATTCTAACATTTCTAACATTCCAACAGCCCAACAATTCCTTTAGGACTTTCACCATTATTGGATCTTTTTCCACAGCAATTACTTCCCCCGCTTTTTTAGCCAATTCCTGAGTTAGAACGCCAAGGCCAGGACCAATTTCCAAAACAACATCATTCGGTTTAAGTTCAGCGGATTCAATAAACTTTTTGACAACCTCTTTATTAATCAGAAAATTCTGCCCCAATCCTTTTGAAGGCCGGATTTTATGTTTTTCGAGCAAGTTTTTAATATCTCTTTTTGAAAATAAACCCATTTAATTATTTTAGCACTAATTTCAGAGTTGTGG
>Ga0307380_10007620_pt1 | contig 14040 bp, 13 predicted proteins | sample UN3MG_FD_202239 | JGI IMG/M metagenome (GOLD analysis project Ga0307380, IMG submission 202239) | Soil microbial communities from Risofladan, Vaasa, Finland - UN-3 | ecosystem: Environmental > Terrestrial > Soil > Coastal area > Acid sulfate soil | place: Finland: Risofladan, Vaasa | collected... | reverse complement strand
CCTGATTGCCGCGCGTCGTGCACTGGTTTCGCGCTGGTCAGCGATGGCACGGTGTTTGATAGGCGGCTACCGCACGTCACCAGCGATCTCGACGAGATCCTATGGGGCTGCCGCGTCTCGCCTGGGACGACTTTGATGGTCGAACGCTCGCTTTGGGAGACGGTGGGTCCGATGGACGAGACGCTGGGTCGGCTCGAGGATTGGGACTGGATGATCCTGGCGGCCAAACATGCGCCATTCAAAGGCTTGCGCGAGGTTCTTGCTAACGTTCATCACGACGGCTACGCGCACGTCAATGAGGCCAAGTTTGTCGCCGCCGCCCACAAGATTGCGGGCTATACCCGCGCAGGTCGTTACGGGCTGTCCCACTTGCAGCAGAGGATCGTCCTTTCGGCGATCCAATACGAGCTATCCGCAACCTATTATCGCAAGCGGCGCTTCGGCGCGGCACTTAGCGCGTTGGCAACATCGTTTGTCTATTGCCCGTGGAAGCGCCCGGCGCACATTCTGGCCGCATTGAACACCGTGGGCGCGGACATCAAAAGAGTGGCCGCACGCGAACGCTAACACCTAGTAATCGGTGTAGCTTTTTTCCTCGATGATGACACTGTTCAACAGCTCGTTGATCTTGCGCTTGGCCGCGGCCCGGCGGTCGTTGCTGCGATAGACGGAGCGGGCCACCGCGACGAACTGATCGCCGAAATCTTTGGCGCGCTCCAGATCGCGGATCTCGTCCTCGATATCCCAGATCTTTTGGTTAATCGCCCGCAGCTCGTCTATCAGCGCGCGCAAGTCCTCAGTTTCCTCGACCTGGGAACGGAACGTGTCCATCAGGATCTCGTACTCGCGTCTGATGTTCGCGAGCTTGGCCCCGTTGTTTATGTTCTCAAGCTTGATCTTGAGGATCGTGATCTTGTCGATAAGTTCGCCCGGGGAGACTTCAACCATGAGCTTCACGTTTGCACTCCTCGATCCTTCAACGAGGCCTCTATCGCATTCAGCTTCTCGCGCAAGGCCGCGATCTCCGTCTCTGTCGCCGCGAGGCGGGCCGCTGCCGACTCGTAAAGCGCCCGCAGGCGCTCGGTCTCGTCTTTCGAGGCCGCTTGATAGGCGAGCAGGCTCTCGATCTTTGCCTTGGCGGCGTCCTTCTCCGTGGGACTGAGACCCGGCGTGTCGGCCATGAACGTGGCGATTGCCGCGCGGAGCTGCGCCAACTGCTCGTCATGGGCGCGCAGTCCCGACAGCAGCGCGGCGCTGGAGCCAAGCTTTTTATACAGGTTTTTCAATCCGTTGAACACGGGTCAGTCCATCGCCTTGAGCCACGCCTCGGAGTAGAGCGCAGGAGTATCGCCTAACAACAGTGTATCGCCGGTTTCAACATCGACGACCGGCATGTCCTTGATCAGCGAGAGCCGTTCGAGCCCGCCGGCGAAGGACAACGCGCCGGATTTGTCGCGGGAATCCCGGTGGCGCGAGGGACAGGCGCGTACGGTCTCGATCAGCGAGAGCACGCTGTCCGCGAGGTCATTCCGGACGAAGAAAGCGTTGATCCCGTTCGCATTGGTGCCGAGGAAGCGATAGCCCTTTTTCTCCGCGAGATGGCGCAACGCTGCGATCGAGGCGCCGAAATACAAGCCACTGTGGTGGGCGTCGAACCGCGCGAACGTTGGCGAATACGGGATCGAAATCGGGCGCATGTCTCCAAGGATCGAGTTGTATTCGCACACCACGATGGCGGGGTCGGCGGCGGTCAGCGCCTCCCACACCCAATAGTCGTTGCCGTCGATGTCGATCGACAGGAGTCCGAGCTGCCCCGCGAACCCGGCCTCCTCGATCAAGCCGTTGATGTTCTCGCGCGTGACAAAGGCAGGCTTGGCGGTGAGGTCGTACATCCAATAGAGCGGCGAGGCTTTGAGCGCCTCCATGTTTGCCGCGCTGCCGTCCATCACGAGCCCCTTCCAGTTCCGGTTCTGGAGCAGGAAGCGGCAATTGGCTTCCGCAAACGTCTCCACGCCGAACTCGATGAAGCGCGTGTTCGGCACCGGCACGTGCGCGGCGAGCCACTCGACGATGCCGTCCTCGCCCCATTGAGAGAACACGCGCAACTCGACGGCGCTGAGATCGGCGATGCGCTCGCCCCTCGGCAATGCGCGCGTCGCCATCTGCCCCTGAAGCAGCAGCGACCGCTCGCCAAAATCGTTCGCGGCGGCGAGCCGGCGCATCAGCGCGCGTACCCAAGCGAACGGCGATTTCGACGGCTTGCCCATGCGCTCCCCGGGAACCCCTCAAGCCGTCTTCAGCGCCGCGAACATGGATTTGTACTCGTCCATGAGCGCGCGCATCTGGTGGAGATATTTTCGGTCGGCTTGCGTCTTCTGTGCCGCGTGAATGCGACTGCAGCCGATGATTGCGGGGATGTGGTGCGCCGTCGCCCCCGCCAGCGCCATGCGCAGCCATAAATCGTAGTCCATGGCGTAGAATAGATGCTCTTTCAGATAAGCGCCGGAGGCTTCCCAGACGCGGCGCGAAAAGAACACTTCCGGCTGGAAGAAGTAGTTGCTCGCCTGCCAGGACCCCATGAAGTGCAGCATGTCGAGCGGCGCGAGCCGCACCGTCTCCCCCATCGGCAGCCGCGTGTGGTGCAGATGGCGCTCCTCGTCCCGGGTCTCGCCGATCCGCATGCAGCCGCCGGCGATGATATCTGCGCCGGTCTCACGATACGCGCGGCCGATCTCGTGGAGCGACCCCGGCTCGAGCAGATCGTCGCTGCAGAGCCAATTCATCGTCTCGCCGGTCGCGCGCGCGAAGCCCTTGTTGAGCGCATCCGACTGGCCGCGGTCCGGCTCGACGATGACCGTATCGCAGCGGTCGCGATAGCGCTCGATGATCTCGACTGAGACGTCGGTCGAGCCGCCGTCTACGACGATATACTCAAGATTGGGATAGTTCTGATCGAGCACCGAGCGGATCGAAGCTTCGAGATATTGCGCCTGGTTGAAGCTCACCGTCACCACGGAGATCTTCGGCCACGGCCCCTCGCCCTCGCTTTGCTCTTGCGGCCCCGAAGCTTCCATCCGTCCCCGGCCGACCAGCGCGCCGAGCCGCCTCAGCAGGCGCGCTGCCCCGCCCTGCGCCGCCATGAGATGGGCGGGCGGATACTGAGACAGCCGAAAATCGTCGTCGCCCGGGGAGAAGCGTTCCACGGCCACATCAAAATGCGGGCGGTCTTCATCGAGTGCCGCGGGCACCGGAATGCGATCCGCCTCAATCGCGGTTTCGATCGCATCAATCTCGTCGTCGCAGATGGCCATGGCCGCATCGAGTTCCCCCAGACCATCAAGCCGGACATGCCCCGGAGCGCGCTCGCCATAGCCCCGCACGGCGAAGGCACACGGCGCGGATTGAGCTGAAGTCGCTGGAATGTCGTGGCGGTTCATAGGGCGTGACGATACCGGACGCGCGATGGAGACAATCGGGGTCAACCTAACAGAATTCCTTGATCCTTCGCCGATTTTTGGCACGGCTCGGCTGCCGGATTACGACAAGCCTCCGCCAAAGCCGCCCGGAACTTATCGCCGAAAGCGCGCTCGTTCGCGAAAAACCAGCTCGGATCGCGCGCCAAGACGGGCGCGATCCTGTCCTCGCCCAAACGAATGAGGTCTTCCGTCCAGCCATAGCGATCCGCCGTCGTCATCAGGGAGCGCGCCGCATCCAGAAACCGCTGCTGACGCAGCAAGGTTCGCTCGAGCACCTCGCCGTAGTGGTCGAACGTCACCGGAATCGTCCCGCCTAATTCCTGAAGCGCCGGCGCGGCGCCTTCCGACGCCACAAGGGCGACGCAGGCGGCGATCCGCGCGGGATCCTCATCGGTCATCTCGACGATACCGGGATGGTCGATGCCGAAATACGCGAAGTCGTGGGCGAACGAGGCGAAGACGGATGTGTCGGCCTTGAGCAGCAGCACGAAGGGCAGCTTCTTCGCCGCCGTCGACGTCGCCAGCACCGTGCAACCGCTGCCCGCGCCGACAAACAGACTGCACGCGTGTGTCAGATGCGCGATCTCGCGGAGAGAGAGCGCACCGGCATAACGTGACCTCTCATCGCGCAACGTCATCGGCTCGCTGGTGGTAAAGATCACCGTCGCATTCGGCAGCACCGCGTAAATTTTATCGGCGATGTCTTGCGCGAGGTCCGGCGTGACAAAGCTCTGGCCGCTGCGCGAGGAACACTCGAACAGGATTCGATGCTCGAAGCCTTCGATGCTGTTCTCGCGCACGAAGGCGTCCACAGTCTCCGCTTCCTCATCGGTCACGCGGATCACGTTCTCGATGGGAACACTAATGGGGCGCCCGTAGCTACGCAGGATGCTGGGCCGCACGGTGCCGTCGTAATTCCGGGCGTTGTCCGGCCAGATCTGCGACAGCAGGATCTCGTCGAACTCCCGCCGCAGGGAACGCTCCACCGCCTCGCGCTGGAAGATGCGCCAGATCAGCTCATGGGCGTTCCAGCCCTGCACCGGGATCTCCCAGGTCTCGTCGATATCCGGGTTGTTCTTGAGCAGGCCCGCGCACTGGGTAGACACCGCCCAAGTGATATGGGCCGCCGGATTGTCATGGCGCAGCTGCCGCGCCAGGATCGTGGCATAGACGCAGTCGCCGTTGGCGGTGAGCTGTCCAAGTAGGATGCGCTTCATGCCGGCACGCTCGCAGCCGCGATCATCTCATTGATGATACTGCCGATGTCTTTTTGAGGCTTCCGCCCGATGGCTTGCTCCAGCCGGTCGAGCGACACTCGAAACGCCGGTCCCGGATCGCCGGGCGCCAGCGTCTCGACGAGGTGCCGCTCGGCATCGAGCCCATGCAGCGCAAAGAGGTGCTTGGCGGCCTCGCGGCCATGCCACGTGGTCCCCGACGCCAGCACGAATTCCGGCTCGCCCGTCTTCTCGGCGATGTCGGCGGCGATCTCCATGTACTCGTCCGCAGCCCCCCAATCGACGCGGAAGTCGAGCGTCTTGATCGTGGTTCGATGCGCCGGATCCTGCTTCGCCGCGGAGATCGCGCGCGCCAGGGTCGGCAGCAGATATTCCGGCGGCCGCCGCGATGACTCGTGATTGAACAGGATGAGATTGGTCGAACGGACGCCGTGTTCCGCGCGGTAGTAGGTCATCAAATCGCGCGCGGCGATCTTACCGATGCCGTAGAGGCAGGTCGCGCGGACCGGGCTTTCTTCTTCGATTACGCCGGAAAGAGGCGGCGGAAAGATTTTCGAGGAGCCCGCATAGACAATACGCATGTCGGGCGCCGCCATGCGCGCGCGCTCCAGCAACACGTGCAGCACCATGACGTTCACCGCCATCATGTCGCGCCACCAGGTCTCGTAGGCGAAACCCGAGGCGCCGTGGATCGCTGCGACGTGGAACGCCTGGTCCGGCGCCACCTCGGCAACCAGCGCCGCTAGAGCGCCCGTGTCACGCAAATCCTGACAGACATAGCGGAATGCTGGCGATGGAGGCACGTGTGCGCTGCCCGCCGCGCGCCCGACGCCGACCACCTCATGCCCACGCGCAAGCAGTGTCTCCGCCAGGTAGCTGCCGTCTTGGCCGTTTACGCCGAGAACGAGGGAACGGGGCATTGCGGCCCTCTCATCCGAGGAGCAGCTGCGTCAGATGCTCCATGCTGCGCGCCGCGCGAGCGAACGCCTGCTCGTAATTGTCCTTCGACACGATCTGCACTTCGGGCAGCGGGAAGATCATCTTCGTACCGGCGAAGATCGCGTCGCGCTCGCGTTCCAGGAACTCGCGTTTGAAGTGCCACGGCAGCACCAGATAGTAGTCGGGCTTTGCCGCGCGCGACTCTTCCTCCGTCACGATCGGGATGTCGGAGCCGAGCGTCTTGGAGCCAGCCTTCTGCGGATTGCGATCTGCCGCGCAATCCACGATCACGCGGTTGATGCCATACCATTGAAGCAGGACGTTACCCTTGGTGGACGCGCCGTAGATATGGATGGTCTCGCCCCGCGCGCGGATATCGAACAGCGCGGTGTTGAGTTCGGCCTTAAGCTGCTCGATCCGGTTCTGGAACGCCACGTAAGGCTTATCTGTATCGAGCTCCATCTCGAACTCTCGGCTGCGTAGACGCCGCATCATCTCCCGATCCTCCGGCGTACCGTAATTGCTATTGAGATCGTGACAGGCGTAGCAGCGAATGCTACCGCCGTTGATGTCGTTAACCTCGACGCGGAAGAATCGCATGCCAGCTAGGGCTGCGATCTGCTCTAGCACGGTTAAGCTGTAATATTCGAGATGCTCGTGACAGATCGTGTCGAACGAGTTCTGCAACAGCATGAGCGGCAGATACGACATCTCGAGGATCCAGACGCCGTCGTTGGCAAGCAGCCGGGCCACGTGCTCGGCAAATGCGACGGGCGATTCAAGGTCGTAGAACATCGCGATCGACGTCAGCACGTCGATGCCGCGCTCCGGCAGAACCGCCATCGCCCGCTCCGACGGGAATACAGTGTTGACCACAGTCACTTCGGGGTCGATCTCGCTCGCCACGTCCGACGGATCGACGCCGTAGCGGGTTGAGCCTTCCGGGTAGTAGGAAAGCAGCGTGCCGTCGTTGCAGCCTATATCGAGCACAGTTAGCTGTGGTTTATCGATGATCGAAAGCGCACTTTTCACGATGTCGGCAAGATGCTCGCGCATCGTGGCGTTGGTGCCGGAGCGGTACCAGTAGTTCGCGTAGAGGATCTCCGGCGGGAAGGAGTGCGCGAGCTGCAAGAGCCCGCAGCCGTTCTCGTCTTTGGTCACGTCGCAACGGACGAGTTGTGTCGGCAGCTTGCGCATCGGCGGCGGCGTCATCCCCGGCTTGACGAAGGAGCCCTGTAGATACTGGGCCCCAAGATCAATAACCGGAGTGAGCTGGGTAGAACCGCAAACGCGGCAGGTCTTGCGATAACGCGGGTGCAAACGTTAACCCTCTGCCCGTTGCCTTCAGTCTTGCGCGTGCTCTAGCGCAACTTCGCGGGAACCGCAATCCTGGTGGCCGTGGCGTCGATCAGACCCTGGCCCACGGCGGCGAGATTGCTAAGCATTCCACGGTCGCCGTCGGAGATAAGCCGCCAGGCATCGCCAGGCCGGCCCGCGCGAAGCTCGCATTGCACGAGCCGCCCGAGACAGCGGCCTTCCAGCGCCCGGGCCACGCGCTTCATCTCACGCGAGCCCTCTTCCGCTCCCGCCCAATACCGAGCCACGACCAGAAGTTCCTGCCAGATCGCCGGACGCTGGACCGCCTCGCCCGAGAAAGACAGCGAGGCGTGGTGACGGCGGTAGGTGTAGACGAGCGGCTCGATCGGCTTTGTTCGCAGGCCCTGCGTCACGGCTCGCATGAGAAAGTCCCGATCCGAGACGATCCGATAGGCGAGCGAGAAGGGCCCGAGACTGTTCAGCGCCCCTTGCCGGAAGAATCTCGCGTTGACCATTGAGGGGCCGAGCAGCGCGGTCCGCGCCGAGGTGAGGCGCTTGTCCTCCTCTCGGTCGTAGACCTCGACAACCTGGCCGGCGGCAACGAGCCGCGCCGAACCGCAAACGCTGTCACACGTCTGGTCTTCCCCGAACCCCGCGGCGGCGGCGGCCAGAGCGCCGGGCTCAAACGCATCGTCGGAATTCAAGAGACATACGACGTCTCCGGTCGCAGCCGCGATACCTTTGTTGAGCGCATCATAGACGCCCTGATCCGGCCCGCCGATGAGCTGCAACTCCGGACGGCTCGCGATCAGGTCTAAGGTCCCGTCCGTTGAGCCGCCGTCCACCACGATGTGTTCGATTTCCGGCCAGCCTTGCTTGGCAACGCTGTCGAGCGCCTCCACGAGCATGTCGCGGCGGTTGAAGGTCGGCGTGATGATGGAGAACCGCAGTGCCAATGGGCTGCCTCCGCTGCCCTTACGTCAGACGCGATTATAGATGTCCTCGAGGCGCACGATGTCATCCTCGCCGAGATAGCTGCCGGTCTGCACCTCGATGAGCTCGAGGTCGATCTTTCCGGGGTTCGACAGGCGGTGCATGCAGCCGTTTGGCAGATAGATCGACTCGTTCTCGTGCACCTGGACGACGTCCTCGTCGCGGGTCACCTCGGCGGTGCCCTTCACCACGATCCAGTGCTCGGCGCGGTGGAAGTGCTTCTGCAAGGACAGGCGGCCGCCGGGACGCACGAGGATGCGCTTCACCTGGTAGCGCTCGCCCTCATCGACACTCTGGTAGTAGCCCCAGGGACGATAGACCCGCCTGTGCTCGATCACCTCGCGGCGGTTGCGGCGCTTGAGATCGTCGACCAACGCCTTGACCTTGTCGGCCTCGTTGGCGTTGAGCACGAGCACCGCATCCGGCGTAGTGACCACGATGACGTCCTCGAGCCCCACCGCGGCGGTCAGGATTTCGGTGGAGCGCACATGCACGTTGCGGCAATCGAGTGTGATGCCGTCGCCGCGCACGGAGTTGCCTTCTTCATCGTGCGGCGTGAAGGAGAGCGCCGAGCTCCAGGTGCCGAGATCGGACCAGCCCATGTCAGCCTCCAGCACCGCGGCGCGGTGTGTCCGCTCCATCACGGCGTAGTCGATCGACTTTTTGGTGGCGCGGCCGAAGCTGGCATCGTCGAGGACCAGGAAATCGAGGTCGGTTTTGGCCTTGGCCACGGCCTCCCCGACCGCGGAAGCCATCTCCGGCTCGAACGTCGCCACTTCGTTGCGCATGACCTCGGCGGGAAACACGAAATTCCCGGAGTTCCATAGATAGCCTTCGCTGATATAGCGCTGCGCGGTGCAGGCGTCAGGCTTCTCCACGAAGGCTTCGACCTTGCGGGCGCCCGAGCCCGGAATCAGCGCGCCCGGTCGGATGTAACCGAAATTGGTCGCCGGGTAAGACGGTTTGATGCCAAAGCTCACGATGTGGCCTTTTGCGGCCGTCTTAGCGGCCTCGCGGCACCGCTCCAAAAAGGCCTCCGGCTTCTCGTAGATATGGTCGGCGGCCAACATGGCGACCAATGTGTCGGGGCCGCTTTGCGCGGCGAGCACCGCGGCGGCGGCCACGGCCGGGCCAGAATCCCGCCGTTCCGGCTCGAGCACGATCATGCCCTTGACCCCGAGCTCGGCAAGCTGCTCCGCCACCAGGAAGCGGTAATCGCGATTGGTGAGGACGATTGGCGCATCGAAGACGCTGCTGTCCGCGATCAAGGATACGATCCGCTGGAAGGTCGACTGGTCGCCGACCAGCGGAATGAACTGCTTGGGCAAGGTTTCGCGGGACTCCGGCCACACGCGGGTTCCGGCGCCGCCGCACATGATCACGGGAATGCAGAGCGGTGCCATGAACTTCGTCCTCGCGTCTCGTCTTGGCCGGCGATAAGGATCACGAGCGGAGTTAACCCGCTGGCGCAGCGAAACTTTGGCCGCAAAGCCCCATCATCGAACGATCGAGTCATCGCCAGCGGGCGCGGCAATGTCAATGACGCTTTTACAATGACCCCGCAGGGGTTAACAGGCGAATTCCAAAGGAGATTTGACACGCACGGCCAGACCGCTCGATAAGCCTTGCTTCAAGCCGCGCGCGCCGGAGAGAGACCCTTGCTCAAGACACAAGTGACGGATCGGTTGCTGAGGGCAGCCCGCCGCTCGCTGGGGATCATCCAAGAGATCCAGCCAACGCGCCAAGCCGCGAAGGCCGGGCGCCAGAACCGGCTGGTGCGCCAGGCTCTCCTCGAGGTCGAGGAGGCGATGCAGCATGACGATTTTGAGCGTCTCGAATATCTGCTCGGCCTTCTGCATCTGTCTTTCATGCTTTTGGACGAGGCAACGGGGCAGCGCATCAACAAGAAGCTGCGGCCCGTCCTCAAGAAGATCTATCAACGCGGACAGAACGACGTCAAGGCCCGCACGGTATCGGCCGCGCCGCTCGCCTATTTCGTGAGCTATCCCCGCAGCGGCAACACGCTGGCGACGCGCCTCGCGGCCAATGCGACTTCGGGGCAGGTCTTCAGCGCCATGAGAGAAGGCTATGCGCCTTTCTCCAAGCGCATCTATCCCAAGAACTATCCGCTGCCGCGGCTGATCAAGGACCACGTGGCGCATCTGCATTACAGAAACGACCGCTGCGTCCTCGTCGTGCGCGACGGGCGCGACACCATCATCTCGCTCGCGTTCATGACCTTGCAGCTAGGCCAGCATGCATTCGCCGAAAAAGGCGAACTCGCGGATTTCATTCGTTGGGTATCCCAGTCCTATCCCTTCGGCGACTGGGCCGCGCACGCTCGAAAGGTGACGAATCTACTCAAGGAACCCGACAAGCTCCTGGTGCGGTATGAAGATCTCATCGCAAACGAGGAGACGTTCTTCCAGATCATCGACTTCTTCGATCCTGGAAACAGGCTTCCGCGCGCCCATCTCTCCCAATTGTTCAAGGACCGAGACATGGTCGTCGAGCGCATCAAGTCGCGGCCCGCGGTCAACGATCAGTGGGGCTTCGGACAGAATTTCGAGCCCGACAGCATGTTCCGTGAATGGTCGCTCAACCGGCAAGGCTCAAGCTGGCGCGAGGCGTGGGACGCGGCCGCGAAGCGCGCGTTCCACGAAACGGGCGCCACCGAACTCCTGATGGAGCTTGGTTACGAGACCGACCCCGATTGGTGGCGGCAATAGCCGGCGCGCTTAGCGCGCCGCGACCTCTGGGCTGTAGCCGAAATAGGCGAGCTGCGTCTCGAACAATTCGTTCAGCTTCTCGGTGGTCTCCGGCTGAAGCTTCCGCATGCCGTCGCCCGGTGTCACCTGCCGGATGTGCCTGGCTTCGTTCTCGGATCTTGGGACGACATCGTTCTTGTCCGCGATCTTGTTGACAGCCCGCGCGGGTACGCCCCAGTCGAACGCCTTGCAGATGTCCGCGACCCAGGTCCGCTTCTCAAAGATGACGTCTTCGTAGCGGAACACGGTGAAGTTCTCGCGGTGCGCCTCGAAGACATCGATATAGCGGCTGAGCTGCCGCACGTAGTAGCTTGCGAGATCGAGCGCATATTCGTCGACACTCATCACCAGCGCTTTATCGCGGCGCGGAAGCGACTGCCTGCTCGTGGTCAGAATTTTTCCGGGATCGGGGTGACTCGAACGCATCGAGAAGTAATGCGATACCAGCATGTCGCGCGGATCGCGCAGCAGGAAGATCGACTTCCTGGTCGCGAGGTTCGGAATCTCGAACGTCTTGGGAAACGCGCGGAATCCCCCGAAGCAATAGCCTTTATCGGCAAAGACTTTCGAGGTGGCGCTGGGAACGTCCTGCTCGGCCAGGCCGAGCTTGAAGAACTCGCCCATCAGCGAGACGTAGGTGACGCCGACCTGCTCCGACAGCCCGCGCATGATGTTGTCGAGCAGCACGGAACCCGCTTTCGGCAGGGAGAACACGTACACGCTCGGCGTATCGGGGCTCTTGGTGCGCGGTAGCGTGAAGATGGTTTTGACGACGCCGGCGTCGTCGTATTCGATCGTAATATTCTCGTCCATCGTCCCTGTCGTCATTGCTCGCTCTTCGTGCCGTTGCCGGGGTCTCCGCGCGCCGGAAGCTCGATCGCCTGATAATCTTCGGACTCGTAGAACTCGAGTGCGGCGTCGATGTCACCGTCAAACACCACCATGCCGTGCTTCAGCACGAGCCCGCGGCTGCACATCTCCTGCAGCATCGGCGGGCTGTGGCTGGCAAAGATGAGGATCTCGCTCGCGTTGATGTGACTGAGAAGCCGCTCCTTCGAGCGCTCCACGAAGAAGCGGTCGCCGGCGCTGATCCACTCGTCAAGCAACAGGATTTCAGGCTTGACGGACGTCGCCACGGCAAAGGCGAGCCTCAGCCGCATGCCGGAAGAATAGGTACGGACGGGATCGTGGACCACCGGTTCGAGCTGAGAGAATTCAAGGATCTCCGGGATGCGCCGCTTGATCTCCTGGCCCGAAAGTCCGGCGCTGTAGCCACGCAGATAGATATTCTCGAGCCCGGTTGCTTCGGCCTGCATGCCCATGGAGACGTTGAGCAGGCTCTGCGTTACCCCGCTGATCTCGAGGCGTCCCGCGTTCGGCACCAGAACGCCCGCGAGTAGCCGCAGCAAAGTCGTCTTGCCCGCGCCGTTCTGGCCGATTAAGCCAACCCGGTCTCCCTCGCGAAACTCGAAACTCATGCCGCGGATCAAGGGACGGAACTTCCGAGCCTTTCCTCTTGTCACGAGGTTCTTCAGGGCGGTGATCGGATCACCCCGAAGCGACTGACCGACGCGCGTCGTCAGCGGCATGCTGAAATGCACATTCTGGGCGCGAATGGAGCTTTGCCTACTCATCGGTCGCGCCCCGTCAAATCCACAATGGTATGTATGGCCTCGCGCGGGCATAGGCCAGCGCCGCCAAGAGCCAGATTACGGGAACGGCGGCGGCCACGATGCCAATCTCGAACCACGGAACGACGCCATAGACCAGCGGACCCCGAATGATCTCGAGCAGATAGTAGAAGGGGTTGGCATAGATAAAGGCGCCGATGGCGGCGCCCTTGCCCGCAGCTTGGGGCATCCAGATGATCGGCGTGATGAAGAAGAAGAGGCGCAGCATGGTCTGCATCAGTTCGGCGACGTCTGGATAGCGTGCGCCGACCACGCTCAACAGAAAGCAAATGCCCAAAACCGTCAGCAGGAAGAGCGGCACCGTCAACAGAAGGATGAAGTCTGCGGTCGTGACGTGTACAGGGGTCAGCACAATCGCGCCGATAACGATCAAGAGATTGTAGCCGAGATCGATCAACTGTCCGCCGAGCATGCGAAGCACGTATTCCACATACTTCACATAGCCATTTTGAATCATGCTCTGGTTCTTCTTGAACAGCCGCGTGCTAAGCTGCAGCGACTGCCGAAGGAACATGAAAAGCACGAAGCCTGTGGCGATGTGCGCCATATAAGTTTCGCTGTTGGATCTCAACACCCGCGAGTAGAGCGTTCCGAGGATAACCACGAATGCCAGTGTGCCGACCACCATCCAGAAGGCGCCCAGCGCCTGCGAGCGGTAGCGAAGACTGGTGTCGATCCACGCGCCGTAGAGCCAAAATCCCGGCGCCTTGAATGCGGCCACGAGGTCCTGAAAGAGCGCCAGGACGGACGGACGGCCGCACACCGCGCCGGTGTCGCCGGCATCCTTCTTGGGGGCTGCGCCCGTGCCTTGCGCCTCCCGAGGCGCCGGGCTATCCACTAGCGATTCCATTGGCGTATGGTCCGGCACGAGGGGCCCGTGGGCATTGCGCCCGTTGCAAGGCGCGGGTCTAACGCAGCTTTTGCATCATAGCAAGGCGTCGGAAACGAGGCAAAACAAGGCTCTGCGGGCTTCCAGCGAAGGCCCGATCAACCCAGCGAGTTGAAGTGCCGAGCCGAATACGTTAGCCAGACGCCACAATTGACAGGCGAATTCAACAGTTAGTGGCTCCTATGGCACCGCAGTTCGAAATTGCCGGGAAAACGATCTTTGTCGCAGGCCACCTAGGATTGGTCGGACGTGCCGTCACCCGCCGGCTCGGCGACGAGGGGGCGACGGTCGTCGGCGCCTCCCGAGCGGAACTCGATCTGCGCGACCAGGCCGCGACCAAGACGTTCTTGAAGGATACCGCCCCCGACGCAGTGATCGTCGCCGCGGCCACCGTCGGCGGCATCCTCGCCAACTCGAGCTACCCTGTCGACTTCCTCAACGACAATCTTCTGATCGAGTCCAACCTCATTAGCGGCGCGCATGAGTGCGGCATCGACCGGCTGCTGTTTCTCGGGTCGTCTTGCATCTACCCCCGCGAGGCGCCGCAACCCATGCGCGAGGACGCGCTGCTGACCGGCCCCCTTGAATTGACCAACCAATGGTACGCCATCGCCAAAATCGCCGGCATCATGTTGTGCCGCGCCTATCGTGCGCAGTATGGCCGCTCCTACATCGCGGCCATGCCAACCAATCTCTATGGACCTGGCGACAATTTCGATTTCAAGAGCAGCC
>Ga0307380_10007619_pt1 | contig 14040 bp, 3 predicted proteins | sample UN3MG_FD_202239 | JGI IMG/M metagenome (GOLD analysis project Ga0307380, IMG submission 202239) | Soil microbial communities from Risofladan, Vaasa, Finland - UN-3 | ecosystem: Environmental > Terrestrial > Soil > Coastal area > Acid sulfate soil | place: Finland: Risofladan, Vaasa | collected... | reverse complement strand
ATGTTATTCATACCTGGAAAGATGAATATGTTATTACGAAAGCCCGTTACTGCCGCTTTTACCGTTCGGATACGGAATTCACGGGGGATGGCGCGAATGTATGCGGTGCCGAAGTAAACGACTTCGTTATGCACACAGACCCGGTGCACCGCTTCGGGACCTTGTTTCATCCTCAACGAAAATACGCTTCCCATTCCAAGCTTTATGGCAGCAAAGACCAGGAATACATTGCAGCGAATGCAAATGACCTGGATAAGGTTCAGGAAGGCTTTAAGCGGTTGATCGGTACCGAAAAGTTTATTAGACGAGCCTTTCCTTTGAGAGAGAGGGAATACATAACGGTTCGCTACTCCAGGGAGTATGACACGTATCCGTTTGAATTGGCATTGCAGGAGATAACCGCCGATGTCAGACGCAGAAGGAATTGCAAACAATCCTTGGCGATAACCTATAGCAATACCCAGGGATTCAGAGAAAGTCTGGCAGTCAGCCCCGCGTGGACGGATGCGTATGGAGTTGTGGAATCTCTAATAAAGAAATTCAACATAAAAACAGGAGCGGAAATCGGGGTCGCCCGCGGGCATCATTCGGCGCACTTATTGGAAGCGAATCCTGATTTGAAATGGATTGCGATTGATTCCTGGAAGCATATGGTGCATGGTTACGAAGATCCCTTCAACAGGCCCCAGGAACAATTCGATGAAACGTATGAATCCACTCGTAAACTGTTGGGACAATTTGGGGACCGCATAACTATTCTGCGAAAAACATCGCGAGAAGCGTCGGAAATAGTTCAGGAGAAGCTGGACATTGTGTTTATCGACGCCAATCACTCCTATGAGTCCGTTAAAGAGGATATTGCACTGTGGTGGAACAAGGTCAAACCAGGCGGGATTATTGCCGGGCATGATTACGATCGTCCGAATTTTCCCGGCACAAAACGTGCCGTTGACGAATTCCTGGGATCAAAAGGATTAGTCCCTACGATCGAACTTGGGACGGTATGGTGGGCACAAAAACGTCCCGAGCATTTCCTGACATATATTGTACCCTGTTACAACTGTGCAGGTACCGTCTTCGAGGCCATCAAGTCAATCTATCAACAACATCTTGATATTCCTTTTGAAGTTATTTGCACGGACGACGGCTCGACGGATTCAACACGGCAGATCTTGTCTTACTGTCAGAAGAAGCTCCCTGATCTTTATGTATATGACCATGCCCAGAACAAGGGCGGAGCGGCTGCAAGAAATACCTGCGTTGCACATTCGAGAGGAGATTTAATTTTTTGTTTGGACTCGGATAATATACTCACGCCTGATTCGGTGGGCCCGTTGATAAAACGTTTGGATAACACCGGCTGCGACGGGGCCTCGTTTGCCGAACTGCGCTATTTCGAAGGTGCGAAAGGCATCAACAGGCATACTCATTCCTGGTTCTTTGAAGCGCCAGATAACATTTGCGATATCAGCCATATCCTCTCCACCCAAAAAACGCCCGCTGCTTCCGGTAATTATCTGTACACAAGAGAAAGCTATGACCGTGCAGGGGGTTACCCTGAGGGTCGTGGTGCTATGGATTCCTGGGGTTTTGGTTTCAGACAGCATGCCACAGGAACGAAAATTGCCATTCTGCCCGATTCTTTTTACTGGCACAGGCTTCCAACTGACGGCTATTGGACGCGCGAAGAGAAAAAGGGCTCTAACGGTAAAAATGCGGCAATAATTGTTAGAGGATTTCCTGAGCTTTTTACGGAAGAAACCAACAGATTCTTGGCTACGGCCGAGGCGGAGAAAGATTTTTTCAGGTACATCGAGAATGGCGGGTTCAAAACAGTGTCCGGAGAAACGCTTATGTGTAAATCACAGGATACGGCTGTCAGCGCAACAGGACGCCGAAGTTTGTTCCCGGTTCAAAATGACGGATTCAATAGGGGTGATTTGCGGGCAAGCGTCAAGTCTGCGTCAGATGCGTTATCACAATTTAAGGCACCGCTACAGACATTTGAGCCCATTATAAAATATATTAAAGATATAAAAGTTTACCAAGATACACCCGATATTGATAAGATTGGTTTTGATAATTGTGACCCTCAAACTAATGGGGAGCACGCATTAATTCCATATCTAATAAGACCTGGTGATATAGTATTCGATGTTGGTGCAAATAAAGGTTCATGGAGTAAGCATGTTCTTTCGACCGTTGACCGGGTGCGTTTGTACTCGTTTGAGCCAAGTTCCGAGACATTTGCTATATTGAAGAATACGCTTGGCGGCTCAGGAGCGTCTCTGCACAATATCGCGATATCAGACACGGATGGAGGAAGAACATTCTTCCACTATCATAAGAACGCGGAGTTGTCAGAGATGAGTTCATTTTACCGTCGCCCTGACGTTGAAAAGAAGTTGGGAACGGAGCCGCTTCCAATTTTAGTTCAAGCACAAACTTTGGATTCATTTTGTAAAAAACATTCAATCTCACATATAGATTTTCTGAAAATTGATACAGAAGGAGGAGAGCTTGATGTTCTACGAGGAGCAATTAATCTTCTTTTCGAAAACAGGATTAAAAAATTGCAGCTTGAGTACGGCGGGACATATCCAGACGCCGGTATAACATTGCGGCAGGTGTATGAACTTCTATCGTCGCACGGTTATGCCAGATTTCGCATACTTCCTGACGGGCTTGTTCACATTAAACACTGGCATGATTCGTTGGAAAACAATCGCTATTCAAACTATCTGGCAGTTTCTCCAAAACAGCTTAATGATTATGACCAGATGAATGGGTTTTCTGACTCAAAAACCGAACCGGATTATAAGACCCAAGCTGAAACAATACCTGAAACAGGTATATTGTCGCAACTCGAAGCAGAGAGATTATGGAGACAAGGACAACCACTCCGCCTTCACCAGGGCTGCGGCGAACGTCATCTGGAGGGGTATATCAATATCGATTTTCCGCCATCGGAACACACGGTGCGGGTATCCAGCGGAGCGGATGTATTCGGTGACGTCGCGAAACTTGATTTGCCGGCGCAGAGTGTGGACGAAGTCCGGCTTCATATTGGTTGCGGGCCGAGAGTCCTCAAGGGGTGGGTTAATATCGACCTGGCCTTCGAGCCGTATGAGAATTACATGAAATATTATACGGATAAGTTTTACGGCCCTGACGTGAGGGGTACAAAAGATGATTTTCTTGTGCTTGATGTAACTGAGAGTGCTTTGCCATTTGCAGATAATAGCGTTGATGTGATTTTCAACGAAGATTTTATAGAGCATCTTGACCAGAAGCAAATACTGCTCTTTCTTGCAGAAACCTTTCGAGTATTGAAGCCGGGGGGCATTCACAGAGTTACCACTCCTGACTTGACGTGGATAATGCGGAATTACAGCGACTTCAGTAAAGGTTACTCGGGGGTGTATCAAGAAACATGGCACAAATGGCAGCATAAAGACCATCTTACCCGTAGATATCTTGAAGACATTGCTGCTATGGTAGGTTATCGGGTGATTTTTCAGAAAAGGGACGTGAGTTTGTCGCCGGACATTCCAAAAGAATATAGGCCTGATAAAAATAATGCCCCGGATGAAGGCCATATTTTTGCAGATTTGGTTAAAGCCGCATCCCACACGCTGCTCTTCGAAGGAACACACCCGGATGCCATGCAAGGCTTCAAGGACAAGCTCCCCGAAAGCAAGTGCCGGCCGAATAGGCCCGGCAAGCGGGTCCGAGTTGCAGAGGATCACATTCAATCCGGAATGCAAATTGAGTCTGAATCCTCGTTCGGGGCGGAGATTCGAAAACTGTTCGCCAACATCAGGCCGCGAAAAATCATCGAGACGGGGACATTCCTCGGAAGGGGAACCACGACGATCATAGCCGAGACGCTGGAGGCTCTGGGTATCAACGATGCGGTGTTTTACACCATCGAAGTGAACCCGCGATTTTATGCCCATGCGAAAAAATACTGCGCAACGAAGCATATGAACATCCATGCCCTCAACGGCCTGTCGCTGCTTCGCTCCATGCTGCCGGACAGAGACGAAATAGCCCGAAGGACGATCAGGGACATTGATTACGATGGCATCTTCGTGGACCATAAAGAACAGGACCGGGTCGAGCTTTATCACTGCGAGACGGATTTCCCGCAGGTCGAGGATGGCCTGCTCTATAAATGTCTCGCACGGTTTGATTTCAGACCTGATTTTGTTCTTCTCGACAGTGGCGGGCATATTGGGAGCATCGAATTCGATTACCTCATCGAAAACCTGCAAGGCGAATGTTATATCGCCTTGGACGATATTTATCACGTCAAGCATCATCGCAGTTTGCAGCGAATGCAAAGTGACCCGCGATTTGAAGTCATTACGACTTCAAAGGAGAAGTTCGGATTCTGCATCGGTCGTTTTACTCCGAAACGGGACATTGAAGGACACCCGAATTTAAGAGAGGATGGCACGGTAACCACGGCACATACAGGGGATGTTACTTGTAACCGCAGCGTTGCTGTCGCAACGAAGGACCGGGGCGAATTGCCGGATGAAGGACATATTTTTGCAGGTTTAGTTAAAGTGGATTCTAACTCTAAATCGAACGTCTTCGATACTGAGATTCGTCGTTGTAACAACCTTAGCTACGACGCGGAAACTATGGAATCGGATACGGAGTTCCGTGAAAACACCTGTTCCGAGACCTCAGAGAAACTCGTCCAGCAACTTAGAAGCAAAGGACTTTGGCGTACCGGCCAGCCGCTTCGTCTGCATCTCGGCTGTGGCGAACAGTATTTCGAGGGTTACATCAATATTGATTATCCACCCTCCGAACATCATGTAATACGAGTAAAGGCGGATATTTACGCTGATATAGAAAGCTTAGACTTCCCTCTTGAATCGGTCGATGAGGTTCGGCTCCATCATGTTTTTGAGCATTTCAATCGCGGTAAGGCACTTGCACTGTTGGTGCGATGGCATGAGTGGCTCAAGGTCGGCGGTAAACTACACATTGAGACACCAGACGTTTTGGGTAGTGCAAAAATGCTCGCTTCCAACGTTTCATACAAGATTAAGCAGGGAATTTTAAGACATATGTTTGGCTCACATGAAGCGGATTGGGCGTATCATTACGATGGGTGGCACGAGGATAAATTTCGCAGGATTCTATCGAGTCTTGGATTCGAAGTAAGTTGTCATACCTCACAGTGGCAGCGCGAACCTTATCTGGCGAATGTCGAAGTGTGTGCGATAAAACGCAGGAATATGAGCAGGGAACAGTTGTTAACTGTTTGTGACCAATTGCTGCTTGACTCAAAGGTTGATGATATTCCAGCAGAGCGAAAAATGCATGAAATCTGGATGAAGGACGTTAGGGCGTTTTTGGATAATACCAGATCAGCTCAAACCGTGTCGGTACAAGATATTCGAGTGCGGCACGCTATGAACAACATCGGTGGTTTAATATTCAGTAAAGACCGGACTATGCAGCTTAGAGCGATCCTCGAATCGCTGTTTCTGCATTGTAAGGACTGTGACAAAATCAGTCTGACGGTGCTTTACAAGGTGTCTAATCTGCTGCATCGGCAGCAGTATGATGATTTGAAAAACCGCTTTGGTAATGTCACTTTCATCGAAGAGCAGGATTTCAAACAGCAGACACTGACTGCGATAGAAGCATTTGACTATATCCTGTTCATGGTGGATGACAACATATTTACACGTGACTTTTCTATTAAAGATGCAATAGATTCATTGCAGCGCGAGAGTGATGCAATTGGATTTTCACTTCGATTAGGCGAAAATACTACCTATCACTATATGATGAGGGCCGAGCAGAGGCGACCAAAGTTTGAAAGTGTAACAGATTCTATACTGAAATATGATTGGACGAAAGCCGAGTATGACTACGGTTATCCGCTGGAGGTGTCAAGTTCGATTTACCGCTCAAGAGAGATAATTGACTTTCTGGCCGGGCAAAAGTTTTCAAATCCTAACACAATGGAATCACAAATGCTTTCGACGGGACAGCTTAAGGAAACCAGACCCAAGCTGTTGTGTTTCAGCACGAGTGTAACTTTCTGCAATCCGGTTAATAAGGTGCAGCACGTATACGACCAAAACAGAGCAGGTGCAAATCCTAACTATACCTCTGAAAGATTGGCGCAACTTTATCGTCAAGGCCTTGCCATTGACGTTACCATGTATGATGGTTTTGTGAGCAACGGAGCTCATCAGGAGGTGCAGTTGTACTTCGGCAAAAAGGGCGGTGATGAAATAAGGATTTCGGTAGTCATTCCATGCTATAACCAAGCACATTATCTTTCTGAAGCGGTTGAGTCTATCGTTAATCAAACGTACACCAACTGGCAGTGCATTATTGTTAATGACGGCAGCAGTGACAATACCGGGGAGGTAGCCGGAGAGCTTATTAAAAAATACTCGAACCACGAGATACGTTTGATTGAAAAACCCAACGGCGGTGTAGCTGATGCCAGAAATACAGGAATTGATGCTGCTGAAAGTGATTGGGTTTTACTGCTTGATAGTGATGATATGTTTGAACGAACGTTCATGCAGAAAGCAGTAGACATAATTCGACGGGAGCCGACAACTGATATTGTTTTTGCAAATCTGCAACAGTTTGGTGCTGACAGTGGCGAGTGGATCCCTGATGAGTATTCCAGAGAAACGATTCCTGTTAAAAATACTATTCCTTATGCAAGTTTATACCGCAAGGGACTTTGGCATAAGGTCGGTGGATATGACAGGGTGTTGGGTAAGGTTTTGCAGCTTGAAGACTGGACTTTCTGGATAAGCTGTTCGCAATATAACCCTGTTGTACGCCGGATTCCAGAAAAACTATTTTTGTATCGTGTGCATTCTTCAAATATATGGTACCAGTTAATTAAGCCGAACTGGCGAGTTGCCGAGGCACTAGTAGTTACTGCATATCCTAATTTGCATTCGCCATCTGGTGTAGTCAGAGCATGGAAACTAATAGCGAACTGTCCAGAGCAGATTTACCAGCGGATTCTCCGTACTATTGAAATGTACCCTGAGTGTGGTTTACCCTATTTCTGGCGGGCATTAGTCGAAAGAAAACACGGCAAAGATGACGAAGCGATGAAGCATTGTCTGAAGGCGGTGGAGAAGGCCGGAGAAAATGATTGGCAGGGCATCTTTGTCCTGATGAACTGGCAGAAGAGTGAAGGGAACCTTACTTCTGCGGCGGAGAGTCTGCAAAAACTCCTGACTATCAGACCTGATTTTGGCCGGGCAGACGATAGATTGATGCATTCGCAGGGAGAAGTCCGCAGCAATGTTGAATATTGGCAACAGCTTCAGGATAATCAGTACTTTGAAAAGCATCAATATTATGCCGGCCTGAAGGCTTATGGCACGGACTGTGAAACAATTAGTAAATATACATCCCTTTCCAAAGAAATGACGATCGTTGTTATAGGGTGTGGTTATGGAAGAGAAACTCTCCTTATCGCCCCTCACGTAAAGCATGTCTATGGTATAGATGTGAACCGGACTATCCTTGATAAGGCTGACAAATTCTTGGCTGAACGGGGCATCACAAATTTCACTTCAGTTTTAGCGAAAGACTGGAAACGTGTTGTTCCAGGTAACATAGACCTTGTCTATTCAATAGTAGTTTTTCAGCATTTAACGCGAGATTTAGTGAAAGATTACGTTCATGGGCTTACAAAGAAACTTTCCCCGAACGGCAAATTCTTATGCCAGTTCGCCGATCTGGCTAATGGCACGCATGATGCCGAATTGAAGCCCTACGAACCTAACACGCGCTGGAGTAAAACCGAAATTGAAGAACTGATACAAGAATGCGGCTTAGCCAAAAACTCAATTGACACACAAGATATTCCAGGTAATGGAAGTTGGTACTGGGCGTTTTTCAGTAAGCAAGGGGCACGTCGTTCAGCAGCAAAAATTCTCTTTTACTTTGACAGAATAGGCAATCTCGACAAGATTAGTCCCGCTGGAACGGTCATAGCAATACTAAACTTTGCAAGAGCATTGCAGAGCAGCCATCCTGACGTAAAGATTCATATAACCGGCGACCTTGTAAGCCGTCCCGAGCAATATGAGTCTTTCGAGATTCTCCCCTTACCGTCGGCCGACGCGAGACAGACGTTTCTTGCGGAATACGATAGTGTATTTTTCGCCACGCACGTCAGACAGTTTAGAGAGACACCAAAGCGCCCCGGACAAATCTGGATCATACATCAGCATTGCTGGGACTTCGACGACGAATCGACCGCGCGCATCGAAGACGTGGATGCGGTGATCTGCCTTTCCGATTTGCACGGGGCATTTCTCCAAACGCGCGGCATCGACCCCGAGAAATTCGTTGTTATTCCCAACCTGATCGATACAAAGCTCTATTCGCCGACGAACGTCCGAAGGGACAACCACTCGATCATGTTTGCCGGAGGGATTCATCCGCACAAGGGTGTGCATCTCCTGCTTGACGCGTTTCAATTGGTCCGTCAGCAAATGCCCGATGTCACACTGCATCTTTACGGAGACGGAGCCATGTGGAGGGGTGGGGATGAGTATGGAGACTACCTCAAGCGTGTGAAACCACAGGGCGTATATTTCCACGGCTATATCGACAACAAGGACATGCCCGAGGTTTATTCAAGACACGGGATACTGTGCCTGCCGTCCGTGCTGGAGAGTTTCGGCCTCGTGACGGTGGAGGCGCAGGCGTGCGGCTGCCTCCCCGTGGTCCACAAAGTCGGGGGCGTGGCGGCCACGCTGGCTGACGGCCGGACGGGTCTGTTGTACGAGCCCAATACGCCTGAGAAACTGGCTGAGACAGTCATCAAGGCCATGGAGATGGCCGACGCAGACCCGTCGATGCGGCCCAGAGCAGTAGAATTTGCCCGCAACAATTTCAGCACGACAAACGCCGCGAAATACATATCCACCCTTGAGGATAGACTCGCCATTGCCAGGCAAAGAAGTGTGCCGAAAGCGCGTCTTGCGGCGAATCCCGCTGCCGAGCACGGGGTAAGCCACGGGCAGGCCGAGCAGCCTCAAATCCCCGAAACCAACCCGCTGGTCAGTGTGATCATGCCCGTTTACAACGGCGCCGACTACATCGGCCAGGCGATCGAGAGCGTTCTGACTCAGGATTATTCGAGTTTTGAAATCATTGTGATTGACGATGGCTCGACCGACGAGACGAGAGAAATAGTTCAGGGCTGTCACGATGGGCGCATCCGGTACCTGCGCCAGCAGAACAAAGGGGTCTCCCATGCCCGAAACGTCGGCATACGCAGCGCGAAAGGGCCGTTCATCATGCCTCTGGACGCGGACGATATGATGGCACCCGCTTCTATCAGCAGGCACCTCGCTGAGTTCGAGAAGCATCCCGAGGTCGATCTTGTCTATTCCGACGTTTTGCTGATTGACCGGGCCGGTCATCCGATAACGGTCATGAAAAAGCCCGAATACCACGACCGCCGGCATATGATCAGAGATCTCTTCCGTGCCGGCCATCCCGTCGTGCCGTTCAGGCTTGGCATTCGAAGGAGCGTTTTTGACAAGATCGGGTTCTATGATGAAACCCTGCTGGTCGGCGAGGATTATGACATGATCCGGCGATTTGTCAAAGCGGGCCTCAAAGCGCACCATCTCGCCGAGCCGTTGCATCTGCGACGAATGCAGCCAAACAGCCTCAGCAGAACGTATTCCGCGCCGAAGGCACAAAGTCATTTCAGGGTTGTTAAGAGGTTTTGCGAAACATTTACGCACGAGGAGTTGTTTCCGGATGTCCCGTGGCACGAGATGCCTGCCGACGTGCGGCCGTTGCATGCGAAATGCCTGGCGGTCGTGGCCTATCTTGCGATGGGACAAGACTTTGTGAAATCGAAGGCTCCGAACATCTATGTCAAATTGGTGTTTGAAGAGGCCTGTTTGCAACTGAACGATTGTCTCAAAATCGACCCCGGCAACAGCAAAATCCGGCAGCTTCTGGAGAAGTGCGAGCGCGGCAGGCAGCAATACGATCGGGCCGTGCAGCCGGTTGTGGCTGCGGTGCATTAACGGCACTGTGGCTTCATAGCAGACAGGCTTCAACGGCCGGCGCGTTCTCATGGATGCCCCGGCGGGAACCGACATGGACGAAATTAGTGGTAAAGCAAAAGCGGTTCCGAAACGATAATTAACGGTGTGGCGCTGCGCACAAAGCGTGCGCTTGCGTATTTTCTTGCGAAAGTCAGAACGTGTGAAACGGAAAGGCAGACAAGAATGTCCACGTTACGTCTTCCGGGCCTCTTAACCGGGATTGATACTTCCCAGCTCATTGCCCAGCTCATGGCTGTCGAGCGCCGCACGCTCAATGTGTACAACGAGCGCAAGACCACGTGGAATGACAGAAAAAGCGCCCTCAGCGAGCTGGAAACGAAACTGAGCAGCTTGAGAAGCTCTGCTCGCGCCCTGTCCGACGCCTATGAGCTCCGCGCCTTCAAGACGGCTTCCAGCGACGCCGATAAACTGACCGCCGAGGCCTCCTACAGCGCATACGAAGGGAACCACACCGTCGTCATCAACCAGTTAGCGACGGCGGAGCGATGGGTCCACACCACCGGCCTGAAATACGCCGAGGATTACGTGGGCGCCGGCACGTTCATTTATTCCTACAACCACAAAGAGACGACCATCACCACGACGGCGACGACGACGCTGGAAGAGCTGGCCGGCCTGATCAATAACGATGCGAACAATCCGGGCGTCACGGCAAGTCTTCTATACTACAACGACGCCTACCACCTCGTGCTCAACGGCAATGCCGCCGGCACGGATTATGCCGTCCGTATCAATACGGGCAGCACGGAAGTCTGGAAATCCGACAGCGAGCTGACGTACAACAATGACAACGCGACGTTGACCACGAAGATAAAAGACCTTGATGCGTTCAGCGGTACGCGTGACGCCAATGATGTTATTGAGATAAGGGGCACGGACCACTTCGGGTTCGCCATAACTCAAGTGAATCTCAGCATCACCGACAATACGACGATCGGCCACCTGATCTCGGAAATCAACGATGCCTTCGACGGAAGGGCCAAGGCCGTCTTCGAGGACGGCAAAATCATCCTGACCGACAGCACGTCCGGCGCGAGCAGTCTTTCGGTCACTCTGACCTATAACAACCAGGGCTTGGGCGGCTCATTGAGTTTGCCCATGAGTGTCACCACCGCGGGCAATCCGACGGCGGCGCCTCTGGCGAATTTTGCCGCGTCCGACTTTACAAAAGCCCAGGCGGCCCGGGATTCGAAAATCAAAGTCGATGGGTTCCCTTCCACCTCGGTGGTTGCCGAGGTCCAAACGGTCACGTTGGGCACCGCGCCGGATAACGTTCCCGACGACGGGACATTCACCCTGACCTACCGGGGCCAAACGACGGACGCTATCGACTGGGACGCGAGCCCCGAGGCGATTCAGGCGGCCCTCGAAGCGCTCTCGTCCGTCAATTTGGGTGACATCACGGTCTCGGGGGCAATCGGTGACGGCGTGACGTTCACGTTTGCCAATACGTTAGGCGACGTGGACCTGCTGATGCTCAACTCTTCGCTGACGGATGGCGGCGTCCCTGTGACGGCAAGTATCGCCGAGACGACCAAGGGCAGTGACGGGTATATCAGCCGAAGCTCCAACACCGTGGACGACGTGATGTACGGGGTCACGCTGCACCTGCACGACACGACCGATGCCGCCGGCGAAGAGATCACGCTGACCCGGGATATCCAGTCGGTGAAAGACAAATTGAATTCGATGATCACGGCGTATAACCTTGCGGTGACCTTTATCAAGGAAAAGACGGCCTACAATGTCGCCGAGAAAAAGGCCGGCGTGCTCATGGGAGACTATGTCGTCTCAACGATCCGCTCTAACATTCGAACCCCGCTGATCGCCAAAACCAATGGATTTATCGAGGATATCGATACGTTTCTGATGCCGGGCCAGATCGGGCTGGAGCTGGACCGGGACGGCCTGCTCAACCTGAACACGAACGTGTTTGACGAAGCCATCGGCAAGGATTACCTGGGCACCCTGGCCGTCATCGGAGCGGACAAAAGCGGCAGCACCGACAGCAACACCATCAAGTTCTATCAGGCCAGCAGCAACTATACCACGGCCGGCAGCTATAACGTGCAGGTCACCGTCATCGGCGGGGCCATCACCAGCGCCAAAATCAAAACCTCCGCCGAATCGACCTGGCGCGACGCTACGTACGGCGGCAATATCGTTACCGGCACCAGCACCTTCGACGATAACGGCGACCCCGTGTACGCCGAAAACGGGCTCCAGTTGAGTGTCGATCTGAGCCAGGATGGCACGTTCACCGCGACCGTCCGGGTCAAGCAGGGGTTTACCGGCGCCATAGAAGATGCTCTCGACACCATGCTCAAGGTGACCACCGGCTCGATTCAAATCGATCAGAAACACGTCGATACCCAGATTAAAGATATCCAGGACAAAGTCGAGCTTGAAGAGTACCGCCTTAGCCTCAAGGAGAAGCGATTGATTGCCCGATTCGCGCGTCTTGAGAAAACCCTGGCTCTGCTCCAAAGGCAGATGGCCGCCTTAGGCTTCAGTAGCGGGTAGCCCCGTTTCTAACCGCAGACGCTGTCCTGAATTAGCCGAAGCCCTGAGCCCGTTCGGCTACGCTCAGAGCCTGCCCTGAGGAACTCGAAGGGGTAAACTCTGCCGAAGGCGGCAGCCGAAGGATCAACGCGGAATTGTAGGGTGGCGGCTTGCCCCACCAAAGGCAATATCCCAATTCACTGGCTATATCGATCATTTCGGTGATGTCAACGAAATGGTCTTCGAGCAGAACCCAAAAGACATGATTGGTGCGATTCATCGCACCCTACCACTTGTCATTCCACACCCATTCGGCTTCGCTCAGGGCGGGCTTTGATGCGGAACCCGCTTGGATTTGCGTTTTGCGCTCTATAGGCCGCCAGCAGGCTCAGCACTCCCTGCCAATAAGTAAGGCGTCCCCCGATTTCCTCGATTCAGTCAAAAGTTCATAAAGGTCAATATTACCCAGGCTCGTGGATTATGAACTTTTCGTGGGCGAGTAGGTGGCTTTGGTTCCCAAACCTTTCACCACCGAAAGCCCACGCTTTTTGACAACAGTCGCTCAGCCGCTTTTGCGTCTGGGTGACGGAGAAGTGCTTTCAAGCCACAACGAGAACACTATTTCACCCAGAAAATCGCAGGTGCGACGGTTGGCTGAACAATCTGCGCCGGGGCCGGGCCGGACTATGGGTGGGGGATGGGGTTGTCGGTTTGTTGTGTATGTCATGCTCCAACTTGCCTTATCCAGTCTCTGATGGTTATTCCGACCCGCTCAACGTCTTCCAGAGTCAGTTGACCACTGTGCATGATAACATTTCGAGAGCGCTCAAGAGATTTGACGCTATGTCTGACCCAATCTGAATCTCCGAACAAGTCGGCGAAGAAAGCCCAGTTCTGTGGTTTGCAGGCAATCGAAACGAGGTCTTTTAACTCCGTGAAATAAATGGGGCTCAAACCTCGGGGGGTATGCCACCTATATTGTTTCTCTTCGTTCATCTTCCTCTCTGCGTTTGCCCTTATGTCCGATGAGATTGCTGGTGAATTCCACCAGTCAGCACCCTTTTCATCTATTAGCTTCTCTTGAATAATTCCACGCAACATATTCTCAAATGACGCAATTGCAATGTAGACAGCCGACATTTTCTGAGCGTCCTGAACCAACATTTTATCGAGATAGTTGAGCGATACTTTCTGGGCGATACTTTCAAAGGACAGTTCCGACTTCTGAGCACGCTCTTTGCTGAGATTGGCAACTGACTCCTGTAGTACTTGAGCCTTGTAAATAAATCCCGCAATTTTATTTTCGGTGCTTTCCAGTGGATTCATAGTAGGTTCTCTCTAATTGAACGGAAAATAGCATCGTATACCAATTGGTCTCGGGTGTTTGGCAATTCAATGTTTATTGAGTACTTCAAAGACAGTT
>Ga0307380_10007618_pt1 | contig 14042 bp, 11 predicted proteins | sample UN3MG_FD_202239 | JGI IMG/M metagenome (GOLD analysis project Ga0307380, IMG submission 202239) | Soil microbial communities from Risofladan, Vaasa, Finland - UN-3 | ecosystem: Environmental > Terrestrial > Soil > Coastal area > Acid sulfate soil | place: Finland: Risofladan, Vaasa | collected... | reverse complement strand
GAGGCGCTGCGCAACGACCTGCACGTCTGCTGCGTCAAGCCTCTGGTGCTGAAGCACACCCAGGCCGACGAGATCGCCCGCGAGGCCCGCGAGCGCGGCCTATTGGTCGGCGTGGAGTATCACAAGCGATTCGACTACCGCAGCCTGATGGCCCGCCAGGCCTACCGCGCCGGCCGATTCGGGCAGTTTCGCCTCGGTCAGGCGCACCTGCACGAGCCGTACTACTACCGCGACTCGAACTTCCAGAACTGGTGCACCTGCGAGAACAGCGACATGTTCACGTACGTCGGCTGCCACTACGTGGACCTGGTGGCCTTCATCACCGGCCTGATGCCCACGTCGGTGAGCGTCTACGGCATTCGCGACAAGTATCCCAACGGCAACGAGGGGTTTCTCTGGACCGACGCGCGGGTTGTCTGGGAGAACGGCGCCGCCCTGAGCGTGGCCAACGCCATCGGCTACCCCAGCGCCGCCGCCGGCGGCAACAGCCAGGCCATGGTCCTCTGGTGCCAGGGCGCCGACGACGCGACGCTGGTCTTCCACAGCGACCAGTATCGGGGCATCAAGCACAGCTACACCGCCGCGGGGACCGACCCCGGCGACACGGTCTATGCCGAACCGAACGCCGACTATTTCCGCCTGCTGGATATGGGCGGCGGGATGCTCGTGCCGGCCGGCTACGGGCACCGCAGCGCGGAGTTCATCCTGAGGGCCTGCCGCCGCGTGGCGCAGGCCGAGGGGCTGGCCGACCGGCAGGCGCTCATCCGCCGGTACGACGACGAGGGCATCCTGGCCACGCCGGCCAACAGCGCGTACAACGAACTGGTGATCGAGGCCGGGCGCATGAGCATCCTCGCCGGCGGCAGGGAAACGATGATCGAATACGGCGACAAGCCCGGCGTGCGCGTGCGGGACTGACCGGCCCCCCGACAGTTAACGCATTGCACGCTAGTCCTACGGCGCAAGTTCACAATCAGGAGCTCCTGTAGTATCCTGTTGACAAGACGGCTGTGGTGAAATCCGAATATCGAAATCCAAAACAAATCCGAAACTCGAATATGAAATGCCTCAATCCCGATACGTCGGGATCGGTCGCCGCAAGTTTCCGTTTTGAACATTGAGGCCTTGGGATTTCGTTATTGTTTCGGATTTCGGATTTCGTGCTTCGGATTCCGAGACCGAACGGTGTTCTACGATGGCAACTTGCGTTGTAAGAATTAGTTGAGGTCACACATGGCGACGAAAGAGTTTCCGCTGGTTCCAGAAGAGGTTCCCCCCGTCAAGACGAAGTACCGGAGGATTCAGACCCCGATCCCGGTGCCCGAGTCGATCAGGGCGCTCCAGCGCCTGCGCAGCCTGGAGCCCAGGTCCATGGGCGGCCAGCCGCCGATCCTGTGGGACCACGGCGAGGGGTTCTCGATCTGCGACCGCTTCGGCAACCAGTGGATCGACTTCTCGGCCGGCGTGCTGGTGACGGCCTGCGGGCACGGTCGGCCGGAGATCACCAAGGCCATCTCCCAGGCCGCCGCGAAGATCTACCACACATACGGCTTTCCCACGGAAATCCGCATGGCGCTGCTGGAGGAGCTGGCCAAGTGGCTGCCGGCGCCGCTGAGGCGCGTGTTCCTGCTGACCGTCGGCGGGGAGGCGGTGGAGTGCTGCCTGAAGCTGGCGATGACCAAGGGGCAGGCCGTCGGCGGCCAAGCCAAGAACGTGATCGTGGGCTTCGACCACGCCTTCCACGGGCGGACGTACGGCGCGCAGCTCGCCGGCGGCATCCCGGCGCTGAAGAAGTGGATCGGCCCGCTCGATCCCCGGTTCGTGCAGGTGCCCTACCCGGACGGCTTCCGCCAGAAGGACACGAGTTTCGCGGTCTTCGAGGCGGCACTGAAGGCCAAGGGCGTCGACCCGGACAAGGTCTGCGGCGTGCTGAGCGAGACCTATCAGGGCTGCAACGCCACGATCATGCCGGCCCCCTACGCCCAGGCACTGCGCAAGTGGTGCGACGCGCACCGGGCCGTCCTGATCTTCGACGAGGTGCAGGCAGGCTTCGGCCGCTGCGGCAAGCCGTTCGGCTTCATGCATTGCGGGGTCGTGCCGGACCTGGCGGCCTGCGGCAAGGGTATCTCCGGCGGCATGCCCCTTTCGGCGGTCCTCGGCACGGAGGAGCTGATGGGCATGTACGGGCCCGGCGAGATGACCTCCACGCACTCGGCCAACCCGGTCTGCTGCGCAGCGGCCCTGGCGAACCTCCAGGTCATACGCAAGGACAAGCTCGTCGAGAACGCCGCGGCGCTGGCGCCCGTGCTGGCCGAGGGCGCCGGGAAGATCGCCGAGGCCTCAGGCGGCAAGATCGGTCACTGGGATTCGACCGGCCTGGTGGCCGCACTCCAGTTCACCAGGAACGGCACGACCGAACCGGACCCCGACACCGCCTGGGAGTTCGTCCGAAGGGCCGTCGGGCGGGGCGTGATGCTCTTCGCCCCGGTCGGCGTGGGCGGCTGTGCGATCAAGATCAACCCGCCGCTGGTGATCAACGAAGAGGGCCTGCGTGAAGGCCTCGGCGTACTCGAGGACCTGGCCCAAGAGCTGGCCTGATCGACGCGCCCGCGGGCACGTTCGCGGCGGAAGGCCTTGAGATGAAATTCCACCTGGTTGACAGGATCGAATCCATCGAGCCCGGCAGGCGGATCGTGACGGTCAAGGCCCTGTCGCTGGCGGAGGAGTACTTGGCCGACCACTTCCCGGCGTTTCCGGTGATGCCTGGCGTTCTGATGCTGGAGGCGATGGTGCAGTCGGCGGCGTGGCTGACGCGGGTCCGGCAGGACTTCGCCAAGAGCATTATCGTTCTGGCGGCCGCCCGGAACGTCCGGTATGCCAGCTTCGTCGTCCCGGGCAAGGTGCTGCGGTGCGAGGTCGAGGCCGCGGAGATAGGCGCCGACGCCGCCAAGTTCAAGGGCGTCGGCACGGTGGACGGGCGGCAGGCGGTGACGGCGCGGCTGGAGCTTCGCTGCTTCAACCTCGCCGAGCGGGCCTCGCACCTGGCATCGGCCGACGCGGAGATCATCCGTCGGCTCAGGGACCAGTTCGGCCTGATCGGCGGCCCAGAGGCGCTTCAGGCCGCCGGGGCGTGAGAGTGCCCAGTACCGGCGGCAATTGCCCAACAACCAGCCGTGCCCCCCCCGCCCCGACGGGGGCAGGCGGGGTTGACTTGCCTCCCGCGAATCCCTATACATAGGTGCACGTTGCGGCCGGGGCAGCCCCAGGCCTGCAAGACGAGCCGTGGCACGACAGGAGAACTGAACCGATGCCGATGTCCGACACCGAAGTCTTCAACGTGGTCAAGGAAACTCTGGTTGACGCCCTGGGCGTCGATGAGGACGAGGTCACGCCCGGAGCGAAGATCACGGCCGACCTGGGGGCGGAATCCATTGACTATCTGGACGTAGTGTTCCGGCTGGAGAAGTCCCTCAACATCAAGATCCCACGGGGCGAGCTGTTCCCGGACAATGTCCTGAACAACCCGGAGTTCGTCCAGGACGGCAAGCTGACGGCGGCCGGACTGGCCCAACTGAAGCAGCGGATGCCGCACGTGGACTTCACCGAGTTCGAGGGCGACCCGGACATCAACAAGATGGCCGACCTGTTCACGGTGCAGACCATCGTCAACTACGTGACGACCAAGGTGAGCGCCTGACCCGATTCACCGCCGCCGACGCAACCCGCACCTTTTCCGGTCCACAGCGGATTGCACCGTGCGGGCGCCCGGCGTATCCTGTTCGCTCGTGATAAGGGCCGAATCCCCAACCCGAATGGACGCCCTCCATGAGATGGATATGGATTGACCGGTTCATCGAGTTCGTGCCGGGCCGGCGGGCGGTGGCCGTCAAGAACGTCTCCCTCGCCGAGGAGCACCTGCACGACCACTGGGAGGCGTACCCGATCATGCCGGCGGCGCTGATGATCGAGGGCATGGCCCAGACGGCCGGTATCCTCGTAGGACAGGCCCGCAACTTCAGCGAGAAGGTCATCCTTGCGAAGGTGGGCCGCGCCGAGTTCGACGACGTGGCCGTCCCGGGCGACCAGCTCACCTACCAGGCCGAGATCGAGACCATCGCCCCCGAGGCAGCCGCCACCAGGGGAACCGTCCTGAAGAACGGCCAGCCATTCGGGCGGATCGACCTTATGTTCTCACACATTGATCAGAACCTGGCGGGCATGAAGTTTCCGGAGGAGAACTTCGTCTTCACGGGGCAGTTCGAGCGGCTGATTGCACCGTTCCTGGAGTCGGCGAATGGCTGACCGCCGCGTCGCCATCACGGGGCTGGGCGTGGTTACGCCGGCCGGCCTCGGCATCGACGCGTTCTGGCAGTCGCTGCTGGAGGGGCGCTCCGCCGTCCGCCAGATAGCCGGGTTCGACGCCTCGAAGTTCCCCTGCCGCATCGCCGGCGAGATGGAGGACTTCTCCGCCCGCAAGTTCGTGCCGCGGGACTATCGCAAGGCGGTCAAGGTGATGGCCCGCGACATTGAGATCGCGGTGGCGGCCGCCGACATGGCCTTTCGGGACGCCGGCATCATCACCCGCGGGATCGACCCGGACCACACCGACATCGACTCGACCCGCCTGGGGTGCAACATCGGCGCCGGGCTGATCTGCTCGGACCTGAACGAGCTGGGGATGGCCGTCAGCACGGCCGTCACCGACGGCAAGTTCGACATGAAGCTCTGGGGCTCGGCGGGCATGAACAACCTGACGCCGCTGTGGCTGCTGAAGTACCTGCCGAACATGCTGGCCTGCCACGTGACAATCATCCACGGCGCCGAGGGACCCAGCAACACGATCACGTGCGGCGACGCGTCGGGGCACCTGGCCGTCGGCGAGGCCGCCAGGCTGATCGCCAGGGGCGCTGCCGACGCGGCGGTCGCGGGCGGCGCCGAGTGCAAGCTCAACCCCATGGGCCTGCTCCGCCAGGGCCTGCTCAATCGGCTTTGCGTGAACGGCAACGACTCACCCGCGGGCGCGTGCCGCCCCTTTGACGCCTCGCACGAGGGCACGGTCATCGGCGAGGGCGGCGGGCTGGTCATCCTGGAAGACCTCGACCGCGCGAAGGCCCGCGGCGCGAGAATCTACGCCGAGTTCGTCGGCCTGGGCGCCGCGTGCGACCCCGCCGGCATCGACGTCACCAGGCCCACCGCCGGCTCGCTGCACCTGGCGGTCCGCAAGGCCATTGACGACGCCGGCATCGAGCCCGGCGAGGTGGACATGGTCCTCGCCCACGGCACCGGCGTGGACGGCGAGGACCGGCAGGAGGCCCAGGCGTGGCAGACGGCCATGGACGGCGCCCTGGGCGAGACGCCCGCAGCCGCACTGACGGGCGGCATCGGTTCGCTGTTCGCCGGCGCCGGCGGCGTTGCGGTCGCGGCCGCCGCTATGGCGCTGCACACGCAGACGGTGCCGCCGACCGTGAACTTCTCGCGGCCCTGCGACGGCTGCCGGCTTGACCTGGCCGCCCGGCCTCGAAAGGCCGAGCTGCGGCACGCAGTCACCGGCGCCTTCAGCGTCGGCGGGCAGAGCGGGGCGTGCGTCCTGAAGAGATACGAGAAGTAGAGGCCGGGCAGGATCGGACAACGGCATGCGACACAGAGACACAGCTACTTGCATGACTGGGCGACGGATGCAGGTCCAGCGTATGGCCGGTCCTGCGGCCCGAAGGGCCGCGATTCACCAGCCCAGGGCGAAGCCCTGGGTGTCGGGTTCGTGGGGTCCACCGAGCCCTGAAAGGGCGGGGCAACAGACCGTCTCGCCCTTACAGGGCTTGTGCACGGTTGGCCGTGTCGGCGACCCAGGGCTCCGCCCTGGGCTAATGAATGTAAGCCTTTCAGGCTTGGCTGCCTGGCAGTCGCAGCCCGGCGACGCTGACCCATGCAAGAAGCTAAGGCACGCAGCGGCACAGACGAACGCGTTCGTCGCGTTTTCTGGACCTCCGTGCTTCTGTGTCGAAACAGAACGCCCGGCTCAGCTCGGGCGCAGCCTGGTGGAGCATGTCTGATAGGCGCGTAGTCATCACGGGCATGGGCACGGTCAACCCGCTGGCCCACAACGTCGAGGAGACCTGGAAGGCCATGCTCGCCGGCCGCAGCGGCATCGCCCCCACCGAGCTGTTCGATGCCAGCACCTTCCCGACCGTCTTCTCGGCGCAGGTGCGTGACTTCGACCTCGCCGCCCACGTGCCCGACGCCGACCGGCACCGCAACGCCGGCCGACACGGGCGATTCGCCCTGGCGGCGGCCGTCCAGGCGTGGAGGCAGTCAGGCCTCGGCGACTGCACGAACCTCGACCGCGCCCGGCTGGGCATATACCTCGGCAGCGGCGAGGGCAGCTTCGATTTCGACAACTTCACCTCCGTCCTCGTGGACTCCTGGCGCGACGGGCGGGTCGATACCGCGGTCTGGGCGGAGCTGGCCTTTCAGCGCATGGACCTGTATCGCGAGGTCGAGCAGGAATCGAACATGGTCCTGGCCCACCTGGCCAGCGAGTTCGACGTGCTGGGCCCGGCGTTCGACGTGCTGACAGCCTGCGCCGCCAGCACGCAGGCCATCGGCGAGGCGGCACTCCAGATCCGCCACGGCGACGTGGACGCCGTCATCACCGGCGGGGCGCACAGCATGATCCACCCCTACGGCCTGACCGGCTTCAACCGCCTCACCGCGCTGTCGGTCCGCAACGACCAGATCGAGACGGCCTCGCGCCCCTTCGACCAGACCCGCGACGGCTTCGTCCTCGGCGAGGGGGCAAGCATCCTCCTCATCGAGGAGCACGATCACGCCAAGGCCCGCGGCGCGAGGGTGCTCGGCGAGATACTCGGCTACGGGGCCTCCGCCGACGCCTTCAGGATCACCGACCAGGACCCCGAGGGCAGAGGCGCCGCCGCCGCCATGACCAACGCCCTGAGCGATGCCGACCTGGAGCCGGCGGACATCGACTACATCTCCGCGCACGGCACCGGAACCCAGCAGAACGACCAGGTGGAGACTCGGGCGATCAAGGCCGTCTTCGGCGCCCGCGCCTACGAGCTGCCCGTCTCCAGCGTCAAAAGCATGATCGGGCACCTGATCGCGGCCGCCGGCGCCACCGAGCTGATCACGTGCGTGCTGGCGATCCGCGATCAGATCATCCCCCCGACCACGAACTACCGCCACCCGGACCCGGAGTGCGACCTGGACTACGTGCCCAACGAGCCGCGAAAGGCCAAGGTCCGCATCTGCATGTCCAACAGCTTCGGCTTCGGCGGACAGAACAACGCGCTGGTCGTCTGCGGCCCACGAACGTGAAGACTCGCTTTGGCAGGGGCTCTGAAGACCAAACCATAGCCATGGCTCGGCTTTGAGGCCGGCGCAGATCCGCCTTGATCTGACCGCGCATCCGGGCATATGCTTCTGCGAAAGTTGCGTCGGCAGATCGACGGTCGGCGGGAAGCTTTCCCGCGGTGAGGGGAGCGAATGAGCTGGATCCTTGCGGCGGACAGTGCGAGTTTGACGATCTGGGAATGGCTGAGCCGGTACTGGGCGGCCATCGCCATCGCCTTGACGTGCCTGTCGCTGGCGGTGTTCCTGATACTGCTGCTGGCCAAGTACGTCCGCATCTGCCTGACGATCTTCGTGGACACCCCCCCGCCGCTTTCGATGGGGCCGCTGGACTTCCAGCCGCTGCACGGCGAGGTGGTGCGGTTCCGCAGCTTCGACGGCACCAGCCTGCGCGGCATGCACCTGAAGACGCCCAACCGCTCGGCGTACAAGGGCACGATCGTCTTCTGTCACGAGTTCGGCTCGGACATGCACAGTTGCGCCCGCTACTCGCGGCCGCTGATTGAGGCGGGCTTCGACGTGTTCACGTTTGACTACCGCGGGCACGGGCAAAGCTCGTGCGGCGGGCGATACCGGCCGTTGCAGTGGCCCTCGGACAAGGAGCTGGAGGACACCCTCGGCGCCTGCGCGCACGTGGAGAACGTTCTGGCGGCCGACGGCAGGCCAACGCAGATCGGCGTGTTCGGCATCTCGCGAGGCGCGGGTGCGGCGCTGCTGGCGGCCTCCAGCGACGCCAACATCCAGGCCATCATCTGCGACGGGGCCTTCAGCACCGACACGACGATCATCGCACTGATGAAGCGATGGGCCCACATCTTCGCCCGCGTCAAGCTCGTGTACGAGAACCACACAGAGACGTTCTGGCGATTCCTGCTGTGGCTGCTGATGCGTTTCGCCCAGCCCAAACTCGGCTGCCGCTTCCCGTCCGTCCGCAAGGCCCTCAAGGAGATGAGGCCACGGGCCATCTTCTTCATCCACGGCCAGCGCGACAGCTATATCCGGGAGGACCAGACCCGCTTGCTCTGCGCCGACGCGCCCGAGCCCAAGTACCTCTGGATCGTCCCAGACGCAAAGCACAACCAGTCGGTCGTGGTGCATCCGAAGCAGTACGCCGCGAGGACGGCCGCCTTCTTCCTGCTGCACCTGTACGGCGAGGCCGTTGACGAGAGCCAGATCACATCGCCTGCCGTCACGGAGGTGGCGTGATGGGCGCCAAGGCCCGCAGCCGCCTGTGAGTATCCCGGCGAGGCCCTCTTTGGGTATACTGCCGCGATATGGGATTGGCGAGGACACTGCTGAGGCCGGTTGCGTACGCGGCCGGCCTGCACGCTTCCGGGCAGTTGCGGGCCTTCCTCAGCGCGCACGAACGGACCGCGGCGGTCCAGCAGCGTCTGCTCTCGGAGCTGATCGCGGCCCACGAGCAGACCGACTTCGGGCGGGACCACGGCTTCGGCCGAATCCGCACCTACGGCGACTTCACGTCCGCCGTTCCCATCCGCTCGTACGAGGCCCTGCGCCCGTACGTCGAGCGCGTCCTCGACGGCCACGACGCCGCCCTGCTGCCGCCGGACGACAGGGCGCTTATGTTCTCCATGACCTCCGGCACGACGGGCCGGCCCAAGCACATACCCGTCACGCGGCGGTTCCTGCGCGGCCTGCGGCGCGGGTGGAACGTCTGGGGCCTGCGGTCGCTTCGGGACCATCCCGAAGCGTGGCTGCGGTCGATCCTCCAGATATCCTCGTCGATGCGCGAGTCGAGCAGTCCTAGCGGCGTGCCCTGCGGGGCCGTCAGCGGACTGCTCGCCGTCACCCAGAAGCGGATCGTCCGCCGCATGTACGTCGTGCCGCCGGCGGTCGCCGACATCCACGACCCGGCCGTCAAGTACTACACGATCCTCCGCTGCGGCGTCGGCCGCGACGTGTCCATCATCACGACGGCAAACCCGTCCAGCACAATCAAGCTGATCGAGACGGGCCAGCAGCACGCCGACCGCCTCGTGCAGGACGTGGCCGCCGGCACGTACCGTCCGCCGGGTGAGGCGCCGGCCGATCTGGCCAAGGCGCTTAGGTTCAAGCCGCGGCCGGCCCTGGCCGCTCGCCTACGCGACGGAATCAGGCGCGACGGGCAACTGATGCCCGGGCATTTCTGGAGGCCGGCCTTCCTGGCCAACTGGACCGGCGGAACGCTGAAGCTCTACCTGCCGCGACTGAGGGCGCTCTTCGGCGACGTGCCCGTGCGCGACGTCGGCCTGCTGGCCAGCGAGGGCCGATTCTCCGTGCCGCTCGCAGACCATACGCCGGCCGGCGTCGCCGAGATCACCGCCAACTTCCTGGAGTTTATCCCCGCAGAGCAGCGCGACAGCGAACGCCCCGACGCGCTCCGCGCCCACGAGCTGGACGTCGGCCACGAGTACTTCCTGGTCTTCTCCAACTGGACCGGCCTGTGGCGATACGACCTGGACGATCGTGTCCGCGTCGTGGATCGCCTCGGGCGAAGCCCCGTATTCGAGTTCCTCTCGCGCGGCTTGCACACCGCCAGCATCACCGGCGAGAAGATCAGCGAGCATCAGGTGGTGGAGGCGATGCGCCTCGCCGCGGCGGCCGCCGGGGTGACCGTCGAGCGCTTCTGCGTACAGGGACGCTTCGCCGCCACGCCGTACTACGAATTGCGGTTGGACGCTGAGCAGTCCGCCGCCGCCCATGCGCTGGCTGGCGGTGTGGACCGCGAACTCGGCGAGCTGAACATGGAATACCGCTCCAAGCGCGACAGCGGGCGCCTGGGACCGATCCGGCCGGTGCTCCTGGCCGCTGGCGCGATGGAGCAAGCCGAGGCCCGCAACATTCTTCGCCGTCGCGGCCGGGGCGAACAGTACAAACACCAATACCTGTTAACGGACGTGATCGGTGAGTAGCTGGATGAGGGACATCTTTCGGGGCGACGGCGGGGCCTCGCTGGAGTTCCACGGCGCAGCCGGCCAGACGACCGGGTCGATGCACCTGCTGCATCTTCCGACGGGCCCCGTCGCGCTTGACTGTGGGCTGTTCCAGGGCCGACGGCGCGAGGCCGACGCCATGAACCGCACCTTCCCTCTCGACCCGAAGGACCTGCGCGGCGTGCTGCTGTCGCACGCGCACATCGACCACAGCGGCAACCTGCCCGGCCTGGGGCGCGACGGCTTCGACGGCGACGTGTACGCCACGCCCGCCACCTGCGACCTGTGCCGCATCATGCTGGCCGACTCCGCGCACATACACGAGGAAGACGCCCGATACTGGAACGAGAGGCGCGCACGCGACCCGTCGGAGTACATCGAGCCTCTCTACACGGCCGAGGACGCGGAGGCGATCATGAAGTGCTTCCGCCCCGCCCCCTACGATCAGCCCGTCGAGTTCGCCGACGGCGCGTCGGCCACCTTCATCGAGGCCGGCCACATTCTCGGCTCGGCCTGCATCCTGGTCGAGCTGAAGAACCCGCCGGTGCGGCTGCTCTACACCGGCGACCTGGGCCGATTCGACGTGCCCATACTCCGCGACCCCACCGAGCCGCTGCCGGAGGTGGACTACCTCATCACCGAGTGCACCTACGCCGGCCGCCGCCACTCCGACGCGGCCGGCATGAAGGACAAGCTCGTCCGGATCATCAACCAGACCCGCGACGCCGGCGGGAAGGTCATAATACCGTCCTTCAGCGTCGGGCGGACGCAGACCGTGGTGTACTACCTGTCCCAGGCCATCGAGGAAGGCCTGCTGGAGGACCTGCCGATCTACGTTGACTCGCCGCTGTCCACGAACGCCACCGAGGTCTTCCGCAAGCACCCGGAGCTGTACGACCGTCAGGCGTGCGAGTTCTGGGAGCGGACCGGGGGCCTCTTCGGGATGGGCAAGGTCACGTTCATCACCGACGTGGGCGCCTCCAAGGCGCTCAACGAACGCGACGAGCCGATGGTCATCATCGCCTCCAGCGGCATGTGCGAGGCGGGGCGCATACTGCATCACCTCAAGAACAACGTCGAGGACGAGGCCAACACCGTCATCATCGTCGGCTTTCAGGCGCAGCACACGCTCGGGCGGCGGATCGTCGAGCGGCGCGAGGAGATCAAGATCTTCGGGCGGATGTACAAGCTGCTGTGCCGCGTGGAGGTGCTGAATGGCTTTTCGGCGCACGCGGACCACAACGACTTCGTGCGGATGCTGGGGCCGTTGGCGCCCAAGCTGAAGGCCGCCTTCGTGGTCCACGGCGAAACGGCGTCCATCGCCGCGATGAAGGAGCTGCTCGAAAGGGCCGGCTGCAAGGCGGTCCACGTGCCCAGCCCGAAGGACCGCTTCGAGCTCAACGGGGGCTGACTTGACCGGCAAATCCTTGCGACGTAACCTGCGGTCTGGCGAGGCGTGTGTGGCGGAAGCACTTAATTCTTCAACGCAAGTTGCTATCGCAAAACGCGGTGCGGTCTCAACATCCGAAGCACGAAATCCGAAACAATAACGAAATCCCAAGACCTTAATGTTCAAAACGGAAACTTCCGGCGCCGACCGACGGGACGTTTGGAGCATTTGATATTCGAGTTTCCGATTTGTTTCGGATTTCGGTATTCGGATTTCGGGATTGCGCCACAACCGTTTTTTCGACAAGCTGTTACAGGAGTCCCTGATTGTGGACTCGCGCTGTAGCATTAACATCTCGATCATCGGTCCCGGCCGCGTCGGCACGGCGATCGGCGTGCTGGCCGCCAGGGCGGGCCTATGCGTGGCCGCCGTCGCCGGAAGGAGCCGCCGGCGGGCGAAGGCGGCAGCCGCCAGGATAGGCCGCCGGACGCAGGCGCTTTCGCCGGCCGGCGCCGCCGCCGCAGGCGAGCTGGTCCTGCTGACCGTTCCCGACGACGCGATCGCGCCGCTGTGCGGCAGGCTGGCGCGGGCCAAGGCGTTCCGTTGCGGCGCGGTCGTGGCGCACTGTTCGGGCGCGCTGAGCAGCGAGGTGCTCCTGCCGGCTGTCGAGGCGTGCGAATGCCGCATCGGGTCGATGCACCCGCTCCAGACCTTTCCAACGTGGCAGGCCGCCGTCAAGGCGATGGGCGGCACGTGCTGCTTCATCGAGGGCGACCGGCTGGCCGTCGCCTCTCTCAAGCGCTTGGCCAGCGCCATCGGCGGCGTACCGGTGAGGATCGAACCGCAGGCCAAGGCGCTGTATCATGCCGCCGCGGTCGTTGCCTGCAACGATCTGGTGGCGCTTCTGGACGCGGCTGTCGCTATCGGGCAGGCAGCCGGCATCAGCCAGCGCAGGGGCCTGGCGGCCCTGGAGCCGCTGGTCCGCGCAACCGTGGACAACGTCTTCGCCATGGGCCCGGCCAAGGCCCTGACGGGCCCCGTCGCGCGCGGCGACCTTCAGACGGTCCGGCGACACTTGGCTGCCCTGCGGCGGGCCGCGCCGCAACTCGTCCGGCTGTACGCCGCGCTGGCCGAGCACGCGGCCAGACTGGCAGTGAGAAAGGGCACCCTGAGTCAGCCAGCGGCGACCCGACTGATCGCCGCTGTCGCGCCGGCAGGCAGAAGCCGCCCAACGAAACCCAAGAGGAAGGAGAACCCGTGATGGCTGCCCAGATAATCGACGGCGAGGCCGTCGCCAAGGAGATCAACGAACAGGTCGCCGCCGAGGCCAAGCAACTCGCCGACGCCGGCAGGCCCCCCCGCCTGGTCGCCGTCCAGGTCGGCGAGAACCCGGCCAGCAAGATCTACACGAACATGCAGGCCAAGAGCTGCCAGGCCGTCGGCATCGCCTACGATCTGCTGAACCTGCCCGCCGAGACCGCACAGGCCGAGCTGCTGGCCAAGATCGCCGAGCTGAACGGCGACGCGAAGGTCAGCGGCGTCATCCTCCAGATGCCGCTGCCGGCGGGAATCGACGCCCGCGCCGTCCAGGTGCGGATCGCACCCGACAAGGACGTCGAGGGCATGCACCCGGCGAACATGGGCCGGCTGTTCTATGGCGGCGGCGTCGTTGCGCCGTGCACGCCGATGGCGGCCGTCGAGCTGCTCCGCCGAGCCTGCCCGGACCTCGCCGGAAAGGAGACGGTCATCGTCGGCCACAGCGAGATCGTCGGCAAGCCGATCGCGATGATCCTCCTCCAGAGCCTGGACGCCTCGCCCACGGTGACGGTCTGCCACGTGGCAACGAAGGACCTGACCCTCCACACGCGCCGCGCGGAGGTGCTGATCGTGGCGACCGGCGTGCCGCAGGCCCGCTGGCTGGGCTATCGGCGGCGCAGGAAGGCCGGCGAGAACCCGCCGCTGCCGAACCTGTCGCCCCTGATCAAGGCCGACATGCTGCGCGACGGCGCCATCGTCATCGACGTGGCCATCAACCGCATCCCCAAGGGCTTCGACGACAGCGGCGAGCCGCTGAAGAACGAGAAGGGCCGCAATGCCATGGTCACCGTCGGCGACGTGGACTTCGAAGCCGCCAAGGACAAGGTCGCGGCGATCACGCCCGTTCCCGGCGGCGTCGGGCCGGTGACGGTGGCCATGCTGCTGAAGAACACCATCGCCTGCGCCAAGGCGGCCGTCTAGGGAACCGGGTGGTGGGGCTCCGTCCCGCCGCCTGGCGGAGATGGCCAGAGGTGCACCGCGGGACCAACCCCCTCCGCGCGGCTGCGAGCGAGGACATGGATCAGCCCAAACGACTC
>Ga0307380_10007616_pt1 | contig 14047 bp, 8 predicted proteins | sample UN3MG_FD_202239 | JGI IMG/M metagenome (GOLD analysis project Ga0307380, IMG submission 202239) | Soil microbial communities from Risofladan, Vaasa, Finland - UN-3 | ecosystem: Environmental > Terrestrial > Soil > Coastal area > Acid sulfate soil | place: Finland: Risofladan, Vaasa | collected... | reverse complement strand
GCCGAATTGGGTGGGGGGGTTGTGTCGGAGGCGGTTGCGGAAGTCACGGTCGAGAGCGTATTCGACCGGATCGTGGTCTCGCGTCGCCCGGGCAGGCTTTGTGGCGCCGTCGGGCTGGGGACCCTGCTGGTCTTCGCAGGTCTGACGCTCAGCAGAATCGGACGAGCGCAGGCCCACTGCAACCGCCGGACGGCGGGCAGTACGTCGCAGGCCTCTGACAGCCGAGAGCAAGACAGGGCAACGTGTGTGAGAGCCCGAAGATGATACCGAACAAACGCCCGAGGCGGAGACTCGTCCTGCTGGCAGCAGTGTGGCTGGTGCTGGTGGGAACGGGATGTGACGAGGTCCGATGGATCGCCCCGGTCATGTCCGCCGCGGCCGGCTGGATGGTCGGCAGGGCGACGACGCCGGAGCAGGTGGAAACGACCTGCCTGCGGAACGGCGTAGAGATCGATTGTTCGACTTTGCCGCAGTAGCGGCCCGGAGGTCGATGCCCGCCGGGGAGAGACGTTTCGGCGGCGGTCTTGTCCGCGGGGCGTCGCTCAGGGTCCGTGCTCGATGACCACGTGCGAGGGGGAGGTGTCGAGATGCACTTCACGATCGGTGAACCGGCTGTGGGCCCGGCCGTCGCAGGTCACGGCGCGGATGGGGCCGGGCAGGGCTGATTCTAAGATGATCCCTCCGGGTGGCCTGAGGGCCTCGCCGCGGAGGTCCAGAACGGTTCTACCGCTGTCAACCGCCAGCGAGTAGGTCAGCAGGCCGTACTCGGTGGGGAACCGGGAAACCTTCACGCCTTCGGGGGTGTTGATCCATTCCGGCAAGACACCGGCGGCAATGACCAGGGCCTGGTCCGACTCTCTTTCATAGACGAACAGGCTGCGGACGGCGTTGAGGTAATCGGAGCCGACCCAGGTGTGTGGCACGTCGCCGATGTAGCCCGGATGGTCGCGATCGCGCCAGACCACCTCGGCCCACTGGTTCCAGCCGGCGGGCTGCTGGTCGTTGAGGAAGAAGCGGAGCAGCTCGTGGGCGTGTTGCGGTTGGCCGAGACGCACGAAAGTTCCGACGAGCCGCACTTCGTAAGGTGTATAGGCCTCCCATTCGATCTCGCCGTCGCGGCGTTGGCGGAAGAACCGATGGTAGCGCGAGAAGGTGTTGCCCAGTTGCGGCTCGGGGGCGAGGCCCAGCTCGCCGCAGGGGAAGATGCCGATGGCCGTCGAGGTGGCGTCGAAGTCGCCCAGCTCGACGCAGCCGGGGATGTAGTCGATCTGTTTGACCCGCATGGCCAGCCGCATCGAGTCGTAGAGCGATTTGCGGTAGGCGTCCCGCAGGTCGGCGAAGCGCGACTCCAGATCGGTGCGGTCCAGGAGGCCGGCGATGGTGGCCGCGTCCTTGAGCCCGCGGACGACGAAGAAGCTGTCCCAATAGGAGTGCATGGGCTTGGCCGAGTAGCCCTCGTGGCTGATGGATTCGGGGACCAGTCCGTAGCAGGCCCGCTGCAGCGGGGGGCCGGTTCGATAGGGTTCGGTGAGGCGCTGATTGCGCAGGGACTCGAGGTAATCGACACCGGCCACCACCTGTGGGAAATGCGCCTCGAGAAAGGGCCGATCGCCGGTGAAGCGGTAGTAGTTCAAGAGGGCGTAAATGAACTGGCCGGTGCTGTCGTGTTCGTCGACGGGGTCCGGCCCCCGGTGATCGACGACGCAGGGGATCTTGCCGTTGGGGTACTGGTATTTGCCGTACCATTCGAGAAACGTTTTGACCTTGTCGGCGTGTCCGGTGGAGAGCAGAGCGGCCGAGGTCAGGGCGCCGTCGCGCATCCAGCTTCGCTCGTAGGTGCGCGAGCCGGGTTGGATGGCAGGCCCGTCCGCGTTGATCAGGATGTAGGCCTGGGTGGCCTTGAAGGTGTTGACCATCCGGGAGGCCGACGGTGGAAGGTCGAGCGTCGCCCGGTTCAGTTCGCGGCGCCAGGCGTCGCAGGTGGATCGCAAGCGCGAGTCGAACCGGGACTCGGCCTGGGCGTCGGATTCGGGGGGCTCGGGGAGATCGGATTCCGCGTGGAAGGGGACGGCCAGAACCACCGTTCTGGTTTCGCCGGGGCCGAGGTCGAAAGCGTAGGACAACGCGGCCGAGGCGAAGCCGTGCGGGTCCGTGATGACGTCATCATCGGGAAGGGCGTTTTGGAGCAGGTCGTCGACGACGTCTCCCCGGGCGAACGTGGAGGCGCCGAAGGCGGTGGGCTCGGTCCAGGGCGCGATGACCTTGTCGTCGTTGACGACGACGCGCCGGCCGTTGCGGGCGATGCTGTCGACGCGGGTGACGCCGCCGGTGATGTTGAGTTCCTGCCACGGCGGCAGGACCTGGAAAGGACGGATGGCGAGGGCGAGTGATCCTGACCGGCGCTCGTCGCTTCGGTTGTGCACGCGGTAGCGGGCCAGCAGCACGGAGGCCCCCGGCGGACCGTCGGCAAAGGCGGTGATTTCGAGTGAGAGCGGCTCGGTCCGCCAGCGCACGATCGGGACGGGCAGGTAATCGTCGGTAAGACGCTGTTCGGTCTCGGCATCGGCCCAGGTGATGAGGCGCCGGTCGGTGAACAGGAAGGGCTCGATGCGGAAGCTGCCGCGGTCCACCTCCAGAGCGCCGCAGGTATCGAACAGGGCTTCTTTGGTATCACCGGGCACACCGACGACCGTCCAGAAGGTCTGCCGGCCGAGGAGGTTTCTGGGATACAGACCGGGTTTCGTCTCCCGGGCGATGTTCTGGAAGACGGCGTTTGCAGATTGGGAGAAGGCGAGGTCCCTGATCTGGATGCGTCGCAGGCCGACGCCGCGGTTCCGGCTTGTCGCCAGGACGCTGATGCGGACGTGGCGGGCCTCACCATCGGGCATGGGGATGTAGTCGAGTCCGCCATTGCTGCCGCGCATCGACGCGGCGGTCTCCCAGTGCGTCTGATCGTCGGAGATCGCTACGTCGTAGTCCGTGGCGTGGTCGTCGGCATCCCAGTCGATGACCAGGCCTCCGAACTCGCGCACCTGGCGGAAGTCGATGGCCAGCCGGGGTGAGGGGTCCGTTGGGGCGCTCCTCCAGTCGAGCTGGCCGCCGGCCGCCAGAGGGCGGGGGTCTGCGGTCTGGTCCGCAGCGGCGGAAGAGAAGCTGACCAGGGGTTCCTCGGTGGGCGGGCGCGGCTTCGTCGCGGGCTCCAACACCAGAGAGTCGATCCAGATGGACCCCTTTCCACCGGAGCCGGCGGCGACGGCGAACTCGATGGCGCCCAATCGGTTGAGCGGTCGACCGCCGGACGGTCCCCAGGCGAACCGGAAATGGCGGGCTTTGTAGGCGATGGTGGTCCAGTCGGAGGGGAACTGGAAATCGCGCCGGTTGACCCACCAGACGTTCTCTCCGGAGTCATCGACGAGCTTGAACTCGAAGTTGTTGTCCGGGGCCTGGGCGCGGAGCGAGAAAGAGAAGCGGTAGTTCTCGGGGAGCTCCAGCTCGACCTGCCGGCGCACGACGCAGAAGCCGCTGCCGCGTTGAAAGTCGAAATCGAGGCGCAAGGCCCGGCCGTCCGGGCCGTCGGCGGGTGCCAGCTCGGCGCGTACTCCTTCGGAGGCGATGACGGACCACTGGGCGATATCCTCGAAGTTGTCCTCGAGGAGGGGTTCGGCGGCGACTGCTGCGGTCCGGGCGATCACGCCGTTCAGCAGCAGCATCCACACGATTCTGCGGAAGGGCGTCGCGTGGGCCGATCGCACGTGCCGCCTGATTCCCGGTCGCTTCATGGGCTGATCTCCACGCCTGTGGCACGCGCTGGTGGACCGAGGTCCAAAAGAATCTAAGAAACAGGGCTTTGTCCCGCATTGTAGGGGGACAAAGCCCTGTGTCGTGCTCATGCGTTTGGCAACTCGGCGAACTCTACTCGACCGGACCGGTCAGCCCCTGCTCGAAGTAGGTGTAGTCGGTCAGGTCCACGTCGTTGTCGTCGTCCGAGTCGAAGACCAGGCATCCCCAGGCTCTGGAGCCGCCGGCGCCGGTGAAACAGGCCTGGAAGCCGGCGAAGTCGAACAGATCGGCGTCGAAGTCGGCGTCGGCGTCGGCACCGTTGAAGCGGTTGACGACCACGGCTTCGCAGGAGTCGAAGTAGTAACCGCCGGTCGGGCTGCTGGTCGTTCCCTTCTCGGTGAGGTTCGTGAACTGGGCCTGGGCCGCGGCGCCGGCCGGCATGGTGTAGTCGATGGTCATCTCGTGCCAGACGTCCTGCGGATCGGTGGGCAGGAGGCAGTTGCTCTGAGTCGGATCGCAGAAGTCCACGTGGGCCGGAACGCCCCCGATGGACCACTCGATCTTGACGCCGGCCAGGGCGCTGCCGGTCAGCTTGTCGGCCGTCGGGGTGTACACCCAGGCGGCAATGTCGAGCCTGTCACCGGAGGTGACGCTGATCTCCTGATAGAGGCCGGCGAAGTTCTCACCGGTGGCCTGCATGGTGCAGTCGCCGTCCAGCTCGAAGCCCTCGTTGCAGCTCTTCTCGGCATAGGAGACGCCCTCGTCGAGGAACTCGGTCCAGTAGTCGAGTCCCTGCAGACCGCCGTCGCCGTCTTCGAAGCTGTCGTTGAGCAGCTCGTTGACGCCGCTGGTGTTGATCTCGGCGCTGGCCAGATCGAAACGAACCGACCCGCTGGACTGGGCGTTGCCGCCCCAGAGGAGGACCACGCGGGCGATGGTGACGTCGGGCGGGACGGTGGTGCTGAGCGTGACCTGCTGCCAGGTGTCGGCGGGTGAGCTTTCGCTGAAGGCCAGATTCTGCTCCGGCGGCGGCACGGTCGCGGTGGGGTGGAACTCGAGCTTGATGCCGCCCCGAGACTCCGCGTTGGGGACGTCGGTGGACGACACCAGCCCGCGTGCGACCAGCAGGATGCGCTCGCCATCGACCAGATCGGTCATCATCTGGTACAGCCCGGAGTAGGGCTCCAGGGTCCCGACGCGGAGGCTCTTGGTCCCGTGATCGGCGACGTTCTCGGACTGTTCCTGGTCGTTGAACCCGTTCCAGTCGTCGATGCCGTAGGGGGTCTGGCCGCTGGTGCCGGCCGTCTCGAAGTCGCCGTTGAGAACGTCGTCGTCGCCCTCGACGACGACCTGGGCGTTGTCCCAGTAGACGGAGCCGGTGATGTTGGGCGGCGACCACTTCAGGATGCAGTAAAGACGAACGTTGTATGTGCCGGCCGGCGCCGTCAGCGGGCCGAGCGACACAGGAGTCCAGGTATCGGCCGTGGCGGTGCTGTCGAACGGCGTAGTCTCATCCCAGGACAGCAGGTTGCCGAACTGCCCCAGGAACTCGACGCGGACCCCGGCGTGGCCGGAGCCATCCAGCTTGTCGGACGCCAGCGTGAAGAGCGACGCGCTGACCGTTACCTGGTCGCCCCCGCCGGCGGGCACGTCCTGGTAGGCGCCCGCGTTAGTAGTGGCGGGATCACCGAAGGCCTTGAGGGCGTGGCCGGCACCGCTGGGAACCAGGTTGGCCTCGCCCGATCGCTCGACGTTCTCACCGAACTCGGTCCAGTCGGCGGCGACCATCGGGTCGAGACCGCCCGGTCCGGGACCGAACTCCATGCTGCCGTTGGAGAGCACGCCTTGACGGGCCATCAACGCGGAGGTGCCCGCCAGGAGCACGACCGCGGCAAAAACGAACGCAATGCGATTGTAGCGCATGATCTAACCACCTCCATCGCGGTTCGGCATGTGGATGAGTATTCCCCCGTGCGGTTCCCCAACCGCAAATCAGCCTACGCTTCTTTCACTACATGTCCCCGTTGACGGGTTTGCGGCCGGTCCCCAATCCCCAGGCCCAGTAGGGCCGATTGCCGAAGGCGTCTTTGTCGAGGGCCTTGGCATACTTGCGGGTGCCCCTTTCGTGCCCCTCGGGATCGAAGTAGCGCTCGGACTTGGTCCAATCCACGTGGGCGTCAGTGAAGAGGAAGTGACTGCCACCACGATGCCGCGGGTTCCAGTTGGCGGTGTCCGCCATCATCACGGAGATGGCCGGGTAGGTGATGCGGTTGATCAGCCCTCCGTTGATGGGCGGGACCTCGAAGCCGTCGACGCTGGCCCCCACGCTCCAGTCGTTGAACCAGTACTCGGTGTACAGTTCGTCGACGTATGCGGGCCCGCCGAGGGGCACAGAGCCGAACAGCTCGGCGCGTTTGGTCTTCCACAGGCTGTCGGTCCTGCGGACCCGGTAGTAGCTCGGGATTCTGTACCCGCTTCCGATCTCGCCCGGGGCGAGGTACCCCAGCACGGACCTGGGTCCCCACCCTGCGCGGTGTCCGGCCACCACGCCGGAGTTCGCCTGCGGGCAGGTGAAGATATTGAGTTCCTTCATGTAGGGCAGGAGATGGAAGAGCTGGTGGTACTGGGCGTAGGGGGCGTTGCTGAAGACGGCCCGGGGATCGGCGCCGGGAACCTGGGGCACGTCCGGGTTCTTGGTGCCTTTCACCCAGGGCAGCCGGTCGCGGTTTTCCGTCGTGTAGTAGCCTATCGCCAGGCCGAGCTGATGCATGTTCGATCGGCAGACGGTGTCCTTGGCCTGATCGCGGGCCTTCTTGAGCGAGGGCAGCAGGATGGCCATGAGCAGGGCGATGATGGATACGACGACGAGCAGCTCGATCAGCGTGAAAGCGCGACCGCAGCTTGCGAGAGTGGGTCGTCTGCGCCTAGACATGGGATGCCGTCCTTTCCGTACACCCCCTCCGCCGACCGATGCCTCGCGAAACCGGCGTGTACAGGGTGACACGCCGGTTTCGCAATTGGTCATCGTTCTCCGATCGACGATGGTCCGACGATCGCCGCCGGGTGTGCTCAGCTACGCTTCCTGCGCAGCAAAGCCACGCCGCCCAGCCCGAGCAGCAGGAGGCCGGACGGTTCCGGCGTCGGATAGTACGCGATGTTGTCGAAGTCGGTCCGGCTCCAGTTGGTCGGATCGCCGACGACGATCTGGGGCAGCGTGTAGCCGCCCGCCCGGGCATCGTTGAGGATGCCCCACACGCCGTAGGGCGGATCCTCAGCCGGGTTGGCCTGGTCGAACGAGAGCCACCCACTGCTGTACGAGGTCCCCTCGTCGATGACCCCGTACCGGACCCAGCCCTTGCCGTACGGAGTCAGCGCGGGCGGGTAGTACTCCATGGACAGACCAACGGTCTCGCCCTTGGTGTAGGTGATGCCGTAGTTGCTGGTGAAGCTGTAGAACGGCATCCGCCCGCCAAAGGCGGCGATCTCGCCGTTTCCGGTGATGACCGTCAGGCCGCCACCGACGTCGTGGCTCCACCACGGCGCGATCTCCAGCCCGGCCTCGGAATTCGCCGGGCCGGTGACGGTCACGTCCGCGCTGAATTGGAACAGATCGTCATTGCTGAACACGGCGTCGGTGATTCCGTTGTCGGAGAAGCGGAACATGTGCCGGTTGGCCCACTCGCCGCCGGCGCCGTCTCCGTCGAGCACCGAATCGTCGAAGAAGATGCTGCCGGAGTTCGGCGGGTTGGCGTAGGTGTTTCCGGTGACCAGGACGGAGTCCGAGTCATCGTTCCAAATCCTGGGATGCACCAAAGCGCTGGTAACCGCTGGCGAGGCCGAAACGGTGACGGCCACGGCCAGCACCCCGACAATCAGCGTCGGTAAGAACAACTTCTTTGCAGAACCCTCCATTGCCGATCCTCCTTCGAAAGAACCAGAAAGAGCCCAAACACCCAATGATAGTCCCGGCGCGCGGTTGCTGGCCACGAAAGCCCGGCGGCCGTCGCCATGCGCCACCACAAGCCCTCTCTGCTCCCCTGATGTCAGAAGTATAACCCGTCCGCGGCGGCATTGCAAGCGCTTTCATTTCTGGGTATGATCTTCGTATCGACAGAGCGACCATTGGAGCGTCAGGGCGGCAAAACGCCGTAAGCATACTTGTAGAATATGCTTACAGAAATAAACTCTCGCTTGGCGTGGCGGTTGGGCCGCCAGCCGCTCAGGCCGGCCGGCTCCGGGGAACCATGCCCCGGTTATGATGGGGGATGTAGCGGGGTTCCAGCGAGGTGGCAAGAGTGACCAGACCCTTACCAGACGGTTTTCTCTGGGGCGCCGGAACGGCTGCCTATCAGATCGAAGGTGCCGCGGCGATCGACGGAAGAGGGCCGAGCATCTGGGACGTCTTCAGCCATACCCCTGGGCGGATCGCCGGTGGCGATACGGGCGACGTGGCCTGCGATCACTACCACCGTGTCGCCGAGGACGTGGAGCTTATGCGCCGGCTGGGCCTGGGGGCGTACCGATTCAGCGTCAGTTGGTCGCGCGTCCTACCGCATGGCCGTGGCGTCACCAATGAGCGCGGGCTGGACTTCTATGACCGCCTGGTGGACCACCTGTGTCGTGCCGAAATCGAGCCGGTCATCACGCTGTATCATTGGGATCTTCCGGCGGCGCTGCAGATGGAGCTTGGCGGCTGGCTGCATCCCGACCTGGCCGACATCTTCGCCGACTACGCCGGGCTGATGTTCGACCGGCTGGGGGACCGGGTTCGCATATGGCTGAGCTTGAATGAACCCTGGTGTACGGTAGACGGCGGGTATTTTACGGGGGTCCACCCACCGGGAGCGCAGAATCGGGAGTGGGGATACCAGGCGGCGCACAACCTGCTTCGGGCGCACGCCCGGGCCGCCGCGCGATACCGCTCCTGCCGGCATGGTGACGGGGCGATCAGCTACGCCTTGAACCTGCACCACAGCGATCCGGCGACCGAGGACCCGCAGGACCGGGAAGCCGCCCAACGGGCCATGGAGGGCATGGCCGGCTGGTTCGGCGATCCGGCGTTCTACGGAGACTATCCGGCAGCGATGCGGGAACGCATCGGGCCGCTTCTGCCGCAGTTCAACGACGAAGATTCCAAACTGCTCAAGGGCTCGATCGACTTCCTGGCCCTGAACTACTACTTCAGCGAGAAGGTGCGGCACGACCGCGGCGCGTGGCCCATGGAGGCCGGTGTTGTCCCGCAGCCGAACCGTCTCCACACGGCCATGGAGTGGCCGATCGCGCCCGAAGGTCTGCCTCGGGCCATCAACTGGTTGGCTGAACGCTATCCGTCTTTGCCGATCTACGTGACCGAGAACGGGGCGGCATTCGAGGACCAGCCGGATGCGGACGGTTTCGTGGACGATCAGGACCGGATCGCATACTTACGGGACCACATCAGTGGCGTTCAGGCGGCCGTAGCGGCGGGCGCGGACCTGCGCGGCTACTTCGTCTGGTCGCTGCTGGACAACTTCGAATGGTCGTTGGGGTTCAGCAAGCGGTTTGGAATCGTGCGATGCGACTTCGAGACGCAGCGACGGACCATCAAGGCCAGTGGCGAGTGGTACGCTCGACTGATCGCCGATGGTGGCTTGGCGGAGGTCTCGAGCAGCAGTTCGAGGAGTTGCTGAGGAACGATGGGCCGGCCCGGGGCTGCTTGGCAGGGGTTGAATGCGGGTGCGAGCGACAACGGAAGATATTGGCGACGTTTGGTGGGCTGTGAGCGCAACGGCGGTACAATAAGGGGGGGAACTGATGAAGAACCTGACTCTTCTCAAGGTAATGACTGCGGTCGTAGCCCTATCGGTCCTTCCTGCGGGCGCGGCGATCGAGACCTCCCTGGCCAGCTATGAACCTGACGAAACCGATCTTACGGTGACGGCCAATCCGGGCGATTCGGGGCTCAGCGTCTCGATCGTCCAGGGCGGCGTCGGCGGCGCGCCCTCGGCCACGGACGGCGACTACGTGCTGGAAGTGGACTTTGTCGGAGAGAATGGCAAGGTCGAGTTCACCCACGACTGGTCGGCCTCCAGCTACAACCTGGCCGGCGAGGACGTGTTGTTAGCGGACGTGTATATCGCCACGTCGTCCGCCCTGCCGTCGATCATGGGGATCTGGGACCCGAGCTGGAATCCGCCCGACGCCTGGCAGTCGGCCACCGGCATCCCCTGGCAGGTCGGTGTGTGGACCACGATCTCCTTCAGCGTGTCCGCCCGCTCTCAGACCGGCCTCGACCAGATTTGGGCATTCATCTTCGAGGGCATGCCGGGTTCGACGGGGACGGCCTACGTGGACAACCTTCGGTTCAGCCACGCGGGCGCTCCCTACCCCACGGGCGCGGCCGCCACCGCGTTTGAAGACCGGATCGAGGTCGTCTGGCGTGCGTCGTCGGATGCCGGCCTCCAGGGCTACAACATCTACCGGGCGACGTCGGAGAGCGGTCCCTTCGGCAAGCTGAACGGTCCCTTGCTGACAACCGCCGGCTACACCGACCCCGTCGGGCAGGGTAGTCCCCGGTACTTCTATTACGTCACCTCGGTCATCGACGGTGTCGAGTCCGATCCCTCCGACGTGGCGTCGGCCCTGTACAACGGCCTGACCGACTCACAGTTGCTGGACCTGGTCCAGGAAACCACGCTGGGCTACTTCTGGGACTACGGCCACCCCACAAGCGGAATGATTCGTGAAGGGTACAACCTGGGCCACAGCACGGACACGGTCACGGCCGGCGGCACCGGCATGGGGCTTATGACCATCGTTGTCGGTGCGGAACGCGGGTTCATCACCCGTTCGGCAGCGGCCGGTCGGGTGCTTCAGATCCTCAGCTTCCTGAACGTGGCGGCCACCCGGTATCACGGCGCCTGGTCGCACCATCTCAACGGCGTGACGGGCGAGACGATCCCGTTCGCCGGCCCGAAGGACAACGGGGGCGATCTGGTGGAGACCGCGTTCCTGATCCAGGGCATGCTCACGGCCAGACAGTACTTCGACGACCCGACCGACCCGGCCGAAATCCAAATCCGTGCCTTGGCCACCTCGATGTGGGAGGGGGTCGAGTGGGACTGGTACCGTCAGTACCCCAGCAGCGACGTGCTCTATTGGCACTGGTCTCCGGACTACGGCTGGGACCTGAACATGCAGATCCGCGGTTACAACGAGGCCCAGATCGTGTACCTCCTGGCCATTGCCTCGCCGACGCATCCCATGCCGGCCTCGAGCTACGCCAACGGCTGGGCGGGCGACGGCTGGTACGCCAACGGCAACACCTACTACGGCTATCCGCTGTGGGTGGGACCGGCGTTGGGCGGTCCGCTGTTCTTCACCCACTACTCGAACCTGGGTTTCGACCCGCGCTACAAACGGGACGCGTACTGCAACTACTTCGAGAACTCGCGGAACATCTCGCTGATCGACCAGGCCTACTGCATGGACAACCCCAACGAGTTCGCGGGCTACAGTGAGGTGGTCTGGGGGCTGACCGCCAGCTTCGACCCCTGGGGCTACCTGGCTCACTCGCCCACGGCGGATAACGGCACGATCACGCCGACGGCCGCCATCAGCGCCATGCCCTATACGCCCGAGGAGTCGTTGGTCACGCTGAGGCACCTGTACGACGCGTACGGCGACGACCTCTGGGGCATCTACGGTTTCTACGACGCTTTCAACCTGGGGGAGAACTGGTTCGCGGCCGGCTACGTGGCCATCGACGAGGGCACCATCGTGCCGATGATCGAGAACTATCGCTCCGGACTGTGCTGGCGCCTGTTCATGTCCAACCCGGAGATCAAGCCCATGCTCCAGGACATCGGCTGGACCTTCACCGGGGATCTGAACGGCGACGGGGAAATCGATCTGGTCGATTACGGCCTGTTTGCCGATTGCATGACCGGGCCGGGCGACGGCGCGCTACCGCCCGGTTGTTCGGACGCCGATTTCGACGGTGACGGTCGCGTGGACCTGAAGGACGTGACCGTTTTCCAGGAAGTGTTCGCGGGTCCTTGAGCGCTTCGTCCCTTGAGCGGCCGACCCGGCGCGGGCTCGGCCGGCATCTTCATACCCTGGCATGACCGTTCGCAGCGCCATTCTGCTGTTGGTACTGGGCCTGCCGGCCGTTCTGCTGCTGCTCTTTGGTCCGCGGAACACTTACGAAGTGCCCTCCGACCGAACGGTGATCCGCTACTGGGAGAAGTGGTCGGGCCTCGAAGGGCTGGCCATGCAGCGGGTCGTGGACCGGTTCAACGAGACGGTCGGCGCCGAGGAGGGCATCTGGGTCCAGTACTGCGCCATCAGTAACGTCGACCAGCGCACGCTGGTGGCCACGGCCGGAGGCGATCCGCCGGACGTGGCCGGGCTCTTCGATCACGTTGTGCCTCAGTTCGCCGACCAGGGCGCTCTGCTGGAGCTGGACGATCTGGTCGAGGAGTTCGGCATCGACGGCCAGGCGTTCAAGCCCAACTGGTGGCGCATCGGCGTGTACAACGATCGCCTCTACGCCCTGCCCAGCACGCCCTACACCATCGCTTTGTACTACAACCGCCGCCTGTTCCGGCAGGCCGGACTGGACCCGGATCGTCCGCCGCAGACCATCGCCGAGCTGGACGAATGCTCCCGCCGGTTGACCGTCCGGGATGAAGAGGGCCGCATCGTTCAGGCCGGTTTCATGCCCGCCCCGGCGCTTCTGGGCTGGTGGCACTGGGTCTGGCCGCATTTCTTCTATGCCAACCTGTGGGACGGGGAGCGCTTCGGGCTGGACACACCCGAGGGCCTGGCCTGCGCAAGATGGCTGGCCGAGCGGCGGGCGGAGATCGGGTTCCAGGAAGCGCTGGCCTTCGAGGGCACGGCCGGGGCGATCGAAGGATCGCAGAACCCGTTCATCGGCGAACGGATTGCCATGGTGTTCCAGGGCCCGTGGGTGGCCAACTGGGTTCGCACGTACAACCCCTCGATGGATTACGGCGTGGCGGCGTTTCCCTCCGTCCGGGCGGATCGCCGTCCGGCGTTCCTCAGCTCCGACGTGTTCGTGATTCCGCGGGGCTCTCGACACCCCCGGGAGGCCATGGTGTTCCTGAGGTTCGTGCTGCGACAGGACGTGATGGAGGGGCTCTGCCGGGAGCACTGCAAGGTGTCGCCGTTCCGGCAGCCGGGACCCGATTTTTTCGACGGTCATCCCAATCCGTACATTCGCGTATTCGACGAACTGGCCCTGGCCAAGGAGACCTTCGGTCATCCGGCCATGCCGACGTTCAAGCAGGCCTCGACCGAGATGCTCTTCTGGCTGGAGAACGTCCTGCAGGGCGTGCGCGGCCCGGAAGAGGCGGTCCGCAACACGCAACAGAAGATCGACGCCATCGTGAACGACTACAACCGCAAGGCCGAGCGGCGACGTGCGTCCGCTCGTTAGACGACCGGATATGACGGTGAGACTGCCAAACTGGATTCGCGGGCTGATCTGGACGGCACCCTGGTGGCTGGGCTTCCTGATCTTCCTGGCCGTCCCCATGGGGATGTCGTTCTACATCAGTTTGTGCGACTACCCGCTGCTGCAGCCGCCGGTCTACATCGGCATGGACAACTACCGGGAGATGACGGTTGACCCGATCTTCCACAAGGTTCTGAGCAACACGCTGATCTACGCAGCCTGCGCGATCCCGCTCGGCACCGTGCTGGCCGTGCTGCTGGCCGTGCTGCTGAACCAGCCCGTTCGCGGGCAGGCCCTGTTTCGCACTTGCATCTTCGTTCCGACCATCGTGCCCATCGTGGCCACGGCGGTGATCTGGCTGTGGATGCTGAACCCGCAGTTCGGTCTGATCAACCAGGGCCTGGGCCGGGTCGGGATCGAAGGACCCACCTGGCTGGCGTCACCCAACTGGGCCATGACCTCGTTGGTCCTGGTGAGCCTTTGGGCGGTCGGCTCGCCGGTGGTCATCTACCTGGCGGGTCTGCAGGACATTCCGGAAGCGCTGTACGAGGCGGCCCGCCTGGACGGAGCGGGCGTGTTCAGGCAGTTCCGGCACGTCACGCTGCCGGGGCTCAGCCCGGTGATCCTGTTCAACGTGGTCATCGGCATCATCGCGACGTGGCAGGTCTTCGCCGTGCCGTACGTGATGATGAAGGGCAGCCCGGGACCGGATCGCAGCACCTACTTCTACACCATGTACCTGTTCGACAACGCGTTCCGCTACCTGAACATGGGCTACGCCAGCGCGATGGCCTGGGTTCAAATGCTGAT
>Ga0307380_10007615_pt1 | contig 14048 bp, 7 predicted proteins | sample UN3MG_FD_202239 | JGI IMG/M metagenome (GOLD analysis project Ga0307380, IMG submission 202239) | Soil microbial communities from Risofladan, Vaasa, Finland - UN-3 | ecosystem: Environmental > Terrestrial > Soil > Coastal area > Acid sulfate soil | place: Finland: Risofladan, Vaasa | collected... | reverse complement strand
TGATCCAGCAGCGGTTGTTGGAATCATAGCTAAGCTCAAGATCAATGTATATATGACCACTGAAATCCCCCGTGACCCCGCTTACACTGCTCGTCGTAGCCGTTATCTCACCGGCAGCTAGGGCAGTGTTCAAATACGCCGCATACTGGGAGTTGGTGATTTCCTTTGTGCTCATCTGAAAAGTCGATACCGTCACACTGTGAATCGGCTGTTCAAAACTATACATCGTTCCACCCATCTGGAACGTCCCGCCGGGGATAGAGACAAGGGTGATACCTTGTACTACCGTGCTGTCGCCGGGGGTAACCGCGCTGCCCGTGTTCTGCACGTCGTGGTGAAACTTGGGCCAGGGAGTATCGGCCAGGCCGGCCCCGGTAGCAGTGTTTATGGCATAAAGGTAACCATCAAGGGAGCCCACGTATAGAGTGCCGTCACTGCCCACAGTCGGAGAGCTGAGGATGGCTGAGCCGGTAGTGTAGCTCCACTTGAGTGTGCCGCCGGCATTGATCGCGTACAACCTGCCATCGAATGATCCCACATAAATTGTCCCGTCAGCCCCTAACGCCGGGGAGCCCCATACGAGACTGTCGGTGGCGAAGCTCCACTTCAAATTACCATCCGAATTAAGGGCGTAGATGTTTTTATCAAATGAGCCGAAGTACACCGATCCGTCACTGCCTAGCGCCGGGCCGCTGTAAACCCTGTCTCCGGTGGCATAACGCCACTTGAGCGAACCGTCCGGGTTAATGGCGTACAATCTTCCATCGAATGATCCCACATACACAGTCCCGTCGCTGCCGATTGCCGGCTGACCTTCCACATTATTTCCCGGGGTGCCCGGTTCTACATAATCACCGGTGGTGTAAAACCATTTCACTGTGCCGTCAGGTTTGAAGGCGTATAGGTTATCGTCAAAGGCCCCCACGTAGATAGTACCATCGTCGGCCAAGGCTGGAGAGCTGGCGATCCCCCCGTCGGAGATGAAATATCTCCACTTGAGGGTGCCATCCGGGTTGATCGCATAGAAATAATCCCCCGCAGCTCCCCCGTGGCATGATCCCAAGTAAATCGTGCCGTCACTGCCTAACGCCGGAGAACTGTATATTTCCCCGGTGGTGGTATATCTCCACTTAAGAGTGCCATTGGGATTGACTGCGTATAGATTTTTATCAAACGATCCTATGTAAACAATCCCGTCAGTGCCGACAGCCGGCGAGCAGATAACGATTCCTCCGGTCTTGAACTCCCATTTGAGCGTATTGTCAGAGTTGATTGCATAAAGGGAGCTGTCTCTACCGGAATAGATTGTACCGTCACTGTAAATGGCAGGCGAAGATAATCCGCCACCCCTGAATTTGAACTTCAAAGTTCCCGCTACGAGTCCGCCGCTTGCCCCGGCCCGGCCCGTATTCTGCAGGTCGTGCTGAAACTTGGGCCAGGGGCTGTCGGCCAGGCCGGCTCCGGTACCGGTGTCAATTGCATAGAGGTAATGATCATCCGATCCCACGTACAGGATGCCGTTAGTGCCCAATGCCGGTGAGCTGTTTATAGAATTTCCGGTAGTATAACTCCATTTCAGTGTTCCATCCGCGGTGATAGCATGCACTTTATTGTCACACGATCCCACATAGATGGTCCCGTCATTACCCACCACCGGGGCGGTCTGTAGACTCCAGCCTGTAGTATAGCTCCATTTCAGTGTGCCATCCGGGTTAAGAGCATAAACTTTGTGGTCGACCGATCCTATATAGATTGTCCCGTCAGTCCCAATCGCCGGGGAGCCGCCGTGCAGGGCACCTCCGGTATTGAAACTCCACTTTAGTGTGCCATCCGTGTTAAGGGCATATAACTTATTATTATCCCAGGAGCCGAAATAGACTGTACCGTCCGCTCCGATTGCCGGTGAGACAGTTATCGCGCCGCCGGCAGCGTAACTCCACTTGAGTGTGCCGACGGCATTGAATGCATACAACTTGCCATCGACCGATCCCACATAGATTGTCCCGTCAGCGCCAATCGCCGGGGAACCCCACACGAGACTGTCGGTCGGAAAAGTCCATTTACGCGTGCCGTCCGGATTGATGGCGTATAGATTTTTGTCCCGGGACCCTAAATACACTGTCCCATCGCCAGCCAGAGCAGGGGAGCCGGATATCTCATCCATTGTGGCATACTTCCATTTTAGCGTCCCGTCCGGGTCTATCGCGTACAGATTACGATCCCTTGAGCCGACATAGACCGTGCCATCAGTGCCAATGGCAGGCGAGCTGAATTCAATTGGACCGGTGGCATAGCTCCACTTCAGCGTGCCGTTGGAGTTGAGCGCATACAGCTTACCGTCGTTTGAGCCGACGTAAATTGTACCGTCACTGGCCAGCGCTGGTGATGAACTGACCATATCTCCAGTTTGATACCGCCACTTCAGGTCTCCTGCCGCGGCAAAGCTTATTGAATAACCCAATAGAAGCAAAGCGAGAAGAGAGAATGCGAGCCTCATTATGGCCCCCTTGCAAAATTTTATCGATAAAAAGGTACTTTCAAGAATGTGATGGATATCCGCTGCTACGTCGAAACCTAGGTTGTGCACAAAACAGTATCCCAGCAAACAGTGAACCGATTTGTTCTGTCTGAAGTCGAAGAGAGTTGCTGCTCATAAAGGATAGGGGGCAGGAGAAAATACAAGAAGAGGTAAGATGAATAATTATAATGCATGAAAAGAATATAATTGTAATGAGCGAGAAAATATCTGCTAGAGTCATCTTTGCCAGTCTTCCTGAGATTACCACCCTTTTCTCGCTCCAGTCCCCGGCTGATTTAGTATGGGTAGTACTATTTTTTAACACTACTCCGCTGTACAATTTTTATTATAATTATTTTTATTATAATTATTTTTATTATAAAAGGTGATTTTAAATATGTCAAGAAAAAAGACTTTTATTCAAAGATAGTAAAGTTTGAAAATATCGGACCCGGCGAAATGATAACTTAAAGTGTGATTGCCAGGCTTGTTTTTAAAGGATTACAAAAGGGGGTTATTTTAATGCTTTAGCAAAAGCTAGAGTATGTTTGATTATGCGATTGTTCTTTCAGGCAATTCGGTTCGAAAAGTTATCAGATAGACAGCCATTGGCCGTTGAAAAAAGAAAGGCAACAACTCTTTTTATTATATAGAGTTACGGCCCTATTTGGCTCTCCATCGTGGACGCTTTTCGAACTTTTTGTATGAATCCGATTGAAATATAAAAGATACCAACTTGAGTTAACAAAAGCAGAGTATTGATTTTAATTCTTTTCCGGCCCGCCATATTATTTTGAGGTTTAATTGAATAAGGATTGGTTCAGATTGAGGGATTGAAGCCACCATTTTCCGAATTATGCTAATAATCTCCTCTGGCATCTCCGCCACTTTTGGCAGAAGCTCAAAAGCGCTTGAATTATCTCACAATTAGTAGTAACATTATTGAGCGCAAGTCATTAACGTCCACCAGCCCCTGAGATGATCCTGCCGGTGGATATAGTGAAGAGTCCGCTATAGTTCAGTTCCGCTCGATTTCACTTCACAACGAAGGCTAACTGGCTGATATAGTAAGTGGGACAAACATCTGGGGCAGTTCAAATGCAGGATCTTTACAAAAATCATACTGGAAGCAGATTTTACTCATTTGGATACTCACACTATCACAAGATGGTAGATTTTAAGTCGTTGGAGGAAAAATATGGGATTGGATGGTGAAACTTTACAGTATTTTATTGAGGACTCTCTGGATAACATGAGAGGAATTGAAAAGAAAATACTCGCTCTTGAGGCCTGGGGGGGAGATTACATAGATGACGAGCTGGTAAACGATGTATTGCGGGTCGTGCACTCGATCGAACGCGGCGCAAACTCCATGGAGCTGAAAAACATCAAGGAATTGGCCAATTGGATGGGAAACATTCTGAATTTAATCCACAACAAAAATATGGCGCCGAATCCGTATGTTATCAGCGTTCTGTCGGATTCAGCCGATGTTTTGAATGGATTAATAAAAAATGCGGATTCAAGCAGCGAGGCAGACATCTCGGAAATATTGGAAAAACTTAAAAGTACCGCTAAGATTGCGAAAAAACCAAGGGTGATTGTTGCCGATGATCAAAATTTCTTCAGGACAATGATAAAGAAGATGTTGATTTCTATGGACTGTGAGGTTGTAGGTGAGGCGACTAACGGTGATGAGGCCGTAGAACTGTTCTTAAAAGAAGCACCTGACCTTCTGTTACTGGATATACACATGCCAGGGAAAAACGGCGACAAGGCATTGGAAGAGATAATCGAATCTTCCCCCGATGCCCGTGTCATAATATTGACATCCATAGGCGACTCGGCTATCGTTGCTAAATGTCTCAAGCTTGGTGCCCTTAATTATATCCTTAAGGGCACTACAAGGGAGAATATGAAAATTATGATTGAAAGATCGCTCCGAAAAATCCTGGAGTAGAAAAATGTTGTCAATGCTTGAAAAATAAGGACTTTATTGGAGGGCAAAATGGAATTGGATGGTGAGGCCTTACATATTTTTATTGAGGACTCTCAGGATAACATGAGCGGGATTGAAAACGATTTACTCGCCATTGAAGCTGGGGGTGAGAATATAGATAACGAGCTGGTGAACAAGGTATTCAGGGCTGTGCATTCGGTCAAGGGCAGCGCAGGATACATGGGATTGAAAAACATCAAGGACTTGGCCCATGGAATGGAAAACATCATGAATCTGATCCGCAACAAACAAATGGCGCCGAAGCCGGATGTTATCAGCGTTCTGTTGGAATCAGCCGATGTTTTGAATGGATTGATAAAAGATGTCCGCTCAAGCGACAAGGCGGACATCACCGGACAATTGGAGAAACTGAAAAATACAAGTCTTTCCGGGGATAAAAGATGAAGATCACTACCCGTATTGTCCTCTGTTTTCTGATAGCAGCAGTTGTCCCTACATTGGTCGTAGGTTACCTCAGCCAGCGTGCCATGAGCGGAATCGGTTCACTGGCGATATTCCAGAGTACCGAAGCTTTGAAAAGGTTGGGGGAAGAATCGATCCGGCAGAAAGCCCGCGATGTAGCCAGTCAGGTCGAGATCTACTTGCTGAGCCATCCCACTTATACAATGCAGGACCTCCAGAGCAATCAAAAATTCTTGAGCATAGCTTGTCAAAAGGTTGGTGAAACCGGATACACCGCTCTTTGGGAGACCCGCACAGCAATCACACGCTTTCATCCGAATCCTGCTCTGGTCAATCATGACATGCATGACTTCGCGACCCGACTGCCCGCGTTCTGGGCGGTGTTCGAGCAGAGCCTGGAAGGAGAGGAAGGGGAGGGCTACTATGACTGGTTGGACCCCGACGGGTCCATACGCCAGAAGTTCATGATTACTACACCGGTCCGTAGGCCTGTCCAGGGTGTTACCTTAATGGTGAGCGCGACAACGTACATGGATGAGTTCTTCCGTCCTGTCCGTTCCACTCAAAGTTCCATTCAGCAGCTCTTCTTAAAAACTGCCCGCCAGCAATGGTTCCTGCTGCTATTGACGGCATTTTTTTCAGTGATACTTGCCCTGTTGTTTGCTCGCAGCCTTACATCTCCCTTGATGGAGTTGGCGAAAGCAGCCAAAAGAGTGCAAAAGGGGCAACTGGATCAGCCAGTGACAGTAAAAAGCCATGATGAACTGGGGGTATTGGCTAGCACATTCAATGCCATGATGGAAAGTGTCCGCGGCTCTCAGCTCAGGCTTTTGGAGCATGCAGACAGTCTGGAAAGAAGACTGGCTGACATTATCGACTTTTTCCCGGACGCCACATTCGTTATAGATCGGGAAGGCAGGGTGATTGCCTGGAATTTCGCAATGGAAAAACTGACGGGGATCAAAGCCGGAGAGATGCTTGGAAAAGGCAATTACGAGTACGCCCTGTCATTCTATGGTGAGCGGAGGCCGATTCTCATCGATCTGGCATTAAAACCACAGCAGGAGATGGAAAAGAAATATTCACATCTGCAGCGACAGGGAGGAGTTCTGATTGGCGAATCGTACGCGCCGACACTTCGAAGCGGGGTTTATCTGATGGTTACAGCGGCTGTGCTGCACGATGCCCGGGGCAATGTCGTAGGCGCAATCGAGTGCATCCGTGATATAACTGATCTTAAACGGGTCCAGGAGGAGTTGGAAAAGGCCAAGGAAACCGCCGAGACGGCCAATCGGGCAAAAAGTGCGTTTCTGGCTATGATGAGCCACGAAATTCGAACACCGATGAATGCGATTATCGGCATGTCCGGCTTACTGGTGGATGGCGATCTCGATCTACAGCAGCGTGATTTCGCACAGACTATAAGGAAAAGCGGTGAGGGGCTCCTCACTATCCTCAATGAGATACTCGATTTCTCGAAGATCGAAGCCGGCAGATTGGAATTGGAGAACCGCCCCTTTGACGTACGCCAGTGCGTGGAATCTGCAGTGGACCTTTTCGCCCATCGGTCTAGAAGCAAAGGACTGGAAATTGGCTCCCTCATTGATGCTCATACTCCGGCAACAGTGGTCGGCGACTCCACCCGCCTGCAGCAGATTCTGGTGAACCTCGTGGGCAATGCGCTCAAGTTCACCGAAAAAGGTGAAGTAATGGTCACGGTGGATTCCCATGAAATACATCCGGAGTCCAAGACCGATGCCGCTGCCGGAATAGGGTTACAGAGTGCAGATCAGGAAGGTAAGTGGTTCGAACTTCAGTTCTCGATCCGGGATACGGGCATCGGAATCCCGGCGGATAGGATAAGCCATCTGTTTCAGGCTTTCAGCCAGGCGGATTCCTCGACTGCCCGCAAGTATGGCGGTACCGGCCTGGGCCTGGCAATAAGCAAGCGCCTGGTGGAGATGATGGGCGGCCGGATATGGGTGGAAAGCGAGGCACGAAAAGGCTCCACATTCCATTTCACAATACGTGCCCTGTCCGCTGTGGGTGCTAAACCCATATACCTTGAAGCCGACCAGCCCATCCTGCAAGGAAGACGGGTGCTCATTGTGGACGACAATCCTGCTAATCGGGAAATTCTTTCTCTTCAAACCAGGTCCTGGGGCATGCTACCGGTCACGGTCGCCTCGGGAATGGAGGCCCTGGAACATATCCGAAGCGATGATCCTTTTGATATAGTAGTGCTGGACATGCAGATGCCGGAAATGGATGGCCTGGCAGTGAGCGAGAAAATAAAGGCTCTCCCTGGAGGCAGCTCTATTCCTCTGGTAATGCTGACTTCCTCTTCAGAGGCAATGGATCCCGAGGATAAGCAGCGTTTTCGTGCAGTTCTTCTCAAGCCTGTCAAAGCTTCCCGGTTGTATGATACCTTCCTGGAAATATTCAGCCCTGAGGGTCTGGTTTATGTTTCAGCGGACACCGAAGAACGTGCTTCCCAGTACGATCCCCAAATGGGTTCACGTCACCCCTTGCGTATACTCCTGGCTGAGGACAATACAAGCAATCAGAAGCTCGCCCTGGCAATGCTGGAACGCCTCGGATATCACGCGGATGTCGCTGCCAATGGTTTGGAGGTTCTGGAGGCTTTTCAGCGACAATATTATAATGTAGTGCTGATGGACGTGCAGATGCCGGAAATGGATGGTCTGGAGGCCACACGGGAGATCCGTCGACGTATTGCCGCCAAAGAGCAGCCCCGGATTATCGCCATGACCGCTGACGCTTTGGATGAAGACCGCAAAGAGTGTCTTGCCGCCGGCATGGATGATTACCTCAGCAAGCCAGTGCATGTCAAGGAGCTGGTCGCAGCGCTTTACAGGAGTCAGGCCGAGGCAGGCACCACAACGCCCGCCCAACCAGGTGCTGAAGTTGAGCATGATGCGGAAGGGGGCGCGATTGTCCCCGGGAAAAGCGAAACCGGGATGGAAACTGCCCGGGGTGAATTCCAGCCTGAGGCGGAGATCATCGATGAAACTGCCCTGAAACGGCTCAAAGATACTTTGGGGAAACAGGCGGAGAAGATGTTCCCTGCCTTTCTGCAGGGATTTGTGGATGATGGCATAAGGCTGCTGGCAGACGCTCGTCAGGCTTTGCAGCATGGCGATGCCAAAGCGCTTCGTCTGGCCGCGCATACACTCAAATCCACCAGCGCCACTTTTGGCGCTATGAAGCTCTCAGCAGCCGCGCGAGAATTAGAATACATGGCCCGGCAGGGAAAGCTGGAGGGTGCCGCCGAGTTGATTGAGCATGCCGGGAAAGAATATGAAAAGGCAAAAGACGCACTCGAAAAAATTTAGAAGGAATTGAAAATGAATGGCACGAAATCAATCCTGATCGTGGATGATCAAAGGTTGCCTCGCCTGCTTTTGAGCACGAACCTGAAGGAGGCAGGCTACATCGTATGGGAAGCTGATAGCGGCAAAACAGCCCTGAAACTGTTGCGGGAGCGGCCTGCTGATGTCGTACTCCTTGACCTTATCATGCCGGAAATGGACGGCTTTCAGGTCCTCAAGCAAATGAAGAACGATAACCTTCTGCGAAACATCCCGGTGCTGATGGTCTCCGCAATCGAGGACATGGAGAGTGTCGAGCGGTGCATTAAAATGGGAGCAGTGGATCATATCTCCAAGCCTTTCGATCCGGTCCTCTTGCACGCTCGCGTTCGCTCTGCTCTCGCCATCAAGCGGGTGCACGAAAAAGGGGAACAGCAGCGACTCGCAGGCCCTGCTCCAGGAAGTCCTGAAAGTGCGGGACCTGAAGCGGCGCCGGGAGAGACGGCCGCGCCTGAAGACGAAGAACAGTAGGCCAAACCAAGGAGGGGCATTCCGGGGTTCGCCAGAAGTCTCTTTCATTGGATGCTTCCCTATAAGAAGCAGGCCGCTGTGGTTGGCCTGTTCCTCGTGGTGTCGAAGGCGATCTCGGCAGCACTCTCACTGGATTTTTAAAATAGTATAGTCGGACCCACCAAAATAAAAGGCCATAAGTCTACTAATTTTAGAGACTTACGGCCTTTCTCAATCTGGCTCCCCATAGTGGACGCTTTTCGAACTTTGTGTCCGGAGCATCTATCCATTACTGACGACAATTTCTCTTTATGACATTATTTAAGCAAAACCATCTTACGGGTTTGGGTGAATTCCCCAGCCTGGAGCCGATAGAAATAAACGCCGCTGGATAACTGCCTGCCGGCTTCGTCCGTGCCGTCCCAGTACACCGAATACACTCCGGCCGGCCTGGCTCCCTGGATGAGAGTTCGCGCCAACTTGCCCCGCAGGTCATATACTTTTAGCGAGACAGGTGTCAGGATACCCTCCGGTATGCTGTAGCTGATCGTGGTGGAGGGATTGAATGGGTTGGGCGAATTCTGCGACAGCGAGAACACCCTGGGCAACCCGGCCGCTTCGGCAACACCGGCCAGCGAAGCCGCTCCGGCCAGCAGCGTTGGAACGGCTGCAGGACCCGTTCGGGCAAAGGCCAGTTCGCTCTTGACCCCCACTATCAGCTCCTTGCCGTAGAGCGCTCCCTGGATCTTTGAATTTTCCTTGGCCCAGAGCTTACTGTTCGGGGCGATCACCGTGCCGATAAATTCCACCTTGACGCCGATAAAGCTGGTGCCGGTATTCCCGTTGGGCTGTTCTCCGAGGATGACCCAAAACACCTGGGAAGCGTCGCCCGTGGCCGGAAGAATATCCACCTTGCTGTTCTCGCTCACCTCGAGCTGGCCGACCACGTAGACATAAAGCGGCCCGCCGGAGAGGTCCAGGTGGATATTGACCTTGGTGCCGATATCAATCGAGTTGAAGAAATAGCTGCCGCTGTGCAGGGTCAATTCGCTGTTCTGCTTCATCTTCAGCACGTCGTAAGTCCCCGGCTGCAGATTGAGCGTTTCTTTTTTCTTTATATCGAAACTCTGCCCCCCGGCGCTGAACGCTGCCACCGAGAAGGTGAGCGGCGTGACCGGGCCATAGGTCACCGTACCGGTGATCTCGGCTTTCGGGCCCAGGGTAAGCTCGCCGCCCACGTTCGCGTCGCCGTCCACAGTGGCGTTTTGTTTCAGCTTCAGGTCGCCGCCGGAGCTGACATTGCCGTCAACTTCGGCCTTAACTCCGATGTCAGCGCCGTCGTTGGAACCCGCGTTGCCGCCGGAAATGCTCCCGTTCTCTTTCAGCCAGAAGTCATCCAGCCCGTAAGCGACATACTCGTTAAACAGCACCGGGTCGATATTCACGCAGCTTACCGCCAACACGCTCACTCCTCCATCTGTGCCGAACCATATGTTCCCCTGGGCATCTAGGCCAATGGAACGGACAAAATTAGAAGCCAGGCCATCTGCAGTGGTATAGGTGGTCCAGGTTGTGCCGTCAAACTTGCTTACACCTCCGCCCATGGTGCCGAACCAGGCGTTTCCTTTACTATCGAAAGCTATGGCATAAACAATATTATTAGCCAGGCCATCTGCAGTGGTATAGGTGGTCCAGTTGGTACCGTCGAATTTGGTTACTCCGTCCCCATCATACTCATATCCGAACCACTTATTTCCATCCGGGTCTATGGCCAAAACCCGAACATGATCGGAAGACAATCCATCTGCAGTGGTATAGGTTGCAGTCCAGTTGATACCGTCAAATACTGCGACTCCATCCCAAGTACCGCACCACACATTATCTTCCTGGTCAATGCCCAATCCAAAGCAACTCCCACCATCAAAAATAGGGTACATATAATGTGTCCATGAAGTACCGTCGAATCTGCTTATTCCACGCGAGCCACACCATATGTTATCCTTAGAATCTTTAGCTATTCGTTTAATATCATTATGTCCTAGGCCATCTGCAGTGGTATAGGTGGTCCATGTGCTACCGTCGAATCTGCTGACTCCTCCTCCTGAAGTCGCGAACCACTTGTCCCCTTTCGAATCAATGGTTATGCCTCTAACAATATTGAAAGCCAAGCCATCGTCAGTGGTATAGTTAGTCCAATTGATACCGTCAAATCTATAAACCCCATCTACTGTTGCAAACCACATTTCGCCTTCCGAATCTTGAACTATGGCCCTAATGCCGATAGAAGGCCCGTTATCATCAGTGGTATAGGTTTGCCAGGTACTACCATTGAACCTGTTGATTCCTTTGTTGCCAGTACACCAAATGTCGCCGTATGCGTCAACGTTAATGAAATTGACAAGATTATCTGTCAAGCCATCAGACTTTGTAAACGTTGTCCAATTACTCCCGTCGAATCTGCTGACTCCCTCTCCATAGTAAGCAAACGCGAACCACTTATTGCCTAAAGAGTCAATAACAATGGAAGAGACATTATTACAAGCCAATCCATTTTCTGTGGTATAGGTGATCCATTCGCTCCCGTCGAATCTGCTTACTCCTCCTCCCTCTGTCCCGAACCACAAATTGCCTTCCAGGTCAGCCGCTATGGCCAAAACAACATTATCAGCCAGGCCATCTTCGGTGGTATAAGTAGTCCAGGTGGTACCGTCGAATCTGCATACTCCTTCTCCCAACGTCGCGCACCACAAGTTTCCTTCTGCATCTATCGCTAGAGCACAAAAACTATTATTAGCTAGGCCGTCTTCGGTGGTATAAGTAGTCCAGGTGGTACCGTCGAATTTGGACATTGTCTTCTCAGTCCCGAACCACAAGTTGCCCAAATGGTCCATAACAAAGAGAGTGGCAAAACCTACGTCTGGATATGAAGTCCAGTTTGTACCGTCAAATCTATTGAGTACTCCCCCCAAGCACCACAAATCGCCTTTGGTATCTATGACGATATCGTAGAGATAATAAGTAGCCGAACCATAATCTGTGGTATAGGTAGTCCAGGTGGTACCGTCGAATTTGGTCACTCCAGCGGTAGTCCCGAACCACTTATTGCCTTGCTGGTCTATGGCGATAGCATTAACGCAGTTATCGGCAAGGCCGTCCAAGGTTGTATATTTCTTATAAGAACCGTCCTTAAGATTCCAGCGGACAACGCCACCATAGCTTACTGCCCATAGAATATAATCCCCTTCCATGGCAAGGTCGTATACCGCATTGGCATTCGTGTAATTAATGAAAGTAGCTTTTGCGGAACCCAGGAAGAAAAACATTGAAAGCATGGAAAAAACACTAATGATCAGTCTGCCTTTCATTGATACCCCCTTTTAGAGAAAGTTTACAGTAAACCTATAGAAATGAGGGACAGGGAAAAAAATTAAAACCTGAGATAAATCGATTTGTGGTGGGTCTTATCGGTATTCCGAGATGCAGATCGTGTGATTAATTCTATTAGCGCTTAGGCAAGAAGTCAACGTTTATGTTTATGGCAATTTATTGATTGTTGGTCTTTATAACCTCCCCTTCGAAAACGAACTCGGAAAGTTAGAGAGGAGCAGATGGATCTTAACTGAATAATAAGAAGCCAGGTATCTGATCGAATATTTACAGCTCTAAATTATTTATAGAAGTTTCATATAATCCTGTCGAGCCTGTCAAAAATAAAAGGCCGCAACTCTTTTTATTATATAGAGTTACGGCCTCTGGTCTGGCTCCCCATCGTGGACGCTTTTCGAACTTTTTGTCTGAATCCGATTGAATTAAATAAGGATCCAAACCTGAGATAAGAAATTCAGAGTATCGATTTCTAGTCTAGTCAGTCCCACCATTTTATTAAATGTTAAAAATAATAGCGACTGGTTCAGATTGAAGAGTTGATGCCGCCATTTGCCCGATTACGTAAATAATATTTTCCGGTATCTCCGTCAGAATAGTTTTAAAATAGTTTCATCGGCCTCAACTGTAAAAGCATTCTAACACATGAAAATAAACTGGAAAAGAAATTACAATAGAATTCAGGCTAATCAATTATCCGTCTAACCAGTACCTGCAGCTGATGGCTTCGGCTGTCACGTTGGCTGCAGAGAAACATGGCTTGATAGCCTTACCACAACTGGAGCGACTATAGTTCGGGTAGGCAAGACATGTATTGTACTGGACACATCTTGTCCTCAACTCTGCTGGCGAGGCTGGGTTCACATCGCTTCACTCATCGTTTTTTCCTTCTGGCCTCATTGTTCATAGCGGTCAGCGCGCTTGTTTTCGATCACCTCTTAGCGTTCCACTTGGATGATGGGACCGCCAACTCTCCTGTGCTGCACTACCTATACATCTGCGGAGGCGTCCTACCCCTGTTCATCTTGATGTGGGGATTCGTTGCACCCCGCCTGTTGCCGTTCGTCTTCATGGTTGCCTGGAGGGTAGCCCTCCCCTACGCGGGAGATACGCTGGCATATGCATTCGGCCACTGTTAGGCTCCTTTAAGAAAAATGAGATAGCTAGCTATAACATATCTGAGTTCTGCACTAAAGACTTCTGGAAGGGCCTGATCATGTACGGACTGAAGCAAACTAACTAAAAGATAGAGTTTGGAAAGACTCTGCTCGGCCCATTCAATGGGGGCTCTTCGCACATCACTTGGGAGGTTCTCTCCAGAGAGTTTCTGCCACGGTGCCTCCAGCACTGACATACGATGACTCCATGACACAGCAGTCGAATCCGGCGTACAAGAAGAGAATGGAGCAGATTTTCAACGCACACTAGACAGGCCAGTTGTCCCTTGAACAGGCCATCACCAAGGTTGGCATGACCGCATTTGGTAATGTGATCCAACGTTTTCATAGCTTGGCAATAATGATTTTTTTCACGGAATGTTCTATCAGTTCGAGTTCGGCAAAGAATTGGAGTTGGAAGAAAAGCTCCACAAGATTACCTTTAAGTTCTTGGATAAATGTGTCCATAATGTGCTGACGTCAAACAATCCCGAATAATGCCTGCGGCATAAATGAAGGTGAAATCGCTTCACCCCGCTGGGATGGCCGAAATCCCTGGAATAAGTTAATGGAATCCCTGGAAATCGCAGATTAAACGGAAAAAAAGGTAGTAATCCAAAAAAACGTTGACACCAATAACCTTTTCGTCTGATAATATTCCAGGATGGATTAATTCTTCTGTTAGGAACATTAACCTTTTCATTTCAGGTTAAGCAACACTAAGG
>Ga0307380_10007614_pt1 | contig 14050 bp, 17 predicted proteins | sample UN3MG_FD_202239 | JGI IMG/M metagenome (GOLD analysis project Ga0307380, IMG submission 202239) | Soil microbial communities from Risofladan, Vaasa, Finland - UN-3 | ecosystem: Environmental > Terrestrial > Soil > Coastal area > Acid sulfate soil | place: Finland: Risofladan, Vaasa | collected... | reverse complement strand
AGTTCAGACGGCTCCAGCAGAGAATGCCTGGCACTACAAGCCATCCGCATTCCTTGGTGGGTTCGGTGGAGATCGTGACCTGACGGACTACCTGCTCAACCACGGTCACAAGCGAGGGTTCAGCAAGCTTCAGTTGAAGTTCTTGGGATCTTGGTATGGAACCGATACTGAGAGCGGCGCGTTGTTCGCAGCATTCATGGCTTGCACAGGGCTCACCCGAGAAGACCTGAAGCAGGATCTGACCCAGTACCGATTCGGAAGCCAGCAGATGACGTACGAGGATGCGGTCTTCGCCTTCTTCGGCGCGCAGGCTGCACTGTTCATGGGTAAGGAGCCGGAGACTCCCGAAGAGCAGAAGGCATGGGACAAGGTGCTCAACAAGGAGATCAAGCCTGCACTCGATGCAGTGTTCTCGAAGTACGAGTCCCTCAAGGATGACCCTTCCTTCCAGAAACAATTCGTAGCGGCACCCAATCGGCATCGTGATCGGTTCTTCGCCAATGCACGCCGACATGAGGTGGACACTCGTGGTCTTGCCGATGACCTTCTCAGCGACCCCAACCCAACCAATCAGGTCACCAAGGTGCTGGATGGATTGAAGGCGATGTCTCTATTCATCAGCGCAGCGAAAACTGATCGCCTTGCTGATGTTCAGGAGATGCCTCACGTCAAAGGCAGCACCTTGCTGGACGAGCACCTGCTCGTCGATGATCCCAACAAGAATCCTCTGCTAGCAGCCAAGAAGCGACTTCTGAAGCTGTCAGCTTCTCAGCTGATGCTGCTCCACATCGCTGCGGAGATGTTCCGACGCTGGGATCATCACACGATGTCGTACTCCCACGAGGCGCAAGGAGACATCGCTTCAAGTTCCCTTGGTCAGGCCGCGCTTGATGCGCTGGCGCTGAAGTCAGAAAAGTGGAGCAAGACGATCCCTCTGATTCAGAAGAACTTGGCCAAGACGATCGATCACATCGTGATGACCCTCAACCTTCAGGGTGAGGAAGGGCCAACCGAGAAGAGGACCAAGAGGAAATGAGCGATCTATTCATCCTGAGTGTCGTCAAGGATGACGATGGTATGCCGGTCGTTCATGCAGCAACTCCTGCATCCGTGATGGTGATCAACAACGCGGAGGAGCTGACTGCAAAACTTGAAGGATTCGCTGATCCATTCAAGAACCGCCTCCTTCCGAACACGAAGACATCACACCTCTTGTACCTGACGAGGTACATGCCGGCGTTGCGCTTCTACTGCAAGCAGTTCAGCGTCGAGGTTCCTGAGTGGCTTGAAGAGAACACCATGTGGGAAGAGATGTCGGACAAGGAGAAGAAGAAGAGGTTCGGCACCACCGAACTCAATCTTCGCGAGTTCCAACCCATCCGCACTCCTGATATTGCTGTTGTCAGGGAGCAGCAGTAAATGGCGCAGCGCCTCCTCACTCCGATTCAGCGTCGCCGCATCCAGCAGGTGATCCGCGACGGGCATCTCGCATTCCTAGCGGAGATGTTTGGTCCTACTGCGATCGACGCTGATGACTTCTCGCGCCTGCGCGCCGCTGGGAAGATTCGTGAAGAGAAGCTTCTGCCGCAAGACATCGCCCGTGCGGCACATGCGCTTGGGTCGATCGCTGGTGAGGAGAAGATGGGAGCCCTCGCGCAGATGAGCCATGAGGCTGAGCGTGAAGATCTTGCTCAGATTCACGGATTACCTCCAGAGGAGGTGGCTCGTGTGTTCGACATCGATGATCCGACCAAGTACCAGAAGCTCGTGCCAGAGGCTTTCTGGAGGCAGGTTCGAGAAGACCCTCAGGTCATTACCGATGCAGAGCATGAAGCGATCTCGATCCTGCGTGATCGCATTGGCCAGCACGTGCAGGGTCTCGGCAATCGGTTCGATACAGACGCAGGTAAAATTCTGGTAGATGCAGACGACAAGCTTCGTAGAAAGCGTCTGACGACGATCCGACGAGAGGTCACGCGTGGGGTAGATGAGCGTTCAACTGCACAGGAAGTTGCTCGCCATATTCGGAATGCCACGAAGAACCTCAAACGTGATTGGTTGCGGATCGCGCATACCGAGATGCACAGCGCGATGGAGGAAGCGAAGGCGATCGTACTTGCTCACCGAAGCGCTGACCGTGACCCTCGCGTGTACAAGCGTCCTCACCCGGATGCTTGCTCATTTTGCGTCCTGCTCTACCTTCGTCCAGACAAGGTCACTCCACGAGTCTTCAAGCTCAGTGAGATTCTAGCCAACGGATCCAACGTTGGTCGCAAGGCAAACCGGCCATCCAAGACGGGGAAATCTCGTACGGAGTGGAAGGCTACGATGGGCGCTGTTCACCCTTTCTGCCGGTGCTCACTGAGTATTCTCCCGCCTGGGATGGGCTTCAATGCACGGGGTCAGATGACCTACGTTGGATTGAAGAAGTCTCTTACGGTAGAGTCGTTGAACAAGGCGATCGTCGGCCACGATTGTGAGGATCGAGAAGTGACGTGAGCGAGTTTGCTGACCTCGTACTGAATGAGAAGCCGCAGAAGCTAGAGAAAGCTCCTGGTGGTAAGAGCGGAGCCTTGCTCGCTACCTATGAAGGTGGTGTGAAGGCGATCGTGAAGGTGATGAAGTCCAAGCTGCCGAGTGGCCACCACCGACAGCGTGGTATCCCCGCAGATCGTCACCCGCTGAACGAGGTCGCCTACTACCTGGCAACGAAGATGTTTGGGTATGACCACCTCGTTCCAGAGACACTTCTCACGAAGAAGGCAGTACCTGGGCGTGTTGCATCAGCTCAGTTGTTCATGCCTGCGCACCACCTCAACGAGATTCAGCCGAAGCTCAAGGAGGTTAACGATCCGAAGTGGGGTGCAACGCTCACTGAGACCTGCACGGTCGTGCCGAAGCAGTTCTGGAGGGAGTTGCTAGCTTGCGACATCCTCGCCGGGGTGAGGGATCGACACGCCAACAACGTTGGTTTCCTGTTGAGGTCTGAGAACGATCGTCCTCTCTACCGCATTGTCGCGTGGGACAACGCAGTGTCCTTCGGGAAGACCTTCGCCAGATACCACAATGTGTTCCATAAGTACCTGTTTCGACGGAGTGTTGACCTGGGTGACGTGTGGACAAAGCTTGATCAACTGACGGTCCCAGACCTGAGGGCCTCTCTAGGCGAATACCTCCAGCCGGTTGACCTGGAACATGCCTACATGCGTGTCCGCTTCTTTGTCGATTTCCCCTATCGACTGCCCTGGAAGGTGTGCAGCAAGGGAAATGACAATCCGCACGACTTCCCAACCTACAAGAGCTACTTCGATCCTGTTGTAGAAAGACCACTCCATCTGCTACGAATCTCAGCGTGACAGCGTTCTGTGTGTATATTCGAGTTGTCCATGCGTGAAGACGTAGAACGCCTCCTCGAAAATGATGAGTTCACCGTGTGGGCTCCGGCCTGCGTTGAAGTGATCGAGAAGGCTGGGGAGAACATCGAAGCAACACGCCCCATCGGCGGCTGGTGCTCGACGGAGAACCTCGACCGACAGGATGAGGTTGTTGTTGCGAAGGGGCTCGACTTCAGCGAGTTCGTCGCGTTCGGCTACTTCAACGACAACCACAAGCAGGACACGTCAGCAGTCCTCGGCTACCCACGCGTCGCACGCCTGGAGAAGAGCCGGTGGTGGACTGAGGGCAATCTGCTGGTGGGATACCCTCCCGCAGACAAGGTGTGGGAGCTGGCCAAGGCCCTGAAGAAGTCACGCGCTCCACGGAACCTGGGCTTCAGCATCGAGGGCAAGGTTCTAGAGCGCGACGGTCATAACAAGATCGTCCGCGCCAAGGTGCGCAACGTCGCCATCACCAATGCCCCTGTGAACACAGACTGTCAGTGGGGTATCCTGAGCAAGGCTTTTGCCCCGCTCAGGGCCGTAGAGAATGCTCAGCGCAAGGCCCTAGCAGAAAATTCTTCTCTGGTGCAGAGTGTGGGGGTAAGTCGTCGCGGAAACCACGTGGACAGCATCATCCATCAGCGCAACATCGCCCTCTCAATCGATGAGGCAGTCGATCGTGTGCAGAGGATTCACCCGAACCTCAGCAAAGCGGCGTGCAATCGCATCGTCCGTTATGCGATGAATCGCTGAGAGGAGAACAAGATGCCAGCAATCAAGAACCTATTCTCTCCGTTTCCCCATGCCAGTGGCCAGGACCCGAGCCTTCACTCCGGGGTTGTCTCGGTCACAGGTTCTGCCGAGGTCAATCTCGGCATCGGTCACAACAACTTCATCCCGTCGCTCTCGCTTGCTACGCCGCTGGCGGCAGCCGCGAACGATGCGTCCCACCTCTCGTGGGCTTATGGCTCGACGCTGGGGACCTTCGTCATCTACGCCTGGAAGGTCACGACTGCCGGCGCAGCCGGTAATCCAGACCTCATCGCAGCAACCGCTGCGGTCACTGTTTCATTCACAATCATCGTCGACAGCTCTGCCGGCATCTAGCCGAATCAGGAGGAACCCATGGGTCAGAACAACAGCATCCCGAACCTCGCCAACGTCACTCAGTTCAGGGTGATGGTCGGTGACTCAGCGTTCGTCATCCCGGATTCGGTGACAGGCGCATCGCCATCAGGCATCTCGTCTGGGCTCTCTCCGGCGACCCTGTTCGACACGAAGCGCCCTGGAGTCGGCGGCTACATCTTCTGTGCGTTCAGCGATGATGCTGGCCCAGCGGCACTAGACTTCCAGTGGAAGCTCTACCCCGGTGACTCGGTCGTTCTGACGGTCGTGTCCACCACCGTCACCGTCCAGATCACGAACGTCAACGGCGTCATCACCAAGCCGTTCACGTTCGAGCACACTGCCGTCGGCGGCATCCAGGGTTACTACTCGTAGTCCAAGGAGGAGGACCCACCATGGCCACCAAGACCAACAAGATCCCAGAGAACAAGCTCCTCAAAGCTCTCGCCGAGCTGGAGGATGTGATCGAGAAGGGTGCCTCTCTGGAGGATGCAGACCCAGAGGGTGGACTATCCACCGAAGGCACTCCCCTCTCCCGCAAGGCACCGTCCGGACGCGGGGAGGCCAAGAAGTCTCGTCACAGCTCGTTCGAGGACGAGTCCAGCGTCTCCAAGGCGGAGGACGACGAGTCCGAGTCCGACGATGACGACGACGACGATGACGACAGCGACATCTCGAAGATGCTCTCTGCATCGGACGCGGCTCCGCCCTTCAAGAAGAAGGGCGCTCCTGCCAAGGATGACGACAGCGATGATGATGATGATCGCGGTGATGACAACGACAGCGATGACGACACGGAGAAGTCGTTCCGCGAGGTCGCTGAAGGAGACGAGACGATGGCGAAGGCCATCGAGGTCTCCGACTTCATCGAAGCGATGGTCGATCAGCTGAGCGGCGCGATGGGCCAGATGGCAAAGGCGCTGCGGCGGATCGAGGAGCGCCTCGGGGCGCGTATCGACCACCGTGTTGCCAAGAGCCTCGCCAGCCAGCAGAACTTCAATGCGCGGCTCGCTCAGGCAGTCTCTGCGATTGGCAACTCCGTCCAGGATGACCTGGTCGATGTCGTCAAGTCGCTCGCCAACTCTCCGGTCTCGCCTCGTGGCAAGGCGCTACTCTCGAAGGGCGAGGTCAATCAGCCTCCCTGGAGCGGTAGCCAGTCGAACGCCAGTATGGCGGACGGGTCTGACGGTGGTGGGGACTACCTCGCCGAAGTGAACGATCTGTCGCCGGAAGTGGTTGGCGAATGGTTGTTCAAGAAGTCGATGACCAACCAGATCGATTCCAAGCTCATTATGGCTTGGGAAGCTGACCGCTACAACGTCGAGGTGCTGCCCGTCCAGGTGCGCAAGGCCCTCGTCAATGATCTCTGCAAGTAGGGAAGGAGCCGTACTATGATCTCGATGAAAGACTACGAGGGCTACCACGGCTTCGGCCAGATCGCGCAAGTCGAGGTGGACGAGCTGAGCAAGGCGCTCAGTGCTGGCTACCAGAACCCACCGGTCTCCGGGTCCAACGCACTGCGCGTCGAATCGTTGGAGCAGACGCTCCGCATTCTGACGTTCACGCAGGCACACATCCAGTTCTGGCGGGACATCCCGAAGCTGCCAGCGTTCAGCACGGTCGAGGAGTACAACGTCCAGACGAGCTATGGCTCCGAGGGCGGGATGTTCACCAAGGCTGGCGAGCTGCCGCAGGTGCAGGACTCTGCCTACGAGCGCAAGACGGCACTCGTCAAGTACGTCACCACGCAGCGTGAGGTCGATCATCCGACGACCCTCGTCCGGCCCGCTCACGGCAACGTGATCGCGCAGGAGACGCAGAACGGTGGCATCTGGATCCTGGAGCGCGTCGAGCGCGCTCTCTACACCGGCCGCTCGGACATCATCGCCGAGGCGTGGGATGGCATCGACACTCAGATTCGCAGCGATCCGAGCGCGGCGAACACGTCGATCATCGACCTCCGTGGTGGCATCCTCACCGAGGATAACATCGAGGACGCCACCAACCGCGTCATCGAGAACTACGGTGTTCCGACCGACCTCTACGCGGCCCCGAAGTCGCTGTCGAGCATGGTCAAGGCATTCTACCCACGCGAGCGCTTCTCGATGCCTGCGCCGGTCGATGGCACCGTCGGCATGTCGGTCAACCGCGTGCGTACGCAGGCTGGCCTGATCAACCTGAAGGGGAACATCTTCCTCCGCTCGGGCAAGAACAACAGCGTGAAGAACGCCCCGGCGAGTGCGAACGCTGTTCGCTCGCCAGTCACTCCTTCCCAGACGTCGACCCCCAACGCCGGCCCATTCGCGGCGTCGCTATTCACCCTGTCGGATGTTGGTACGTGGCGCTACCGCGTCGCATCCGTCAACCGGTTTGGTGAGAGCGCCGCGAGCACCTCGACGACCGCCGCGCTGGCTGCGTCTGGTGACCATGTCACCCTGGTGATCACGAACGGCGCGGACAGCTCGGACGTGACGACCGGGTACAACATCTACCGCTGCCCTGTGGTCGGCGGTATTGCCGGAACCGAGCAGTTCATGTGGCAGGTTCCCCGCGTCGCTGGCGCAGCGACCACCACGTGGATCGACGAGAACCGCTACCTGCCGAACACGTCGAAGGCATACCTGAAGCAGATGAACCTCCAGGGTCTCAGCTTCCGGCAGCTCGCCCCGATGATGAAGATCCCGCTCGCGACGATCGCCCTGAGCATCCGCTGGGCCATGCTGCTCTACGGCATGCCGATCATCTACGCGACCAGGAAGTTCGTCATCTTCGACAACGTTGGCGACGAGTAGTCCACCCCTCCCTAGGGTTGGGTGGGGCGTTTCCACCTGTGCAAGAGCCGCCCTACGAGGCGGCTCTCGTGCTTCTAGCAGCTTGGTTGTATGCTCTCCGCAGGAGGATTCTGATGGGTAAGATGGTCACCGCGAAGCTCCGATCCATGAACCTTTGTGGGGAAACGGTCAACACCCGCTGGGGAACTGTAACCTTCAGCCCAGAGGGCCTCGCTTCGCTTGAGGTCGACGAGACCGACCTCCAGCTCCTCCGCAACCTCAATTGGCTGTTGGAACCCGCTACGGGCACGACAGCAGCCTCTCCGGTGAAGCCAGAGCCTGAAGCTCCTTCCGCCAATCCAGAGCCCACCCCAAAGCTTGCTTTTGACCTGACCGACGAGGCTACGTCGGCTGGGGTTCGGAAGCGCAAGAGGTAGCAGTGCCTGCAAGCAACACCCCTGCGACTGCGACTGCGATCATCAAGCAGGCGACCTCACGGTTCAGTTCGCTCTTCTCCCTCGATGACCTAACCACTAAGTATTTCAAGGAGAACTACCTCACGGGGTTCAACTTCACTGGGTCAGATGGTCAGGAGCTGCCGCCCAGCTTCTTCGAGGACAAGCTTGCGAACGCGATCACGAAGTTCGAGGACATCACCCAGATCGATGTGCTTCAGCGTGAAATCACATCGGAAAAGCACGACTACTTCACGACGGACTACCTGAACTATGCGTTCATGCAGTTGTTCAGGACACCCTGTCAGGGTGTCTCTCAGGTCCGAGCAGTCTACCCCACTGGTCAGACAATCCAGGTGTTCCCAGCGGAGTGGGTGCGGCTGTACGTCGAACACAGCCAGTTTCACTTGGTACCTACAAGCGGATCACTGGCGCAGGTGATGCTTGGCGGTGGGAACGGGTACCTGCCTTTCATCTTCGCGGGCCTCTCCTACCTCCCAAACCTGTGGGAGGTCGACTATGTCTCAGGGTTCGCAACAGATGCGGTCCCAAGGGCTGTGGTCTCGGTGATCTGCAAGCTCGCCGCGATCGAGGTTCTAACGATCATGAGTGATCTCGTTGGTCCGATCGGCATTGCTGGTTCCAGCCTCAGCGTCGATGGCCTCTCGCAGAGCATCTCGCGGCAGATTCCTGCATTCAAGGCGCGCATGGACAGCTACAAGGTCGACTTAGGCATCCCAGGACCAGGCTTGTCTGTTGACCCGAAGTATTCAGGTGGGGAGATCGCACAGCTACGCCGGACCTACCTCGGCATGGCCATGGTCAGCCTATGAGTGGTGCCGGGGTCAGCAAGTCTGGAGGCATCACACGCGATGGTCTTCGCGCTGGTTCCAATGTTCCATCCTCGGCAGGTACCTGGTCTCAGCAGCTAAACGATCAGACCATTGATTTCAATCGCGATGCCTTCACGCGGTTGCTTTCCGACAAGGGCTACCTCATCACGTGGGAGAAGGCCACGTTGTGTCCAAATCGTCCAAACGGTGGTCTTGCTCCGAAGGATCATGCACTCAACTGCCAGGTTTGTGACAACGGGCTTGGGTTCGTCTACTACGACACTATTCAGACCAGGATGCTCGTTACCGGGGTGCGTCTCGATCAGAGCTATCACGCTCATGGTCGATGGGACGCAGGTCAGGTGTTTGTGACCTCGCTTCCCGAGTATCGCATCAACTGGTGGGATCGACTCACGCTCGGAAATGGCATCGCGCGGTTCTATGAACTGGTGCGTCGTCAGCCGGGTACGCTGACGGACACTCTTAAGTACAAGGCACTCTGCATGTCCCACATCTCGTGGGTGGATCGTACCGGAGCGCTCGTCACCTTCAGTGAAGATGAACAGTTCAGGCTTGATACTGAAGGTCGGATCTTATGGCTGACGAACACGGGGATCCCCGACGACAACGTCTACTACTCTGTGGCCTACGAGTATCGCCCTCGCTACATCATCCAAGCCTTGATGCACCAGCATCGTGATTCCACGGTCGAGGGTAAGCACTACGAGTTCCCAATCCAGGCAATGGCCAAGCTCGACTTCCTCATCCGGGATGAGAGCATGGACGCTCCACAGACTGACGATTCAGATCCATTCCCGCGCTGAACAATCATGGAGATCAAACTGTCGATGAAGAGCCTCGTCCCGATCAAATTGGGACGGGTTCTGAAGCCAGCATTGGATAAGGCGATGGCAGACGCCAAGCCGAAGATCGCTGCGCTCATCATCGACCGTGTTGAGGTACAAGCAGACAAGCTGCTCAAGCGCATGGCTCCTCGCTACAAGCGAGGGCTGTCACAACCAGAGTCCATCAAGATCACCCCGCAGGGTGTTGAGATCACGCTCAAGGATCCGGTCGCCGCTATCATCGAGGAGGGTGGCACGGCCTACGACATCAAGAAGGTAATGCTCGCGAGAGCTACGAAGTTCTCGAAGACGGGTGCCCCATACATCGATGTTCCATTCGATCATGCGGCTGGTGAAATCCCGAGTGGAATGAAGCGCGCCATCTCACGCAAGGCTTCTCAGGGTGGTACGAGCACCACTCGCTTCCCAAGCAAGACGCCTGGTCGCAGCTTCACGCGCACGCTGCACAAGCGGAAGCTAGGTGTCCCATTCACATCGAAGCAGCGGGTTACCCACAAGCAGGGCGTCCGTGATGACCTCATTCGTCACAGCTCTGGTGGAAGAAACACCTATCAGACCATCCGCCGTATCTCCTCCAAGAGCCCTCCTTCATCATGGTGGCACCCCGGATTCAAGGGCCTCAAGCTGTTCAAGAAGGTCGTACCTCCGCTCAAGGACGACATTCTGAACATCGTGCGTGATAGCCTCCGAGCCGCTGGGATCCCAACCAAGTGACCGACGTAGACAATCCAGATCGTCGGGTATCCGAGAATCCCGCGCAAAATTATACAGTTCCGCAGAACCAGCCTGCGGGGATGCGGATCCCCGAATTCGTCCTGCGGCAGCTCATCTCATGGGCCTTCAAGCAGGTACGTGAGTCTCTCGATCAGCCGCGCAACATCGTGGACGAGCTGTATGCGATGGCAGGCCCTGACCTGATCCTTCAAATCAAGGGGTGGCTCCGCGAGCACAAGAACATCTTCATCGATGTGGCTTGGCCTCGGGATGACCAGAACCTTCCGCTCATCGTCGTCGAACCTCAAGGCGAGCAGGAGGAGACGGATTCGACGTTCCTCGGAGACCTTGCAGGCACCATGGACTATGGCCGGTTTGGTGATGGGATCCCCTCGATGCGTCCGCAGTACGCCATCCCAGAACGTCACACCACGAGCGTCTACATCGCTTCGGCTGACGACCGGCTAACCCTGTTCCTGTATACGCTGGTGAAGTTCATCATCATCAGCAACAAGGACCAGCTAACTCAGTGGTATGACATCCACAACCTCATTGTTGGAGGTCAAGTCATTGAGCACGATCCAAACATGTTTCCGACGTTCGGGTACTACCGCGTGCTCACGTTGAGCTACCTGTGCATGTTTGACTTCAATGGCTCAGAAGAGGCTGCGAAGATCGTCTCGCTCGACCTCATGGTGTCAACCCAACAGAACATCGATGATGTCGAGGTTGAGGTCATTTCCGCTGTCCCTTCGACCGATCCATAGTTCCTGAAACTATGCATGTGTACAATGGAGTCCCACCATGGCAGATGACGCACCCAAGCTCGGAAAGTCTTACAAGGGCCAGAAGTTCGCCCCTGTTCGTACTGAGGAGAGCATCAGTGCAGGTGCAGAAGCCCAGAAGGTGTATGACAAGCCGAGTGCGATGTCACTCGATGTCTACTTCGTCACCAAGCGAATCACCAGTCCGGTTCACCAGGCTGGTATGCGGGCGTTCACCTCCATCAGACGTGCCACGGTCGAAGACTGGGACCTGATTTTCAAGAGCTTCTAGAAAGGGGTCAGATCCAATGACGCAGCAAGTCCTGTTCAACGGTGCAATTCTCGTCCGGCCGGGCGCTTCGACGAAGATCGACGCTTCCCAGTTCCAGAACATCACGCTCTCCGGTCTCGGTACCGTTGGCCTGATCGGAGAAGCGGATGGCGGAGAGCCTCGAACCGTTCAGAGGTTCACCTCTCCAGAAGCCGTCAAGGCATTTTACAAGAGCGGGCCTCTAGTTGAGGCAGCAGCCATCGCAGCGGCTCCGGGAAACGATCCGCGCATCCCGTCCGGTGCGCAGGCGATCGTGACCTACAAGGTCAACAACTCGACCAAGGCGACGCTGGCCCACGACGGCAAGCACACCTTCAAGTCGAAGCAGTATGGGTTCCTGACCAACAACATCACGGTGGCTCTTGCGGTTGGTGATACCGCCAACGAGCGCATCATCACCATTACGGACCTGGACTACTTCGGCGGCTTGGTCACCGAGGTGAGCCCATCGCTGGGTGCGCTCGGCAAGTTCTCGATCCTCTACACAGGGGCGGCAACGGTCAACGATCTCGTGGTGACGGCGACCGGCATCACCACCACCACCTCGACGGCATCCATCCCGGCCGACGACCTGGCGATCGTGTTCAGTGACTTCGCGAGCCTGAACGACATCATCGTCTACATCAACAATCACCCGAACTACACCTGTACGGCGTTGGTCACGAATGCTGTGAGCTTCGATCCGACGAACCTCGACACCGTGGCTTCGCTCGACATCATGACGCTCAAGTCGGTCTTCTCGCTCAACTTCGACCTCGCCGACTGGATCAACAGCAACAGCGCCATCATCAGCGACACGCTAACCCTCGCGCAGACGGGACCAGCCGTCGTCCTCACTACCACGGCCCTCGCAGGCGGCTCCCGTGGGATGTCAGCTTCCTCCAACTGGGCTGATGGATTCGTCGCGATGCGTGGCACACGCATCAACCAGATCGTTCCCCTCGCTTCAGAGAATGCCATTGGCGCTGCCCCTCCTGGCGGCGCTGGTGTGGCGGCGGACACCTATGTCTACGCCTCGATTCTTGCTTCGCTCGTTGCTCACTGCAAGTTCGTGTCGAGCACAGCCGGTCGTAACGAGTGCCAGGGTTGGTCTGGTATGAAGGGAACGCTGGCTGAACTCATCGCAGCCGCAAACCTTCAGAACAGCGAGCACCTGAGCTTGTTCGGAGAGAAGACCCTGCTCCAGCGGACCAGCGATGGTGAGATCGTCACGTTCCCAGAGTGGGCGACTGCGGTTTCTGCTGCTGGGATGCGCGCCGGAGCACCCCTTGGTGAGCCGCTGACCTGGAAGTACGTGCAGAGCTTCGGCGTCACCAGTGATGCCTCCTGGTCGGAGAACGACAACGACGATGTGGTCGCGCTGACCCTGAATGGTGTTGCAGTCGTGAACAACGTCTTGGGGAAGGGGTTCCGCATCGACAAGATGATCACCACCTTCACCAAGGCGGACAACGACGCGTACACCGAGGAGACCGTCGTCCAGATCTGGAAGAGCATCGCCTACGAGCTGCGTGGCACGCTCGAAGATGTGTATGTGGGCCGTCCCGGCTCGCTCCAGACCGTTCAGACGGTTCCGGCTGTGGTGTCTCGGGTCCTGGAGCTATTCCGCCAGGCTGGGTCCATCACCGACTCGCTGATCAACGGTGTGGTCATCAAGGCATACCGCAATATCACGGTGAACCTGAGCGGTGATGTTCTCAGCGTCGGGGTCACCATCTCGCCCACTCCGGGCATCAACTTCGTGCTGAACACCATCGTCCTGGTGCCGGCGCAGATCAGCCTCTAGGCGAGAAGGAGATAGATCATGGCGCGCGGAGCACTACCAACTGGCAACGGCACTCGGGTCTTCACAGGTGCCCGAGCGATCTTCAAGTTCAATGACAGCATCGTCGGCTTCGCGAGCGGCGTGTCCGGCTCGGAGGAGATCACCTACGAGCCTGTCGATACGCTCGATCACCTGGAGGTCCGTGAGCACGCACCAACGGGATACCGCGTGACGTTCTCAGCGCAGATGTTCCGCACCATCGCGGTCGGTCCATCCACGGATGAGGATGCGCCGGGGTCAGTCAAGGAGCAGAACATCTTCCCGAAGTTCGATGACATCCTCCGGATCCAGGGCGTCGATGCTCTGATTCAGGACAAGGTCTCAGGAAAGATCCTGTTCCTGCTCCAGCAGGTGAAGACTTCCAGCTACAACTTCAATGTCTCGGCTCGTGGCATCGTCGGCCAGAACGTGTCGTTCGTGGCAATCCGCGCGTTCGATGAGTCGGAGATCAGCGTCTAGCATGTAGGCGTTACGACACGGCGGCATAGAAGAGAATCATGAGAAGGAGGAGAAGAGATGTCTGAGACTCAAGAGAAACAGGAGCTGCCAGCTCCGCCGAAGGCTCCAAACATCGTCATCCAAGACTTGGAAGGCGACATGAGCAAGAAGGTCATGTACTCCAAGACCTTCACCGTGGACTACCTCAGTCCAGATGATGGAAACCGGATCGTAGGGACCTTCACCGTGAAGCGTCCTACGCTCGGTGATTTGAGCCAGTTTGGATCGATCAAAGCTCGATTGAATGGCGGTGAGCGCGTCTCGCGTGACATCGACTGGCTCAACGAGATGCTCGCCTTCTGTCAGGTGGTTCTTACGAACACTCCTGATTGGTGGGACCCCTACACTGCCTACGACGAGGAACTGCTGACTCTGGTCTTCCAACACGCGAGGTCATTCCAAGACTCCTTTCGGAAACGTATGGAGTAATGGAGCTGCGACCCTTCGCACTGTTGCCGCTAAGAACCTTGAGGATGAGTGGCTACAGCGGT
>Ga0307380_10007613_pt1 | contig 14050 bp, 13 predicted proteins | sample UN3MG_FD_202239 | JGI IMG/M metagenome (GOLD analysis project Ga0307380, IMG submission 202239) | Soil microbial communities from Risofladan, Vaasa, Finland - UN-3 | ecosystem: Environmental > Terrestrial > Soil > Coastal area > Acid sulfate soil | place: Finland: Risofladan, Vaasa | collected... | reverse complement strand
AAATCCCTTTAATGTTGCAAACTTATCTTTTAAAGCTTCAGTTTCTCTCAACAAAAATTTTTTCTGAATTTCCGCATTATCAATAACTGTACTGAACGTTTTCTCTTCAAAACCATCTTTTTCAATCGTATACTTTAGGGGCTGTCCGATATAATCCTGATCGGATTTGAATTCATAATAACCATGCTCGTCAGTAAAAAAAGGAGTCTCGATTTCTTTATCCTGAACCTTAAGCCTGATCTTTGCAAGAGCGATCGGCGCATAATTCTTTGAATTTAGAACTGTACCAGATATTTTCACACCCATCACTCCAGAATTTCATAATATTTGAACTCCACTTCTATTTTTTTATTTGAGAAGTTCTTAACAACCAGTACATAGGAAAATTTATTTTTTTCATCTCCCAGAGTCTGTACGATCTTCTGGTATCGAAGCTGTTTTTGAGCAGATGGGGGTACCGTTTCGAGGTCTGCTTTTTTGATACTCTCCTGAGAAGGAACAGTTCTGGATTTTCCTTTTCTTGAGATCAGATGAGTTAATTTTTGCATTAATTTGATTGTTTTTTGTTTCGATTTAATTGCTATTTTTTTTAAAAAATCAATTTCTTTATTAAAGCGAATCGATCTTAGATCACCTTTTTCCACCTTCCACCTCCATTCAATAGTTGAATTCTGAGTAATGGGAATTACACTTGTCATAAAAAAATGGTGTTTGGTACCGGGTTCGGTAAAATCCACTTTTGCTTCGGATTTAGGTCCTATTTCTGCAGTACCTGAAGACTGGATAGTGCTCATTCTGGAAATCGGTACAGATCTTTGTTCAATCTGGTCAGTACCGACCATATTCTTGCTGAGTTTTCCAGTTATTGTACCGGAAACATCCAGGTTTCCTTTCAGTGCAGTGTTCTCAGAGATGATCTCTAATCCCGGGTTCCCCCCATCCACACCCTTTATTCGAGGAAATTTATCAGAATATTCTTTCGTCGGCAATGAAAAATCGATACTTTTAACCTCTATATCCCCTCCAATGTTTTTTACATTTCTACGTTCTTCCAGATCGATATAACTTAGAGTATCTTTTTCCCGATCGAATATCAGTTTTGCCAGAATGATCTTAATTGACAATTCATCAGGTTCGTTCGTGTTATATTCGATAACACACTCTTCACTATTACGGGTATATGCCTTATCTCCTTCTCCCTCTCTAAAGTCAGTCAGTTCGTCGTGGTATGATATAATTAGATAAAGGGACGATGCAGTTGATTTAGACAGATCGATCTCTCTCAATTCATCAAGTACCATCTGTCTTCCCTTACCATCAATAGCCATCCCCCGACTGATTGTTACATTTTTTGTACCGATCTTTTCAACATTAAGACCCCGTGCAATGCCCCATGTATGCAAGTTCCTGTTATGGGACCTGATCGTATCGACATGATACAGCTGTTCATCCTTGAAATCATCGGCATTCAATAACTGCCCTGTGTAATAATTCAACCTTTTATGAGATGTTTTATTGGTCATGGATCTCCTCCTTCCACTTTATTATAACAATGTATTTTCTCCAATATTCGAATTAACACCTAACGTTATTCTGGGTTGCTTTATATTCAACCAGTAATCAGTGTGCATCGGTTTTTCTGAGTTTATTATTCTTTCAATTACTTTCTTTTTGTTCTTCCATTTTTTAATATCAGAAGCGCGAACATTTTTTGCGTTGTAAATAATGAGCCCCCCATTTTCTTTTTTAACATTCAGTTCATAGGTTTTGTCACCTCTAACCACTAATTCGACTTTTCCCTTTTCTTTATCAAGCTTTATCTCGGCTGAGTTATCATCTCTGGTAATGCTGGTGATTTTACCATCATCCGATTTGTGAATATCTGCACCTTCTGCCCAATCAATACCAAAATCTTCTTTGAGATAACTTAAGAGCCTCTCACTCTCGCCCCCCGGGACATTATCCCATCTGAACATATACATTACATCCACTTCAACAATGAAAAAATACGGAGGAAATCCTCCTATCCTCCCTTTTTTCCCAACATAGGAAGTTGTCCCGACCTGGAATTGTTCCGCTTCTCCAATAATGTTAATGTGTTTACCAACATATATCCCCAGATATTCCTCAAGCCCTCTTTTTGTTCCACGCATCCTATAGATGGGGATGATCCTGGCGATAACTTCCCTTTTTTTTTCAAGTTCCCAATCATCTTTCAGAACAAGAGCCATCCATCCAGCCAGCCACCGCAAGAACTCGTCCAGAAAATAATCTATATCCTTATCTTGTCTGAAATAGTTTTTAAATTTAGTTTTTTCTTCCCCTTTTAAAGGAGGTAAGAACGATTTTTCTACATCATCGAACAGAAATGAAAATCTTGGATGAAAAATATCTGAAATAATATTAAGTGTCTCTAAAATGCCCTTTTTTTCATTTAATTCATCATCTTCAATTCCGCTTATTATCGTTTCGAATATCTTGAAATAACGCTCTAAAAATGGACTTTCTCCCCCCTCATGAAATACTGCCGGAAGAAAGCGTAAATAATTGCTTCCTTGCTCTGACTGATTCATTTCTCCTCCCTCCCAACTTCCACATTCAATGAATCAACTTTTATAAGTCCGTTTATAAGTTTAATTTTTAATTCCTTATTGCCATCAAACATTATTGATTCAACTTGCTTGACGCCATCAATCTCTTCAACGATCTGGGCGATCTCATATACAGAAATCGATCTTCGATATGGCCATCCTGTTTTTTCATCCCCGCCCATAAAAGGATCAAGATGCTGCAAGATCCTGTCCTTAGTATCGGCTTCTAATTTTTCTGCTATTGCATAGTGATGGCATACAATTTTCAAGTCTATGCCAACATCCGAATAAACAGGTCGTTTGACCTCTATTTTTGTTCCGATAAGCGTCCTCGGATTCAGATAATCCTTCACGTATTCAGCAAGTTCTTTATATCTACTCTGTTTTTCAAATTTCGTAAGTTCTTCATATTGTTTCCATTTGTCAGGTACTAAGATAATCTCAACTTTACTTTCATCCCGAGCTTTTTCAACAATAACCCTTCTGACTTTCACCCCCAACAGATCAGTAGCTTCAACGGTAAGCTGAACGAAGTCATCTTCTGTCACTGCCCTATAACGTGACTTCAGGAACATTAGAGCTTGCGTTTTTATCTCTGGAATTGTTTTGTCATGACCTTCTTCCATCATCTTTAAAAATTCCAGGATATTTCTGTGGTACTTATCATTATGGAGGTCTTTTAGCAAACGTTCAACTTCTTCTATGCCTGAAGCGCCTGCTACAATTCGTAAAAAATTGACATAAGATTCATTGGATATTCCATTAATCCTGTAAAATGTTGTCTCTGCGATCCAGGAAAGTAGCTCAAGAATCGTTATGCCAGGATCAGATGGATTATGGTTTGTCCATTTATCTGTATATTTCGGGATGGATGCAACCATCTCCTCTGAGATCTCTTCATAGGTTTTTGTATCAAGATTGGGCAGCTGGATTGTCATATTTCATCCCTCAATTTCCACATTGATGATTCCGGCACAGGGCAAGGCATCCGGTTCCATCAATAGATGTTCTACCCCGGACAACTCTTCTTTCCCCTGTCCCGACAATCCTTCTGTTAACTCAATTTCATAGACATAATCCACTCCTTCAATGTCCTCGATTACAGCAGCCAACTGTGAGATGGATATGTTTTGTCCAAAATCCCATCCCGTTCCCATAGGACCTCCTTTCAAAGGATGCAGAAATGTATTGATTTTTTTTTCGACCCTTTCAAAAACAATAATACTATCCTTCAATGATACTGGCCTGACCTTCACATAGACATTTATCTGCGTATAATCAGGACCAGCGGTTTTTATTTTGTGAAGAATGGTAAAAAAAGCCCGCTCCTTTAGATACATTTCAACCGAATTTAACAGACCTGAATCCGGAAGAGGTGCTTCACCCTCATATTCTGGAACGATAATAACTGTTATTGTATCATTTTTTATCATACACCTCGCTCTTGATACATATTGTGAAGCCTCATACGCAAGCCATTCAAAATCTTCATTAGTAACCGCACGGTTTCTGTTTTTAATGATATGAGGAAATCGATCAACTACGCTTTCAAGACTCTCCATATTCATGCCTCCCGTTGATGGGATGTGATTGATAACCCTATCAATATTCGGAATTGTTTTCTTTAACGAAGTAATAGTCTTTGACGCCACATTACCTCGTAAACCGCCTCCTGAAACATAGCACCTTGCAATAATATTGTTCTTACCTCTAGGGGGCACCATGCCTCTGATCCCATCACCAAAAATGATCATCCCGTTTTCCCGATCCAGAATATAATGCCTGCTTGAGTGACCAGACAATGTGAAATTGTTCACTTCTGCCCATGATACCCATACTTCTTTTTCTATCATCTTCAATTCGTCTTTAGAAGGAATATTAACTTCTTTTACCTCAATGATCTGGCCTTCAAGTACAGGACTGTTTGAAAAAGTAAATGTTAGATCTGGTTCTCCATTTCCTGAACCAAGGACTTCATCTCTTATTGTTATATTGTTTAAAGCCCAGACAGTATTCAGGAAAATACCTTTTAATCCAGGGCAAGAAAGCCACTTTCCATCTTTGATCTCCACTTTGATCCAGTACAGTTCCCTTCCAAATTGTGATGTATGCTTAATGTCTGGCGGAACAAAAAAACGTACGACACCACCTGTTCTAAAAGAATCGGTTTCGTCCTCTACACTTAATTCTTTCCAGGAGATGCCATTATAATATTTCCATGCAAGACTGGTCGCTTCATTAATATTGTTAAAATCATCCTGATAATCAGGATGTTTGATCCTTACTGGCTCTTCACCATAAAGCTTCTCTTTAACTGCAGAAAAAAGCGTTACTGGCAATCTTGCTATGTCCTCTTCAAAACCAAGATAAAAAACAGGCACTTTATCCGGACATGCTTCATAAATTTTTCCTGGATTTTCCGGAGCCAGATCCTTATATTGAAAATTATTGAATGACCTGACCTTTCCGATCTCTACACCTTTATAGCTATATGAAATGTCAATAGACTGTATGAATGGGGGAGTAAAAACAGGTGATTTATACCAGGGATTGATATCAGTTTCACCCAGGCTATCTCTTATTTTCCGTGTTGATTTTTTCAGTATATCATATAGTGATCCTGCAGCATGATGCACTTCTTCAGGTTCGACTCTTCCATCAGTCTCATAAACCTTTTCTGATATGATCCTTATCCTGATCCACCTGTTTAACTGTCCGTTTATTTCTATGGCTGGTATGGAAGGACAGGTTTCAATGAATACCTGAGCCGATTTTGTAAAAGCTTCAGTATTGTCAATAACATTTAATGGTCCCCATCCATTTCCATTCCAGTGTTCCCACTGAAGTACTAAATTAATATTTTCGATCTTACCTTCAAATACAATATCGAATGTTATTGAAGCTCCCTTTTTTGAAAATGCCTCTTCTGATCCGATATACAATGTATCCCTTTTTTTTGGTCCTTCTCCAAAAGGGTAAAATCCTTTTTTTATATCTATCGGAACAATATTGAAAAATGTTGCATCCGGTGCGATATTTTCAACTGTTATATCCATGGATATATTCGATATATCAGGCAAATCTGTCCCGTTAACTATTTTAGTATCATACGGTTTGACATGTAACCAGAAGCTTTCTATTCCGTCAATTGATGATCTAGCAAGTTTTTGAATATTTTGAATGTCACGAGTATTATCATTAAAGGTTATATCGAGTTTTTTTGCATCTTGATCAGATATGATCTCAAGATTTTCAATCAAATTATCATTGCCATCATACCAATGGTGAAAATACTCTTCGAAAAGGTTCTCTCCTTCAAAATGGAACGTTAACTCTGATGGCAGGTTTTGCATATGCAACAGGATATCATCACCCAGATAGAAGATATGATCAAGAAGTTTTTCATCATCATCTCCTCCAAATATCCTGAATTTCTCTTTTTTAGCTAAAATACCTTTTGAATGATCGGTATATTTATCTTCCCAGGGATTTAAAGAAAAAATAGCATTCAATTTTGCAGGAACCACACTCAAGCCCTGTGTTGTTTCAAAAAACACATCAGATTCTTCCGAGGATGCTACCTGAGTGCCTTGTGGAACAAAATTGCCGGAAGAACCTTCTGCAAGATAAAATGTTAACGGAACCTTTGATGACTTTGCACATAGAACGTCCATTCCCATAAAATCAAGGAATGCAAGACGATGTTTGTCGGGTATTTTATTAAACTGGATTATGAGATTTTCAGCCATATCTGAAAATAGCTTGAGTATTACCAGACCGGGATCATCCGGATCAAAATAACCTACTTTTTCCGGAATAATCATTTCCGGACAGTAATGCCTCGCAAGCTTTAATGCCTGCTCATAAATGTCCTCAGAAGTTCTATTATCAAGAACAGGAGTTTCAATAACCATCTATTCACTCTCAATGTAAAATGGATACACAAGATTGTACCTTGTGTTCGACGAAATAATCCGGTATTCAATGCTGATATTCAACCTGTTCACTTCCTGTTCATCAGCATTTGCATCAACTTTCATAAGTTCTATCCTGGGTTCCCATTTTTTCAAAGCCTCTTCAACATGAAATATTGCATAGGATGCAGTGGATGTATCATTTGTGTAGAATGCCAGATTATGAAGACCGCATCCGAAATCAGGTCTCATGATCCTCTCACCTATTGATGTACCGAGGATTAACATTATTGATTCCCTGATTGAATCCTCATATTCTGACCAGGCCATTTTTCCGTTTTCAACCCTTAATGGAAAACCCAGGCCAACTCCAAGAAAATCCATATCCATTTTCTTCACCCCACCAATACAATACCTGCTGCAATTACTTTTCCGATCGGCATGTCTGAAGGATCATTACATGTTATTGCTGTATCTCCATTCCTTGCTGCCTTCTTCCCATTTATGTTTACAGTTGCACTTCCCATATTTATTGTTGCCTTGTTTGAGGGAGACTTCTGAAAGGGGCCCCCCTGTGGAATATGAGAAGGCTGGTTAGTAGCCGTTGAATCAACTGTTGCAGCAGGCATTCCTTCGATCAATACATTCTGGCTGAGATTGCCATCTATGATACCTGTAAATGAATGAGGAACAGGAACCGGAATCGGTGGACTGGGAGGAGCCTGTATTAAAACTATATGAATATCTGTTGCAATAACCTGATCTCCGTGTTTTGCTGCTGGCATTCCCATAATTACCTGCCATTAATTGAGATTAATTGTAGCCCCTTTTACATTCGTGTTACCTGACGCTTTCAGGTCCATATCTGCTGTTGCCTCGATCTTTGTGGCATTCGACGATTTGATCTCAATATCCTGTGCATCGATCGTAATTTTTCCATTCGGTGCAGACATTTCAATATCTTTTTCAGACATTATGGATATTTTATTGTCTTTTGTATCAATTGTGATGGTATTTTTTTCTGTTTTATCCACAATTTCTATTTTTTCATTACCTTGTGTATCATCAATTCTTATCACATGCCCGCTGCGAGACTTTATCATCCTGATATTGTTCTTACCATCGCTATTCGTTTCAGGAGGTACATCTTCCCCATTCCAGAGCGACCCGATAACATATGGCATATTTATGTCGCCGTGCTCAAAAGCTACCAAAACCTCATCATCGATTTCCGGCAGGATAAAAATTCCCCGTTCTTTGCCAGCCATAAGTGATGCGACCCTCGCCCAGTTAGACTCGTCCTTATCGCTCAACCACGGGAATTTTACCTTTATCCTTCCAAGCCCTTCAGGGTCCTTGTTATTTGTCACAATTCCTATGACAACACCATTGACCTTTGAATCAGTGTCCCTGTCCTCGAGCAAATCCAGTAAACTCATATCCCAACCCTCCTCACTTTGAACGATGTGGTATAACCACTGGAGTCAATTACATGGAATGTTGAGGTGACATAATAGGTTCCACTAAACCTGTCAATTCCCTTTATCTCAATGGTTTTGCCTGCCCTTAATTCAGGAATACCAGTACATTTTCCTTCTCCGGTTACGGATCCTGAAAGATGTGAATTATATCTGGCGACTGCAAGTTTTTCTGCATCAGAAATATCCACAAGCTGTTCATCTACAATATATGATGAGAAAGTTCCAAATGCCGATTTAGTCATATTTGTTCCCGTATCTTTAGCATTCATCATTGACATCCTATTTCCCCTTTTTGACATTGCAGATATCTGCTTTTTATTCATGAAATCCCATCCCTGCACCACAACCTCGTCACCTTCATATCTTGCACTCAGCTCAGCAGAAAATTCTTCTAGATCAACACTGTATTCAAGGGTCATGGATGCTGATTCACTCTCTTTTGGAGATTGAAAATGTAATATCTTATCATCCACAAACACCTCGTACCTGATACGTTTTGCTCTTTGTAATATAAACTCAAGGTCGCTTAGGTTGTTTTGATAAACATGTGAATGAACAGTCACTGTATCTTCTGACTTTGCACCAAGCCCCCATTCCCCAGCGATCGTAGATGCAATATCACTATCCTTTGTATCCATAAATGTACGCCTCTTTAACCCAAAACGGAGCCTGTGCAGCCTATTATAACCTCTAATTTCGATTGTCGAGGTACTTTCACTGAAAGATGGCTTAAGAGAGGTAATCTCCCCCACAATCATCAGAACCAGATTGTCCATGCCCATGTATAGTGTGACCTCACCCCCCAGCCGGAAGACTTTAAGGTCAACATACTGCCATGCCCCTTTTTTAAAATCGGATGTCGCCAGCTTAAGAACAAACATGGATGCTGTGTTGAGCTCTTCTTCGAACATCACACTTTCAATAGATGCCATGGCATCTGCTGAAAGCTCGATACCATTGACTTTGACTTTAAATATCGGGACTGTGGAAACTTCATTTTTTGGCAATCTAAGCTCCTAGTCAGGGATTATTATTATTTTTCCAATGTCATCAGGACCAGGGAAATTGAGTGGATCATCAATATCATTTAACTCAGCGATCTTGCGCCATAAAAATGGGTCCTTAAGTTCTTCTGCTGCTATGATGTCCAGCCTTTCCCCCTGTTTGACCTGTCTGATCTTTCTGCATGCCTCAACACCTTTTAGCTTTACTATATCCTGTGCATTCACAACAGGTTTCATTATGACGGTCAACGTTGCACGTACCGGAATTCCGGTTGACATGAACATTGTGAATTTTTGAGTTACTGATTGCACAACACCTTTAAAATTAAATTTTCCCCAGCTGAATAAGCATACAGGAGGTCTTTTTGTTACTTCGCCCTCAACAGTTGGAACAGCAAGTTCCATAATTCTTTTTGTTCCGGCAACTTTTTTGCCGGAAATTCTAATTTCGTTATCTTCTCTGACATCAGCACGGAGTTCATAGGTATCAAAAAACAAATTAAGTGTCAATGTGCCAAAAGTTGTTTCTGTAAATGTAGGGATCATGCCCCCTTCCCATTTTGCATTTATGGTGCTTGTATAATCAGTCGGATTAAACATGACCTCTATGAGTTTATCTTTGAGATCACCCTTGCCCTCCAGGACATGTATTTTGGCTTTTTCCATCACCTGAGACCTCTCCTTTCCTTTTCAATAGAAATTCTTGTTTCAAGAAATTTATACACCCTATCTGCAATGATAGCTATGTCATCAATACTTCCTTTTGCCTGGATATTCGGCCCAATAATGTCTTCCTTTTCTACATTAATTTTGGTTATTTCAGTTTTGATAATATCTGGTTTATCTGTGTTTTCAAGTCCTTTTTCTTTATTATGAACAGCAAGCTTTCTGAGAACCAGATCAGAAGGGTTTCTGACAATATTATTTGACAGTAAATTAAATCCTCCGCTCATGCCTGTTTGCACATGTCCGGCATGTTGTAAAAAAATACTATGCTGATTGGACGACACGTTAGGTATATCTGTAACTTCACCAGCTAATGCTCCCATTTTTGCCATCCTCGATCCTGCAATATGTGTATTTGAAATCGACTTGTCTGCAATATTATTTTTTTCAGTAGCCAAATATCGATCTGTTGTTTGCTTGCTAAAATCCTCATGTTTTTCATACACAAGTTTATTTCTTTTTTGAATATGTGCCATCATGGCATCTATTTTTGGAATATTCTCTTCCGTATGGGTGAGAGGATGCCCAATAATGTCTCTGGTTTTTGTATTGTCACTCAATCCCACTCCTGAAATATCAGCAACGAATGGGTTATTGTATTCATCAAAGAGAGGAATATCTGGCATATTAAGATGCTGTAATTCTGAAAAATTTCCTGTTTTGTCAATCAGTGTCCCGCTTGCGTTCGTTTTATTAATGCCTGCAGAGACCAAATTATCATCATTATCCAGATACTTTTTTGACAGATTTGCGTTCTTTGACCTGTCACTTTTTTTATATTGCGTTTTTTCCTGTGATGTTCTTGCCATGACAGGTTGCAATGTATGCTTCAAAACCCGGATGTCATTTTCAGGATATTCGTTATTTGAGAGTGTTACTGTATTTCCGCTTCTTTCTCTTTGATATACTATCCTTTCAGGCAGTGTTCTCATTAATTCTGTTTTTGCTAAAGTCTTTGCTGATACAGGCTGGAATCCATAACCAGTTTCTTGATCGTTAATTCGCTGTAAATAACTCATCAAGCGTGGGATTACAATGTGTTTTGTATCTTTTGCAGGATATGTTTGTAAATTTACCTCTTGTTCAGGCACATATCTTCCGGATGACAATGCATTTTTAATATATGATCCCCGCAAAATTACATTTTGTCCTGATTGGATTGTTGCATACAAATTTATATATTGCCTGATGCTGGTATTCAATATTTTTTTGATATTGTTGATATTAATATTTGTTAATTTTGTTGTACCACTGACATTTTCCAGTAATCTGAGCAATATTAATGACGGAAAACCGTTTGATTTTCTGGTAATAGTATATCTTTGCACAATTTGTTTAAAAAAATCAGGTCCACGGACTTTTATTGTTTTAGACAATTCTGCTGGCAGCTTATTTGGCAATATACTACAATCAGTATGTAAATTTTCAATCATGTTAATACATCATTTTGTGGATTATTACTCATACAACTCTTTTAAGACCGTGATGAGCCAGAGTCAGGGTCTGAGTTGCAATGGTATTGGATGTGGCATTAAGTGATGGACCATCCAGCATGATCGGATATGCATCAACAAATCCCCATATTACCAGTGCTAACCCAGCCTGATCATACAGAACTATCAAACCGTTTTTCCGTTTTATCTTTCCATTAATGACATCATCATACCATCTCCAGATGAGATCAAAATCGGTGATTCCACGCTTTAATGTAATGTTTGAGTATTTTGTACCTTTAGGAAGCTTATATTCAACATCATTAGCTCCCCCTTCTCTTATCGATTCGACTTCTGTCTCAATTTTCAGACCCGAGACCTCGCTAAATCCACCTGCGATAATTCCTTCAATCTCTATTATAAAATTATAGGCAGCATAAGGATCTAACCTCAGATTTTTAAATGACATACCAGCACAGTTCCTCCCTGAATAAAGTCTTACATATCCAGAATACTCTTTTCATTCGAATTGAGATTCCTGTTTATCTTACTGATCTCTTCACACCAGCGTTGTCTGTCCCTGTGTTCCATATTCATGATGGTTTCATAGTCCCAGTGAAAATAATAAGCCAGAAATGCTACCTCCTCAAACAAATGATCGAGGGGGTAGCTTACCATTTCCCCTGTTCATTCACCTTAACCTCAAATGTGTGTTCACATTTGGGACAAACGGTTTTTATCATGTCTGAACCGTTTTCGTTGATCCGTTGGTAAAGATCCTGCAGATAGGCCATATCGGCTATGAACAAATTTTCAATATTCCGTGGATTTATGGAATTCAAACTACCCAGCTTTGTGATAACACGGGATAGCAAAATAACACTCAGGTAAGCCGGATTCGATTGTACTCTTGGATCCTTCAAAGGTAAGATCTCATCTGCCGCAGTGGACAGACGCATAATCCCATCCTTGTGCAGGTTGCCATCCTCATCAACATAGCCCTGGGGAAGTGAAAATTCAAATTCGGTCTGGAACGTCATTGGACTCTGTCCATTCCTTCATGAGCGATCTCAATCGTTTCAATGGCGACATCATTTCCCTTTGCGCTAAGATCCGGAGCATCATACTTAATAGGCCATGCTTTCCTGAATTCCCAGCGAGCTGCCGGATTACCTCCCTCATCCTGAAGAATAACAGCAATATTTTTCCTTGCCTCGCCAGTCTTTCCCTGTATTACCTGTTTTCGCCAATTAAAAAGTTCCATTGAATCGGTAATCCCCCACTTTAGAGTAAGGTTTCCATATTTGGTCAGCCCGGGTAGTTTCCGGACAGTTGTGTCTTCATTTCCTTCCCTGTATTCAATAGGGTCTGTGCTGATATCAGGGACTGTAACATCACTAAATCCTGCCTGAACAATTCCATCGATCTCCAGCAAGAATCTGGAGCTCCTGTAAGGATCTTTTCTATCTACCATGTTTATTCACCTAATTTCCTCTACTCTGATCCGCCTGTCCACTGGGCTATTCTGAATATTACGAACTCTGCCGGTTTGGCCGGAGCAATACCTATCATAACAATAAGCCTGCCATTGTCTATATCATCCTGAGTCATAGTTGTCCTGTCACATTTAACAAAAAATGCTTCATCAGGTGTCAAACCCATAAGCGCACCATCTCTCCAGACTGTTGTTAAGAACTGGGTGATGGACTGCTTTACTCTTGCCCATAACCTTTCATTATTTGGCTCGAAAACAACCCACTGTGTGGCATGTTCTATGGATCCTTCTATGTACAAAAACAACCGTCGTACATTGAGATATTTCCAAAGCGGATCGGTTGATGTCGTTCTGGCACCCCATACTAGAATTCCCCTTCCCGGAAATGCACGAATACAGTTCACACCCTTTGGATTCAGAATATCCTGTTCTGCTTTTTTGAGGTTGAACTGCAACTCCTGTGCTCCCCTGACAACTTCGTTTGCCGGTGCTTTGTGAACACCTCTTTCATTATCACTTCGAGCATAAATTCCTGCAATATGTCCTCCTGGTGGGACCAACATCTTGTTGTTGGTAACAGGATCGATCACATTAATCCATGGATAATAAAAGGCCGCATATTTGGAGTCTAACGGTGGTTCAAGTTTTCCAACATCCCCGGCACTCTGTTTTGCCTGCAATATTGCAAACCTGTCCTTCATCTTCTCGCAGTGCCCGACAATGTCACTGGTTAAACCTGCCAGGTTAACTGAATTTTCATCAGGGACACAAATAATACTGATATTATCAATCTCCTCAAAAGCGGCAAGACCAGTCCTCTTACCAGGAGGAGCTGCTTCATTTCCGACATAATCCGCTGTTTTGATTTCGGTCCCCGGATCTCCATTTCCAAGTAAGGTGAGTTGCGGATCAGGATGTCCTTCTGTTATTGCCTCAACATTTACAAGATTTGATATACCATTGATCCTCTTCTCATAGTAATCACTCGATGATGCAATTGGCGACAGGTTGTCATAAACCTCCACAACATCCGGATTATCCCCCGGATTATTTATTTCATCAGGATTCTCCTCATCAGATTTCACCATGCTCTTCCAGTATTTCAATGTTAACTTGAAAAGCTGGTTTTTCCCCTCTTTAAACAGAGTGGCGGGTTCCACAATCACTCTAATATTGTCCCCCCAGTCTCCAGGTCCATTTGCAGTTATTTTCACAACATCTTTATCTGTATCGTCTTCTTTCCTTGTCAGGTTAGTTGTGGAATTTTGCGCGTTCTTTCCTACAATGCGACCAATAAAACAGCGCTGTCCTCCATTACTGAAAAAGCCCTGGACACCATATGCAAGATAAGAGCCCTCCACAAATACACCAAATTTATTTTGGAAATCCCCGAAGTTCGTTACAAG
>Ga0307380_10007609_pt1 | contig 14054 bp, 11 predicted proteins | sample UN3MG_FD_202239 | JGI IMG/M metagenome (GOLD analysis project Ga0307380, IMG submission 202239) | Soil microbial communities from Risofladan, Vaasa, Finland - UN-3 | ecosystem: Environmental > Terrestrial > Soil > Coastal area > Acid sulfate soil | place: Finland: Risofladan, Vaasa | collected... | reverse complement strand
ATCCTTTAGTACCAGATGACATACAAGCTGATCCAGATGGAGATGGTTTAACAACTGAATTTGAATCTACAATTTGGACTGATCCAACTAATCCCGATACAGATGGAGATGGTTTTAATGATGGAGTAGAATACCAAAATGGAACGGATCCTTTGGACCCTGATGATTTTCCAACCAATTTAGGTTCTTCCAAAGATTATTCAAAATTAATTTTTGGTATTCTAATAGGAACAGGAACAGTAGCTTTGTTTCTAGTATTATCACTATTAATTGCGCAAACTTTCCGTCCTAAGAAAGCAACAAAGAGAAAAGAGCTTGAACGAGAACACAGTGAATTATTTGTCACACAAAAGGAAAAAGGCAGAAAGATGGAATGGGAAGAAAAAGAGAAACAAAAAATGGATGCAGCTGTAAAGAAGCGTTTTGTAGAAATTCTTTCTCCTGATAGTAACTTAAACGTTCGACAAAGTGAAGCTTTAGAAAAAGCATTAGAAAGTGCTCCAAGTAAAAAAGAACCTATTTATGAACCTCCAAAAAAAGCAGAAATAGATCCAAATATTCTTACAACTAAAAAAGCAGAAATAAAGAAAACATTAGAAATTTTGAAAGATTATGATGCTCAACTTGTAGAATTACTCGAGAAGAAAATGACCGAACATACTCTTTTAACAGCATCTCGAGAAGGATTAACTGAATTTGCTACTGAATCTCAAAGACTTTATAGTGAAGCAAAAACCCTATGGAATTCTTCCATCTTACCAATAATTAAAGGATATGAGGAATCACTCTTGGTTGATACTCTAGACGCTGAGAAAATAATTGATCACTGTGAAATATATTCTAATAAAATACTAGATGTTTTAGTGCAAAGAGAATTAGAATTTACAGAAGATGAGGCACGAAAAGAGGACGTTAAAGATAAAGCTCGAAAGGCTCTTACACATCTTGAAACTGATTCTGAATCTAAGGAAAAAATAGATGAAGAAATTAAAGAATCACTAGAAGAATCTAGCTCAAATTCAGATGATGAAGAAATAGAATTGTAACAATAGAAAGTTACAGTTCAATTTTTTCTTGGCCTATTTCCTTTAGAAAAACCAAAAAAGAATTTTCATTGTATAACACTAAATTTACAACCTTTAGTGAAGAATAATTGAAGTTCTTTATTGTTTCGTACATTATTTTTGCACACTTAACAATATCAAAACCTGCTATTCCAGTTCCAATTGCTGGAAATGCTATAGATGTTAGTTGTAATTTTTCTGCTAATTTTAAACTATTTATTATAGAATTTTTTAGACTTTCTTCAGTTATATATCCATCACTTCTCATCCCAGCAGCATGAATAACATATTTTGCTTTTAATTTTCCAGCTTTTGTTTCAATAGCCTCACCATGTTTAATTGGTCCTTTGCTCATTGCTTCTTTTTCGATTTCAATACCACCTTTTCGCTTTATTGCCCCAGCAACACCAGCTCCCATCCATAATTCATTATTTGCAGCATTAACTATTACGTCAACTTGTAAATCGGTGATGTCACCTTGCAACAATTGAATTATCATAGTATCACCAATAGTACATAATTACATTTTAAGACCAGTTTTCCAACCAACAAATGTAAATAAATCAGCCTCTGTTTCAGCTAATTTATCTAATGGTTTTCCAACTCCATGTCCTGCTTGACGTTCAACATAGAGAATAATAGGTTCTTTTGATTGATTTGCCCATTGCATCATGGCTGTCATTTTCATAGCATGATTTGGATCAACTCTACTATCTGAAGCAGCTGCTACAAGAAAAGTAGGAGGATATTTTGTATCCTTTTTTACATTTTGATATGGAGAGTATTTTAGTATATAATTAAATTGCTCTGAATTTTCAGATGAACCATATTCAGGTATCCAATATCGAGCTATACTAAATAAATGATACCTTATCATATCTAAAAGTGGTACACCAACATAAGCAGCACCAAATAATTCAGGAGCTTGTGTAACAGCTGCACCTGTTAATAGACCTCCATTGCTTCTACCAAAAATACCTAATGTTTTTGTTGAACAATAATTATTCTCAATTAACCATTTACCAGCATAAATAAAGTCATCAAAAACGTTTTGCTTCTTTTCTAACATCCCATCTCGATGCCAATCTTCTCCATATTCTGAGCCACCTCTAAGATTTGCTATAGCAATAATACCTCCTTTTTCTAACCAATAAAATCTTGATAACTTAAGGTAGGGAGGTTTTATAGCTATATTAAATCCACCGTACCCACATAGAAGTGTTGGATTTGAACCATCCAATTTCAAATCTTTCTTATAAGCTAAAAACATAGATACTTTTGTTTTATCTTTAGATTCATACCAAACTTGCTTTACAATGTAATTTTCAGGTTTTACAGGTGTTTGTATATCATCGATTAATTTCAATTCATTCGTTTCAATATTATAGTGATAGATGTTTGTGGGATATAGAAAAGAGCGAATTCCAAAATAAAACTCACTGATATCATCTGCTTCAATAAATGAATCTGCAAAATCAAAGATATTAATGTATTTTGGTAAAGAAATTTCAGATAAAAATTTGCCTTTTTGATCATATATCAATAGATAATCAGAAGCGTTTTTCATTACATTTAAGAAAATTCTCTCTTTTGTAATTAGAACTTGATTTATAGTTTGATCACTTTCGGGAATCACTTCTTGCCAATTCTCATATTGTGGAGCATTCAAAGATACCTTACAAACTGTTTTTTTCGGATGATCTCTATCTGTAAGAATCCATAAAGTATCATTGAAAATACTAGCAGAGGTCAGATTATCTTGGTTTGCAATAACTTCAATTAATTTATTTTTATTTTTTAAATCCATTAAGTAAAGATCATTTTTGGTATATTTAATGATATTAATTAGAAGGTATCGTCCATCTTTTGAAAGGGAAATCGCATAATGATTTGTTGGATCCCTTCCTTCTCCGAAAATCTCTAGATCATTTTGCCAGTTTGTTCCTATTTTATGGAAATAAATATGTTTGTTATAATTTTCTTGTCCAGATGGGACTGTTCCTGGTAAAGGATATCTAGTATAGTAAAAACCAGTTTCGTCTTGCATCCATGCTAGACTACAAAAACGTGTTCTTGGAATTCTCTCGGATAATATTTCCCTGGTATTTGTATTCATTATATGAAGAATACTCCATTCATCACCATTTTTAGATAAACCGTATACAATAAAGTTAGCAGATGGAGAAATATAATACCAATCCATTGCTACTGGGTTTTCTTTACTTAAAATATTTGGATTTACTAATTCTCTTTTATCCCCAGATTCATCTTGAACAAAAAGAATTGGCTGGTTCTCAGTTGTTCTTTTTTGAAAGAAGTACTTGTTGTTTTTCTTCTTAGGAGCTGAAATCTCACCCAAAGAAAGAAGTTCTTTTATTCTGACAATCGCTTCATCTCTATTTGGAATTTTGCCCAAAATATTTTCTGTATAATTGTGTTGAATATTTAACCATTGTTGAACTTCTTCATCGTCAAAATTTTCAAGCCAACGATATGGATCACTAAGCTTTTTATTATGAATTTCATCAATTATTTCTTTTCTTTCTGTAGAAGGGTACTCCACATTTCTCACCTAATCAAATTAATAGAAAAACAGCAAGTATATTAGTTTTTTTAATTTAAATTTCATTTATTTAAAGAAAATTTCACCAATATACTGTTTAACGTAATAATAATACCATTTTATCATTCCAACAGCAGCTTTAAATGAATCTTTAATTGTAGAAGTCATAGTCTGAATGCCATTTTGCTCAACTGAACTACTTGATCCGCAACAATTTCCGCAATTATCACAGGTATTACAACATCCAGTACATGTACTATTACAATAATCACAACAATTACAGCAGTTATTACAAGAATCAGTGCAATTATTAAAACAAGTAGTAAAACCAACAACAAGTCCCCAAATTAAAAATCCGAGACCTACTGCAGCAGCAATAATAGGTAGTACAATAGCAAATATTATAATAAGAATCGTTCTTCTTCTTTTCTTTCTAAGCGCTTCTTCTGTTATATCTAAGTCTTGTTCTTTAATAATAGATGGCTCCTCGGTAGCAGGTATTGTGCTAAAGGAATAGGTAGTTTCTGTTTGCAGTTCCTCTTTTTCTTTCTTTGATTCTTCCGCTTCATCCCAAACAGGGGTTTCATCATAATTGTCTTTGTCTTCTGACATTATTAGCAAATCCCAACTAACCCTATATCAAAGGTAAGTAATAATACTCTCAAATTCTAAACCTTGACTAATATTTGTATTTTAAAAAAAGAATAAGAGTTTTTCTCCTTGTTAAAGATATATTGTAAAGATTAATGGAATATTTTTAATTACAAGTAAAGTTACTTCTATTCTGTGTGTTATTAATAATGACTACAAAATCCAATACTACAAATAGACCAATACTTGAAAAAAAAATACTAGTTGGATTAATAATCAATCCAATTGCTGGAGTTGGAGGAAAAATTGGATTAAAGGGTAGTGACAATACAAAAGAGATTTGGAAAAAACTTGAAGAGGGAGAAGGTTCTAAAGTTGCGAATGATAGAGCAAGAAGATTTCTTAAAACAATTGGGAATTATACAAACAATGTTACTTTTCTCTGTATGAATGATGAAATGGGAGAAATGGTACTAAAGGAGTTCAGCTATAATTTTGAAATAATTGGTAAATATACAGAAAAACCAACTCGAGAAGATACAAAATTAGCTGCTAAAATAATATTAGAAAGAGAAGCTGATTTACTAATATTTGTTGGTGGAGATGGAACTGCGGGAGATATTTTTGAAGCAATAAGTGACAAGATTCCAGTACTAGCAATACCAAGTGGAGTAAAAATGCATAGTGCTTGTTTTGCCCTTAGCCCAGAGATTGCAGGTGAAATATTCAAGCAATTTCAAACCGGAAATTTAAATCTAATGCATAGCGAAGTCATGGATATTGATGAAAAAGCATTTAGAGCTGGAAGAGTAAGTGCAGAATTAAAGGGTATGATTATTATCCCTTATTTAGTAGCAGCTTTTCAAGGAGGCAAAATGGCTTCCCCGTCCTCTTTTGATGAAAAACATGATCAGAATGTAATTGCTCGAAGAATTTCAGAAGATATGGAAAGAGATACTCTCTATTTCTTAGGATCAGGTACTACATGTAAAGCTGTTGCTGATTTTATGAAATTAGAAAAAACACTTCTTGGTATAGATGCAATTTATAATCGTAAATTAATTGCAAAAGATTTGAATGAAAAGCAAATGTTAGATTTACTAAAACTATATCCAAAATCTAAGATAATTGTTACAGTAATTGGCAATCAAGGATTTATTTTTGGTAGAGGAAATCAGCAAATTTCCCCTATTGTTATTAGAAAAGTTGGTAAAAATAATATCATTCTAATTGCTACAATATCAAAGCTTGAAAAAACAGAGAAATTACGAGTAGATACTGGTGATTTAGAATTAGATAAACAACTTCATGGTTTTATTAGAGTTATTACTAGCTATCATGAAGATCTTATGATGAGAATTGAAGATTAAAAAAAGAGAAGTAAATTACTTCTCTAATTTTGCTTGTTGATACATCCGCCATGTTAAAATTGGTTCCTTTGCAGCAAGAACTTCATCTAGCCTAGTAATCGGTGTTGTTTGAGGAGCATTTAAAACCAAATCAGGATTTTCTCTTGATTCTTTTAATATTTGTGCCATTGCTTTAGTAAATTCGTCCAAAGTTTGTTTTGATTCAGTTTCTGTAGGTTCAATCATCAACGCATCTTGTACTATAAGTGGGAAATAAATTGTTGGAGCATGATACCCTAAATCTAATAATCGTTTTGCAACATCTAAGGTACTTATTCCAGTTTCTTTGTGTAAATCATCTCCACTGAGAACAAACTCATGTTTTCTTGGAACCTTAGGAGAATATGGTAATGTCCAACCTTTTAATTCTAACAATTTTTTCTTCAAGTAATTTGAATTTAGAACTGCTTGTTGTGATGCACGTTTTAAGCCATCTGGTCCAAGAGTTAACATATAAACATATGCTCTTACTAATACACTAAAATTACCCCAGTACCCTCTAATTTTCCCAATTGATTTAGGTAAATTAAAATTCATATAGTATTTTTTGTTCTTTTCATCGTATTCTGGTAATGGCTTTGGTAAATAAGGCACAAGTTTTTCTACTACACCTACAGGTCCTGCTCCAGGTCCACCTCCACCATGTGGAGTGCTTAAAGTTTTATGAACATTGAAGTGTATAGCATCAAAACCCATATCACCTGGTCTACAGATACCCATGATTGCATTGAAATTTGCTCCATCATAATACAACAAACCACCAACATCATGAACTACTTTAGCAATCTCAAGTATTTCTTCCTCAAAAAGACCGAGTGTATTTGGATTTGTTAACATAAGTGCAGCAGTTTTTTCGCTAACAGCACTTTTTAGAGCTTCTAGATCAACTAAGCCATTATCTTTAGATTTTATCACGATTGTTCTGTATCCTGCCATAGCAGCAGTTGCAGGATTTGTACCATGAGCACTATCTGGAACAATGACTTCAGTTCTTGTGTCTTCTTCACCTTGATCTTTATGATATGCACGAATAACAAGTATACCTGTTAATTCTCCTTGAGCTCCAGCTGATGGTTGTAAAGTTGTTCTTGCCATTCCAGCTAATTCAGAAAGCATTTTATCTGTTTCATATAGAATTCGTATGTTTCCTTGCACTGTTTCATCTGGTTGAAAAGGATGTGTTTCAGTTATTCTAGGATCAGAAGAAATAAAATCATTTATTTTTGGATTATATTTCATTGTACAACTTCCAAGTGGATAGAAACCTGTGTCAACTGAGAAAGTCATCTGAGCTAAATGTGTATAATGTCTAGCCAATTGAAATTCAGCTAAACGAGGTAAATTTGGTAATTCTTCCCTAACCATTTCTTTGGGTATAAGTTTGGTTGAATCAATAATAGTCTTAGTTACTTCTTCAGGTATTTTGGGAGGTCTATATTTTTCATACTTTGTAGTCTCTATTTCAAAAACTAGAGGTTCTTTGTATTTTGCTTGTTGAGTCATTTTATTTTCCTCCCAATTTTTTATCTATTTCTTCTAGAGATGTTAGAAGTTTGTTTAAATCATCAATTGTGTGCATTTCGGTAGTACAAAAAATAGCTGTTTCACCAAATTCGGGATGGCAATTTACTGTAGAAAATCCTGCTACAATTCCTCGCTCAATAAGCATTTTCTGAACAACAGCAATTTTACCTTTTTTGACTCTAACTGTGAATTCATTATAATGTGAACCAGAAAAAATTGGTGATTCAAAATGCTTTAATTCATTTATCTTTTGAGATAGATAATTAGCTGTGGTAAGACAATATTCAGCGGTCTCTTTTAATCCCTCTGGGCCTAGTAATGACATATATACTCCAGCGCCAAAAGCTAGAATTGATTGATTTGTGCAAATATTACTTGTGGCTTTTTCTCTTCTAATATGTTGTTCTCGAGTTGAAAGTGTTAAAACAAATGCTCTCTGTTTTCCGTCCTTTGTTTTAGTCATACCAACTAATCTACCCGGCATTTGCCTGATAGTTTTGAGATCATAATTAATTGAGAAGAAACCCACATGAGGACCTCCAAAGCTTATTGGAATACCTAATCCCTGCCCTTCACCTACTACGATATCAGCACCATATTTACCAGGTGGTTTTAAAATCCCTAGAGAAATTGGATCCACACCAACAATTGCTTTTGCTTCAATTGTATGAACGAGGTCACAGATTTTTTCTGCATTTCTCTCAATCACACCAAAACAATTTGGATTTTCAAAATAAAAAGCAGCAACTTCTTCATTTAATTTAATTTTAAGATCAGCTAAGTCTATTTCACCCGTAGAATTATCAATTTTAACAAATTCATAATCGATATTTGGACCATCTAAATAATTCTTAACAACTGAAAGTCTATCAGGATGAATACTAGATGTAATCAGAACTTTTTTTCGATTCTTTAACAATCGTACAGACATAAGCAATGCTTCTGCTATTGCTGTACTCCAATCGTACATTGATGCATTAGTTACATCAAGACCTGTAAGTTCACTGATTAAACTTTGGTATTCAAAAATTCCTTGTAGCATTCCCTGTGCGACTTCAGGTTGATATGGAGTATAAGAATTCTGTAATTCAGGTTTTGTAATTACTTCTTTTACTAGTGCTGGAATATAATGATTCTGTGTTCCTCCACCTAAAAAAGAAATTACTTTCTGATTCATTGAAAGTATTTTATCAATATATGTGGATAAATCTCTTTCAGACATTGGTCCAGGTATTTCTAAAGGACGTTTGAAAAGAACTGAGGATGGAATGTCTTGGTATAATTCATCAATGTCTTTGATCCCAAGGAACGTTTCCATTTCCTTTTGAATATCCTTAGCTGATCCCTCACTTTTATTTTTCATGAAAAGACCAGACTCCATTTAAATTTTAATGATCTAATGAGTCGACGTATTTCTCATACTCTTTGGGAGTTAAGAGTTCGTCGTATTCAGCAAGATTACTTGCTTTTATCTTTATGAACCAACCTTCTCCATAGGGATCTTCGTTTATTGATTCTGCTTCGTCTTCAAGTTCCTCGTTAACAGCAACCACTTCACCTGATAAAGGTGCTTTAAGTTCTTCAACTGCCTTTACAGATTCAATATCACAAGCTTTGTCTCCTTTTTGGAATATTGTTCCTTCAGAAGGTAATTCGACATATACTATGTCTTTCAATAAACTTTGAGCAAAATCAGAAATTCCGACGATGAAAACATCATCACTTTCTTTTCGAGCCCATTCGTGTGATTGAGCATATTTTACTTTCTCATCAATTTTCATTTGACAAACCTCTATATGCTTGATTTGTATTAAACTCTTAATCACTAAATAAATTAGTTATTAAGAATTGCTCATATTTTGAAAAATTTTTTTCCTTATTAAATACTATGTTTTAGTATAATTCCGATTCTTTAAATGCTTGCTCGTTTTGAATATATGTTTTCCCTAAGTAAAGGCATATTTCTGCTCTTTCCAATTCTCTTCCCATATAAATTGCATGATCTAATTTTGAAAGCAAACCTCGTTTTTGAATTTCTTCAATAATCATTCTTGCATTAGAAGAGATAAATAACAAATCAGGTTTTTTTGAGTTAATGCTCATATGTACAACATAAATTTTCTGTTTATAATAATCTATCCAGATTGTAAAACTACCTTTCGGATCAAATTCATAATCCATTGAATAAAGATTCGCATCAGCAAATTTTAAATCAATAATTTCCAAATCTTTGTGAATTGGTATTTCTAATTCTAAATCCGTCTTACTTTTAGCCATCAAGATATTTATTCCATGTCCTTTCGGAGGAGCTTTCCTTTGTTTTGCTGCAAAAGCTAAATCTCTTGCTTTTACTATTTCTTTTATACCACCTCTACATTTTACACTATAATCAGTCATAAGAAGTAATTGGATTCCTAATTCCACTGCTAGACATCCAAAAAGAACATTAATACCAATAGGATCAGCTTCGATGAATTCTGTAACGTTTCCAATACAAGTCATCATAGGCGTCCTTTGATCTTTCTTTCTAAATAATATATAACTCTCTAAAGAAGATGCAAATCCCGGATAAATTGGCATTTCAATAATTGGGTCTGCAAAAAGTTTAGTAAATCCTGCTTTTTGCAATTTATCCCTTAATTTTATTAGAGATTTTACTCTTTCTTCTGGAGCTTTTGGCATATAACCGTCTTTTATATTTGTTGGGAGAAAAACAATTCCAGTTTCATTAGGAATTTTATCTATTAAGTCATTGATATTTCCATGATCAATACTTAGAATTAAATCTACTTTTGCTTCTATTGCTGCAACTATTTCTTCGACATTTAAAGTATCAATACTAATAATAAAATGATGAATCTCTTTTAATTTTTGTAATTCAGAAATTATTTTGAAAATCTTCTTTGGTTGAGGACTTTTTGCAATAACACCTATATCAATAATATTTGCTCCGTATTTCAAGAAGTATTTCACTCTATCCTTAATTTGATCAATTGTCATTTTTGGAGCATCAATAATTTCTGCCATTACTAAAGCAGGTCTATCTAATCCTACAAGAAATTGATTCTCTAATCCCAATGTAAATTCTGATTTCTGTTTCTCTAATGGACTATTGAAGCCATAATTGAGTAAATCTTTTGTTTCAGAATATTTTTTAGTTTGTATAAATTTATCCGCTGAATATTTTGATGAGAATTCTGAAAGGGTTAATTCTTTTAGCGCTAATTTAATATCACTTGCATATCTGGGTCCTTTTACAACTGGAACACCTAATATATTTTTTAGTTCTGTTAAATCCCCTTGAACAAAACCAGGTACTAATATTAAATCGTATTTCATAGCTTCATTTTTAGTTATATTTTCTAAAATAAATTCTCTAGTAATAAAAGCTGCAACATCAATTGGGAGAACTTTTACTAAAACATTTTTAGGGATATTAGCTCGTATTATTGATTCTGCTGCACGTCCAGTAAGGGCAAGAACTTTTAGCTTTCTAATAGGGGAGTCTTTCTCCATTCTTCCAACCAACTTACTTCACTTAAGTAAACTAAAAAAGCATTATGGCTATTTTTCTATTTTGGAAAAGGATTACTTATTTTAATTTAAAAATTGCACAGAGATAATCATATGCTTCATTTGGAGTTTCCTTAATAATAAATCCTTCTTGTTCTGAAAGCACCTTAACTGCTTCTGCTTCTCTTTTTCTAACATTGACTACAATTTCCTCCAAAAAAGAAATTACTCCATAACGACAATATCTAACACAATCTAAACAGCCTATACATTTTAAGCGATTAATTCTGATTTTACCTCTTTTTCTTCTAATTGCTCCTGGTTTACACGCCCAAAGTGAAGAACATTCGGAGCATTTTTTACAAGTATCCGAATGAAGCATAATTGGTAATAGACTTTTAACTTTCCCTTCTTTTAGATCAGTAGGAACAACTACAATTTGAGTTTTCATACTTTTATTACCCATAATCGCTAGATTAGTAATAAGATTATCAGCTATTCCTTGACTAATTTTTGCTATACTATTTCCAGTTGCGGGACTTATAATTATTACATCATAACGACCATTTGAAGCACTTGCAGCTGTAGGAAAACTAGATCCTTCATCTATTTCAAAAATAACATCATTAAATGCTTCATCAAAATCAAAATCATTCTTCTCTTTTGGATCCTCAAAAGTATCTTTTAAATCACGATGATCGTTTATTCCTAACCATTGATATTTTTCTATAAAACCTTCTGTGAAAATATCTTCATTAAAATTTGGAATTTCTCTTACTTTATCAATAAATGGTGTTTTGAGAGGAACAGGTGAATCAAAAACACCATAACATTGAGCAATCTCGCGACCAGCTTCACTAAAGAATAGATCGATTCTAATATCATCTTTCTGCAATAATTTACCTAGAGCAGCAAAACTTTCAATTAACCAACAACCAGCACCTGATATAGCCCAAGCAATTCTAACTGTCATATTTATTACACGTAACTCCTACGATAACAATCTTAACAATAAAATTCAATTGTTTTTAATTTTTTCTGAAGAAATAATTCTTTAAAAAAATTCCCTTTAAGAATGAACATTTTCGACAAAAAAAAGAGAAAAAAACAATTATTTTAGTTATTTTTTAAATAGAAAAGGTACTAATTAGATATTACAACTGCTTATGATAATACAAAGTGTCAATTTTTTTAAAAAAAACAATCCTTTTTTACAAATCAAAGTTCGAAAATATGACGCACGAGTAATATTTTTAAGTCAGTTATGTCCCTTTGTTATAATGTTAACCTTATTTGGTTACTTTTAGGTATGCATGTAAAACAAATCTATTTAACTGTTTAAAAAAATCGCTGAGGATCTCAAGTTGTGTGCTAAATCCACTATTATTCAAAATAAGAGACAAGGACTCAAGTTCTGTAAAATTTGTCAATGTTTAGTAGATGATGTCGATGAACATATGAAAAGGAAGCATCCAAAATATGCAGAGTATTTACAAAAAAGAGAGGAGAAAGAGGCATTAAGTATTTGTGGTTATTGTGGCTCAATGGTAAAAGATTGGAGAGAGCATGTCCAAAACTATCACCCAGAATTAATTACTGCTTATGCTCGTAAGAAAAAACCACAACAAGAGGAAGAATCTGAAGACCTTTCTAAAATGTTTAATCTTTAATTTTGGTTAGATTTTTCTTCACATTCTTTCATTCTATTTTTATTTTTAATTAATATTTGATATTCTAATCAACTTTTCTTTCTTAATAATCTCATAAGAATACGAGGAATTTGATTAACACTTTTTACAGACATAAATCGTCCTTTACCTATTCGAGCTAAATCACTACAAACTTTTACCCCCCATTCCTTATCAGTTGGTAAACCTAAAACATGTAAATTGAAGTAATTTTTAGCAAATATTCTAGGATCATCTCCTCTATTAAAACAACCGTCAGTGATAATTACTCCAAATTTCTCAGTTCGTTTTTCCTTATTTAGCTCAGATAATCCTTTTTGAAGCGCTTCAGAGATATTTGTATAACCTGCTGATTCACTTTCTAATACTCTATCAATTAATTCATCAATCTTTACCGTTTCATCAATACGTTTAATCACAGTTGCTTTAGTGTTAAATAAAATCACGGCATATTTCTCTTTGGCTAAATGATAGGCAAGAATCGCAACTGCCATAGCAGCGTTTCTGAATTTTTCTCCATAAAGTGATCCTGATGTATCAAACATTAATACTCCTATATTTTCCCTACTTCGACGTTCAATAGCTGTAATATCGGAATATTGGATATAACGATTTATTAAGAATTTTTCAATTAATTGATCCATATCGAAATCTGTCATCCCAGGTTCATATTGAGTTTTTATCTGAATTTCCCCTTTCAATCCTCTACCAACTACACGATAAGATGATTTTAGCACAGAAATTCTTGCTAATCTTCGATAGATTTGCTTATATTTTGGATCAAAATTACTTCGCATCATGAAAAATAATTCTGGTGCACTACCCTCTCCTCTTGCTGCTCTTCTTTCAAGCATACGAACTCCTTCATTTGATTGTAGAGCTTCTGCAACAGCAAATTGATTACTTTTGGCAATGCCTTTTAGTGCTGGGATGTTGTCATATTCAATTGCTAATTCAGTCATTTTTTTGATTTGAGGAAACTTCATTCCTTTCGTCATATCGTGATATTGTTCAGGACTTCGTGTACCAGAAACAATCTCAGCTTCAACTAGTTTTTCAGGTGTTAAACGACCGAACTGAGGAGGAATTCTTCCTGAACTTTTTGGTATTTCAGTTTCATTTGGTCCGAAAAAACTTTCCAATAACCTTTCGGACAATTTCCTCAATAACTATTTCAATCTTTTCTTCTACACCATCTTCTAATTCAATTTTTGTAGCTAGTGACATTATACTGATATCTATCCAAGTTTCAATTGTTCTTTCTTCAAATTCACTTATAATTGAGGCAAGATCAATTGCACCTCTTATACTTGCTCCTCTACGTAATTTTGTAGATTCACGGGTTTCACGAACAATAGTTACTGAGTAATTTACAATATCTTCTACAGGTTCTTTCAATTTTGCAGCTACAATCTGTTTTTCTTCTGTTTCTGACTGATAATCTAATCGTATCCAAACAAAACGGTCTTTTATTGCTTCTCCGAGCGGAGTTGTTGCAATGAATTCAACAGGATTTTGTGTTGCGATAATGAAAAAACCATCATTAGCTGTTACTTCTCCTAATTTTGGTATTAGTATTGTTCCTTCATCCATAGCAGATAAAAGGACATTTTGTGTCGATTCAGGGCATCGATTTATTTCATTTGCAAAAAGAATTGCTCCTTTATCCATTGCTCTGATAAGAGGTCCTTGAACAAAAGAT
>Ga0307380_10007605_pt1 | contig 14056 bp, 11 predicted proteins | sample UN3MG_FD_202239 | JGI IMG/M metagenome (GOLD analysis project Ga0307380, IMG submission 202239) | Soil microbial communities from Risofladan, Vaasa, Finland - UN-3 | ecosystem: Environmental > Terrestrial > Soil > Coastal area > Acid sulfate soil | place: Finland: Risofladan, Vaasa | collected... | reverse complement strand
ATTTTGCCATAGAATCTCAGATATGGTTGACCCATCACAGGAACCATGGAGTAGCTTTTCGACTGTGGTTGCCGATGTTGTGGACGAGCGGATACAGAATCTAAAAGATAAGGTCAGTAAAAGGTAAGAAATGATATAAAGAAAAATAATAATAATCGACGAACAAAAAAATACCAGATATTGAATATGTGCTATATTTTTATTGAATCTATAATGGCTTTGTTAAGTCCTGGGTATTTTGCCAGATATTCGACCCGCTCTTTATTCAGGGTGTTGACCATTTCAGTGATCTGTTCATCAGTATAGTATGTCCTGGGATCGAGGCGTTTCATATCCACACCCTCGACTTCTTTCGGGATATGTGTACCAAAATAGGGGTCATCGATCCATTCAATGGTACCCCGGGAAATGTTGCGGATAATGGCAGCCATTTCAGGTATCTGGATCCTGTTTACCTTCTGTTTGATGATCTTATGGCCTTTTTCATCTTCTTCTCTGATCTCGCCTGAGCCGCCGGTGTTCAGCAGATAGCATTCTATCTTGTCACTGTTTTTCTTTATAAAGTTGTAAAACCAGTTCCCTTCATCCTCTTCACTGCCCACAATAAAGGGATTTGTTCCAACTACACGTACTGATTCGCCAACCCTGGTTGGGTCGCCGGCAGATGTCTCGATCGATTCACCCAGCATGAAATAGGCAGCTGCCTGTTCATTGGTCAATTTAGAAACTGGTGGTACCACTGTATTACGCCTGGTAATAAAGGCTATTATCATACCGTCGATCTCATTCAGTGGAGGCAGGTTTATGGTCTCACTGATGTGCTCCTCACCAAGGTCGCTTCTCTGTATAACCCCCCTGCCATTGCTGGTAAGCGTCTCATCGAGAAATTCCACAGTACCATCATAATCTACCATCACATTCTCAAAGACCGCATCCCTTCCCTGGGCTGCCTTATAGATCAGAGGCTGGTGCTCGGGATAGATATCTGTCTTTAGATAGAAACCTCTCTCAGTTCCAAGAGCAGAACCATCATTTTTGATCAAGACAAAATCATCCTGAACAATTTCCACACCTTCCCCTTCTCCAAATAGACCATGGTTGTGGCATGAATGTGTGGTCTTTCCAGTCCCAGATAAACCAAAGAACAACATACTATATTTCTTAATAGTCCCGTCAGGAGATCTGGCCTTAACGATTTTGGCGCCGGCATGGACACCAAGCATATCCTCTGCTTTTCCAGACCACATGGCCATTCTTAAAAAACCTTTTTTGGCTTCGCCCAGATAATCGGAACCCAGTACAAAAGTCACTCCAATTTCAGGGAAGACCAACATCTGCCTGTCTTTCTCCTGCCATTCAGGAATATAGACCAGGTTTAATTTCGGGCTGACAGCTGTCTCAGGGATTGATCCAGGTTCAAATAGCAGCTTTGTCCACATATACGGTAATCGAATAGAGTCCTTTCTGTACGTTGAAACATAGAGGGTACACTCTGGACTGTATTCTTCATTATCACACATCTTGCGCTTTGTGCTTACAATAGGTGCTTTTTTAAGATAATTAGCTACCAGCTTGATTGTTTCATGTGCATTCTCCACAATCTTTTGCTGTTTTACACTCATACCAGGCAGCATCACTTCCGGGCTGCCTATATAAACACTTACAGCTGCACTTCTGCTTTTCACAGAGGTTGAGAAATTATAATTTCCAAACTCGGTTTTATTGCCGACCGATTCGGCAATTTCCCTTAATTCTTGTTCAGTGGGTCGTATTATATTTGGTTGATCAGCCAAAGCGGTTACTATTTTATTTACGTCCTCAAGTATTTGCATTATTATCCTCCCTGGGAGTGCATACGGTTAGAAAAATATTTGACAGGGTCTAATATTTCCCCTTACTTGAACTCAATACTAGTTAAATGTTTATTGATGAAATTAAATTTAAAAGGTAGAACAGTAGAATTGTTTTGACGTATTTTATCCAACAAGACCATCCAATGCAGATACGGTTTTAGCACCCTGGTCTGTTAAATAATATATCTGAAAATTACCATCACGACGGGAATCCACAATCCCCGCCTCTTTCAATAATTTGAGATGGTATGAAAGAGCAGGATATTTATAATCAGTAATTTCCACCAGTACACATACGCACAGGTCGCATAGTTCCAGAGCTTTCAGGATCCGGACCCTAACAGGATCGGACAGGACCTTAAATAATGATGAAATTGGATCCACATCTTCATGCATCGCTTTTTTTACTTTTTCTTCCAGATCTGGTGAGAGTTGGTATGGGATAGTGTTTTCTTCAAATATTTTCAGGGGTGTTCCAGACATGATCGCTAACCTTGTTATCTATATTAAGCTGTAAATAATCTTTGCAGCCATTATCACGAGAATAATGCCAAATATTTTCAGGACCATCTTTGATTCTATGTGTGAAACCATCATCCGGGATCCAACCTGTGCACCTATAAATGCCACAATTCCGGTATATACCATAAACTCGGGATCTACGTTGCCTATACCCACATGACCCAGCAGACCGGAAAGGGATGTGAAAAATACAAATACTGCAGAGGTTGCCGAAGCATTCTTTGCTTTGAATCCAAGTATTAACAGTAAAGGCACGGCAAATACTCCGCCGCCTAAGCCCAACAGACCGGCTGCAAAACCGATAACCATTCCTGACATTCCTGCTATTGGAATGGTTTTGTTAGTAGAGGTGGGGGTCATTAATTTTGGTTTAAAGGGTATGAACATCCTGACGCCAGCTATTATTAGAACAATTGCAAACAGGGTCAGAATAATATTATCGTTCAGGAATTGGTTTGTATATGCCCCTAAAGGCGCAAATAACACTGATGTAATTATCAATGGAGATGCGAAGCCCAAAGAGACCATTTTCTTTCTATAATAGGTCAATGAAGCCGAACCGGCTGTGAAGCAATTGAGCAGCAAAGCTGTGGGTATGGCTATTTCAAGAGGAATCCCGAGCCAGTAGAACAGTGGCACATAAATTATTGCACCCCCAAGACCTACAATGGAAAATACAATAGAAACAAGAAAAACGATCAGTAATAATATGATGAATTCCATAGTTCAAGATTAAGAAGTGATTTTTAGGGTTGCATTATTTCTTTAATATTTTGGGCAGTAATGGCCATTTTCACAAACAACGCCCCTAGATTGACATTTTCATTTACCAATGCCACAAAAAGTGCTTTTGGACCTGCACTTACAACAAGAAGTTTACAATGCTGACATTCAATGACTATGCGATCAGAAGGACCTGTATTTACTTGACTGGCCATTATATCTGCGGCATTCAGCAGGGCAGAACTCATAGCTGCCAGGGCATCTGCATTGGTTTTTTTGGGCACCAATGACGCAAGATTAACTCCTCCGCGAGTCGTGACAAGCGAGGCTTCAATTCCCCCAACAGTCTTAAAACTGATCAGCAGTTCCGTTAATCTTGATATGACGTCATATGTCATAGATAATACTCATTATAATTTTTTCACCCGTTATTGATAATTAAGAATTCAATTATACTCATTAATTAAACACAAATATAAGGTTGCCGATGGTATATGATACGCATAATTATTATTATAAATATATATTCTTATTCAAATACCTTTAAATTGATGTGGAATATAATTCAATAGAATATTAATGAGGGGAAAATAACATTGGCAAGAGATTCGATCGGCGTAATTTTCGGGAAAACCGGAACACATGAATTTAGTTTTGCTGTACCTGATAGCAACCTGGTGAAACGTACTGATTATGTAAAAGTATGGCATGAGAATGATGGCTGGACATTGGCACAAGTTATATCTATGACAAGCAGTAGTGAAGATTTTAAGTTAAATCAGGCTTCTGAAGCAGCCGGGGGCGCAAAAGTTGTGAGTCCTGACAGTAAACTTGTGGCTCAAGCTTCAGTAATTGGAAGCCGGAGCAAGGATGGATTATTAAGGGCGCCGCGTACCCCATTTTCTCCAGGGGATAAGGTGTTTGCAGCAGATCATGACCTGATACGCTCGACCCTTGGATTGTCGCATGGAGATATTTATATCGGGTTTCTGGAAGGGCAGGCTATTAAGGTATATCTGGGCATGGACAACCTGATACAGAAACACTGCAGTATCCTTGCAAAGACGGGCAGCGGGAAATCATATACTGCCAGCGTGATACTTGAGGAGTTACTTGAGAGAAAGGTTCCGCTGCTTATCATTGATCCTCACGGTGAGTATGGGTCACTGAAGGAACCGGGTTCAGCTGACCAGAAGGCTTATTATGAAAAATACGAGGTATCACCGAAGGGATATGAGTCAGTTATCACTGTATATACACCGGCAAATAAAGTACTGAACCCGGATGCTGATGAATTATTCAGGCTGGATGGCAAAAATATGGCTCCAAAGGACCTTATGCAGATCCTTCCCGATGAGAAATCCAGTAATCAGCAGGGTCTTTTGTATGAAGCTATTACCAAGATCAGGGCTGAGCAGGAATCATATGATCTTGAAGATATTATTTTTGAAGTGGGGAATAATAAGAGCAAGATGAAATGGAATGTGGTCTCGTCCCTGGAATCTTTGCGGGAAGCTGATATCTTATCAGAGCGACCCACAACTATTAGTGAGCTGTTTGCCCCAGGTCGGGCTGCTATTATCGATATGAAAGGTGTGGACCCAAAACTGCAGAATATGATAGTTGCAAAGCTGTGCACTGATCTGTTCGAAGCACGCAAGTTGGGACAGGTCCCGGCCGGAATGCTGGTGGTGGAGGAAGCCCATAATTTCTGTCCTGAGCGGGGATTTGATAAGACTGCAAGTACTGAGATCCTGCGAACGATTGCATCAGAGGGCCGGAAATTCGGGTTGGGCCTGATGGTGATTAGCCAGCGGCCGGCCAGGATTGATAAGAATGTGCTGAGCCAGTGCAATACCCAGGTGATCATGAAGATGACCAATCCTAACGATTTAAAGGCTATCAGCAAGGGCCTGGAAGGTATCAGCAGTGAGGTTGAGGAGGAATTGAAACGCCTGCCGCCCGGGGTAGGCATGCTGGTTTCAAATGATATTGAGCATCCCGTACTGGTGGATATCAGGGTGCGAAAGAGCAAGCACGGTGGGGAAGCCGGGAAGATGGTGAGATCGATACCTGTGCCGGAAGAGTCTTCTGTAGAGGGGCCAAAAAGGCAGGTTATTAAACCTGATGTAAAGCCTGTGAACGTGCCTCCCAGAAAGGAACCTCAGAAGTCGGAAGGCAGCAGTTTGTTTAAAAAAGTATTCGGGTCCGGAAAATAAAAAAATCCAATTTCAGTTGTTTTAATAGTGTGGTTGCAGGGGCATACTCTATTTCCCCCTATACCGAGCCGCAGCATCCTTCAAAGCCTCTATCCCGGGCAATTTCTCACCTGCCAGGAAATCGATACACGCCCCGCCGCCAGTGGATACATGGTCCAGCTGGGAGTCCATGCCCAGCTGTTGCACTACTGCAGCGCTGTGGCCGCCCCCTATCACACTGAATCCTGATTTGGTAGCCGCCTGCATTAATTCCACTGTGCCTAACGCAAAAGCATCCTTCTCGAACATACCAGCCGGACCGTTCATGATAACTGTCCCGGCGGCCTTGATCTCTTCTGAGAATGCCACAATGGTTTCCAGTCCTATATCCAGGATAGGCAGGCCAGAATTGTGGTTCTTATTGATCGCATCGATAGATTCCTCTACACGCTCATCATTATTATCCAGAGCCACATCAATGGGAAGTCCGATCTTATCATCGAATCTTTTCAGGAGCTTTTTGGCGATTTCTATCTGGTCAGAATAACCCTGTGACCGAATGAATTCCAAATTACATTTGCCGATATCCACACCTTTGGCTGCAAGAAATACATTGGCTACCACTCCTGTCAGCAGTACCCTGTCAGCGTTATTATTTGCCAATGTAAATTCCGTGACCTTCAATGAATCATCCACCTTAGTGCCTCCCAGCACAAATATTGTGGGTCCGTCACTGACATGTTCTCCTCTGCTTAAAGAGGTGATCTCTTTATCCATCAACCTGCCTGCCATACTCGGAAGGGTCCATGTAAATCCCATAATAGACAGGTGCGAGCGGTGCGAAACGGCAAATGCATCATTCAGATAAAAGTCCATTAATGGAGATAATCGCTCCACCATGTGAGACAAGGCATGTTCCTGGGCTGACCGCTTCAAACTCTCTTCTGAAAAGAACCTGACATTTTCCAGCATAAGAATGTTTCCTGTCTCAAGTTTCTTTATCTCAGAAATGGCACGGGAACCGAAAATATCATCCACATACTTTACATCCTTGTCCAGAAGTCGTGACAATTGCTTAGCATGGGGTTCCAATGTAGTAAAATCGCTTTTCCCGGGCCGGCTCTGGTGGCTCATAAGAACCAGCTTTGAATCATCCAGTTCCTTTAAAGTAGTAAGAGAACTCCTGAATCGTTTATCATCAAGTATCCCGTGTTCAGGACCCATGGGTGAATTTAGGTCCAGCCTGCAAAGAATTGTTTTTCCCGAAAGATCAAAATCATCAATAGTAAGGTAATCTCTGGTTGACAAATATTATACCTCGATTTATTTACCTGGAAAGTGAATAATACAGTAAGGTAATTGAATCTTTCTATGATATGGATGGAATTTTCAAAAAAAAGCTTGAAATAATGGAATTTCAACATTAAATTAGAATTTTGTCATAAATATATATTATTAATAAATCATTTTTTACTTGAATCGAATTAAAAGAAAAAGTAAACTTTAGTGAGTGGGAAGGTCGAGCAGAAAAAGGGAGGTTAGGGAGTGGGGGTTAGTAATAAAATAACCTGATCCTGCTCGATAACAAATATTATTATATTATAAGTATAAATACTTTCTTATGCGCATGATAATGATGTGATTAATAATGATATATGTCTTATATTATACATTAATAAAAAGAACAAACCCCATTAAAACATTTATATTCCACGACCACATATTAACCCCCTAAAAGAGGATCATCCAATAATGGCAATAGCAAGAGAACAGATCTTAATTGAAGCCCTTCCTTACATCAGGGAGTTCCATGATTCCATCATGGTGATCAAAGTAGGGGGTCATGCAATGGTTGACCCGAAGATTATGGAAGATATTGTCAAGGATGTTGTACTCCTGCGTTATGTTGGCATCCACCCTATTATTGTCCACGGCGGCGGGCCTGAGATAACTCAAAAAATGAAGAGTATGGGCAAGAAAAGCGAATTTGTGGCAGGACTTCGGATCACTGATGACGAAACATTAGAGATTGCCCGAATGGTACTTGTGGGAAACATCAATACTAAAATTGTCTCCCTGATCGGGCTGAACGGAGGAAAAGGACTGGGTCTTTCTGGAAAGGACGGACAGCTCATAATGGCTAAAAAGAAAGCCCTTCAACGCATTACCTATGAGGGAAAAGAACATGACGTTGACCTGGGTTGGGTTGGTGACATTGAGTTAATAAATCCCGAGATACTCATGATAGCAGCAGGAAAAGGATATATTCCAGTCGTAGCACCCATCGCTGTTGATGAGAATGGTAACAGTCTGAATATAAATGCAGATACAGTAGCTGGTGATATTGCAGTTGCTATGAAGGCCAAGAAACTCATACTCATGACTGATGTACCTGGTGTGCTTCAAAAAACAGATGATGAATCAAGCCGGATCTCCCGCATTCAGATCGATACAGTTGATGACTTGATACAGGAGGGTATTATTTCCGGTGGTATGATACCAAAGATCAGGTCTGCAGCACATGGGGTTAAACGTGGAGTTGAGAAAGTACATATAATAGACGGCAGCAAATCCCACAGCATACTACTGGAACTATTTACTGATCAGGGCATTGGAACAATGATCTACCATTGATCAGAAATGAGATTTCTTCTTTGAAAGAGTTAAACATATAAAGTATACGAAGGCTATAAAGTCAAACCTCATAATCAGGAGATTTATTATTGAGTAAGAAAAAGATACCTGCTAAGAAAGGATTCCTCGAAAGGGCCAGAGAATCAGCAGCTCAGCAGCAGGCAATAACAGAACGCGGGAAGGCGGGCAAGCAAAAGCAGGCAGATGTAGTATCAGAACCCGCCCCGGTTGTCAAGAAAACCCCTGAAGAAAAAAAGCAAAATTATATCAATGGCATTATTAAGACAATTGTACCGGCCTTGATAGGTACCTTAGCTGGTTTTTTCTGCTTTTTCCAACTAAAAGACGGTACCGAATTCCCATGGATTTCCATAATGCTTCTTGTAATCATTTCCTCGTATTATGCTCAACGGATCATCTACCCGTTAATAAAGATAGATGTCAAAGAATTTGGGGCTAAAGACTGGTTATATGTGGAATTCATTACAGTTGATTTTTGGTTAGTGGTCTGGACATTATTACTTAATTAGCCCAAATAATATTTTTATAGGTGAGATCGTGAGGATTGCTATTGTAAATAAGGACAGGTGCCAGTTCAAGAAATGTAACCTGGAATGTATCCACTTCTGTCCCAGGGTGCGGACCGGAGATGAAACAATAGTCCAGGGTGAGGATGGCAAAGCTGTTATTTCAGAAGAATTATGCGTTGGTTGTGGGATCTGCATTAAGAAATGTCCATTCCATTCTATTATGATAATCGGGCTGCCCGAGGAATTGGCCGACCCCATCCACAGATACGGCCAGAACGGTTTCGCTCTTTACGGACTGCCCACTCCTGTCAAAGGTAAAGTGACCGGTATCCTGGGTCAAAATGGTATAGGTAAGTCCACAACTGTGAATATTTTAAGTGGAAATCTTATGCCTAATCTGGGTAAATCAGATACAACCTGGGATGAGATCCTGGATATCTATTCCTCCACAGGATTGTATGAATATATGAAAGCCCTATCAGAGGGCGGGATCAAGGCCTCACATAAACCTCAATATGTGGATAATATACCAAAAGTCGTAAAAGGCACGGTATCTACATTGCTGGATAAGACTGATGAGAGGGGGATTATGGATGAAACAGTTGACAAACTTGAGATCACCCATATACTGGATAGGGATATCAGCGCTCTCTCAGGTGGAGAACTTCAAAGGGTGGCTTTGGCTGCCTGTGTCAACCGCGATGCAGATTTCTATTTTATAGACGAGGTCAGCCCATACCTGGACATCTACCAGCGTATCAATGCAGCCAGGATCGTTCAAGAACTGGCTCATGATAGTTCTGTGATGGTGATTGAACACGACCTGGCATTGTTGGATCTGCTTGCAGATACTGTTCATATAGCATATGGTATACCAGGCGGGTATGGTGTGATCACTCATCCCAAAGGGGTCAGGGTGGGTATTAACGAATATCTGAAAGGTTTTTTGCCTGAAGAGAACATACGCCTGCGGACAGAAGCAATTGAATTTGAGGAACATCCGCCGAGAGAGCAGAAGGATATTCCTACCCTATTGGAATTCCATAGATTTACTAAAAAATTCGGAGAAAATGGGTTTGAACTGGTTGTTGGAAGTGATACGCTCGGGAATGAGATCAAACACGGCGAAGTAATTGGGATCGTGGGGCCTAACGGCATTGGCAAGTCCACGTTCGTAAAGATGCTGGCAGGCGCGGAAACACCCACCACAGGCGAACTTGAGACTGGTCTTACAATTTCCTATAAACCCCAGTATTTAACAGGGGATTATCCATTAAACGTCAGGGATTTTTTGCGTAGTATCAATAAGAAATTTGATACCAGTTATTACCAGACCGAGATAATTAAACCCTTACAATTGGATGGATTTATGGACAGGATGCTGCCTGAACTATCTGGTGGTGAGCTCCAGCGTGTAGCTATTGCAGGTTGTTTGGGTAAGACTGCAAATATGTATATCTTTGATGAGCCCAGTGCACACCTGGATGTGGAACAGAGGGCCATGGCTACAAAAGTGATCAGACGTTTTGCTGAGAATAATAATGTGACTGCCATGGTAGTGGACCATGATATTTATATGATCGATATGCTGTCTGAGAGGCTTATGGTATTTATGGGCCAACCTGGAGTTAGAGGCGAGATACATGGCCCGTTCAATATGCGCCAGGGTATGAACCATTTTCTGAAAAACATTAATATTACGTTTCGACGTGATGAAGAGACACGCAGGCCCAGGGTGAACAAACCAGATTCAAAACTGGACAGGCAGCAAAAATCCATAGGCGAATATTATTATACATCGGATTATTGATCAGTACTCATACGTCATCGGTTAAGAGAAAAAATGGGATGGAACACGGATTCCACTCTTGAAGATTGGATTTTATTAGGACTTAAACTACACCATCCATTGCCAGTGATTGCAGGGATCGATCTAAAATGGAAGCCATGTGATATGGGTGTACCAGAGGGGAGTTGGAATCTTTTCAATATCTTCAAACACAAATCACATACTCAGAACAGACCACCCGGATTTATCGAAAAGCGCTAGCCAGCCCCCACACCAGAAGGGCGGCTGAAGCAAAGTGAGAAGGGGCACACGGTCAGAATGAAGGCGAGAGGAGCGGCAGGAGAGCTGAAGAAAAGATGGGGCTGGTTTTCATTATTTGGCTCACCGCAAAGGGCGCAAAGATCGCAAAGACAATGTTACTTCAACTTTGCGTCCTTTGAGTTTTGCTGCCACCTTGCTGCCCTATCGGGTAGTGGCGGCAGGAAAATTGAAGAAAGGATGGGGAAGTGTAGTGAATTCGAAACAAACTTAAAAAATATATTTCTTTTTCCTGATAAACATCTGCTAATAAATTAGATCTGTTATTGCCTCTTCAACGCCTGTTATTACAAACTGGACTGCTATAGCTGCCAGAAGCAGACCCATAATCCTCACAATGACCATAGTTCCCGTTTTACCCAAGATTTCAAATGCTTTTTCCGACCTGGATAGGATAAAATATGAAATCAGGAACACCAGACCAATATCTAAAATGAGGAGGGCTTTATTTGTGGGTCCATTTGCCACATGGAAAAGTACTATGCCTGTAGTTATAGCCCCGGGTCCTGTAAGCAAAGGAACAGCAAGAGGGGTAACCACGACATCTTCTTTATGTAAAGACTCTTCTTCTTCTTCAGCACTGCTTTTAGTATGTGGCCTTCTACCGAAGAGCATCTCAATGGAGATAATTAATAAAAGTAAACCACCTGCTATTCTAAACGAGTACATTTCTATACTTAATAGGCCAAATATTGTATCTCCAGCAAGAGTGAAGATGATTAAGACTATAGCTGCAATAATTATAGCCTTTTTGACCATTTTCTTCCTATCAGATTTTTTAAAATTAGCAAGTATTGCCATGAAAAGGGGCACGTTCACTATAGGATCCACAATAATGAAGAGTGTGATAAATGAAGATAAGGCAAAATTCAAATCCATAATTTTCAATCTATAATTGTGTTTCTACCTTTATAATATTTGGATTGGAGCGGCAGGAGAGCCAGAGAAGGGATGGGGGTGGAATGCATTTCAATGGCTACACAAATCCACAAGGTTGGCTCCCACCTTGCTGCCCTATCGGGCATTGGTGGCAGGGGCAGCTATACATGGCCACACCCCCCAAACCGCCGAAATAATCGAAAAGCTCCCTTCGAATTCATAGTAGCCCACTTTCATCCGCGTGGGTGATATGCACAGGATGGTGTATTTGCCGCCGCCGAATTGTTCGAAGAGTTCTGTGGCGTCTTCATAGGTGAGCTGTCATAGATGCCGACGGTCCGGATCTTGCCTGAGTTGGAGCGGAAGGTTTTGTTCACGTTCCAGGACAGTTCTGGGGGGGTCCAGGTACTTGATGAGGTCTGAGAGGGTTTTTGCTCTGGATTTTATGCTCAGTCTTTGTTTGAACTCGTCCAGGTCGGTGATCAGGTCGGCTGGGGGGTGGATTGAAGGGGTTTCTTTTTTTAGGAATTTACACTCACCAAAGCATCCATCCCTTCTTCGCACCCAAAACCAGCTGGAATAATCGGAAAGCACCTGCCAGCCCCCTCACCACAGGGGCAGGCGGAGCAGATCAGGAGGGGCACCCGGGTTGAGTGAAGGCGACGGGACGGAAGGAGAGCCGAAGATGGGAGGGGGCAGGAATCAGTTCAAAAACATTTTTGTCTGGCAATGTCATCTGATGTGGCATATGGATGGGAGTATCTTCCGTTTTTTTCAGTAAATGATTTGATTTGAACAGATTGTTTAGGACAATAATTGATACAGGCATAGCAATAAAAACATTGAACATCTTTCTTCCATACTGGTTTTTTATTTATCATTTTTATTTTTTTGGATAAACAAACTTTTTCACAACGTGAGAATAACCGGTGCGATAAAAACACCTCCTGACTGGTCAAAAGTAGTAAATTTAATAGAAGAGCTTATTGAAAATATCAAGAAAATTGAAAAGAATCCCATTGAAACATCTATAGATATTTAAAATCTGCGGATGCTGGAAATCTTGGTCCATTTGCTAATTTCATAGCTAAAGCTGTTGATGAAAATTTCACAATGCTCCTTTCTATTTTAGGAAAAGAGGAGGAACTGATTCCACTAAGAACACTCGCAGATGGAACTCCATACTCCCAAGAATATCTGATTTTAAAGGCAAGGAGCTCTCGATGCTGTAAAAATTGGGAAAAAATGGTTTTCTTCAAAAAGGGCGGTTAAGCAATATATTGATGAATATCGTCATAAATAGATAAATAGTATAAGATTTCTGATTATAAAATTGATTAAAATTTTATCCTATTCAGGGCTGATATTGGAGCATTGTGCAAGATAAAGCCTGATACTGCATGTGCTCATTTTTTTGAATATAAGGAGAGGTGGCCAGAGCATCACAAATTATTGACACCTTCTACTTATATACCACATATTGTGATATAATATACAATAATGACAGTGGGTGTTTATCAATGGATGACCGAATAACTGAAGATGTTAAAAGGTATGCAAAAGAAGTGCTTGAAATGGATCTTGTGGGAATCGCCCCTATTGAGCGATATGCAGATGCTCCCCCAGAGTTTCACCCGCAGCAATTTATCCCAGATGCAAAAGCCATTATAACCATGGGACTTGTTCACAATCCAGACATGGTACAGGAATCCCATATAAACAAAGCAAAATCCGTAGTTGAAATTCACGGTATGAACACAGAGAACCTGCGTGCAGGATACAAAATGTCGCGATACATACAGAAGAAGTGGGGCTACAGAAGTGGTGCCACAGGACTCCCTGTTTACCTACCAGAAGCCTTTGTGAAAGCAGGATTACAGGACATCAAAGGAGCCTTGAAGCCAGCAGTGTATTTCTCCGTTAAAATGGCCGCAGTACATGGAGGATTGGGAAAACGGGGTGTGAACGATCTTTTGATACATCCGGAACACGGTTCCATCGTAAGACTTGTTTCTGTGGTAACCCAGGCACCACTTACAGGCGACCCTCTCTCGGATTTTGACCCCATCTGTGACACGTGTGATAGACCCTGCATAAAGGAATGTCCTACAGGAGCGGTATCAGTAAAACAGGGTGATCCTTACACGAAGGGTTCCATTGACTGGCAGAAATGCTTCAATCTCCTTGGAAATGAAGCACTGATGCTCGGGTATGCAGCCTGTCTGCAATGTGCTTCAGTATGTCCCCACAGCAAGCAGGTGAGGTAATATATCAAAAAGTCACAGACCCCGTTTTGGAAAAAACGGGGCATCTAATCCCGCATAGTAGAAAGATGAAGATGGAGTGACAAATTAGGGAATCCAAAAACGCAAAAATTTTTAGGTTCTTGTAGTTTTGGCTTTGCCATTTCTCAAGATGTCACTGTTCATAGAATCAAAAAGGATGCGTTGAATAGCCATTCTTTGAAGTCACGACCTCCGACCAAAGGTCGCAGGCATCGATGTCGCATAGTAGATTGATGAAGATGGAGTGGCAACCTAGGATAATCAAAAACGCAAAAATTTTTAGATTCTTTTTATTTTGGATTTCCCTTTCTCAAGATGTCACTGC
>Ga0307380_10007603_pt1 | contig 14060 bp, 6 predicted proteins | sample UN3MG_FD_202239 | JGI IMG/M metagenome (GOLD analysis project Ga0307380, IMG submission 202239) | Soil microbial communities from Risofladan, Vaasa, Finland - UN-3 | ecosystem: Environmental > Terrestrial > Soil > Coastal area > Acid sulfate soil | place: Finland: Risofladan, Vaasa | collected... | reverse complement strand
AACCAATGGCTTCCAGTGACTGACCTGTTTCTTGTTCAAAAAGCATGGGGATAACAATTTGTTCCGCGATACCCTCAACAAGAATAAGGCGTCGCGCGAAAAACATCCGAGACTTCGTCGCATCCGAATACAGGCTGAGAAAACGAACATCATCCTTGTCCTTGGCAGGGTCAATTCCGTCAAGGACATAGTGTGCTGCAATGGCACCGTCTGATTCGCGGCGAAACAGAATGGCCGTATTCTCCAGGGAAAGCTTTGCCGCCACGTGGGTGGAGTGGGAGGTCATGATCAACTGGAGTGAATGGGGGTGTTCTCTTCTAATATCTTCAATATTTCGAGCGAGGTGGTCCTGGAGATGCGGATGCAGATGGGCTTCCGGTTCCTCAATTCCCACAAGACGATAGCAGATGAAGGCTTCATCATCGACGGAGATGTCCTGTGTCTTGGCCATCTGCGATAAGACAAGTGCTATGTAGAGAAGGTTGTTCCGACCGAGGCCATTGCGTGCAACGGAAATAGGATTTGCACCGTAGGTCATACCGATCTTCTTCAATATCTCGACCGCCTCGGGAGCCACAAATTGCAATCCGATGGAATGGTCTTCACCAGGAGTATCAAGCGACACACGTGCAAGCAACTTCTGAACATCCTTTTTTATCACCGCGAGTGACGGGTCTTCATCGATAGCTTGTTTCAGTTCGTCAATCAGTCTCTTTACATCCGTGTACCGAGAATCACTGCTTTGGCGCAGTACGCGAAATAGTAAATGTTGTTCACCACCAGCAACCAGTTCTCGCTCGGCGTCACGAAGCGCATCAAGAATCTCTGCACGGAGCATTCGTAGCAGCCAGCCTTCGCATTCATTCGAAGGACGGCCACCTCCGTAAATCACGTGACGGTATTCTCCAATTGGGAAGTCGACATAAAGGCTGTAATCCGGTTTCTCTGAACCATCGCCTGACTCAGACTTGGTCTTCTCAACCCGCTCTTTCCGGTTGGCGATTGCTTCGCGTTGTTCATTAATCCATTTGTCACGCTTGAAGTTTCCTCGTAATGAGAATCGATATGTCACACAGGCCTCGGTCGCGTCCGTGTTACTGTACCAATCACCGACGACTGCGTGTTGATCGTCCTGAATATCACTCAGCGTTGCATGGATTTCAACCTCTGGAAAAGTAACTTTATCAACCTCAACGGTTTGATCGGCAACCTGTTTTTTGAAAGCCGTGATTGCTAGATAATTAATATCGTCAAGTTCCAGACTGCGGCGCTGAATGGTTGAAATCTCCTGGCTGAAGAGTAGGGACATTGCAGCCAGAAGGTTTGTCTTCCCGATGTTGTTCTCGCCCAAAATAACCGTGAATGGTCGCAGATCCATCGAAAACGACGGGGCACTAAAGTTTCGAAAGTTCTTGATTTTAAGATTGCTAACATACATGGTTTCTTACCTCATCTCTTTCTTAGGCTACTTGCAGTAGAGAGCCTATATTCCACTTGACTTCTGGGCATTTTGTATTCCGTATCCGAAAAAGTCCGAAGTTACTATTATACCACCAAAAGCCGTTTCGGTACATTATAGCAAGAAAACCACAAAAACCTTGGTCATAGCCAGCTAATTATGCCATCAGATTCGGTCACAAGGACTTAGCGGAACTCATTATCCGGAAAGGGACTAATAAGCAGGACGGGTCCGAGCAAAGATAGGGTTTCTTTCGGCTCGGCCCTTGTCTGATTCCTAGTCATCGCCCTCATAGATCGTTGACACTCACGGAGACCTCCTGCAAAAATTGCAGGAGGGCTTCAAAAAAATCCTTGGATAAACCGCAGGAAACCTTTGTTATTTGTAAAACGCCATAAAACTCAAGAACTGTGGCTCGGACTACTGATAATCTTTAAGCCAGTTTTGGGCAAAGGCAGCAAAGTCTGAGAAGCTGATAAAATTGTTATCATCTGTATCAAGGCCGGTACCAGCGGGAGTGTCAAGCCAACGAGAGGTTAAGATTGCAAGGTCTGAGGTATCTACTACGGCATTACCTGTGGTGTCTCCAAAGAGACGGTGAAATTCAAAGGTCGTATTATCACCGCCAATACCATCACCGTTGCCATCAAGGTTTTTGGCGGCTGAATCAGTGATTTTGCTCGCATCCAAAGTGGCGGTGTACTGATCATCAGGCAAAGATTGTGGAATTGTCCAGGTTGCTTTATAAGTCAATGAATCATAGTCAAAAACGGCACCGGCTAAATCTATAAAGCCGTGTGATTGGCCGGTAATTGAAAGAGCGTCGGCGGTTATAGTTACACCTTCGCTGAATTCAGCCGATATGGTCTTGATGGTGCTTCTTTGTGTCTGGCCGTTTTCCAGGATTGAGGCAATCATTGTGGGTGCTGCTTGAGTGGAGACGACTTTACTGGTTCTGTTGCCTACCGCATCGTAGAAATAATGCACTGATTCACCATTAGGATGCGTTACTTTTATGAGCCTGTCGAGAGAGTCATATTCGTATTCGATTCGATAACCAGCGTGCGCAGAAACAGCTACTTGCAGCAAAATGATTGTTGCTGTGAGTATTAACCAGGTTATTTTTAGGTTTCTGTTTCGCACTTTTATTTTCTCAAATCTTTGGCGTTATCTTTATTTATTATTCTGAATTTCGGCTCATACCTTTCTCGAATATACGGCCTTGACGGCGGCGTCCAGTTCTCAACCGCATCCATTAACCTTGAAGTATGATAAATGGTTTGTCGGCCACCATATTGACTATAACTCTGAGTTCCTTCAGTTTGAGGATTTGGGCTTGCCGTAGCTATTCCGTCTTCGCCAGATCCCCCTGCACCACCGCCTCCTCCTCCTCCACCATGTTCACGACGGTCGTCCGGGTCCTGGTAATCTGTATGTAAAATAGTATCCCGCAGAATTTGGGCAACACCTGTATCTTCGAGTAATTGGGCTAAATATGGGGCTACAATAGGAGCCAGATATTCACCACTGGGGTCCCAGCCATAAAGTTGTCCGATAGCCCCTTTCCCGAGAAATTTCCCCCCTACAAAAGCTAACGTTATTCCTGATGGATCACTGACACTGACGTTACTCAAAACATCGTCGACACTACCAAAAATAAATTTTATTGCACGGGCATCTTGAGCCTCAGCATAGGGCGTTCTGGTTAAATCCATTGCAACGTTTGTAATAAGACCTTCTAATTCTCCAAAAGCAAAACCATAAAGTCCAGCATTGACATATGCTGGAAGAAGAATCGGAATGTTAAACTTACCATGTGGATCAATATTTTTAATTGGATTTGCTGAGACATAAAGGTAATCATGTAAGCTTTGGGGATTATCGAATCCACCTTCAACAGGGTCGGTGGTCGAAAATCTCCCGGTTGCAGGATCATAGTATCTTGCCCGCATAAACAGAAGATCATCAGGAGCAGTAGCAACACCGAATTTGCCAACGTACTGATATGGATTAGCGGTAGTACCAGAGGACGTAAGTAGTTGACCAAATTCTTCATAAGAGTAACTATCAATAATCTCACCAGAAGAGTTGGTTAACGCTACGGTGCTTCCTATGGGGTCGTAGTGGTAAGACACGGGCTGATTAGTTGTAGCATCAATCAGATAGGCAAGGCCGTTGCCATAAATGTAATAAACCTGCGGTGTATCAGTTTCATCTGTTTCAGCTAAGATGTTCCACATATCGCCGCCGGTTGGGTCTATGGTGTATCTTGTAGTATCCGAGGAGGATTCAACTTCAAGGCGGTGGCCGGTGCCATCATAGGAATTTAGCCACTGTTCGGCCAGTTTGGCAACTTCTGTCAGCCAGTCGTGGGAATCGTAATTATAGTTCGTAATTTCTGTACCAGTATCTTTTTCAATTAAATTGCCGCGATTACTGAATGCATAATTGGCATCACTTGTTTCGATAAGGCGGTCGGCGTCATCGTAAATGTAATCAATTATTTGCTCTTCAGTGGGCGGAACCGGCGGCGTCGGCTGGTTGTAGTCGATAGCGATTCTGTTGCCGACTTCATCGAGCTCAATGGTATAATCGCAAATCGGTTCGTTCGTATCTGTTTTGCTTGCTTGTTGTATGAGCCTTCCGGCATTGTCATAATCATAAACGGTAAAATCGTCATTGGGCAAAACTGTTTCTATCAATTGGCCTGCATAATCATAGAAATAATCGGTTACATTACCCAGCCAGTCATCAATCTCGACAAGATAGTTATACTGGTCATAGAAATATTCAACGGTTTTATCGCCGGGATAGGTTATCGATGACTTATTACCAACTGGGTCATAAGTGTAACCAACAGTCTGGCCGAATGGGTCGGTTTTACTGATAAACTGGCCTTTGTTGTCATATTGGTAGCTGGTAACACCGAGTGAATCTGTCATTTCTATTAGTTGGCGTGCTAAATCATATTTGTAGCTTGTAGAGTTTCCATCCGGAAAAGATTCTAAAATCAGGCGGTTGTTCTTGTCATATTCGTAAGTGGTTATCTGGCTGTCTTCATCGGTAAGGGCAGTCTTGTTGCCTACCGCATCGTATTCAAATGCTCGCTCAAGAGCAAGCGGATTGGTTACCTTTATCAATCGATTTAAGGCATCATATTCATAAGTAGTTTCTTTATAGCGGGCATTAACTGTGCTGATAAGGTTGCCGCGAACATCATAGCTGTAGTTAGTTTGATAGCCTGCAGGGTCGGTAACACGAATAAGGCGGTCTCTGATGTCATAATCGTATTTGGTGATTCTGCCTTTTGCATCGATTTTTTGCACAACCCTGCCGACATCGTCATAAACTGTTTCTGCGGTATGGCCTAATGGGTCAGTGGTTCTTATCAGACGATTCAAGGCATCATACTCAAAGGTAATAGTGCGGCCAAGTGGGTCGGTACTTGATATCTTGTTACCCACTGCATCGTAAGTATGAGTCGTTATAATTCCATTCGGCTCATTGACTTCTATCGGGTTTCCTACCGGGTCATATTTGTAGGAAGTTTGATTTCCATTCTTGTCTGTAGTTGAGGTCAATCTCCCCAAAGCATCATAAGCAGTGGTAGCAAAATCTCCATTGGGATCGATTACCTTCGTAACACGTCCGAGTACATCATATTCGTACTGGGCTTGATTGCCTAATGGGTCTATTACTTTGGTTCGTCTATTCAAAGCGTCATATTCATAAATTGTGTGGCCGCCGTTAGGGTCATAGACATCCGTCTGGTTACCGCGAGAATCATAAACATAAGTTGTTGTATTTTCACGAGCATTCGTGGTGCTTATGCGGTTTCCGACATCGTCATAAGTATAGGAAGTGATGTTGCTACAAGGGTCGCTCACTTCCACTAAATGTCCGAGAGCATCATATTGATAGGTAGTGATAAAACCGGCTTCATCAGTTCCAGCAACTAACAAGTCCATTTCGTCATATATAAATTCCCTGTCGTTACCATCAGGATATCTCTCTCTGATTTTATTGCCATTTTCATCGTATTCGTAGCTGGTTATCCGGTCATTTGGATCTGTAACGGAAATAAGATTATCGGTAGCATCATATTGATATTCGGTTATCTGGCCCAATGGATTGGCCTGGCTGAGCTTGCGACCAGCAAGGTCATACGTATATGTTGTCACACGGCCAAGTGAATCAGTTATGGTTGTAAGATTACCATATGAATCGTAGTCGTATGTAGTCATATTGCCGTTTGGGTCGGTAACGGTATGAACCAGGCCATTGTTGAAATATGTTCTGTGGGTAATTTGGCCCAAGGGGTCGTTGGTATCTATTAAATTGCCATACGAATCGTATGTATAACTGGTAGTATTGCCCAAAGCATCAGTTTTCTGCAGTGGATTATTATAGCTGTCGTAGGCTATGCTTGTCGTGCTGCTGGCGGTATCGGTCTTTTGAATAACATTGCCCTGACTATCGTATTGATAATCAGTTGTGTTATCAACCTCATCTGTCCAGGCGGTACGGTTGTCATTTTCGTCATACTGGGATTCAGTAATTGAGCTATCCGCCGCTGTTACCGTCGGCAGCCTACTCAAGCCGTCATATTCATGCTTGGTAATATGGCCAAGTGGGTCATTAACTTCCGTTACACCCGTATAAGCTGCAACGGTTCCCCAAGGCGTTACAAGATCAACTGTTTTGTAATCGAAACTCGTAGAATTGTTCTTAGCGTCTTTTTGCTCAATAACCCGATTGTACTCATCATAGGTGTTCTCAAGCAAAGTGTAACCCCGCGGATTTATAATTTTGGTAATGCGATGCTTAGAATCGTATAAAAATTGAGTTGTATGCTCATTGGCGTCAGTGACACTAATCAGATTGTTGTTTGAATCTAAATTATAATTGATGACCCTGCTAATTGGGTCGGTTAGCGATGCAAGTCTGCCATTTTCATTATACGCTATAGTAAACAGCCTGCTGACGGCATCAGTAATAGCTGACAGTTTCCCTGTGGCAGAATAGGTGAGTGTTATAGTATTGCCGTTTCTATCAACGATACTCTCTAATTTACCATTTACGGCAAAATTATATTTTAGCTGGTCAGTGCGGGTGAGAGTGAAAGTGTTATCACCATTTTTTACGAGCGTATTGTATACTCCCGGTAATTTCGGCACATAATCGCTTCCGTCAATCTCATATTTATCGTAATGCCCATTAGGCCAGCTTATTATCACTGAACCGTCATCATCTTCCGATGCCCGCATTTCATAACTGTGCCGCCAACCCTTACCAAATACACCCTCATAGTCGTCCTGGTGGTTATAGAACCGTTCAAAGTTAAATGACAATCCCGGCCCTGGTACTGTTAGGTCTGTGTGCTCGTATGTGAAATTACCTGTTGCTGTATTGATGGGCTCAGCTATATACCCGGTGAATGTTATTTCGGAACCATGCTGATCTGTTTCTGTAAATACCTGAATCCTCTGATTCTGTAATGCACCGGCATCTCCAGGCCAGTCGCCATCAGAAACATATACATTATCCTGCGAATCAACACATATTCTTGCGGCTCGGCAGAACTCGCCATCTTCCGAACCAGCCCTTCCCCAGCCGGTCAGAAAATTCCAATCCGGGTCGAATTTCAAAACTCTGTAAGCAGATGTGGCGACATAGAAACAACCCCAGCGATCAACAGCCATATCCAGCGGCATTTCCCCTTTACTGGGGTCAAGCTGACAGGCAATTTCATAAAAGTGGCCGTTTATCCCGAATTTCTGGATTCGGCCGGTTTCATCGCCAACATAAATAAAACCATCTTTGCCTTTGACGATACTCAACGGGCCGGATAATTGGCCAGGAGCTGTGCCAGATTGCCCCCATTCGCCATAAGGATCAACAAAACCGGCAGTGACTAAATAGTATTTTTTAATCTTATTTTCTGTTGTCAGACATATGTAAATTATCTGTAAATTTGTGTTCTCAATAGTTGACCATTCCTGGCCACTGCATATGGAGGCATGCGTTGTTTCAGGCGCAACCAACAGTTTTTCGACGTAACCACCAGCTCGCGGTATAAGCGTAAAGATATAAGTTTCCAGGTCATCATCGCCCTCACTATAGTTAGTTTTTCCAGTACCAAATAAACACCCAAAGTCATAATGCAGGTCATCAAGCTTGTATTTATTTCCGGGTAAGCTTTCGTATTTTCCTATAAAATCTCCAGTCTTTGAGAACTCCTTAATTTGTTTATTGCCATAGTCAGATACAAAAATTGAATCCTGACCCAACATCGTTATTCCCTGTGGCCCTCCCTCACTACTGAATTCTTCATCATTGGTTCCTAATCCTCCCCATTGATTTAACATTCGATATAAGTGACTGGCGGGTTTTCTGGTCGGGGTAGCAGTTACCTGTTTGCCAATGGAATATTCAAGACTACCGGTTACGGCAAACGCTCTGTAATAATATTGCTGTGAGTTGGTTAAGTCTGTATCGAGATAATCAGTCGTTCCGGCAGAATTTGAGATAACTATTACGCCGGAGGCAACAGTTTGTCCTTCTGGATAGCTTTGTCCATCAGTAGGGCTCCAACTAATTGAGCTTGTTGATCGCAATATCAAAGTTGAAGCATAATCCGGCTCATTCGGATTTGTTAAATGAATTATCGTTTTGCCGTCAAGAGCTTCTGTATAAACATTAGTTGGTGAATGAATGGAACGAGGGGTGCCAGCCACTACGATAGACCTGGTCAAGCCGGAGGAGTACCAGTAACTATCATCGACTGTGTAAATTCGATAATAATAAGTTTCACCAGGTTCGAGATCATAGTCGTCGTAGTCGGTCCAACCTGATTTGTTTTTCAGAAATGTAATCTCCCCTTCAGTTGCACCATCACTCGGATATATCCGTCCATTTTCTACATCCCATTCGAAAGGCTCGGCTGAACGAACTAACAATTTGGGATAATCGTACATTCCTCCAGGACCTTCTCTGAGGATATGAACTGTACCATCCACAGTCGAAGTCACTTCGAAAACATCAGGATTTGGCTGTTCACCATACTCTCTTGGTGGGACGGCTCCCAAAAGGTAATTGCCATATATGTCAGAATTGCCGTTTCGGTAATCTGTCCAGACAATTGTATTGCCATCTATAGCAGGGTTGGAAACACTTGATTGTGATACAATTACATCGATTATTTGACCAGAGATAAGACTATAACATTTAATAATACTCCCCTCTGCCCATACTATGTAGTTGCCGTACACCGCCGGATATCTCTGAGCCCCTGGCCCAACTGCCACAGGAAACTCGGTTCCAGTTTTAAGATTGTAACCGTATATGTCATAGTGATTAGTAGCGTAGTCTCTTTCGTCCTGCCAAACTATAATATTACCTGAAACATCTGGCTCTCCCTGATTTCCTGACGCGCTACAAACGGCAAATTCACTTCCGCCAGAAATGTTTTTTGCGTAGATATCATATCCGGTAGTAGCGTAATTCCGCCAGTCGTTCCATACAACAATGTTACCATCAACTGCGGGATGGCGAGCTTTGTTACTGGTGGTGACCTGAAATTCTGAACCTCCCGACAAATACTTACCATAGATATTACTCGAATCATACCATACTACAAGATCGCCGGATATTTGTGGACGGGAACCAGAACTAGTCAACTGATATGTGCCTCCCCCAATTGTATGCACCATGATGACACCATTTCCGGAAGTATAATCAATATAAACAATGGTGTTTTCATAAATATCAGGCCAATCTTGGTCGAAGGAGGGGTTATTGGTGATATTTGTGGACGAACCATTTGGCAATGTTCGATAGAAAATGTCACAACGTGATGGCAGTTCAATCGAAGCCCAACTGACATTTAAACCAGATATACAAGGTCCTGCTTCACCCGCTGTAGTATTTGTAACGACAAATTCATTATTTGGATCGACATATAAAGCAGCAGATGTCAGTGAAGACATTCCCCCCGCAAGAATAACCCCCATCAAAATTATCTTTACAGCTTTTGACTTCACAACAAAATCCCGCCTCTATTTTTACACTAAGTCATCATTGTACTAACTTTAGACCATGAAAACCAGCAAATTCCAAGCTGCTTATGCACTCGAAATGCTCTTTTTCGAGCGATGACAGGCTTCTTGTGGTCTTTGATGTGGTCATCTGGCACGTCGCATAGCTAAAATGCCACCTGAATCCTTAATACCGTTGCGGCAATTCGTCTATTTTCAACACAATGAATCCTGTTAAACACCCTTAAACACAATCACAAAAGTGTAAATCAAAAGTGTAGTGGTTTGGACGCGGGCCAAAGAACTGAGAGCAACATTTCATGACCGCACTCTGTTCACACCTGTGGTCATGATAATCAAACACAAACCCAGCGAATGTTAAAAAGGGAATAAAAAACGGCAAATCCCCTCGTTCAATGCCTCGTTTTTGAAAAAATATTTCATCTAAATGCGCTGAGGTAAACCACTTATATTGTTCTTCAAAAATTATTTGATTTTCCCCTTGCGCCAGCCATATTCATTGCGCTATAGTAGTTCGTTGGTATAAAACACAAAATGATTACTTATTTTTTTGGAGGATAGATTTATGACTCTTGGTTTACGAAAAATAATTTTGCTGGGCCTTATAGGCTGTATTTTTCTAATGGCCAATGTTGTTGTAGTTGCTAATTGGCTGGCAGACAGCGGTGTTTCGCAATTTGCCCAAACTGTCAGAAATAATTATCTCACAGGAACGGCTGTCACGATAATTTTGACCTTGCTCATATTACTGGTTGGCCCGAAGAAAACAGACAGCGGTAATATAATGAGTTTTGTCAGAAGGTGTCCCGTGTGTGACCATCGGCTGATTGGCAAGGCAAATTATTGTAGCGATTGCGGAAGCAAAGTATCATAACTACACCGCTTTTTTGGGCTCAGTAGCTTTATTCTTAAGCCTTTGGAAGGGTTATGTCATTTTGGTTCTGATACTTCCCGTTACGATCGGCGTAAGAAGTTTTGCATGGTGTATCGCTCTCAAAAAACAATACCTGGGCCAGCCCTTCACCCGCATAAACTTTCGCTGGCAGTGGTGTAGTATTTGAGATTTCCAGCACAGCCTTTCCTTCCCAGCCTGGCTCAAACGGTGTGACATTTACTATAATTCCACACCGTGCATATGTAGACTTGCCAACACAAATAGTCAGGACATTGTTGGGAATACGGAACCACTCGACACTTAGGGCCAGGGCAAAGCTGTTTGGTGGTATAACACAAACATCACCTTTAACCTCTATGAGTCCTTTAGTGTCAAAGTTTTTTGGGTCAATAACAGTACCATAGACATTGGTAAAGATACGGAACCGATCAGATACCCGTATATCGTAGCCGAAAGATGAAGTTCCATATGAGATGACAGGCCGGCCGTCTATACTGCGTATCTGTTCTTCTACAAATGGCTCAATCATACCGTATTCTTTTGCCATCTTTGCAATCCATGTGTCCGGGCGAATACTCATAACAGCTGGTCTCCTAAATACATGTTTGTTTTTGTCCGAAGTGCAGGATCAAAGGCATGTTCCGGACAGAATTTCTGCAGATGATATGTTGAACCGGCTGGAACGAGTTTGCATATTGCCTTCATGTCCTCCGGTGTCAATAGTGCTTCTACCACGGTTGTGCGAAATTCATGTTCAATACCACTTTTTGAAATTATATTTATGCTTTCCTGAATTCCTTCAGATGATGAAACTGTATTGGTTAATTTCTTATAGTTATCCAGCGGTGCTTTTATATCCATTGCTATGTAATCTACGAGATTGTTTTCTATAATCTCTTTTAGGACTTCCGGTTCACTTCCGTTGGTGTCCAGCTTAACTGCAAAACCCACATCTTTGGTTCGACGTAGAAACCCAAGCAGGTCCCGGTGAATCGTCGGTTCGCCACCGCTGATTACTACGGCATCTAACCGATTGCTGCGATATTCAAGGAATTCAAAGAAGTGTTCTTCAGGAATCAGTAATTCACTCGGGGCGCGTTGTGGGATTAAAGAGCCATTATGGCAATATGGACAGCTAAAGTTACATCCCTGAGTAAAAATAACAGCTGCCACCTTACCCGGGAAATCGCTTAAACTAAATGTATTCAAACCGCCAATCTTCATAATCTCACCTCTATTTTGTACTTGCTTCGCATCTTAAACTCTGCCTGTTTACCTTCATTCCATTGTTTAACCGGTCTTAAGTATCCAACCACACGGGAGTAAACCTCTGTCTCGGTACCGCATTTTGAGCACTTATGATGCTCACCTGTAATGTAACCATGCTCAGGGCACACAGAAAAGGTTGGGGTGATAGTAAAATACGGCAGATGGTAGTTCTCACAGACCTTGCGTATGAATGCCTTAACCGCCTGAGGGTTGGCAACTGCTTCACCCAGAAATATATGCAGTACTGTCCCGCCTGTGTACTGCGATTGCAGATTGTCCTGAAGATCAAGAACCTTGAAAATATCCTCAGTATAATTGACAGGTAGGTGAGTGGAGTTCGTGTAGAAAGGCTTGCCTCCATCTGATACTGCTGATTCGTTTGCACAGATGATATCAGGAAAGTGTTCTTTATCTAACTTAGCCAGCCTGTATGTAGTACCCTCTGCCGGCGTCGCTTCCAGGTTATATAGATTTCCCGTTTCCTGCTGGAACCCAAGCATCTTTTGACGCATATAGTCCAAGACTTTTGCCGCAAAGGTATTACCATCCGGTGTGCCTATATCACAGCCTAACAGATTCAGACAGGCCTCGTTCATACCGATTAGCCCTATAGTAGAAAAGTGATTATGCCAGTAACTGCCATGCCGCTGTTTGACATCACGCAGATAAAATTTTGTATAAGGATAGAGGTTTTTATCTGTAAATCCCTCCAGGACTTTTCGTTTCGTCTCAAGACTCGTTCTTGATATTTCCATCAACTTGTCCAATCTTTTAAAGAAATCGGCCTCATTATCCGCCAGACAGCCGATACGAGGCATATTTATAGTTACTACCCCGATTGAGCCGGTAAGAGGATTGGCGCCGAAAAGACCACCGCCTCGCTTTTCAAGTGTTCGTTTGTCGAGTCGAAGGCGGCAGCACATCGAACGAACATCATCAGGTGACATATCGGAGTTAACGAAATTCGCAAAGTAAGCGATCCCGTACTTTGCTGTAACTTCCCATAAAAGTTTTAGCTCGATGTTGTCCCAGTCAAAATCTTGTGTAATATTGTATGTTGGGATTGGAAATGTAAAGGGTCTGCCCTTTGCATCACCGTCGGACATAACATCAAGAAAGGCTCGATTAAAAAGGTTCATTTCATGTTGGAATTCACAGTAAGTCTGGCTTTGAACCTTGCCACCTATAATCACCGCTTCGTTGGCCAGCGATCCTGGCGGTTGTAAATCAAGCGTAATATTAGTAAATGGTGTTTGGCCACCAACACGGGTTGGTACATTGATATTGAAAATAAATTCCTGTAATGCCTGTTTAACTTCATCATAGGTTAAATTGTCATAGCGGATAAATGGAGCGAGAAGTGTATCAAAATTAGAGAAGGCTTGTGCCCCTGCAGCTTCACCTTGTAGTGTGTAGAAAAAATTGGCTGCCTGTCCTAATATCACCCGAAAGTGCTTAGCAGGTGTGCTTTCAATTTTGCCGGAAACACCTTGAAATCCGGATAAAAGCAAATCCTTAAGATCCCATCCAACACAGTAGGCAGAGATAAGCCCGAGGTCATGGATGTGCAGTGCTCCAGAATTATGTGCCTGGCGAATCTGTTGTGTATAGATCTTGCCAAGCCAGTAGGTTTTGCTGACCTTGCTGGCAACATAGTTATTAAGTCCCGGCAGTGAATAGCCCATATTACTATTTTCCCGAACTTCCCAGTCCAGCCGGTCTAAGTAACTATCCACTAAATCGAGATCGGCTTTCTGGATCATTTCCCTGTTCCTGGCATGCTGGTCGCGGTAAAGGATATATGCTTTGGCTGTCTGTTTAAACGATGAATTCAGCAGCACCTCTTCGACCAGGTCCTGTATTTTTTCCACGGTGGGCGTCCGGCGGCCTGATAATGCCATCTGTGCCAGGCTCAATACACGAATGGTAAGTTTGCCGGCGATCTCTAGGCCAAATTCACCGGTGGCATGACCGGCCTTAAGTATGGCCGACTCGATCTTGCTGGCATCGAACGGTTCCTGCCGTCCATCACGCTTGCGAATTTGAGTAAATCGCAGATCTTCGGCATTATTACCCGTTGTTTGAGAATTTTTCCGAAAGGTATCCATTGGTTACTCACCTTTCCTTTTTTTGATTAGTTTATAAAACCTGTTGTTCAAGAGTACTGATCCTTTGTATACGCATACATTGGGCAATTCTTATCACAGTAAGCGGCAATCGCCGGCTCTTCACACCCGAAGCTGCGATAGGCATTCTCAAAGGCACATTTTGTCTGTTTCTCAATCTCTCCATCGCTAATTATGTCTTTGCCGTCTGTGGGATGATTTTTTTGAGCCCATGCCTTCAGTGTTATCAAGGCCAGGTCGTAAGGCATCCCGCT
>Ga0307380_10007600_pt1 | contig 14065 bp, 12 predicted proteins | sample UN3MG_FD_202239 | JGI IMG/M metagenome (GOLD analysis project Ga0307380, IMG submission 202239) | Soil microbial communities from Risofladan, Vaasa, Finland - UN-3 | ecosystem: Environmental > Terrestrial > Soil > Coastal area > Acid sulfate soil | place: Finland: Risofladan, Vaasa | collected... | reverse complement strand
CGAGACGTGCGGCTGGGTGTTTGCTGCACGGACGCTCGTGGCACCCTCAAGCGAGTTGGGATGCTGTTTGACGCGTCGAAGCGCGACCGAGCGTGACGTGCGGCTGGGTGTCTGCTGCACGGACGCTTGAGGGTGGGGAGTACGGCGCGACGTTGCCCCCACCCTCAAGCGTCTGCATCTTCTGCACCCAGGCGCCCGCCAAGCGCGCGCCGGTGTTTGAGGCGTTCTGCGCTATGCGAGGCTCGCTTGAGGGTGCCACGGCTTCTTGTTACGCCCTTTCAGGGTCCCGGTTTGCGCTGCATCGCCCGCCCAGGGCTTCACGCTGGGCTCTGGGGCCCCGAGCCTTTCAGGCCCGGCCGGACACGATCGAGCGGGGTGGTGGCGTACGTTGCGCTCCCGTCCTACCCGGCCTCGCCCCGGCCGCGGCGGGTGAACTCGTCGCGGACGATCTCCACGTCGGGCAGGGCCTGGATGAACCCCCGCCCGTACCCGCGCGTGGCAACGCGGTGGTCGAGCACGACGACGATGCCGCGATCCGTCGTGGTGCGGATGAGTCGCCCGAAGCCCTGCTTGAACCGGATGATCGCCTCGGGGAGCTGATAGTCCGCGAAGGGATTGCCCCCGGCCTGGCGGATCGCGTCGATCCGGGCCTCGGTGATCGGCTCGTCGGGCACGGCGAACGGCAGCTTGGTGATGATCACGTTGCTGAGGGCCTCCCCGGCCACGTCCACCCCCTGCCAGAAGCTCGCCGTCCCCAGCAGCACCGCCCGTTCGGCGCGGCGGAATCGCTTGAGCATCGCCTCCCGGCTGAGGCTGCGGCCCTGGACGAGCAGCTCGTAGCCGTCGGCGTCGAAGCGCGGGGCCAGCTCTTCGGCGGCGGCCTCCATCATCCGGTAGCTGGTGAACAGCACGAAGCAGCGCCCCCGCGTCTTGGCGGCGTAGTAGGCGATGGCCTCGCACGCGGCCGGAACGAACCGCCCGAGGTCGTTGGGCTCGCCGAGTTGCGTCTCGAGGTGGACGGTGACCTGGCGGCGGAAGTCGAAGGGGCTGTCCAGCAGCAGCTCGGTCCCCTCGTCGACGCCGAGGCGGCTGCGGAGGTAGTCGAACCCGTGCCGCCCGCCGCGCGCGGTGGCGAGCGTCGCGCTGGTCAGGACCACGGCGTGGGCCTCGTGGAACAGCACCTCCCGGAGGACCGGCGAGACGTCGATCGGCGCCGACGCCAGCGTCACGACCTGCTGGCGCCCGCGCAGGCGGGCCTCCCGCCAGTAGGCGTGCGCCGGGTCCGACTGGGCAATGAGCTGCTCGACCGTCGCGGCCAGCTCGACGGCCCGCTGCCGGTGCGCCATCAGCTCGAACGCCCGCTGCTCGTTACGCTCGGTCGCCCGGAGCCGCTCCAGCAGGCCCGCGACCTCCATCAGCGCCGGCGACAGGCCGTTGGAGAGGATGCCCGCCTGGCGGATCCGCCCGTTGGCGGACACGGCCGGGCCCGTGCAGGCCGCCAGCTCGGCGAAGAACCCCTCGGCCGCGTTGGCGGCGCGGTGGACGGCGGCGATCGCCTCGCGGGACTTGCTCAGCGCCAGCAGGCCCCGGTCGTTCTGCTCGTTGTAGAGGTCCCGCAGGAGGTAGCTCACCATCGACGAGCTGACCCGCCGGCCGAAGTGGTCGCTGGCGGCCTGCTCGACGGTGTGGGCCTCGTCCAGCACGACCAGCTCGTAGTGCCCCAGCAGCCTCGCCTGGGCCGCCTGGAGCGCCAGGTCCGAGAAGAACAGGGCGTGGTTGACGACGACGACGTCGGCCTTCTGCATCTGCCGCCGGGCGGCCTGGAGGTGGCAGTTGCCGAAGTGCTCGCACTGGCTGCCGCGGCAGGAGCCCGACTCGCTGCGGGCCTTCTCCCACACCTCGGCGTCGAGGGCGAACTCGATGTCCTGGAGCGACCCGAAGGGCGTCTCCATGGCCCACTCGGCCAGCGCCAGGAGCTGGTCGAGGTGCTGCGGGCGGCTGAAGAGCTTGTCGCGCCCGTCGATGGCCATCCTCAGCCGGCGGAAGCAGAGGTAGTTCTGCCGGCCCTTGCCCAGCACGGCGTGGAACTCCATCGGCAGCACGTCCCGCAGGAACGGGATGTCCTTCCGGACGAGCTGCTCCTGGAGGGCGATCGTATACGTGGAGATGACCACCCGCCGGCGGGCCTCGCCGGTCGCCGCCAGGATCGCCGGCACGAGGTACGCGAAGCTCTTGCCCACACCCGTGCCGGCCTCGACGATCAGGTGCTCCTTCTCGGCGAACGCCGCCTCGACGGCGCGGGCCATCTCGAGCTGCTGCGGCCGGTGCTCGTAGCCGGCCAGGTGGTGGGCGATCAGCCCCTCGGGGGCCAGGATGTCCTCGACGGTCGGCGGCATCTACGCTGTCGTGGCCCGTCGCCCGTAGCCCGTAGCCCGTACGGGCGAAGGGAAGCGGGAGACACGGGGAACCGGGGGCCACGACGGCCCTTTCGCTTCAGCGACACGGATGCCCTTCGCACACGCCGACGCGGGCGCCGTATTGGGGCATGGTTCAGGTTGACCGGGCGGCGGGCAACGCTTCCAGCGACATGGTTCCACTTGCCGCCCGCACGGCGAGCACTTCCCTCTTCGCCCCGGAGGGGCGGAAAGGACATAGCCGGGGGCGCAAGCCCCCGGAAACGCCATCCGTATACACAGAGCCCCGGAGGGGCGAAAGGAGCTTTCGCAGCGCGGAAGTGTTAAGCCCTGCTGGACGATGTCTTTCTTGGCGGGCGCGGTAGCGTTCATCGGGCGGGGCGAGGCCAGTCTCTCAGTGAACAGGCGAACGAGCTCGGCCGTCAACAGCAAGGCGATCACCGTGATCAGGACAGCCAGGATCGTGATCACGGTCCGCCCGCGAACGATGGTTCGGCGCATGGAGGAGATCACGCGGTCCTTCGCGAGCGTGAGCATCGCCAGCATGATCGCCCCGGCGGTCGGGGCGATGCTGATCGAGTGGAGGCCGCTGTAGAGGAACACGCCCCGCGAGACCTCCTCGCCGGACTGGAGGAAGTACCGCAGTTGGCCGCCGTCGTGCAGGACGTGCCCGTTGACGGCCTCGCCCCAGAAGAACGAGTACAGGATCACGTAGGCCAGGAAGTTCCCCAGGCCCAGGAAGATGATCCAGATACAGATTCGGGTGCGACGGTCCATTTCCAGTTTCCGGTTTGCGATTTCCAATTGGCTCACATGGGCCAATTGGAAATCGGCAATCGCCAATCCGAAGGCCCTAGGCCCCGATCACGCCTTCCAGCGGCGAAGAGGCGGTGGCATAGAGCTTCCGCGGGATGCGCCCGGCCCGGCGGGCGAGGTGGCCGGCCTCGATCGCCAGCCGCATCGCACGGGCCATGCCCACGGGATCCTTCGCGCCGGCGATGCCCGTGTTCAGCAGCACCCCGTCGGCGCCGATCTCCATCGCGATCGCCACGTCGCTGGCCGTGCCCACCCCGGCGTCGACGATCACCGGGTACTCCGGGTCGCCTTCCTTGAGCTGCTCCAGGATGATCCGGATGTTCCACGGGTTCAGCACGCCCTGCCCGCTGCCGATCGGGCTGCCGGCGGGCATCACCGCGTCGGCGCCCGCCTCCTTCAGCCGCACCGCCATGACGGGGTCGTCCGAGGTGTAGCAGAGCACCGCGAACCCCTCGGCCTTGAGGACCTTCAGGGCCTCCAGCGAGCCGACGGGGTCCGGCAGCAGCGTCTTGCGGTCGCCCAGCACCTCCAGCTTCACCCACCCGGCGCCGGGGTTCTCCAGCCCCTCCAGCAGCTCCCGCCCCAGGCGGGCGGTGCGGACGGCGTCCTCGGCGTTGAAGCACCCGGCCGTGTTCGGCAGCAGCGTGTATTTCTCGGGGTCGAGATAGTCCAGGATGTTCCGCCCGTCGGCGTCGGTCATTCGCTCGCGGCGCACGGCGACGGTGACGACCTCACAGCCGCTGGCGGCCAGGGCGTCGCGCATCAGTTCGTACGTCGTGTACTTGCCCGTGCCCACGAACAGGCGGTTGCGGACCTGGAAGCTTCCGATTCGCAGGGGCGTCTCGCTCATGCTCCTTCTCTCATCTGGTTGCCCACAGGGAAGGCCCCGATATACCCCAAACCCGCGCGCCGGGACAATTCAATTCCGCCCGTACTGCCGGCGGTGCTTGATGAAACTGCACACCGCCGCCGCGATGCCCACCGCCGCGGCCAGCGCGATCAGCCCCGCCCGCGCCGTCCCGAACACCCGCCAACTCAGCAGCAGGTCGAACAGGGCCAGTAGCAGCAGCGCGACGAACGCCAGCAGGATCGCGCTGACGGCCGGGAGCGTCGGCTCGTGCCAATGCCAGGCCGCGTGGGCCTTGAACTGGGCCCCGCAGCTCACGCATCGCACCCGGGCGCCGATCCGCTCGGTTTCCCGCCCCCCGCAGACGGGGCATTGGGCCCGGCCGGAGCGCCGCCCGGTCGAGAGGGCGTCCCGGAGCAGCCACCACAACACAACGCCGGCCGCCGCCAGGACCCCGAAGGTGACGATCGTGGCCATCGTGCTGCCTCCTGGCTGTCTCCTGGTGGCACAGCTCTTCGCGCTGTGGTCCTCACCCGCCGCCCACCAGGGTGACGATCTCCAGGGCGTCGTTCTCACTCAGACGTGTCTCTGCGTACCGGGCGCGGGGAAGGATCTCGCGGTTCAGCTCCACGGCCACGCGCCGCGGCTGAAGCGACCGCGCCGCAAGCACTTCGGAAACGCTCACCGCGCCGGCCAAGTCTTTCCATTCGCCGTTGATCCGGATTCGCATCGCGCCTTCTTCTCGCCTGCATTCGATTATAGGAGGCCCGGCAAGGCCCGGTCAAGCCGGCTCGGTGGGCGGCCTCACCGCGCGGCGCCGAGGCAGACGACGTGCCCGTCGGTGGTGGTCATCAGCAGGCGCCCGGCGGCGGCGATCAGGCCGTCGAAGACGGGCGGGGCGGCCAGCTTGCGCTCGCCGAGCGGCTTGCCGTCGTCGGCGGAGACCGCGCGGAGGACGGCGCCCTTTCGGCCCTCGAACGCGGCCATCGGGTCGGCCGGGTCGGCCACGTCGGGCGGGCCGGCGACGAAGAGAACGCCTGACTGTCCTGAGGCTGCCGACGCACCGGTCAGCACCATCGCGCGGACGCGGACGGGCACCCACGCGTGCCAGGCGGGCGGGCGCGTGCGCGTGAAGCCCCAGCCCTTGGTGGTTTCCCGCGTCCGGTGGTCCAGGACCGGCTCGTTGTCGTTCTCGTCGGCGTAGAGCAGGTAGCCCTTCTCGCCGGGGGCGAACAGCGGGCTCTGGAGGTTCCGCGACGCGAAGGCCTGCACGGCGTAGGTCCGCCGCGGGCCGACCACCAGCAACTGCCCCGTCTTCGCGCCGCGGTGGGCCAGGTAGTAGCCCGGCCAGGTCGACGTGTACATCCAGTACGTCCGGTTGTACCACGAGTCGTCCAGGAACCCGCCGGTGGCCAGGACGTGCGGGCCCATCTGCCGCTGGCCGAGGCTGTAGCCGCCGAACTGCTTTCGCAGATCGGCCACGAGCTCCGCCTGCGTCCGCTCGATCCACTTCCGCTGGTGCGTCTCGTAGTCGCTCTTGGGCTGCTCATCGGGCAGCGTGAACGGCTGGGCCGTCAGGTCCATGCCGACCGTCTTGTCGTCCGGGCCGGGCATCACGTAGGGCACCGGCTGCTCGGCGAGCGACCGGTCGAGCTTGTGCTGGCCCATGTAGAGGAAGCCCCCCTCGCCGACGAGGATGTCCGAAAACGCCCCCTCCATGTGGTAGCCGGGCACGAACGGCTTGCCCTCGGCGTCCTTGCGCGTCCGGGCCCAGGTGTCGAGCGTCCGGGTATGCAGGGCCTTTCCGGTCTCCGTGTCCAGCGCGAACAGCCGAATCCCGCCGTCCATGTAGGTCGATCGCCCGGCCGTGCCGTAGGCCACCCCGTCGCTCACCAGCACGCTGCCGTGAACGCGCCAGGGCGACTCCAGCCGCCCGAACGCCACGATTCGCCGCTCGACCGGCGCCGCCCGAAACCGCCACGCCAGCTCGCCGTCGGCCGCCCGAAGGCAGTACACCCACCCGTCGGCACAGCCGAACAGCACCCGCTCGCCGTCGACGGTCGGCGGGGAGTCGATCGGCCCGCCGGCGATGAAACGCCACCGCTCCTTGCCGTCGTCGAGGCCCAGTGCATGGAGCGTGTGCTCGTCCCTGGCGGCGACATACGCCCGGCCGTCGCAGGCGACCGGCGGCGTCAGCCGGCCGGCGAGGCGCACCTTCCAGCGCTCGGCGAGCTCGGCGGGCACGGCCGAGGCCGTCGCCCCGCTGCGGCGCGGGTCGTGACGGTAGGTGGGCCAACCTTCATTGCCGATTTGCGATTTGCGATTGCCGATTGAAGAGAAAGCGGGGCCCTTCTCGAGGCGCGGGGCGGTGTCGGGGGCGGCGGGCGTCCCGTTCACGGCTGGGGCCAGGGCGTTGAAGCCCGTGATCTTCACGCCGGGGTAGCAGAAGCACGGGTTCGGCGGGGCGTACAGCAGGCCGTTGCACGGGAGGATGCCGTACCGGCACGGGCCGCGGACCCAGTCGCTCTCCGTGTTCGCCTCGCCGCGCAGGCTCACGAACTCCACGCCCCGGTTCGGCGTGATCAGGAACCGCTCGGTGGCCTTGCTCTGGTAGCAGCGGAGGTGGTGGCCCGGCGTGAAGACGTCGTCCGTGTCGAGCGTCGTCGCCGGCTTGCCCGTGGCCGGGTCCAGCCCGGCGATCTTCTCGCCATCCCAGTGCCAGATTCGCCCGCCGGCGACGAACAGCTCGGCCCGGACGATCCGGGCGTCGCTGCTCCACAGGGCCTTGCCGGTCTCCGCCGAGAGGGCCTCGATGCCCATACGCCCGGCCAGCAGCACCCGGCCGTCGGCTACCAACAGCAGCGAGGCCGGGGACGCGGTCGCCGCCTTCCACCGCGGCTGGCCCGTCCGCAGGTCCACGCAGTGCAGCTCCTTGCCGGCCTGGTAGAACGCCCTGCCATTCCGGGCGGCGAGGGTCAGCGCCTGCGCCTTGCCCGGCGCCTGCCAGAGCTTCCGCCCCGTGGCCGCGTCGGCGGCGAGCAGCTCGCCCGTGCCCTTGCGGAGCAGCAGCACGCCGTCGAGCAGGCGAAGCTCGTCGGTGCCGTCGGAGCCCTCGCAAGTGGCCAGCGGCTCGCCCGTGGCCGCGTCGAGGATCGACACCGGCCCGCCGCCGGAGAGGGTCACGAAGACGCGATCATCTTGAGCCACCAGGCGCCGCGGGGTCGTCGCCGGCACGCTCCGCAGGGCCCGGCTCTTGCCCTGGCCTCGCCAATCGGGCAGCGGGCGCTTCCACAGCAGCACGCCGTTGAAGGCGTCGCGGGCGATCAGCGTCCACCGCTCCGGCACGGTCGGCGTCGTGATGCCCGTCAGCCCCTCGTCGAAGACGTAGAACAGCCGCCCGCCCGCCGAGACCATCGCGCTGAGGCTGGAGATGAACTCGTGGCTGCGAGCCCACAGGGGCTCGGCGACCCACCGCAGCCGCCGGGGCGGGCCCACTTGCGTGTCCGCGGCGACGGCGTTGTTCGACGCGTCGTGCAGGTAGTGCGTCCACTCGTCGATCTCCCCCGGCCGGGGTTTTACCAAATGGGTCCACTTGCCCTCGACCCGCAGGTACGCCGCCCCGCCTGGGCAGAGCACGCGGAGCATCTCCTCGCGCCCGACGCCGCCGGCGTCCTCTACCACCAGCAGGTTCACCAGGTTGTCGGCGTACGGCAGCGCATCCCCGGCCAGCCGCTCGACCGACACGGGCCCGTAGAGCCCCTTGGCCCGAATCATCGCCCGCGCCCTGGCCACCTTGGCCGCATCCCGCTCCAGCCCCTGGACCAGGAACCTCTCATTGGCCCGCAGCGCCGCCGTCAGCTCCCCCTCCCCGCACCCCAGGTGCACCACCAGCCCCCCCCGCACCCCCGTCGCCCGATACACCTCCCCCGCCGTCGGCACGTCCGCGGCGGCCGCGGCCACCGCGCACGCCCCACCCGCTACCGCCCAAGCCACCACCGCCGCCACGATCGTCCGAGAGATGCGCAGGACCTTCCGATCAGCTCGATGGCTGTCCCGCGCTTCCCGCGGCTGTAGGAACGGATTCTTCACGCTATTGCCCATCCGACACCTCGCCCAGTACACCAACGAATTCCTCAAGTGCTTCTTTCTCTTCGTCGGTCAGCCTCGCCGTGGGCTCTGCCTTCGCGGCAAACCGCACAGCGGCGGCGGCCAGCTTATCATCGGGTCGCTGCGCCAAACCAGCCAAACTCATGACGCCACCGACGGGGAGACCCAATGCTTCGGCAAGCCCAAACAGCGTTCGCGGCTGCGGTTGGCTCAGGGCATCCAACTCAATAGCCAAGGCTTCCACCAGATCAATGTCGGCCTTCTCGGCGAGCTCGGGCAGTGTCAAGCCCTTCTTGCGCCGGGCCAGTTCCACGAGCCTGCCAAGTGCCCTTGGCCTGCGCCCGAATGGCTGCCCCTCATCCCCGCCAAGGGCGCGGACCACCAGGCCGCCAGCGGAGACAGGCCCGTAGTCCTCCCTCTCGGCCATCTGCTCCAGCCAGCCACGATCATTGCTGAGTGTGATAGTCATTGCCGTTCTCCTAGGAATTCCCCGGCGTTCTTTCCTGTCAGCTCATACCAATTCATCCCAAGTTTGGCCAATCCGTCAGGATGCGCCATGTGACAGTCCTGATAGAAAGGTTCCGCCTGCGGCAGGGCGAGAAGCCCAACACGTCCACCGAACCCCTCCTCGATGCTCTGCCGGATAACGGCTTCCATCAGCCGCTTGCCAATGAGGCCGAAGCGGGGTGCATCGCTCATTTCAGCCAGGTTCCAGGGCGCCGATTCGAGGAACTCGACGTACGCCAGGGGCTTGCCCCTATCAGGTTCGAGTTCCGCACTGTGGGCAGCCAACTCCACCATCACGAGTCCTTGCCAGCGGTCCTCCGCCTCGATGCCGAAGCACCTGACGCTCAGCAGGCCTTCTCGCAGGGGTTGGGCCTTCCTGAGCCAGTCCCAGTGAAGGTGCTGGATCAGGCGGAACACGTCCTGTGGCGTACTCCCGCTCGACAGAAGCCGCTGGGCCGCTGCCTGACGGAAAGGCTTCCATTGCGACTCGGCCTCAGCCAGTTGATCGGCAGTGACGTCCTCATGGAATCTCGCGGGTGCGAGGCTGCTGGCGGCACGATCCCAGATGAGGATCTCCTGGCTCATGAGAGCATCACCAGCTCGCTCTTCTTCTTTTCAAGCTCATTCTCGAAGTAGAGCTTCTCGCCCTTGTCGATCCGGATCGACACCATCTGGTAGAGCCGCAGGGCTTGCCGCAAGACGGCTGTCTTGGACAACTCCTTGCGCTCCGCAAGCTGCGTGAGGACTTTCATCTCCGGCTCTGTCAGATTCAGCGTCATGGTGCGCTTATCAGCCACATGTCACCTCCGACGCCATCATTATACGTTCATCGGCCAAAAGCGACAACTATTCGTGGCTAATTTTTATAGTTGTTTTGGTGACCATGCCAGGCAGAGACTATCTGTCGCAAGGTGCTCAATCGCGCTAATACTTTTCAAAAAAGGCTTTATGCGAGAAACCTGGCATAGTGCCGGGCGTAGCTATTCATGGGCTGATTGCCCACGCCGCCCCGGCGGGCGGAGCATGAGGGACTCGATGAGGGCGGCCAGGGCGTTGGGGGGGAGTTTGGGCCTGAGGTGCTCGTGGGCCTTGCCGGCGCGGGGCGCCACTCGTTGCTGCCGTCGGGGTCGACGTGGCAGTGGCCGGTCGTCTCGGTGGCCCAGCAGTCCCCCCGGCCGCGGACGGCGTAGCGGCCGGGGCCCGCGGCTCAGGGCACGGCGCGGTTCAGGCGGGTCCGCATGTCGAGGAAGCGCTTGGTGTTGGGATCGGGCACGTTCTCGCGGTACTGGGCGTAGCCGGTCTCGATCATCTGCCGGGCCTCGGCGATCCGCTTGCTGGAGACCGGGTGCGTCTGGAGCATCTCCCCGATCGCGCCCGGCTCGGACTCGCTCAGGCTCAGCAGCACGTTCAGCAACTCGACCATGCCCCACGGGTTGTAGCCCGCGCGCGTCATGTAGCGGATGCCCAACTCGTCGGACTGGTATTCGTCGTCCCGGCTGTACTTCATGTTCACCATCGACCCGACGACGGCGGCGGCCTTCTTGCCCAGGTCGCCCGCGCCGATCAGCTCCCCGCCGATGGTCACGACGCCCTGCTTGACCAGGTCCCGCTGCATCCCCTTGACGTTGTGCTTGGCGCAGACGTGGCCGGTCTCGTGGCCGAGCACGGCCGCCAGCTCGCGCTCGTTCTTCATCAGCTTCATCAGCCCGGCCGTCACGAAGATCCGCCCGCCCGGCAGCGCGAAGGCGTTGGGCGTCTTGGAGGCCACCAGGGTGTATTCGTACTCGAGGTTGGTGCGGTCGCTGACCCTCGCGACCCGCTGGCCGACCTCCTGCACGTAGGCCTGGAGGCTGGCGTCGGACACCCGGCCGCCAAACTCCTTCTCGAACTCGGGCGCGGCCTGGGCGCCCATGGCGATCTCGCTCTCCTCGGAGATGAAGATCAACTCGCTCTTTCCCGTGACGGGGTTCGTGCTGCACCCGGCGGCGCCCAACGACAGGGCCGCCAAGGCGGTCAGCACCAGTGCTGTTCGCATCGAAGGTCTCATGATGGTCTCCATCCCCAGCTCGCTGCGGCAACCGGCCCGGAGCTCAGTTGCCTTCTTTCTTACCACCCAGCAGGTTGTCGAGCAAGCCCCCGGCGGGCTTCTTGGCGGGCTGGTTGGCGTCCTTCTTGCCGCCCAGGACCCCTTCCAGCGCGTCGCCGACGGTCTTCTTGACGCCCTCGACGGCCTGGCCGGCCCCCTTGCCCACCGCCCCGGCGCCCTCGCCGCCCAGGACCTTGCCCAGCTGCGCCTGCGCGTCGCCGACCAGCTTCTGCGCCTGCCCGCCCAGCGCCTGGGCCGCGCCGCTGACCTGCTGGTTCAGGCCGCCCAGCACGTCGCCCGGCACGATGCCCTTGCCGTTCTCCAGCACGGCCGCGAGGATCGCCGGCACCAGCCGGGCGATCAGCTCGGGCACCACCACGCCCTCGGCGTTGTCGGAGGTGATGTTCTCCAGCTTGATCTCGGGCACCTTGACGCTCAGCGGATTGATCGCCGGGAGGTGAAACGTCGCCGAGACGTTCCGGATCACGATCCGGTCCACCTTGACCTTCTTGCCCTTTTCCTCTTCGGGCTTCTTCTCGTCGGGCTTCTCCTCGCCGCCGAGCCGCTTGAGGTTGTCCAGGACCTCCGAGATGTTGCTCTTGCCGAGGCCCTTCTGCTCGACGTTCAGGCTGAGGCCGTTCAGCTCGAACTTCCGGACCTGGATCGTGTCGTCCAGGATGCTGGAGGGGACGACCTCCAGGTCGAACGTGCCGCTGTGCATCAGGTGCGGCGACTTGTACCCCGCCGGGTTGGCCACGTTCAGGCCGTCCATCGCCAGCGTGCCGCTGAAGGGGCTGAGGCTCAGGGAGTTCAGGCGGGTCTGGACGCCCAGGGCGTAGGTGCCTCCCTCCTCGACGCCCTTCTTGGCGATCACGTCGAGCAGGATGTACCCGACGATGCCGAGCACGATCACCAGGACCAGCAGCACCACGATCCCGCGGACAAGCAGCTTCTTCATGACTCTTCCTTTCAGGACAGGCAGTATCCCTTCTTACTCATTATTGCCTTCTCGCGGCGAGAGTACAAATCCTACCGGTTTGGTCTTGCTGGCAGGCAAGGGGGATGGTCGGAACAGACGAGGGGGATGGCGGACCGAAAACAGATGAGCACGAGCACCCTTCGACAAGCTCAGGGCAGGCGAGCACGAGCGTGATGGGGAGGGGGCCGATTCCCGGCTCCCCGTTCCGGAAGGGGCTCCGGGCGACGGGGGACGGGCGACGGACTGCCAGCGGCTACATGCTGTTCACGGCGTTGTCGGCCCACCGGACGGCCGCGACGAACACCTCGGGCAGGGCATCCTTGTCCAGCTCCAGCTCCTCCAGCGATCCGGCCAGTTGGTCCCACTCGCCCAGCTCGTAGTGCTCGACGGCCTCGTATACCGGCCCGTAGGGCCCGGCGTGGATGAGCAGGGCCAGCTTGATGTCCTCGTTGAGGGGCAGGCCCTCCAGGACGCGCGTGAGGGGGACGTTGGTCAGGGCCTCGACGAGCGAGAACATGCCCGTAAGGAAGAGTTCCGATGCCTTCGCCCCGAGCCCGATCAACGGGGCGATCCCCTCGGCCATCTTCGCGCGGATCAGGCAGCGGCGGAACAGCTCTTTCGGCTTGTCGTCCCCCAGTTCCCGCAGGATCAGCATGCTGGCCCACCACCTCACCTCGCGCGGGCCCAGCAGCACCAGGGCGTGGCGGACGGAGTCCACCGTCTGGCGCAGCCCGTGCCACGCCGAGTTGATGAAGCGAAGCAGCCGGTAGGTCATCGCCACGTCCAGCCGGATGATCGTCTCCAACTCGTCGTACACCAGCTCGGGCCGGCTGACTTCCTTCAGCAGGGCCAGGTAGTGCGCCTTCTGGCTGGGCAGCTCCTGGGCGGACGTGAGGATCGGGCGGCGGAAGAAGTCGCCCTGGAAGTACCAGAAGCCCGCCTCCACGGCGTTTTCGTGCTGCCGGGGGGTGTCCACGCCGGTGGCGATCGTGCGGATGCCCCGGGCCACGAGCTTCTCGCAGATCTCGGCCTGGTCCCGGCGGGGCAGCGAGGCGCTGACGCGGACCATGTCGCCGAAGTCCAGGAAGGGGCTGTCCATCTGCCCGGGCAGGAAATTCACCAGCTCCAGCTCGTAGCCGACGTCCTTGAGCTGCCGGCAGGCGTCAAGCAGCTCCCGGTCGCCCTTCGGGTCCCGGGGCACCCCCACCACCAGCACCTCCGGAGGGAACAGCACCGGAAACTGCTCGATCAGCAGGCCCCGGGGGAACGTCAGGTGCCCGCGACCCAGCCCCATGATCCCGTCGAAGCCCAACGAACGCCACGAGCCGATCCCGCCACCTCCTTCCGCGGCCAGCTTCGCCAGCTCGGGACCGAACCCGCTCGGCAGGTCCACTTCGTACCCGTACACGTTGCTCAACCGGTCGAAGATCGGGCGCGTCGTTGCGAGGATCGCGGCCGCGCGCTCTGTGGCGGAGGAGGACATCCTGAAACTCCGTCGATACGGCTGCCTCGCCGGCGACGCCTCGAGGCGCCGGGCGGGTCCGCCAGGACACGTCGCACCCTTATCCTCACTCCCGTTACTCCCGTTACTTCGGCAGGTCCACGGCCGGGGTTGAGTTGGATTGCGCCGGCCGGGCCGCAAGGTCGAAGCAGGCGATGCCCTTCTTCATCCGCAGGTAGAGCCTCCCGCCCGTCACGGCCGGGGAACTGTGGTCGACGACCGCCAGATTCGCCTTGGCCAGCAGCTCGTAGCCGGCCCGGTGGGCGCGGATCAGGTATGCGCCCCGTCCCACCAGCGCCAGCAGCTTGCCGTCGGCGACCCCCGGCGAGGAATAGCCCCGGGCGCTGAGCTTCTGCTCCCAGGCGACCTTCCCCGTCGCCAGCTCGACGCAGACGGCCAGGTCGCGGCAGACCAGATACACCTGCCCGTCGGCAATCGCGGGGCTGGCGCCGCCGTCGGCGCACTGCGGAACGGCCCAGATCTGCTCGGCCTTGTCCGCCGAGATGCGGTAGCCCAGCAGCCCGTGCTCCTTCCGGCCGGTGAACACGGCCATGTGCTCGCCGCTCACCGCCGCCGTGGAGCGGCCCCCGCCGCGGACCGCCCAACGGACCTCGCCGGTTCGCACGTCCACGCAGGCGACGTCGCGCCCGGTGTTGCAGATCGCCATCGCCTTGCCGCCGGCCCGCCAGGCGACGGGGGAGTTCTCCTGCCCGCCGACCTTCTCCTGCCGCCACAGCACGGTGCCCTTGACGGCATCCAGCCCCGTCAGCCGCCCGGCGAGCACCACCACGACGCCGTCGATCACCAC
>Ga0307380_10007597_pt1 | contig 14070 bp, 19 predicted proteins | sample UN3MG_FD_202239 | JGI IMG/M metagenome (GOLD analysis project Ga0307380, IMG submission 202239) | Soil microbial communities from Risofladan, Vaasa, Finland - UN-3 | ecosystem: Environmental > Terrestrial > Soil > Coastal area > Acid sulfate soil | place: Finland: Risofladan, Vaasa | collected... | reverse complement strand
CTTGCCATCCAAGGCCGTCTGGAGGCCCGTGACGTCGCCGATGATGTGGGCGTGGGAAGCCGCGGCGAAGCCCGTCGAGTCCACACCGTCGAGCGTGTCCGCGTCCAGCGTGGATCCGCTGCCGTCCACCGTCAGCAGCGCAGCCAGGATCTCCGCTGCGCTCTGATCGTCCGTGGCCAACGCCTGGATGCCAGCCAGCTTGCTCTGCTCGGCATCCGTGAAGGCGTTCGTGTCGGCGTTGGACTCGTACTTCGTCTTGATGCCACCGGCATCAAGGCTCAGCGTCACCGCCGCCCCAGCCCCACCATCCGCGATGTCGATGACCCCGGACTCGCCCGTGAGCACCCGCTCCCCGGTGAGCCCAGCGTCCGTATCCAGCACAACGTACTGAGCGCCCGTAGGAGCGCCGCCACCGCCGCCCCCTGTCTGGGCACCCCAGGTACCGTCCGCACGCAGCACACGGTCGTCGTCGCCGGCTGCCGGGTCGGGAACGAGCCCGCTGGTGCCCTCGCCGAGGAACAACGGAGCAGACGCAACTCCTCCGTTGTCGACAATTTCTACCTCGTCCACGGTGATTACTATGATGTCGTCAGGCAACGTCCGTCACTTCCTTCTCGACCTGGAAGTCGCCAGCAATCAGCGTCCTGACGATCGAGCCGTCACTGCTTCGAACCTGGAGATCGAAGTCGTGGATCTTGCTCTCGTTGGTGAGCTTCCCGCCCAACATCACCGTAGGAGATGCGGCACACACGACCTGCCCGTTGGCGGGGGTCGGGATCGAAAGCCCACCACCCGTGTCGGTGTCCAGATGCAGCAGCTCAACCTCGGTCGCCCGGTTGCGGACCTTCATGTCCACGGTGTACCCGGTAAGGTCCTGCGGGGACCCGCCCGGACTCCACGTCAACGTGAAGTCGAACGAGTCCCCGTAGGTCCAGCGGAAGGCGTGAGCCGCAGCAGCCATCGGCTACTTGGTTCCCCAAGCCACCCAGGAAACCGTGGTGTCGGTCGTTGCAGCATCACCGACATCATCCCAGATGTAAAGATCCAGCAGCCCGTCTGCGCCGTGATCGTACGTGACGTAGGCACAGTCACCACCGGCTTGCGCTGCACCCTTCACGGAAACGAGCACCTCCTCGATCAAGGCGAGGCTCGTGTCGATGCTCAACAGGGAAGCACCCGTGATGATGGACGTGCCTGACACCATGACACGCTCACCGTCCTGGTTGTAGCTGCCCTGGTTGTAGCGATCCCGACTGTGGACAATTGATTCGCTCATTTGTGAACTCCCGTTTTTTAGGAGGGTTGGTGTCGACAGTCAGCCGCCGACTTGGCTTCCTACAGATTGCTGCCCTCACGAACAGCCATGATCTCGTCGACGAGATCGACCTTCTTGTCCGGCAGCTCACCATCGATGTGCTTGACCTCGGGCTGCGCCCGAAGCTGGCTGACCGGGAGCACGAGAAGCTCTTCCCGGGTCAGGTCAGTGACCTCGGGGGTTGCCTTCTTCTCGACGGTGCGCCGCTGCCGCTTGGGCTGCTCTTCCTCGTTGGCCATCTTCATGGTCGCCGGGTCGAACTTCTCCTTGCGGATCTTGACCGGGACCATGTTCCCGTTGGCGTCAGGACGGAACACCGAGATGAGCGGGAAGACTGTGGTCTTCAGGTATCGATGGGCGTCCGAGCGCGGCCCACCATCCAGAGCGGGCTTGCTGCGGTCCTCGCTGGGTGCCGGGACGATGCCCAGCGAGCTGAGCTTGGCCTGGATGTCGGCCTGCTGAGCCATCAGCTCACGGATGATCTGGTCACGATCTGCCTGCGTTGTCATGAGTTCCTCCTCGGAAAATTCAGCGGTCTTCTTTCCGGCCGCTGATGAGTGCATTGCGGTAGACCTCATCGAGCTGCTGATGCTGGTGCTCGATGCTTTTTTCGTTTCGATCGAAGCGTAGCTCGAAGACTTCGACAATCATCGTGAGTTTGTTCAACTGCTGCTGCTGCACAATGATCTGCTGCTGCTGGTACTGGAGCTGGGCTTGAGACCCTTCCCATGCTGACCAAGACAATTTACCAGCCAGTCCCAAGCCTCCCAAGATCAAGACCTTGAACAGCAGGTCCACCTTGAACTGGATCGTCTTGTGGGGTCCCTCGTCCCCACCATCAGGCTGGACATGAACTTTTGGCCGGACACTGCTCAAGTGTTCTACCCTCCTTGTCGAAATGGTGGGAACGGCGGACCCGCAGAAGACCGCCGCTCCCACCGAACGTTGCACCCGAGGAGGAACAACGAGGAGTTTCGTCATCGCGGGGCCTTGGTGCCCTCAGAGGTGACGTCGTCATCGCGGGAGAAGAAGCCCCCGATCGCGATTCCAACGGCACCCACGATCATGGTCACGTCCTGAGCCGACCAGCCGTCCTTCAGAGCTTCGGACAACGCCGAAAGGATGATGGCCAGGGCGGCCACAAGGCTTGCTGCTGTCGTCTTGACACTCTTCTTGGACATGGAGACAGCTCCCTGAAAAGGGAAAAGGGAGGGACCGAACCGGCGCTCGACGGAGTTCGATCCCTCCCCAGGAGAACAAGGATGGACGGTCCTTGGTGTTACGCGATTTCCCCTACCCCAGATCAGGCGATGAGGCGGCAACCCAGCTCGCGCCGGATGACCTCCGCACCGTACAGGATGTCGTAGCTGAAGCGGTCCCGCTTGTTCTCACGGACGAACTCCAGCCGCAGCGCGATGCCCGAGATGGGATCGACGGCGGACTGGACCAGCGCGTTCGGGTGAGCCGAGCCAGCCAGCGGCTTGGTCACCAGGGCGATGGAGTCGCGATGGAACGCGCCGTTCATGACGTGGGAGGTGATGCCACCCGTGTCGCCGGGAGCCGTCATCGCCTCGTCGTCGGCAAGCGCCGACACGAGACCGGGCTCGATGGTCAGCGTGCTGCCCGAGAGATCGGCCGTGGCCACGTAGGTCTGGGTGTGACTATCGAAGGTGACGATGTCGCCTTCGAGGATCGTGCCCGAACCCGACTGCACGGCGATCGTCTTGACCCCGACAGCGTGGATGCCGTTGACCGAGAAGCCCGAGCCGGTACCCGCCGTGTGCGTGGTGACGTTCTGGTCCATGAACCAGTCGAAACCGAGCCGACGAGTGATCTGGCCTTCGAGGATGGCCGCACCCCCGACACCGAAGCTGGCATCGTGGAACGCACGCAGCTCCAGGGCCTCGGCTTCCGCATCGGCGTTCATGACGAGCCGGCGGTCACCCATGGGGCAGAGCTGGTTGTTCAGGACCTTACGGACCTGGGTGGCATCCGCGATGCTGGTGCTGAACGGGATGGTGCCGACCGTGCCGTAGACGCCGTAGAACTTGCGGAACAGGGAGAGCAGGAAGCCGTCGACGTCGTTCGCCAGACCCTTGATGGCCGAAGACGCGAGCATCGGGAGATACCCGGCGCGACCGGCGATCTCGGTCTGCTCCTTGTCCGTGAGGTAGAAGACCGACTCGTTCCACTGGTTGAGCGTGATGGCCACGTTGCCAGGAGCAACGTCCTCGGGCTCAGCCGCGTTCTTCCAGGAACTCGGGGCGACCGCGGTCACCGAAACGGTGGGCGGGGTCGGCACGTTGATGGTGTCGTTCTGACTGCCCGGGGACGACTCGTACTGACGGTTGACAAGCAGGGCCATCACGGCCTGTTCGCGCAGGGCCAGGAGACCCCGAGCCAGCAGCTTGTCCATCACATTGGTGATGTCGTTCGCCATGTGAAAGTGGCTCCAAACTGGGTTCACCCGCCGGCAGCGGAGGCCGCAGAGCGGGATGCTCTGGTGCCTCTCCGCGAGGTGGACCCAGCTCTCGGAGCTGGCGAACGGTGTCTGAGGCCCGAACTGCGGCTGACAACACCGGCCCGATCGGTCCGGCCAACCCGGACGATCGCCCTATCGACTTTCTATTGCAGAGGTCCGCGAGGCGCTTAGCAAGCCCCATCGAACAAGTTTTTCTTCCCGACCGTCCGGCGCTTTCTCCTGGCCGGCTCCGGGGTCGGAGCCACGGCCCGGCGCTTCCTGGACGCCTGCAGGCCCAGGGCATGCTGGTCAGCCCGCAGGAGGGGCTCTCCGGCCCTGTGGGCAACCGCGGCGACCAGCCAGGGAGCAGGAACCCCCTGGGCCTCCCCGGCCAGCAGAACGCGGCACAGCGCGTCCTCGGCCTCCACGGCCGCAGCCATGGGCGTGAGGGGCCCGCCCTCGTTGTGAGCCCCAGGCCGACTGAGCCGATAGTGGGCCCGTGCCCAGGCCCGGATGGCTGCTTCCAGCTCCTCGACCCTGCTCATGCCGGGATCCTCGTCACCGTGACTCCCCGCTGGGCCCACTCGGCGACGGCATTGTCGAAGGTGCCCACCTCAGCGACCCATCGAGAGTTCCAGGAGCCCAGGGTCCGATTCCGGCGGTCCGCCCCGTAGGCGTACCCGGTTCCGGTCATGTCACAGCCGTAGACGTTCACCTGGGTGGCCCCATGGGCGATGCACCTGGAGATCGAGGCCAGGATCGTCAGCCCGAGCATGTTGCAGCTCTTGTTGGCAACGGGCAGGCCCGCCCAGCTCCTGAACTCTGGCTCGGCGTCCGGGTGTGGCCACACCCGAAAGCCCAGATCGTTCCAGGCCTTCGTATTCCGGTCCATGCACCAAACCACGGGAGCCTGGATCCGCTGGTCCTTGGACATTGTTCCCCACACGGTTTCGAACTTCTGTGGCGGATCTTGGCACGCCCAGAAATCGAGCCGGTGGGGAGACAGCACGGCCAAGTTGAGCCCGACGGTCGGCCCGTTGATCCTGGAGAGGTCGGCCTCAGCCAGAGAGGGCCCAGGAGCGAGAACCGTCCAGATCATAGAAGGGCCGTCAGAATGTCGAGCGTTGCTTTGGACAGCTTGGCCAGCATGGCCTGGGCGAAGTTGATCGCCTCCGTTGCGACGACGATGCCGCTGGCCGACTTCAGGTTCAGCATGATGGCCTTCAACGACTTCTCGGCAACGTCCGTGTTCTCGCCGTTCAGCTTGGCCGTGTGGACCTGGATCGTGAGGATCGCCAGCTGCTTCGCTTGCTCGTACACAGGCTCACCGGCCGCACCGAGGGCAGCAAGCGTCGCACGCAGCTCCCCCGAAGACTCCTCGACCAACCGGGTGATGATGTCGGCAGTCGTCGGTGACGGCGTTGTGGCTGGTGTTGGATTCTCTGTATCGGACATCAGAATCGCTCCTTGATGGGAACAGCGGATGGAAGTTCTTTGTCACACAGCGTGCAGCGGTAGTCGTGCCTCGTGCATGTCTCCGGGACGCGCTGCACAACCGCAACCACGAAGATCACGGCTACGACGAGCACCACAAACCACAGCACCCCTTCGACGGCATCTGCCGTGGCGTCGGACGTCACTGGGAGATCAACGAGTTCTCGGCGGCCTGGAGCCGGACTTCCCAAGCGTCGATCAGCTGGAGCATGGCCAGCCCGTTCACGCCGGTCAGGTCGGGGTCGTTGCTGACATCGGCATCCGCCAGCAAGATCAACGTCGGAGCGATCAGGTCGAAGGTCGCCCGGTCGGCACGGACCCACTGCTCCGTGACCTTGAAGTCCTTCGGCTGGAACATCGAGCAGCCTGGGCAGGCCATCACCATCAGCATGGCCATGGCGGTGACGATCAAGAAACGCTTCATGCGACCTTCTCCAAGAGAGACCAGAAACCCAGCTCGCGAAACAGCGGCTCCGCCTGGGCCATGTCCGGGCCGTTGAACTCCAACTCCGAAGGATGGACGTCCAGCGGAACATCGCGTCTCAGTTCAACGAGTTGCCGGCAGAGCTTCAAGTCGGCGGCCAACAAGTTCTCGCGCTGCCGCTTGTTCAGCGGTGCGGCCCCTCGACGCACCGCCTCGACCAACGCATCCACGGTGCCGAACCTCTGGATGGCTTTCTTGGCCGCGATCTCTCCGATGCCGTGGACACCAGGAACACCGTCCGTGGCGTCCCCCATCAGCATCATGACCTCGACGATCTTATCTGGGGGAACACCCCACTTCTTGGCCGCAACCTGGGCGTCCAACCACAGGCTCTTCATGTCGTCGTACTGCCGGCAGTTGGGCCCGATGAGCTGGTTGAGGTCCTTGTCGCTGCTCACGACGACACACTCGACTTCATCGCTGGCACAGGTGTCGACGAAGGAGGCGATCACGTCATCAGCTTCAAACCCCGGGACCATGAGGGTCTTGATGCCCAGGGCCTCGGCGACTTCTCGGCACCGATCGACTTGTTTGAACAACGTCTTGTCCGTGCCCTCGGGCCGATTGGACTTGTACTTGTCGTACAGCCTCCTCCTGAAGGTGGTCGCCCGCGGGGCATCTGTGGCCAAGACGAGGTAGTCGGGCTTCCGAACACTGACGAGCTTCAACAGCATGTTCGTGAACGTGTAGACCCCCCGGACAGGCTCCCCCGACGGAGCCCTGAGCTTCTTGCCAGGGCGATGGATCGCCCGGTAGATCATCCCGTGGGCGTCGATGATGAAGAACTGTGACTTCGCCATCATCCTCTCCAAGAAAACAAGCCCCCGCCGACACCGCGAGGAGTCAACGGGGGCTTGCTCCGGTTGGGACCGGGTGGACCTACTTGGCGACCTGCCCGGGCTTGCGGATGTCCGCACCGCCCTCGACGAGCAGCCGACGCACGACCGCCAGACTGTAGTCCCAGCGGTGGGCCAGCTCACGGAGCGTTGTGCCCTGCTTGTACTCGCGGACGAGCGTCTTGAGATCCTTCTTGGTGAGAACCACCTTGGCACCCATGATTTTCCTCCTCGGGAAAGTTGTTGTTTACACCCTCTTCTGGACATCCACCGTACCGGCAGCGATGTCCTCCAAGTTGTTGCCGAACGACTCGGGGTCACGGGCGATGACCTTTCGGCCTGTGTCAGCGGCTTCATCGTCCTTGCCCTGGCCGCCGCCGCCCTTGGCCTCCTCGAAGAAGTACCGCTTCTTCGCCAGCAAGTAGCCGACGTACTCCTCCTCGTTCATCGGGCCGCCCGCATCACCCAGCAGATCCTTCCGCTTGAGCGTCAGGTTGCCCTCCTTGTCGACGGTCCAGTCCGCATCGAGACGGTTCTCCAGATCGTCGTCTGCGCCAGGACGCAACCGCAGCCCCGACTCGCCGATCTTCTTCTTGAGCGCCGTCTTGGCCTTGTACCCCGCGTACTGCCGGGTGACCCGCTCGTTGATCGAGAGCAGCTCCTGGTTCTTGGCCAGGGTCTGCTCCAGCTCACCCTTCAGGGTCTTGCGGTCAGCACCGTACTTGGCCTCCAGGGCGGCATCGAAGTTCCCCTGCTCCAGGAGCTTGCGGATCTTCTCCTCCTCGACCTTCGCGAGGTTGTTCTTGTACTGCATGAGAAAGTCGGCCGGGATCTCGCTGTACTCACCGAGCTGCTTCCGGATCTGGCCGAGTTCAGACTTCAGCGTCTGGTTCTCCTTGTGGAGCTGCTTGTTGGTCTCGCGGAACTCGTCGACCCGCGGGTCGCTCCCGAAGTCTCCATCGAAGTCCCAGGAGCCGTCCTCCTGTTCCACGTAGGCGGCTTCCATCCCCTCGGGGACGTCCTCCTTCTTCGAGTACTTTCGCTTGAGCTGCATGGGTTCTCCCCGTCTGGGTACTAGATATACAGAAGATTGTTTACGACTACAAGGCCCGCAATGCCGAAAGAGGCAGCGGATTTCCTGCGGAATCAATGAGCTGGGACAGGGTCAGCCGCCCGCTCTTCCAAAGATCAAACCGCCCAGGGCCAAGCCTCTTCCTGGCGAAGGCATCGCCCTTGATGCGAAGCCAATCATCGAAAGATCTGACCGAGCCTGTGCCAATCAAACCATCCATCGAGGCCCGCTCACTATCGGGCACGGTCCTGATGGTCTTGAGCTTCTGGCCACCGGCTTTGTCGATCAGCTCGTCCCAGGAGTACGTGATGGGACTGAGCAGTGAACGGCAGCGGAAATGCCAAGGCGGCGGACCTGGGAAGGGCTCGTCGGTCGTGGACTCCGGGATGGGGTCACCGTTGAGGTACCACGCGGCCCCCGTCCTGGCGATGCAGATCAAGGACGTCTTCTCATCCAGGGTCGTGATGGCCTCGACGCCCTTGATGACGTCCCCGTTGGCTTGGTAGTTCTCCATCAGGGCAGCATTAGAAACTGACTGCGCCGACGTGCGCACCAAGGCATCAGCCTCGCGCCGGCTCACGTCCAGGAACCCTCCCTGGAACTCCCGGATCCGGCGGAACTTCCCGCCGGCCTGCTCGATCGCAATCGTGCGCCCCGTGGGCTTGCCCCGGACACGGCTGATGAGCTGGTCGTTCGATTCCCCAGACATGATCCCGATACGCATCTGCCGGGCGAACCGCCGCCGGGTGGCTTGAGCTTGTCCCGCCCACCAGTCCTTGGCCGGCTCACCAAGGACGACATTCACGTCGGCCAGGGCTTTGAGGTCGGGCCGGGTCAGTGACGCACTGGCTATGTCGATCGTGAGCGCCGCGGCAATGGCCCGCAGCCCACCATCGTTCGCCAGGACTGCGATCTCCCGCATGCCCGCCTTCATGCGGGCCTCAGCGGTCACGTAGCGGCGATCGATCGTGTTCTGCACGTCCCGTATCAGCCGCTCGATGCGCTTCCGCCTGATGGACTCCGGGGCCTCCAGCTCCAGGACGGCCAGCTTCGCGATGAGGTCGCCCTCCAACACCCGGAGCATGGACGCCACACGGCGACGAGTCGCCGCCGTGAATCCGTTCAGGTCGATGAACAGGTCCGTCAGCTCCAGGGCCAGCTTGTCAGCTGTGTTCAGCTTGTCAGACATCTGGCGGAGCCGCGGCCTCAGGCAGTGGCTGCATCAAGGCGTCGAGAGTTTGACCCGGGGTACCACCCGTGATCGCCGTCGCCTCGTTCTCGTTCGTCCAGCCGTCCGGGTACAGCTCGCCCTTGCGCACGTTGTACACGTAGGTGTCCCAGCTCATGAGCCCGCTCTGGACCTGCTGCATCAAGGCCGTGAGCAGCTCCGGTGGAATGCCCGTGATGCCAAAGTCGGTGTTCAGGTCCGTACCGAGGTCCGTTGTCTTGGACCCGAGGAACATCGCGAGGAACCGCTGGACCTGGGTGAGGCCCTTGCTGACAACGGTCGACACACGCGCCGTGGCACTGCCTTCTCCCGACTGCCGCAGCTTGACGGTCTCCGTGGCCTCGGCCTCGCCGGCCTTTGGCTGCTCCTCCAGCAGCCGGGCCCCGAGGGCGGCCATCTGCTTCTCCTTCTTGGCCATGCGGGACTCGATGGCTCCGAGGCCAGCCCCAGTGAACTCCAGCATACCGGCCTTGGCGTCCGGCATGTCGGAGACCCAGGCCACACCCGAGCCGATCCAGATGTGGCCGTCGAACTTGAAGCCAGACAGCCACGGCTGAGGCAGCGCCGTGAAGTGCAGTCCGTGCTCCAGGTCGGCGCTGTTGCGGTAGTGGCTCAGGTTGACGACCGCGAGGTCGAGCAACATGGGCTTGTCGGGCTTGGCCTTGTTCGTCGTCGGGTTGAAGAAGACGAAAGGGATCTCTCTCCAGATCTTGCCACCAAGCTGCTTGGGAACGGACAGATCGATGCGCTCGAAGTCCGCTTCCCCAGCTACTTTGCCGACGCCCGCACTGTCGACTTCCAGCCACAGCTCTTGGAAGTAGATCGGGCCGTCATCGAAGTCCTCGGGAGTTGCACCCATCTCCAGCAGCCAGCCACCTATACCGACTTCCTCGACCCGGTCGAACTCATCCTGGGTGACAGGCTCAGGAGCGCCGAGGTGCAGGATCCGGTACTGCTCCAGTTCCCTGCCGGTCTTCGTGTACTTGCCTGAAGCCTCGGCAAGATGAACGCGCAGCACACGCTTGCGCCCATCCTCTTCCGGCCCCTCTTCGATGAACCCCAGCTTCCAGTTGGTGATCGCCTCTGCGATGTACATCGCAACGTAGGGCCGGCCCTTGCCGGTCTTCGGCATGTCCACGAGATGGCCGAAACGCCCGACCCCGATCACTTCGTCCAGGGTCTCGTTGATGATCTCCGTCCAGCTCTCCAGTCCGATGCCCACGACTTCGTAGGCCGCATCCTGACCGCCCGTTCGCACGTCTGGATCCTTGCGCATGATGGCCCCGACGAGGCCCTCTCGCGTGCGACCCGTCGCGTTCATGAAGCACGCCCGGTTCTTGTAGGCCTCGTAGGAGGTGAGGACGTCCGTTGATCCGTAGAACTCGTCGAGCTGAGTTCCCTGCCCGGTCAGCCGTGGCAGGTAGATCGTGTCGACGTCGTGCTGCTTGATCCGGTCCTCTCCCTCGATGACGTGGCGTTGGCGCTCCCAACGGGAGATCCACTTCTCGTAGAGCGGATGCTTGGCTGCCGGGTGGAAGGCCATTGTTAGAAACCCTTGATGGACTTGAACCGGAGGGTCTCACGATCCGCCGGGAAGAGTTCTACGATCGGGTAATCACGGGCATCGAGCAGGTGGCTCATCGACTTCTGCTCCTCTCGATTCATCAGCTCGTGGCTGTAGAGCATCTGGTACTTGATGAGGCGATGACAACGAGGCGAGATCGTCTGCCGGATGCGACCCTTGTACGTGCGCAGCCGGCCGTTGACCGTGTTGAAACGATCACGCCGGTTCGGGTTGCCGCGGGCCCGCTTCCTGATCGTGAAGCCGGCATCTTCGATGTAGTCGTAGTCCGTCTTGCCGCCCGGGGCGTTGGTCTGGCGGCCTGCATTGCTGTCAGGGAAGCAGTACTTCAACGGCCGGTAGGTGTGGACAATGTCCGTGGGCGACGTGGAGGCCACTGGACGGATGATGCCTGGAGAGCTGTACGTCTCGTTGAGCAAGAGGCACATGGCCTGGGTATCGCTGTTAGGAAGTTCGATCTCATCGAAATAGTGGATGTGCTGGTCCTCCCCGTCTGGGACGGCCCAAAACACCGTAGCAGCCATGGGGTTCACATTGAAGTCCATCCCCACCCCCAAGATTGCCCCCGCTGGCATGGGCAGGTCGAGGACGCTCTCGGTCCGATCGAAGCCGTAGTAGACCAAGCCCTTCGAGAGGTTGATGAACAACCCATGGACGTACGCCTGGGCGACCTTCGGGTCGTAGGCCGACAGCAGGCGCTCCACGTAGTCCTGCGGAAGGGCTTTGTTCTCCAGGGTCGAGGCCTGGACGATGCCCACGTCGTACTTCTTTGCAAGCTCGCCCTCGGCCAGATCATAGCCCCAGTTCATTTCTTAGCCCCCTCTTGCGAGGGGGCTTGTACACAGCTGCTCGGGCGTGTTTAGCCCGAGCAGCTGTCCCGTGATGAAGGTGTGGGTGTCAGGAATCACGAAGTCGACCGTGTCTTCACGCAGACCAACCTCCAGGCTCCTGACGGGGGCCCAGAAGTAGTGGGATGCAACCAAGTCCTCCAGCTTGAGGATCTCCTTCGGGATGGTCGGCTCGTTAGCCCGCCAGAGTTGGCAGAACTTGGACACATAGCTGTAGCTGACAACACCAGTTCCGGCCTGCCGAATGGATTCGCAGATGCGGTAGCCATCCACGTCTTCCTCGGCGCTGTGCCACCGTTGTTTCTGCTTGCTGTCCCACAGCGCCAAGATCGCCTTGCCCACATTCGGCAGGCAGTCACTGTCTCGATAGTCGCGGTCGTACAGAGCCAACGCCTCGGCCTTGCGCTTGATGCGCAGCGGCAACAGGCTCGCCAGCAACTTGGCGTTCTGTCCGTTGGCGATGATCTGCCAGCGCCGGCTAGAAACCTTCACACGCTTCGTTGGCTCTGTGACGGTCTCGATGATGTCAGCGCACACGCCCAGGTGCCCCAAAAGCACATGAAGCTGCCGCGCCATCACGGGACTTGTCGTCGTGTACCCGATGCCAGTGCGCCCGTCCAAACAGACGTGCCCGTCTCCGTCGTACAGCCCACCCAGGAATTCAAGGGCCATGTCCCTGGAGCCCCCGCCCATCACCCACTGGGGCAGTCGCCGCATCGGCGACTTCGTCAACGACAAGTCGGCCCGCTGCATGGCAGCAGCCATGCCTTTGTCGGCCTTGCGGATTTGGTCATCACGGGAACGGTGTCCGAGGAACCGGACCCCGAAGAACCCCTTGTCCCGAAAGTGGTCGAGGACCGTCCGATCCCCGCAGGTGATCGTCACCCGGTTACCGGTCATCGAGCCCTCAGCCGTGTAGATCCCGCAAGCGTAGGCGTCGTCGAGCGTCAGTTCTTCTGGGTCGTTGCCCGCCCACACGTCGGCTCCACGGGCAACAGCAACTGCATCCACGGCGGGATCAAGTTGTTCCAGGTGTGCGTACTTGCCCGTTCGGCTCCCAACGCGCTTGTACACGGGCTCCAAGTCCGGCCCCATGACCATGACCGGATGGTCGGGGGTGCAGGTCAGCTGGAAGCCCTTTGCCAGCGTCAGCCGCACGGCGTCATCGACACCATTGTTGTAGAACTTGGTTGCCTTGTGGAACCCACCGTGCCCGTAGACCGGCACGTAGATGTTGCTGAATGTCTTGGGCTTGGTCCCTGGATCCAAGGAGTCGATCGTCACGATCCCCTTGTCCGTGAGGACCAACGTCTCGGGCACAACACACCCGGTGAGGTTCACCTCGCGCTGGCGGGCCCGTGGGTGCCGACAACGAGCGATCATCTGCTCGAAGACGGCCAGATCCTGGATGAAGGGCTCGTCGATGCCGGCCGCGGCGAGGTTGGGCCCCTTGAGCTTGTCCGGGTTCTCGCCCGAGTAGATCAAGATCCTGCCGCAACGCGGGCGATGGGATCCACGCTTGTAGTAGACATCGATCTGGTACGGGGCGGTCTTCTTGACCCTGTACCCAACCCAACGGTCTTCTACATCAGGCCGCATGCGCCAGTAGTTCGCCCACTGCTCCAGGGAGTCGAGAATTCCCTCCATGGTCAGGAGCACCGTGTCCCTGGCCATTGGGAACGTCGGGCTCACGATCGCCACGGGCACCGGCTGCACGATCGCCCGGTAGTCTTTGTACCACTCACCACCCGTTCGTTTGTGTGGACGCATATCGGAGCCATTGATCATGGCCAACGTCAACATGCGCTTATCAAGCTGTAAGGTCTTCCCGCTTCCGTAACCACCTACGAACAAACGAACAAAGCTGGGAAGCTCCCACCACGTCCGCTGGCTAGGCCACATCCCACCCCGAAGAATAGGGTGGACACCAGCGTCATCCAGCTCCGGCGACAGCAAGGGCGGCTCCAGATGGAACAGCCCTTTCTCTGGTGGATAATAGACTAGAGGTTCGCCCGTGCCGGGATGAAGGACGACCATCAGCTGTCCGCTTCGTCCTCGTCGTCAAGGATCGTGAACAGTGTCCTGTCGACATCCGGCGGCGTGTAGCCGAACATGCTGATGTCACTGGCGAAGTGGTTCAAGACCCAGTCGTTGCACGCGGGTGCCGAGAACATCTGCTCCATGGCATCGGTGCTGACCTTGAGGTTGTCCAAGCCCGCGAGTTCCAACACGGGCATGTCCATGGACGTGCAGAACGCCGCCCAGCTGTCCGGCAACGTCTCGAAGGGCAACACGCACCACGGGTCCGGCCCGCAGATCGAGTACGCCGGCCGCAGCAGCTGGGAAGCGATGCCCGTGGCGGACACGCGGGTGAGAAAGTCTTCTGGGTCCAGGTGGATCCACTTGGGCTTGGACCAGACGTACGCCGCCCGCTCCCATGGATCCCTGACCGTCGTGAAGATCGCGTAGCCCTCCTCGATCTTGTTCTCATACTGCTTGCGGTGCTCGTCGTAGAAACTGTACGGGGAACCAAGGGCATGCCACTGCCGCTCCCACCCCGGGAGCCCAGGTGCCAGGATCTGGTCCTCGGGCACGCTGGGCGTCAGCCACGGGCGAAGGACCTCCGTGATGGCCGTGTCGCCTGTGCAGCCAACAGCCGCGTACAGGATCTTCAGTTCGGACGATATGAGCACCTACAGCTCCCTGGGGATGAAGACGGTGTGCTCGTGGATCTTGCCGGCGGCCTCGTA
>Ga0307380_10007596_pt1 | contig 14071 bp, 15 predicted proteins | sample UN3MG_FD_202239 | JGI IMG/M metagenome (GOLD analysis project Ga0307380, IMG submission 202239) | Soil microbial communities from Risofladan, Vaasa, Finland - UN-3 | ecosystem: Environmental > Terrestrial > Soil > Coastal area > Acid sulfate soil | place: Finland: Risofladan, Vaasa | collected... | reverse complement strand
GCTGGGAGCCCTGCTCACAACAACGGCGTTGTCGCTGGCTTCGTGCACCGGTCTCCAGGGCGATGAGCCGCACGACGACGGCGGCGAGTCGACTGCGGCGTCCGGCGACCAATTCTGCGAGGCGATCGCACACCTGATCGCGCTGCTCGAGCCCACCGAATCATCGAGTCCCAGCGAGACGCAGAAGACTTTCGAGGAGGCGGCGATCTGGTTCGAGCAGGCGGGTGACGCTGCTCCGGCATCGATCGCATCCGACGTCACGGCGTACGTCGATGCCTTCGCGGAGTACACGCAGCACCTCGCGGACGTCGACTACCGGCTCGACGTGGTGTTCAGCACCCAGGAGGGCACCGACCTTGCGATCGACACGTCTCACACGCTCACGCCGGCGATCGTCGGTCATGTCACCGACGAGTGCGGGCTCAGCTTCGGCGACGACGCCTGAGCGTTCCTGATGAATTCGGTGAACCAAGCGACGCGTTCAGTGGCACAGTTGGGCATGTCACGGGGGTGTCCAGACGGACGCAGCGACGCTGAGCTGGTCGCAGCCGTCGTCGACCGCGACCGGGGCGCGCTCCAGGAGTTGTACGTGCGACACGAGCCGTGGCTGTCGATTCGCCTCGCCTACCGGTGTTCCGACCGCTCGATGGTGGAGGAAGCGGTGCAGGACACGTTTGTCGCCGTGTGGGGTTCGGCCGACAAATTCCGAGCGACCGGCCCGGTGGCGGCGTGGATCTGGGGCATCGGAATCCGCCGACTCCTCCATGTGATGCGACCACGCAAGTCGCTGCGCGAACGATTGCTGGCCCAGCGGTCGCCCGAGTTGTTGTCGGCTGAGGACGAGTTGCTGGTCGGTGTCGAACACGGCGACGTCGGGCTCGCGCTGGGGCGGTTGTCGCCGGAGCTGCGGATGGTGGTGCAGGCCACCGTGCTCGATGGGCTCAGTTGCCAGGAGGCCGGCCGATTGCTCGGCATCCCATCAGGCACGGTCAAGACTCGGATGATGCGGGCGAAACGAGAGATGCGGGAGGCATTGACATGACGAGCGTCGACCAGTGGCACGTGAGTGACCACGAACTCGAGCGCTATGTGAACCACACGGTTCCGACGTTCGCTCGGGCGTCGGTGGAGGCGCACCTGCTCGAATGCGACCGGTGTCGCAGCGAGCTGAATCTCCTGCGCTCCACGGCGGCGCCCGACGGCGACGACGACGACGTGTGGTTGCGCATCGCCGACCGAATCGACGTGACCGGACGGCCGTTGCGGTCATCTACGACGGCGTTGCGGGTGTCGACGTCGAGTCCACTGCTGTTGGCGGCGACCCTCAGCGTCGCAGTTGGCGTGGTGATCGGCGTTGCGATCGCCGCGGCGGTAGCTCCGCGGGCTTCCCTGCCGCTGTTCGTGATGCTCGCCCCGCTCGCTCCTGTGGTTGGCGCGGTGTTGGCGTTCCAGACCGGCATCGATCCGGCAGGACAACTCGCCATGGCGACGCCGCTCGCGTCCGGCCGGTTGCCGTACCTGCGAGCGCTGTTGTCCAGTGGGGCGGCGCTGGTCGCGGTCGCCGTCGCCAGTGTCTTCGTCCCCGTCGGGCTCGATGACGTGGCGGTCTGGTTGCTCCCGGGCCTGGCGTTGACTGCATTCGTCGTGGCGGTCTCGACGTGGGTTGATCCGAGACGCGTCGCGTTGACGCTGGCGTGTGGGTGGGCGCTCCTGGTGGCGATGTGGTCGTGGGGGCCGAGACGACGCACGATTTCGCTCGACCTGAGCAATCTGGCCGTCGAGCGGCAATCGGTGCAGCTGATGCTCGTCGCGGTCACGCTGGGTTCGGCAGCGGTTACGTTCCTGCGTCGCCACGAGCTCCCCGGCTGGAGGTCGCGATGAGCGGCGACTCGGTGATCGAGCTGACCTCGTTGTCGAAGCGGTACGGGTCGACCGCGGCGGTCGATGAACTCGACTGGTCGGGCGGGCGCGGTGTGATCGGCCTGCTCGGCCCGAATGGCGCTGGTAAGAGCACGCTGCTGCGGATGCTTGCCACGGTGCTGTCCCAGGACAGCGGCACGATCCGAGTCTTTGGTCTCGACCCGGCCGTCGCCGCCGAGCGGCTGGCGATCCGTCGGCGGCTCGGGTACCTCCCCCAGGAGGCGGGTCTGTACCGCAACTTCAGCGCCTACGACCTCGTCGATTACGTCGCCGTGCTCAAGGAGATCACCGACCGAACGACTCGGCGCGATGAGGTGCGCCGCGTGCTCGCCGATGTCGGGTTGACCGACGAGATGCATCGACGGATTCGAACGCTGTCCGGCGGGATGCAACGCCGAGTCGCGCTCGCGGCGGCGCTGCTCGGGCACCCCGACCTGCTCGTGCTCGACGAGCCTGCTGCGGGTCTCGACCCGGACCAGAGGCTCCGCATGCGCACGGTGCTGTCGGACGTCGGTCAGCGAGCAACCGTGTTGCTGTCGACCCATCAGACCGACGAGGTCGCGGCGTTCTGCCAGCGGGTGCTCATCTTGGACCGCGGCCGGCTGCTGTTCGATGGAACACCCCGTGAGCTCGCCGGTCGGGCGACCGATCGGGTCTGGATCAGCGATGTTCCCGAGGCTGGTGCATTGCGGTCGTGGGTGACCGGCGACGGCGACATCCGCAACATCGGGACGCCGCCCACCGGCGCAACGGTGGTCGAGCCGACACTCGACGACGGCTACCTGCTGATCACCACCGAAGTTGGAGTCCGGACGTGACGATCGCGTTCGAACCGTCGAGCACCGACGCTGACGCTCCGGCACGCAGCGCGGTGATCGAGTTGGCGCGGATCGAGTCGTTCCGCATGTTGCGCCGTGCGTCGATCTGGATCGGGTTCGTACTCTCGGTGGTGTTGGCGTTCATCTATGCCCGAGAACAGCAGACCTGGTCGTCACAGAAGTACCAGTCGATCGTCCCGCTGTCGATCTACCCGTTGACGATGGGTGTCTATGTGGCCGGTGTGCAGTCGGGAAATCGTGACCGGTCGCACCGTCGCCCACCGCTCGCCGAGGAGGCGCCCTTGGACGGCGACGCCCGTGCGTGGGCTCGCTTGGCGAGCCTCTGCGTTCCGGTTGCGCTGACGGCGCTGTTGATGGCGGTGATCGGGGTCGGCAGCCGGATCGAGGGCGGCTACCAACTCGGCGAGGGTCGCTTCCGGACCGATACGGCCGTGCATTCGGTGTTCGAGTTGGCACAGCCGGCGCTGACGGTCGCGGTGATCGGTGCCGCAGCAGTCGCCATCGGTCGGGCGGTGCGGCGGTCGGGTCCGGCGATCGTCGTTGGGATGGTGCTGCTGTTCGTCATCGGTGGCGTGTATTGGCTATGGAACGACCGTTTCGTGTACACCACCGCACTGATGCAGGTGCAACCGTTGGGATTCGACAATCGGGAAGTGGTCCACACCCCAACGGCCGTGCTCCACGATCTGTATCTGCTCGGGATGATCGCGTTGTTCTGTGGCCTGTCGCTACGGGCGCGTCCGCGGGCCCGTAGCGTCGGCGGTGGTGCCGCCGTTGCTGTCGCTGCGGTCGTGGCTCAACTGGCCGTGTCGCCGTACTGAGGGTGCCGTGATCCGCGTCGACGTCGCCACCGAGTCGTGGCGGTCCACGCTGCGGGCGATGCCGCTGCGGCCGATGCTGATCGTCGTCTCGTGCCTGATGCTGCTCGGCATCGTGGCGAGCGGGCGCAACGATGCGCTCCCGGGCGTCGTGGGTGTCATTGGTGCGGGAGCACTTGCCGGTGCTGTCGCGCTGGGCCTCGACGACGAGGCGAACACGATGCTGCGATCGTCGCCCAGCAATGCGCTGGCCCGGCTCGGCCTTCGACTGATGTTCCTCGGGCCGGCGCTGCTCGCAGCCGTGCTGGCCCTGGTGGCCGCCGAGCGGCTCCTCTTCGCCGAGCGATCGTCGCTGCCGTCGGCGTCGGCTCTGGTGGCGCTCGCCACAGTGGGGATCGCGGTGGAGGTGTGGTGGGGTCGCCGCCGACCCGAGACCGCTGCCGACGGGGCAGCTGTCGCGGTCATGTTGTTGGTGATCGCCCCCTCACTTGTACCCGGCATCCGGGTCATCGACCGTCTCGGTGGAGCGTGGCAGACCCAGGCGCCGTGGGTGATCGCCCTGTCCGTCGTGCTGGTCGTCGCGGGCACCGCCGGCCGCGACGCCTGACTCTCCGCTGCTGTCGACGGTTTGTGTGAGCAACAACGTCGAGGTCGTGGATGAGCGCTCACACAAATCGGGACGAGGGTCGTGCGCTGATCGGTGAACCGGAGCGGCCGCGAGCTGGAACAGATTGATCACACATCCATGTGAAGGGGAGTTCCATGAACAAGCACTTCGTCATCGTCGGCATCGCACTCACGATCGTGGGCCTTGGCGCCTGCGGCTCCGATGGGGCCGACGACTCAGGCCCGACGGCCGAGTTCTCTGAGCCCGCTGACGGGGCCACCGTCGCCGGCGGAGTCCCCGTCGAGATGGTCGCACAGGGCATCACGATCGAGGAGGCGGGCGAGGTCAACGATGGCGCCGGTCACTTCCATGTGATCGCCGACGCCGGCTGCGTCGATGTCGGCGAGGGAATCACCAAGGACGGCGATCACGTCCACTTCGGCAAGGCGCAGATGTCGGGCACGATCTATCTCGAGCCGGGCAGCCACGACCTCTGTCTCCAGGTCGGCGATGGCGTCCACGAGGCGCTCGATGTCACCGACACCGTCACGGTCGAGGTTGGCATCGGGAGTCGGGACGAGTGGTGCGCGGTCGTTGGCGAGGTCGACGGGCTGTTCGCAGCGAACGACGAGGAGGAAGAGTTCGCGGCGCAGCAGGGCATCGTCGAGAACGCGCGACGGCTGCTCACCCAGCTCGGCGCATCGACGGAGTTCGTGGACGAATCGGTTCGAGCCGACGTCGAGGAGACCGTCGCGATGACGCTGGAGTTCTCCGCAGCAATCGCGGGGGCTGCCGACGAAGCCGCCGCCGAAGCTGCGCTCGCCCCGCTCTACGAGTCGTCTCCCGACGGTGAAGAGATCGCCGCCGCCTGGATCGCGGACACCTGCGGCGTCGACATCAACGACTGAGACGGCGAGGCTGACCGGAATGGGACCGTTGAGGATGGCATTCTCGGTGACCACGCTGATCCGGGCCACGCCCCACGACGTCTTCTGGTTCCTTGGCGATCCGTCCACCGCGGCGGTCATCGATCCTGCCGTTGTGAGTTACGAGCCCGAGCGAGGCACGATGGGCGTCGGGATCCGCAACCACATCCGACTGAAGATGCTGGGAATCCCGCTGTCGATGGTGAGCGAGACGACCGAATGGGAGCCCGATGAGCGGATGGCGTTCCGGTCGATCGAGCCGGGGCGACCGGCGATCGGCCTGGCCACACATCGATTCGAGGCGTGCCCGGAGGGCACCAGGTACACCTGGTCGATGGACTTCGTCCCGACTGGCGTGGGTGGCAAGTTTGCTGCTGTCGTTGCGGCGCGAATGCTCGAGCGCAACGCCGTTGCCCAGCAGGACCGGGTGCGGCGCGTGCTCGAAGCTGCTGTGAGGCTGCCGACTGCAGGAGTGGAGTAGAGGCGTCTCGACCGCCTGCTCAGCGCAGCGTTCGAACGAACAACGCCCGGGCGGCCTCGTCGAATCTCCTGTGTGTGGGTTCGACGACGATGGTGGAGTCGTCCGGACGAAGTGTGCAGGTGAACCAGTAGTTGTGGTGGGCCCGGATTCGATAGGCGATCGCGGCGACGAACACCAGCGCGCCGAACACGGCGAGCCCGACGGCGCCTGTGGCGACACCGATTCCGAAGAAGGTTGCACCGGCTGCCAGCGCCGCAAAGCTCGCCATGTCTCGGGACCGCCACAGCTTCCAGACTCGTTCGCTGATGGGCAAGGCGACCGGGACGTGTTGATGGCGAGGCACGCGACCGGCGATCAGGGCAAACCCCGGCACGCCGAGCAGCCACCGCGGGCCACCCCACGACGTCGCGGTCAGCCGGATGGCTCGCTGGGTCTCGACGCCGGACAACACGCAGCACTCCGGGTAGATCCCGGCGAGTTGATCAGCGACCCGCAGGACCGACCGTGCCATGACCGTTCCCGGTCGGCGCACTCGAGCCGACGTCGCTGCGAGACCGGACGTGCATCGGCGCGCCCCCGACGGGTCGGTTGACCACCATGCCGACGGGCTCGGGTATCTCGGACGACACCGGGGTCAGATCGAGTCGTTGAGCGAGCCTGGCGACGATGAGCGTGAGTTCCATCTGTGCCAGCGCGAACCCGATGCAATTGCGGGCGCCGCGCCCGAACGGCACCCACGCCATGTCGGCGAGTGCTCGCTGGTCGTCGTCGAGGTCGACGAACCGGTCGGGGTCGAATCGAAGCGGGTCTGACCACGCGAGCGCGTTGCGGCCCGCCAAGTGCGCCGACCATGCAATCAGGGTGCCCTTGGGGATCGAGTAGCCGCCCACGGTCACGTCGACCGCCGCCTCGCGGGGACTCAACACTCCGGCCGGGTGGAGACGCACCGTCTCGCGCATCACTCTGTTGGCGAGATCGAGTCGGGCGAGCGTGGTCGAGTCCGGTTCCGCAGAGCTCGCTGCGGGGAGTACCTCGTCGGCTTCGGCCCGGAGGCGATCCCACAGGCCGGGGACGAGCGTGGCACGAATCAGCATCCACGCCAGCGATGCCGATGTGGTGTCGTAGCCGGCACCGATCAGCGTGGCGACCTGGTCGCGGATCTCGGCATCGTTGAGGGAACCATCGGCGACGAGCGTCTCGAGGATGTCGAGCGGATCGCCCGTCGGGTGTGCTCGCCGATGGGCGATCTCGCCGTCGATGATCGCATCGAGTGCCGCACGGTCGGTGCGGACGCGTGCCCGAGCCGTGTGCGGGAACGGGTGTGGAATCTGGTGGAACGCGGACGACTCGAGATACTCCTGCGGCCGCTGGAAGAGGTCGCCGATCTCGTCGCAACGTTGGCTCATGTGCTCGCCGAACAGCGCCCGCACCACGATTCGCAGGACGAGCGAACGACCAACCGGGGACATGTCGACCACCGCCCCGGGCTCGGTCCGCGCGACCAACTCGTCGACCGTCGCGTCGGCTTGGTCGATGATCATCGGTATCCAACCGTTGAGGCGGCGTCGACTGAACGCGGTCTGCACCGACGAGCGACGACGGCGGTGATCCTCGCCGTCCGACACGATCATCGAGTGCTTGCCGACGACGAACCCGAGCACGTTGAACTTGTGGTTCCATCGGAACGAGCTGTTCGGCATCGCGAGGAGCTCCCGCAACGCCGCGGGATCGCCGACGATCGCCAATCGGGCGGGTCCGGCGCCGAGACCGCAGATCGGGCCGTACTGCTCGCTGAGGTCGTCGAGGACGACGTGTGGGGTCTGGAAGATGCGACGGAGGTGGCCCGGTTGGGCACGCCACGGCGGGCGGGGGAGTGGGCGGGGATCGTCCATGGCGTTCACACGATGTCGGTCAGCGCAGCGTAGACGGCGCCGGCAGCGACGAACGCGCCGACTGCAACGACCGCATACCCGGCGACGCGCAGTGGCGAACTGTCGATGGCCGGTGCCAATCGGCCGTGCAGGAGCGTCCGCCCGGCGACGTAGACAGTGGCTGGTGCCGCAAGCGGGAATGCGAGCAGCAGCCAGACGAGCGAGAGGTAGGCGACCTTGCGCCGTCGCAGTGCGTCGGTGCGGAGTTGGTTCAGCGGGACGACGGTGGCGTCGAGCCGGGCGACCAGGGCGCTGAACGTCATCCCGAACAACAGCGCCGTGATGCAAACCAGCGTGACGGCGAGCCACAGCGGGGAGAGGATCACGAAGTCGCGGTTGTCCGGCGAGAGCGGATCGCTGACTCCGAATGTCGCGAGTAGCAGCAGACCGAACAGCAGACCGGCGATCCAGGCCGGCCGCGGAAGGATCCGGCGCAGCGGGATGAACACGAGCGACGATGCGAGCGGGATGATCAGGCCGGCGAAGATGAAGAAGCCGACAGAACCACCGAAGGTGATTTCACCAACGCGTTCGCCGGCGTCGGTGGTCCGCCCCTGGGCGCCTGCTCCGGACGTTGCTGCCAGCACGCGCATCACGAGTCGTCCACCGAGCCCGACGACGAGCAGTCCGGCGATGAACCCGGCCGTCAGCACAACCGCCAACGTGCGCAAGGCATCGAACGCGGCTGAAGATGCGCTCGATGGAGTCGGGCGAGGCACAACCGTCGGAAGGCGCCGGCCGCGCCAGGCGACGGCAACCGCGGCGACGACGGCGACCGTGCAGACGAACACCAGGACGACGTTTCCTGTGCGCACGCTGTCTCATTGCTCCCGTGAGATTCTCAAGCCCGCCCACAACGACAGTGCGGCCAGCACGGGGATGGACACCAAGGAACCGAGGAGCCCGACCTGATCGACGGTGTCGAGCCCATCGAGATGGCCGACGTGGTAGCCGAAATGAAAGACCCCCTGGATGAGCCAGGCGACCGCCACGATCGTCATTGCCTCACGACGCCAGACGGACCACGCCGTCACGACTATGAGCGCGAGGAAGAGCACGCCGACGTCACGCACGAGGTGTTCGTCGTACGCGCCTCCCTCCACGGGTACCCATCCGCGACCGAGTGGGAAGTCGTCGTACCACGACTCGGGCACAAACGTCGCCTGGATCGCTGTGGGCAGCATGAACACTGCGATCAGAGCCAGGGACCAGCGTTGGATGCGTTCGCGACTCATCTGCACCAGTCTGTTGCATCGACATCGCCGAACGGTTCACGGATCGGGTGCACGGCTGCATCGCTCTCGACGCAGTGGGCAACAGGTTCAGGCTTCGTCGTCCTCGGGCACTGCGGTGTGCTGGTCGATGATGTCGGGAATCGATCCCTCGGGCGGTAGGTCGACTGCCCTCGTCACGCCACTCTCGACCTCGTCGACCTCGTCGACAAACCGCTCCGCGTCGACGTCGACGTCGCGGGCGGATCGCACATCGTCCTGATCGGTCATGTCTTGCAGCGTTCCAGGATGGGTCCTGAACCACAAGGGGACGATGGCCCCTTTCATCGGTCCTCGAGCGTGGGAGTTCGCTGCGATCAGGTGGTGGAAGGTCAAGCCGGTGGGATGTACTGGCCGACGATGCGCACGGCGAGGTCGAACTGCGATCCACCAATCGGGCGGGTCACGTCGCCGACGCCCAGCCAGTCGAGGAGCTGGTTCTGGTTTTCCAGCCGAAGTCGGGCGCATCCCTTGCTCTGCGGGTTCGTCGGCACGTTGTTGGCGCCATGGATCGCAAGGCCGCCGTCGAAGTAGAGGGGCTTGTACATGTTGCCGTTGATCGGGTTGTCCTCAGGGGTCGGGAACTCGGTGCTGTCGTGCCAACCGTCGTTGTCGGAGGCCGGGTCGTAGCGGTACACCTTCGAGGCGTCCTGGAGGCGAGTCTCGAAGCCCGGCTGCCCGGTCGACGTCGGGAAGATGAACTGCAGTTGCTCGCTGCCGGCACCGACGAACATCACCTGGCACGTCTGATCGATCAATGTCCAACGTTCGTTCTCGACCGGCGCGGCGTAGGGAATGTTGAGCTTCGTCGCGGCCATCAGGATCTGTTCCTCTTCGCTGCCCGCGGGCATGTCGACTGTCGAGGGGGGAAGCCCGAGTCCCAACCTCGCAGCGCACAGTCTCTGGCGGGTCACCGAGCCTGACACACCGTCGATGGCCAGCTCGGCCATGTTGTAGCCGGCGAACAGTTCGTTCAGCTTCGCCTGTTGGAGTTCGACATTGGCCATCGTGGCCTCGGCAACGATCGCCTGGTTGGGCTCACGAGCTTCGCCGGTCCGGTCGTCGAGGCCGTTGTCGACGCACACGTCGAGCAGCTGATCGGGCTGCAGGGTGGTGTCGCCGAGGTCGTTCTCGGCCTGGATGGTGTCGACCCGCACGGTGTCGTCGTCGAAGCGGTCGGCGATCAGGCTGAGCGATTCCCCTGGGGCGACCTGCACGACACACAGCGGGTCGTAGACGTCGAGCGCCGGCTCGGTCGTTGTTGGTGCCGGTTGGGTGGTTTCGACCACGGCATCAGTGGTGGGCACAGTGTCGCCGTCGGTTGCGGCGGGAGACGCAAGGTCGCTGCCGCCCGCGGTTGCGCTACACGCACTCACCGCCACGAGCACGCCGGCAAGCATCAGCGTCGTGGTGCGGCCGGTCACCCTGCCGACACTACCGACGGCGACCGCGCAGATGGCGTCAAGCAGTGTCGTCAGACGACCCGTACGGGGATCGAGCGCGGACCGCGCACCTGGCCGCCGGCCCACGTGACGAGCGACGGGTCGGTGACCTCGAACTCGGGGATCTTGGCGAGCCACGCCTCGATGGCGACACGCAGTTCCATGCGAGCGAGGTTCGAGCCGGCACAGCGGTGGATGCCGGCGCCGAACGCGAGATGTCGGTTGTGCTGACGGTCGAGGATGATCTCGTCCGGGCGCTCGAACACCTCGGGGTCGCGATTGGCCGCAGGGAAGTTCATCAAGATGCGCTCTTCGGCCTTGATCGGACATCCCTTGTACTCGACGTCTTCGATCAGGCGCCGCGCCATCGTGACCGGGGCGTATGCGCGCAGGAACTCCTCGATTGCCGTCGGCATCAGCTCGGGCTCGTCGACGAGTCGGCGCCGATCGTCGGGGTGCGTTGCGAGGTGCCACATCGTCGAGCCGATCGACGACCACGTGGTGTCGATCCCGGCGATGAGCAGGAGCGCGCACATGCCCATCACGACGTCACGGGTGATCGGCTCGCCGTCGTGTTCCGACTGGATGAGCTCGCTGATGAAGTCGTCGGTGGGGTTGGCTTCGCGTTCGCTGATCGCGGCGTCGAGATACTGGATGATGCCCACGATGCCGCGGCGGCGACGCTCGGGGTCGTGGGCGAACTCGAGGACGTCGCGCACCCACTCGGTGAATGTTGCTGCCATGTCATCGGGCACGCCGAGAATGTGGCCGATCACACGGACCGGGATCTGCTGTGCGTACCCCGCCGCGGCGTCGCCCTCGCCACGCTCGATGACCTCGTCGACGAGACGTTCGCAGAGTTCTCGGGTGAAGATTTCGTATTCGGCGACACGGGCGGGGCTCATCGTCGGCAGGACCAGGCGACGGGTCCAGGTGTGCAATGGCGGGTCGGCGCTGATCGGGGGCACGCCGGACGTGAGCACAGGCGCCGGAATGTGGCCCTCCTCGTTCTCGTTGCCCACCGGCATCATCGGCACGACACTGATCCCGTTGCCGGACGGGAACGTCGCGATGTCGTGGGCGATCGCGTACACGTCCTCGTACCGCGTCGGGAGCCATGAGCCGCCCCAGCGGTCGGTGTGCGCCATCGGGCAGGTCTCGCGGAGCTCCGCCCAGATCGGGTACGGGTCGGCAACGTACTGCGGATCGAAGATGTCGTAGTCGCTCGACCAGTCGGCGACGGGCGCCGTGACCGGTCCGGCATCGTTCGAGGGGGTCGAAGTGGGCGTCTCAGTGTCGTTGCTCATGTCCCTGCCTAACAATCGTGGTTTGGAACAGTGTGCCAGACGACCCGGCCGAAGGGGACGTCGGAGATCGGACTCCAACAAGTGGGAACCGGTCAGAAGACGACGGGAACCCGGCGCGGACCGCGCACCTGTCCACCCGCCCATGTGACCTCGGCGTTGTCGGCGAGGCGGAACTCCGGGATCCGCTCGAGCCAGACTTCGACCGCGACGCGCATCTCCATGCGGGCCAGGTTCGAGCCGGCGCAACGGTGGATGCCGGCGCCGAACGCGACGTGGCGGTTCTGGGCGCGGTCGAGAATGACCTGATCGGGGTTGTCGAACACCTCGGGATCGCGGTTGGCGCCCGGGAAGTTCATGAGCACCTTGTCGCCCGCCTTGATGGGACATCCGGCCACCTCGACGTCGTCGGTGGCGATGCGCGCCATCGTGACGGGTGAGTAGGCCCGAAGCAGCTCCTCGATGGCGAGCGGCATGATCTCGGGTTCGTCGATCAGTCGCTTCACGTCCTGCGGATTGTTCGCCAGGTGCAGCATCGCGGAGCCGATGCCGGACCAGGTGGTGTCGACGCCGGCGATCAGGGTCAGCGCTGCCATCCCCATGATCACGAGATCGTCGACGGGTTTGCCCTCGACCTCGGCGTGCAGCAACGAGCTCATGAGATCGTCGCCGGGGTTGGTCCGGCGGTGCTCCAACTGCTCGAGCAGATAGAGCGTCATCGCGTCGCGACCGCGGGTGGCGCGGGCCTCCTCGTGAGCGAACTCGAGGAAGTCCTGCACCCAGCCGGTGAAGGTGTCAGCCATCTCGTCGGGGACACCGAGTACGAGCGAGATGACGCGAACCGGGATCTGACGCGCGTAATCGCCTGCGGCATCGGCGGAGCCGTTCGCGATGAAGCCGTCGATGAGCCGGTTGCACAGTTCGCGAGTGAACGGTTCGTACTCGGCGACGCGAGTGTGCGAGAACCACGGCAGCATCAACCGGCGGGTCCACGTGTGATCGGGCTGATCGGCATCGATCGGAGGGAGTGGGATCTCGACGGGTGGTGGCGGGCGTTCTTCGTCGGAGAACGTCAAGACGCCGACGTCAGTCGAGTTGAACCCATGATGGTCTTGCGCGATTCGTTGGACGTCGGAGTACCGCGTCGGGAGCCACGAGCCACCCCATCGCTCGGTGTGCGCGATCGGGCACTGCTCTCGCAGATCGTCCCACACCGGATAGGGGTCGGCGACGTAGTCCGGGTCGAGGACGTCGTAGTCGGTCGTCCAGTCGCTCACCGGTGGCAGCCCGGTTGCGTGCGGTGTCGTGTCCTGCTCGGTGCTCATCGAGGTCCCTCCGTGTCGTCGCGCCTGCGAACGTCCATCCGCACACTGCCATCACACTAGGCCTGGAACGATGTGTCAATCGGTGAGTTGGTCTGCGCGGCGTTGCATCGGCGTCGTCATCTGCAGGGCAGTTGCCTCAGCTGCGCCCCGACTTACCGCTCGTACCGACGTGGATCGTCGCTGCTCTTGGTGAAGGTGTGCTCGGACACCAGGAGTCCAAGTGGGTCGCCGACGTCCGAACACTGTGGTTCGGGCGCTTCCCAGTCGCAACCCTCGAGGAACGTCAGGGTCAACGAGTCGTCGGCGAGGACGAACGAGTGGACCCCCGAACCGAATCCCTCGTCGGTGATCAGGAGGTCGTCCTCGATCGTGATCGTGCCGCCTGCGCCTTCGGGAACGCCCCCGTACATCGGCATCACGCCGTCGAACAGGAACCCGATCCAGTACTCGTGGTCGTCGAACCCGATGCGCACGATCACTTCGTCGGCGTCGTCGACGAACTCGGCGAAGTCGGCGAGGATGATCTGTGCGTCCTCGTCGTCGTAGACGTAGTCCCATGTTCCGTTGAGGATCCCGTTGGCGTAGGTCGACGGGTCCGGTGCGGGCATCGGTGGTGCGGGCTCGGGTTGTTCGGTGGTCTCCTGCAGCGTGGTGATCTCGTCGGCGGTCAACGCCTTCTGGAACACGGCGACGTCGCCGATCGCTCCCGACCAGTAGTTGCCTGGGCCGCCGTCGAACTGGCCTCTTCCGATGGTCAAGGGTCCGCTCGCGGCGAACAATGGCCCCGTCGACGCCTCTCCGGCCAACTCCGCGTTGACGTAGAACGCCGTGGTGCCGGCCTCTGCGTCGTAGACGCCGGCCAGATGGGTCCACGAGTCGCCCGGCGAGGCCGCGCCGCCTTCGACGACGACGGCATGCTCCACGCCGGTGACATCCTGCGTCTTCGTCGCGAACAGCCATTGGCCCTCGTCGCCGATCGCCAAGGCTGCCGCGTAGCTGTCATCGCCCAGCAGACCGACGGCCGCGATGAATGCGGACCGTTTCGCGTAGTTCACCCATGCCGACAACGTGAAGGACTGCGTCGTGTCGAGGGGCACCGGTCCCGACGTCACCGCGTGCCCTGTGTAGCCGTCGAACGACACCGCTCCAGAAGATGCTTCGAACGCACCCGCCAGTTCCACGTCGATCCCCCCGGATCGAGCGGAAC
>Ga0307380_10007595_pt1 | contig 14073 bp, 11 predicted proteins | sample UN3MG_FD_202239 | JGI IMG/M metagenome (GOLD analysis project Ga0307380, IMG submission 202239) | Soil microbial communities from Risofladan, Vaasa, Finland - UN-3 | ecosystem: Environmental > Terrestrial > Soil > Coastal area > Acid sulfate soil | place: Finland: Risofladan, Vaasa | collected... | reverse complement strand
GGTTTTTCGACAGGCTCATGGATTATACGCAGAGTTCCCTTTGAGGTAGCTGAACTTTCCAAGCTAATGTTGGATGTTAAACAAAATGGACAAATGTGCAACGAAGTCACACCTCCGGTCAACCGCTTCAAACCATCGCTATCTTATAACCGGACCGCAAGTCACCCGTATTTTTCTTCCTTCAGGTAGTCCGTTTGGCTTCCGCCAAGGACTCGTACACTCTTAGCAAACTCTCGGTCATGACATCTAAAGAAAACGTGTTTGCATGCTCCCGAGCCTTACAAGATTGTTCCCGCCTTAGTTCAGGAGCCAAGAGCAACCTACGTACTGTCTCGGTGAACTGCTCCACATCCAATCGCGTCAGGAATCCGCCATGGCCATCTTCCACCACATTGCAGACGCCGCCCTCACCTACAGCGACGATTGGTGTGCCGCAGGCTTGGGCTTCCAGTAGAACTAACCCGAAAACTTCAGTGACCGACGCGAAGACGAAAACGTCTCCCGCGGCGTAAAAATCTGCCAGCCGGCGACGGTCTTTAACCAAGCCTGCGAAGATTACAGCCTCGCTAAGCCCCATCGCGCAGCATTCCCTCTTGATCTCTGTCTCGTGCCTGCCTGTTCCGACGATGATCATCTTCAAGCGGCTCACGGTATTATCTCTCAATAGCCGGCTTAGCACCGTGAAAAGAAATCGGATATTCTTCTCACTGGTCAACCGACCCACGTAAAGAAGGATTTTGTCGCTCTTCTCTAGCCCGAACTCCCTCCTGATCCTGAGACCGTTGGCATCTTTGAATGTCTCGATATCGATCCCGTGCGGGATGTACTCCGTTTTCGTCTCGATACCATACCCTTGGAGCAGCTTTCCAATGGCTACTGAGGGGACAATCACGCAGTCAGTACGGCTGCACGCGGAACGGCTATAGGTCTTCGCCAGCCACCTTGCAAGCACCTGCGGGACGATTGGGACATAGTGAGTCATGTATCGCTCCAGATAGGTATGGTATGTAGCGACATGAGGAATTCCAAGCTCTTTTGAGATCGCGCAGGCGGGATAGATCATGAGAGAGGGAATTTGAGAATGGACAATATCCAGACGCAATTGCCGGAAAAGTTGATGAAAAATGTTCTTGGCAGCCCATGGTTTCGAGACCCGATACGGCGGGAGGACCCGGGAGTAAATGGATGGAACCCGGGTTACGTGGGGTTCACTATTTGGATTGAATTGCGGATACTGAGGGGCGAAGACGTAAACGTTGTGCCCCTTTTTAGTAAGATTCTGGAGCAGGTTAGCTACATAGACCATGTACCCGTCATAAACGGGCCCGTAGTTTTCAGTAACAATGCCAATATTCATGACTTGGCTCTGATGGAGAAAAAGCGCTGCACAGGCATACTACAACAGCCCTTTCCCAACTTTTAACTCGGGAGAATAGACGAGCACTTTCTGTTTGAGATCATAGAGGCAGTTACTTTGTTCTCGCTTAGCGCGAGGCAAGCCTATTTCTTGAAAATAGCGCTCCATAATCTTTGGTAACTTGCTTTCCTCACCCTCCGTTGTCTGTATGCAGGGAGGGAGAGCTTTTATTGGTTTTAGCAACGTCTGAGCCATGTGCAATGCGTGTCCACTATGCTCAGTAAAATGAGGCATAATTGTCGGTACTTGCCTAAAGGCAGCGCCCCCTTCTTTAGCAATATCCACATATGCATGCCTGATATCATTAAAGGACTCACCAGATGTTGCATCTCCTAATTCTATTGAAGTTGGAATGAACTTTAAATTAATAAGCCAATAGTCAAGAGCTGAATCAGGCTGAAAGGGGATGCTGTGATCCATGTTAGTGTAAACAACATAGAATTCCTGATTCTTTGGAAAGCGTCTGTTACTAAAATAGTGCAACCAGTACTCCACAACGCTCTCTCCAAGTAATATAGTGCAACCAGTACTCCATAACGCTCTCTCCAAGTAATGCTGTATTCTTTATATGTGACGCTGTTTTTTTGAGATTCATTCTAAATCATAGTTTACTAGGAAGGTTCCTTTTTGACAAACAGGTGGAATTGAACAACCCGCCCTTTTGTTGGCTTGAGATTAGCCCAAAGGTCACTTCTCTATTCACTCGGACACTTAAGGCAAGGGTGTCCTGTTAAGTATTGGTATAAGCAGTTTACTCCTTTGCTCTCCATGATGGGCAAAAGGGCTTGCCATGTGGTGTTTGTACAGTGTAGCTGAACAGAACCTAGCAAATCGCGGAAGGTGTCCCATAATTCATTTGCACATTTGCCCATTCCACGAATCTCAGTATGCCGGTTGCATTCATTTCCTACAGAAACCAATGCAGGTTGTAGCCCATAAGCTTGCCCTAGGCTGATTACATAGTATGCCATCCGAACTAGTTGATATATCGGCTTGATATCAGTTTCTATCTTATTGCTCTCGATTATACTCTTGAGTATGCTTTTGAGCGGCTCTGGCGCTTCTTGCTCATAACGAGTCAGTCGCCTCTTTATGCGTTCCACTGAGCCACCCTCCCATAGATGTGTTAGAGCTTTATTTCGCTCGCCAAGTTTGCACTCTATTATTGCGATTCCGTCAGTCCCCTGAATAACCACATCCGGTTCACCTATTTGTCCGGGAATGATGCCATCGGTATTTCTAAGCAAGTCACCAAGCTGGAACTGAAGCTTAGCATCATCATCTGTTAACTCCAGAGCAAGACACCATATAAGCATAGCTGTCGGCCTACCTATGTCTATTTCGAGCCAGTCTTTAACCACCTCCAAACAGTGTGCCTTCTGCAGGCTTCTGAATACATTCCAAGTCAGAGCATCCTCTGAATTGACGCTTCCAAAATATGCCATTCCTGCGTACTTTTTCTGGCGGTAGCGGTCTCGATTTGCCTTGAAAGCCAGTATAGGGCTATTCGCATCAACAAGGATTCTCTTGCGGAAATCACGGGCAACCTTATCAGACCCGTCAATCTGCATGGTTTGACTACCTCTTGTCTAAACCAGTGTTGCTATTTCTCCTCATCCTTCAGCTTTGATAGGTAAACAGAGCTGGTCTCTTCAATTCTCCCGTATCTCGTCACTTCATCAATCAGCTGTTTATCCCACAAACCCTCCTCAATAACTCTGGTTAGTGCTGTCGGTAATTAGCCTTGACTATGATAGAGAGGGGCAAGCTCTTAATCAACGGAGATGACCTTCAAGGCATAATAAACGCCCTTAAGTGGGCAAAGGTTAGCTTTTTGAGGTCGGTGGTGATATTCTTGACACTATGAGCTTAATTATAGGCGCAGAGTTAATCCGCTACAAAGTGCAATCCGCGTGGTTGTTGACATTCACGCAAGGAATAGCAACAGCCTGTTCTCCACGCAAAAAGCTGAAGCTATACCTATACCATCCTGACTACACTGCTTACATCTGAGACCATTTCCAAGTTGCCGATTACCCTAATTATTTCCTCAATATTTTTGTTGGATATAGGCTTTACTGAAAATGCGGCGCATTTCCTAAACTTCTGCGCAACTTCTTCCACGCTCACTGGCTTCCTGGGATCCCCTCTGAGAACTTCCACACGCTCAGAATACACATTACCGTCTTTTGTTCTTATATCCACTACACACGGGGTTAAACCTTTAGCGATGGGCTCCTGATCGACAACTACCCTTACTTTCTTAGCGAGCTGGAGAACTTGGGTATCTCCCTTTATCCTCTCCTCGAAGAAATCATCTATAAATACATTCTTCCTGGCAATAGCTACTGATATTGTATAGGGTATGCTAAACTGGGCATCAACCTGCGGGGACTCTCTTATTTCAAAAGGTTTACCGACAATATTGTAGGCATCTTGAGCGACGTGAGCAACAACCCCAACTACATCATCAGGTCTAATATCGTTCTCCCGAACGATGTTTAGAGTGGCATCAATACTCCCATGTGCATAGCGGCAACAGGGATAAAGCTTGATGCAAGAGTTAACCCCTTCAAATACCTTTCCTAGCTCTTTAATTACTAATTCTCGAGCGTATTTACCCCTATGGTAAGACGGAAAGAAGCCAAATTGCCCCTCAAAGATGTCTGTAGCGCCAGTGATACCCTTCTGAGCTAATATAGAAGATATGATTGCAGCCCTGGCAGCAAAGGCTGGCTGCATCCGCTTAACCAAACCACCATCTTTAATACATTGCAAGTTTCCCGCACATTGACTATAGGCAATACCCATAGCATGGTGTAATTTGTCTTCACTCAAGCCAAGAATTTTGCCGGCGGCTACAGTAGCACCAAAATACGCCATTGTTGAGGAGTAAACCCAGTCGTGCCCAAATGAAGCAAGACCGAGCCTACATATTAAATCAACACCAACAGCAACAGCAGTTATCAAATCTTTTCCATTCACCCCGCCATTTCGCTCAGCCATAGCCAGTACTGCCGGCAACACAGATGTATAAGTATGAACAACAGCTTCATCGTGGGTATCATCTAGGTCTAGGGCATGCGCCATCATACTATTGGCTAAAGCAGCGTTTTCAGCAACCACCTTACCACCATATACCAGTATTGTGGACTCTTCTTTCCCACCCCAATCTTTAATCAGGTCTACGACGCTATTACAGCCAGGAGCACTTGATCCAGCTATCGTGGTAGCCAAGGTATCCAACAAAAACTTCTTGGTGATTTCTACCGCATTCTTAGGTAAGTCATCATATTTAACCTTAGCTGCACTGCTAGCCAAATCATATGCCAAGTCTTTCATTACCCCCCCCTTAAATCAAATTATTAACCAATAAGGCTTATTTACTTGCGATTTCATTAATCCGTCTAACCAAGCGTCCTCAATCATGGTCAACATTTTTGTATGTGAGCAATGTGCTTCCCTCTCATCAAGTAGTAAAAGCATCTTTGGACTCCAAGTATTGGCATACTAGGGCTTCCTGAAGTAAATAGTGTATGTCGTCAGCCACATTGGCACAGCCCGATAATAACACTTTAAATAGCTGAGCTGTCTTTGTCAACAGCTTGCATTGCCCGCTTATTTCCTTTGTATTCTTAAGGGAAAACTCTTTAGTCACCAATTAGCCTATAAGGCTATGCTGATAATAAGTCGGCTTTTTCACCCATATCCTTACCGCACCGACTGCAAGTGTGCCTCACAATTAGCCCCCTTTTGTCCTTTACTTAGTCCTGTGTCTCCCTCTCTGCCTCTTCTAGCACAAAGAACAAGAGTATAGTAGAACGATAGTGCTGTGAGTGCGTGCTTCCTCTGCTTCTATACTCTATGCTCCAGTCTTATGGCACTAGTAGTAAACATTGAGGCCTAATTTGGTAAGCACTATAATCTCTCTATCTAGTAGCTTCTTTCAAATGGGTTGTAATTATGGATAGGGAAGAGGTTCCTAAAGCGATCAAGTGTAAGCAATTGGAAGACAATCTAAAGCAGGATTTCGTCGCTACTCTTGAGGGGCGAATATCTCGTTATCAGGAACTTGATTTTATTAAGGTCACTCCGAAAGGAACACGCATAGGGGAACGTTCCAGAGAAGGACTTACAGACCAACGTTACACCAACCCTCAAGATAGCCGAATACAAGAGCGTAGACTCAAGAAAGCCCTTGATAAATTAAGTAGACGTAATAAATAGAACAGTAACGTCCCTCGGTATTGCGTATCAGTCTCCAAACCAAAGGATTCTCGCACTTTCCCTTCTACCATTATTGAAATCAATTGGTTGCTTCCCTTTGCCAAAACGAAAATGTCATTCTGAGAAGCACGTCTACCACCTGAGAGCGGGACTTTCCATTCGGGAAAAGCCAATAACAGTTCGATGTCTTGAAATAAGTGGATTCCAGAATCCCCCAAAACTCTCTTAATTGAACGGGGGAAATCGTTTGTCTTTTGCCAGCAGTATGCAAGCGATTTGGCTGAGTAGCCTGTTTCCCATTGTTTATCAGGGTCAGCAAGCAATTGCTTCCAGTCCTCTGGGCTGTTTGCTGGAATAAAGAATTTACTCATACAAATACTATACACCTTACAAATGAAAAATAATTAAGAACACTAAACAGCATGAGGCGTGCATAATGTAGTTACGACTTTGGAGAGAGAGGTGGTGTTGCACAGAAACAGATTTGCGTTCGAAGGGGTGACAAAACGAGCTTTTGTTCGTGAGACCTCAAGTGGCTCATCCTTTTCTGTCTTAGCGGATAATTCTGATGATTAGCAAAACAAGCGGAGGACCTAACAAAGCTGAAAACAGAATTACAGGAAGGCTTGCCCCGGCAACTCCCGCTATTAACGCAATCACATTGGCTGCAACCACATAAAATATGATGTCATTCTTGCTCGGCATCTTACCCGAGATTTCCTATTTCAACTATTATGGCTATGTTAAGCCCCTGCTTGCTGGCTGTCAATGCCTTCAACAAGACGAAAACCAGCTCCTGCAGCCGGCACTATTTGAATTCTAGAATTATCTGGTAATAATTGCTTTAAGGGGACTGGAGGGTAACTCTCCTGTCCCCTTTTTTGTATCTAATCACACTTAATAAGCAAATGTTAAGTTAATTGCACTTTTTTGAACTGTTGTTTGTTGTTCCTACCTATCACCTAAGCGCAGGCACGTTCAAGCTCACTAACATCACTATTTTCTTGCAAAGGTTTTGGCAAGGCTCGTCAAGATGTTGAGAATTCCGAAAACAGCGCGCTGCATTTCCACCGGCTCTTGTGATAACACCTCAGCCACATAAGGGTCCAATCGACCAAGCTGAGCCTCACTCTCAACCGCGATGGAAGGCTTGGGTGTCAAGTAGTTAGCAAGGGTAAATAGCTCAGACTCACTAAAGCCCAAAGGCTCGGCAATCTTCCGCAGAATACGGCCTGAGGGAAAGCGCTCACCCCTCTCTATGCGACCTAGGTGTGATGCGGATACAGCTGACTTAGCACCAAGCTCGTGTAGTGTTAGCTCCTTCATAACTCTTCGTTGCTTGAGTATTCTAGCTAAGTCATTCCTGTTTTCTATAGTCATTCACGCTTTCCTGTGGGCAACAAAGGCCATCCGAATAGCCTCGGCATACTGTGGAAATCCAGCCAATCTTCAGGTTTCACTTGCTGCCTGTCTCTTTCTTAGATTCGTTTCTGCCAATCAAGGTATATTTGACATTTGTGGTGGGTAGCCCTCCTGACAAAGAATCGGCTTGAATGGGCACATCAACCCCTTGTTATTCCCAGATATACTAAATAATCTTTCATGCTTGGATATATCATTTACCTTTTCAGGTCGGTTACAAATTTAGCTGTACCAAAGACTAAAATAATCAGAAGGCCTGCCGTTTCTACGCTTCTAATTAAGATATTAGGCTCTCCCACCAAATATTGACCGTAACGCCAGATGTTCGAGAGATGCCATAACAAAGCACAACTCAGACCGACTATGATTAAATCCTTTATCATTGTCTAAGTCTATCAGGCCGCTCGCGCCTACGAGCCAGGAAGAAAATGAGCAATCCCACTACTATCACTCCGCCTATAACCCCACCAACCACAGGCCAGTTAATTCCTTTGGCTGGTACTTCTTCCTCTGGTGGTGCTACCTCCTCTTCAGGTGGCAGCACTACCTCCTCTTCTGGTGGCAGCACTACCTCTTCTTCCTCCGGTGGCACTATCTCTTCTTCCTCTGGCGGCGTCACAGCGCCAATGATGGTAAAGGTGGTGAAGTGGCTAACAGAGGCGGTGATAGTGTTGTTTACCGTGTCAACCACGCAGACCAGCTCTACCCATTCACCCGCCTCCTCATCATAGAAGGCTATCACCAGGTCTCCCTCATCTACGCCCTCGGGCAAATCATCGGGGTCATAGATGAAGGTGATTGTTATCGGCGGGTCAAAGGTAGCCCCGCCAGGACCAAAGTTATAAGCCAGCCCGATAATATTGGCGTCCTCGGGCGGGTCAGGGGGAGTTTCATCAACGGCCACTTCCAGACTCTCCAGCGGGTTGCCATCTTCATCCAAAGCAATGGTGCCATCGGGGATGGTAAGGGTAAGCATGCCATCCTCGGAGGTGGCTTCTATTGTCTCTAAAATCTCACCCTCGTCGCTAATACTAAAGCTCGCCTCCACGCCAAAGAGGTTCGTCTTTACTTTAGGGGCTGGCGCAAGTCCAGGTCCAGGTCCAACCGGTGCAGCTATAGTCGCTGATAAGGGGAGCTCAGTGGTCTCACCACTATGCCATTCCGCAGTCTGGCCGGTAGAGACCCCTTTCACATAGAAGGTTATGATAGCCCCATCTTCAATATCGCCCTGGACAATGAGCTTTACTCCCAACGGGTCGGCACTGCCATATTTACCCGCCTCGGTGGTGGTAATCGGGTTGTACGTTCCAGTCTCAACTCCCTCACCCATGGCTTCAACCGTAGTAGTTCCCGCTGGTGCCGCGCTACCGTTTATTTCCACCGTGCCGTAAAAGGCGTGGGGCAGCGGCGGCATGTCAGCAGCATTTACCGGCACAGAACAAAGAGTTAGCAATAGCGCCACAACTATAAAAATAGTCGCCTTTCTCATAGCTTATCTCCCATAAGGGGGGCTCTATTGGAGAGCCCCCCTATCTAGCATTTATGGCCAATACTGACCAAAGTACCTGTACGACTTCTCCGGAGTGTTAAATATGCCGTCCGGCTCACCCATGGCATTGGCTACATCAAGCAGTATTCCACTGTCGCTCTCGTAGATGCCGGTTCCCAGACCGTATCCGAATAAATCGTAGTTGAACTCCCCGAAGTTCCATTGTATCGACCCGTCGGGGAAGAGCCAGAGCTGGAAGTAGTTCATATAATCTGGGCTATGGTATTCGTCCTCGTCGTTATAAGTTGGTGTTTCCCAGTGAACTACGACCACATCACCGATATCTTCCACCCCGTAGAATCCGTAGGAGCTTGACTCCAGGTCATCAAACCAGGCGAAGATGAAGTCGCCATCGGGATTTTCGTCGTTCACGAAGATCTCCATGGTGTCGTAACTGCTATCGTCGTAAGAATAAGTTTCTCCGGATTCCAGCAGTTCGATGTAACCGTTTGAGCTTATTCCTATGCTAACTATTTCTTTACCGGCAAACGGGAATGACCAGGGCAGTGTAATGGTAAAGTTGCCGTCATCATCCGCACCATAGGCGTCAGCGCTCCCGGTAGTCATCGAATACCACTCGAAGGGAACCTCCCACAGACCTGGACTTAACACCTCTGACGGTACTTCCAGTGAGAATGGAGTGAAGGTAAAGCCAGCCAGGGTATCGGGACCATTCTCCATGAACACCCAGTAGCCGCGGGTGGGCTGCATTATTTGAGGACTGCCACCACGAACAAGTGTCCACGGGCTCTGCGCCAATGGCGGGCTGATTACCACACTGTAACCGGTAAGGTCACTGGTAACCATGTACAGCGATGTTAGCGCATTATTCGCGAACATAGGGTCAAGCGAGGCCAGTCCAACCAGGTTCCACCCCTGATACACATCCTTTGTTGGCACTGTAGGTTCCGGGCTGTAGAGGATAGCGGCTATATCCGGCTCAGCCATCCTGACATAGATAGCATCGCAGGGCTTGAGACGATAATCGTCGTCTTCACCGATTAATGGCACCCACCCTCCTGGGACAGTAGGATCATAGGCGTAGGCGGGACTGGTACCATGTATATTAAGTCCATCGCCCAGGGCTACATACTCATCCCACTCATCACAGGCTGAGTCAAGGGCAACCGGGGTAGAGAAGGTATTCCAGCCAGTGTTGAGCTGAACCATAGGAAATCCGAAGTAGGCGATATTATCATCAAGCACCGTCTGGAAGTCACGGGTGAGCCAGGGTATATACTCTACATTGTCGCTGACTGCATTACCGGTGCCACCGGGGTTAGTCGCTTCATGCTCAGGGCCGCTGATATCACCCCAGTAGTTCTTGGTGGCATCAACAGTGCCTGACCATATAGTATCGGTAGTTGCTCCGATGGTGCAGCTAACAATGTCATTGTAATTGAAGGAAACATTGACCTGGCTTGTCATGTCCTCAGTACTGCCACCCCATGGCGCATATGTCCCCCACACCTTTATTCCGTATTTGTAACCGCTTACAGTATTGTTGGTAAACGTTCCGCTGGCACCATAATCCTTGTCCCACCAGCCAGGCATTACTCCAAGTCCGAAAGAATCGGTTGTAGCTGTTCCTGTCACGGTGTTTCCTGATACTTCGTGCTGCAGATCATCCACCTCGTAGGCATAACCAGGAGAAGAATCATACTGATCACCATCACCGCCGAGAAGAATGCCCTGCTCGTTTATATTCTTGGGATGGACGGGAATACCCGGGTCGCGCCTGGTAGTAATCGAGTTATTTGTGATGTGAATTTTGGCGAAGGATTCTCCTGTCGCTATCCCTCGGTGACACTCGGTAATGGTGTTATTATTGACAAATGTTTCCTCTACGTTAGAATTGACCACAATCCCATAAAGGCATTTCGAGATGATATTCTCCTCAACGGTCCCACCGGTATAGTCTTTGAGGTAAATAGCATATCCCCCGTAGGTGAAGTTATCTGAGTTATATTCCCACAGATTTGAATTGGTTATGGTGTTCCTCTTTATCTCCAGGCCCAGGGTTTTGCCAACCGCAATGCCACGATATTGACAGCCACCGGTGGTGCAGGCATCACCTGCGAAGTATTCTATGAGGTTGTCATTAATCGTGTAGCCTGTGCCCTGTGCCCAGGCTGCATCTGGGTCTCCGTTAATCCAAATCGCCGCACCCTTACAGTGGAGAAGGTGGCAATCTGAGACCTCGATATTTTCAAGGGCGGAAGTAGTCCAGGATACGTTGACCAGATTGCTGCACTGATAAGGGGATGAGCCTCCGTCAATCTTGAAACCTGTGATTGTTACGTTGTTAGCCGTGATAAGGACCACCGCGCTTGTTGCCGTATCGCGATTTATTGTGGTGGTTGTCTTTCCAGCACCTTGCAGGGTAACTTCCTCATCGATGGTTATGTCCTCCTGGTAAGTCCCCGTCGCCACAGTAACGGTGTCGCCAGCCAGTGCAGCATCAATGCCGCCCTGGATGGTGTCAGAGTAGGCGATGATTGAGCTTCCGGGATGCTCGACGGAAACGTTCTGGGTAAGCGGGGTGGTGGTAGCCGTTGCATACCACGGAGTGAAATCTACATTGTCGCTTACCACATCACCGCCTTGACCGGCGCCGTGGGGATTAGTAGCGTGGTCGGCTCCGGTGGCAGCGCCCCACCAGTTGAGCTCGGCGTCAAGGGTGCCGGTACCCAGGTTTTGGATGCCGAAGTTTTCGTTGCCACAAATATCGTTTGAGTTAGCCGATACATTTGAGACATCTACACCCGTAAGAACATCAATACCATTGACATCATTGCTGGCAATAGTGTTATGGGTGATATTTACAGTTTTGGTGCTTCCTCCCAGCCAGATACCATTATTCCATCCTGAGATTTCGTTGCCATTAATGTCTGCGGTAACATCTGGAGAATCACCACCTTCAGTAAGTCCGATGCCAATACCATCACCTAATCCACCGCCGGATAGGTCATTTCCTTGTATCGTAGCGGTTATGGAAGGGTTGTTAGCGTTAGCGCTTACATTTATGCCTTCTATATCACGCGGAGTTGCGGAAAGGCCCGGTGCACTGATGGTGTTATTCTCTACGGTAGCCGTAAACGTCCCCGCCTCATTTGCCTGGACCATTACACCCGTCTGGCAATCGGTGATGGTATTGTGAGAAGCGGTAGCGTTCGTGCACCAGAACTGGATACCCGCATCAACGTAAACGCTTCCACTAATGTAAGCCAGGTTAGATATGGTGTTGTATGAAGCAGTGCCGGTACAACCCCAACCGTACTGTATACCATTTCCGGCGCTGTCGGTCACTTCACCCCGCCCTGTTATTATGTTGTGATGTATGTTAGCAGTAAGGCCGGTGAAGTTAGCGGTAATAGCATTAAACCAAAAGCGGGAGAAGGAGCAGTTTTTAACCTCTACCGTTACTGCTGTCTGGTCCCAGGGCGTTAGATACAGGGCGTCATCGGGCCACTCATCATTACCTAAGAAAGTCACCCCATCAAGGATAGCGTTACTTCCGGTAGAGAGCATTTCGACAAATTTACTTGCTCCTGCGGGGCTACTTCCAACGTTCAAAGCATCAATTTTAATATCTTTTATGGTGGCGCTATCACTACCATTAACACCACTTACCACTACAATAGCGGCGGTTGGGCCATCACCTTGGGCATGGCCAGGTATTCTCCTACTGAAGAGCTGAAAGCTATCGGTGACAGTAGCCTGTGTCGGCTGGATGATGGTGGTATCGCCGGCGCCCTGCAGCGTCAGGCTCTTCTCAATAACCACCTGCTCATCGTAAATACCCGCCGCCACATTGATGGTGTCGTCAGCACTGGCTACAGAGATGGCGGATTGGATAGTATTGAACTGATATTCATATTCCGTTGTCCCTACATACAGAGTATCATCACTGAGGCTGAAGTCACCCGTGGCGGTGGCAAGAGGCTCATCAGGGTCTGGAGTAAGGTCAACCAGCTTAAACGTGAAGATATAGCTCCCCGGGGGGGCACTACTAGTCATCTGGAAGGTTAAATGGGTAGTAACATCATAGCCATCCGACATTTCAAAACCGGCCTCATTCCAATAGGCAACGATATTACCACCTTCGATACTGCCTGTTAAACCTCCAGTTATTATACTTGTAACATCCGCAAATGAACCTGTGAAGTCAGATTCTGCGGCAGTGATGGAAAATATATCCGCCAGAGTAGTCCCACTATCAAAATCTCCGCGGCCATCAAGCGTAAATTCGAACCTCACGCTGTCATAAGCGATTGTTCCATTTGTGCAGGTAGAGCTTAAAGTGAATGTCTCCGGCTGGTACACATTAGCCGGCATCGTCAGTGTCAATGATTCCACTTCTGCCCCCACCGGCACTGCCGTCACCAGACTCATACTCAGCACCAGTACCAGGGCAAAAAAGACACTAAAAAATTTCCTTTTCAACTTTCTAAAACCCCCTTTTTATTTTTTGAGGTTGATTTATTTTCTATAGTCATTCACGCTTTCCTGTGGGCAACAAAGGCCCTCCTAATAGCCTCGGCATACTGGAAATCCAGCCAATCTTCAGGCTTCACTTGCTGCCTGTCTCTTTCTTAGATTCGTTTCTGCCAATCAAGGTATATTTGACATTTGTGGTGGGTAGCCCTCCTGACAAGGAATCGGCTTGAATGAGCATATCAACCCCTTGTTATTCCCAGATATACTAAATAATCTTTCCTGCTTGGACATATCATTTACCTTTTCAGGTCGGGTACAAATTTAGCTGTACCAAAGACTAAAATAATCAGAAAGCCTGCCGTTTCTATGCTTCTAACTAAGATATTAGGCTCTCCCGCCAAATATTGACCATAACGCCAGATGTTCGAGAGATGCCATAACAAAGCACAACTCAGACCGACTAGGATTAAATCCTTTATCATTGTCTAAGTCTATCAGGCCGCTCGCGCCTACGAGCCAAGAAGAAAATGAGCAATCCCACTACTATCACTCCGCCTATAATGCCACCAATCACAGGCCAGTTAATTCCTTTGGCTGGTACCACAGTAAAACTACCACTCAACCCATCCACAGTTACAGTGTAGGTATCAGCTTCCTCTTTGGTTACACTAAAACTAACATCCAGGCTCTCGCCAGCGGCAATAGTTACTGTCTTCTCGGCTTCCTTCACCCCATCTATCTTTAAGACTACGGTATAGCTTCCGGGCTTACTACCGGTATTAGCTACCGATGCAGAGATTGTAACCGCCTCACCCGGCTTAACCTGTGTAGGCTGAAGGGAGAGGTCTGATACTGAGAAGACAGTCGGTGCCACCACGGTGAAACTGCCAATCAACTCGGCTACGGCGACACTGTAGATACCGGCATCCTCTTTGGTCACGCTAAAACTAACTTCCTGGCTGTCACCGGCGGCAACAGTTACCGTCTCATCTGCTTCCTTCACCCCATTTATGTCGAG
>Ga0307380_10007594_pt1 | contig 14073 bp, 7 predicted proteins | sample UN3MG_FD_202239 | JGI IMG/M metagenome (GOLD analysis project Ga0307380, IMG submission 202239) | Soil microbial communities from Risofladan, Vaasa, Finland - UN-3 | ecosystem: Environmental > Terrestrial > Soil > Coastal area > Acid sulfate soil | place: Finland: Risofladan, Vaasa | collected... | reverse complement strand
CGACCCCGACGCCGGCGAGATCGTCACGGTCCAGGTGTCTCTGATCGATCCCTACGAACCTCAAGCGGATCGCGACGCCAACGGGATCCTCCTCGGCGGCGGGTTCGTCAAGACGGGTCCGGGACTGTACACGCTCAGCGGCGTCACGCCGGACGAAGCCACCGCGGCCATCCAGGCACTTTCGTTCGACCCCACGAATGTCTACCAGGGCACCAGTGTCCTGTTCCGCTTCGATCCGACCGATCTGTTCAACTACCGGCCGTCGCAGGACCGCTTCTCCAAAGAAGGCGGGATGTTCACCCTGCACCGGCACTGGCAAACGGGCGGCAGCGTCTACCGATCGTGGATAGCCGTCGAGGCGTCCACGGTGGACGGTTTCTCGGCCGGCTTGGGGTCGGGCGAAGGGATCGGCGTGATCGAGGTCTCGCTATCCGCCTCGGCACCCTCGTTCTATTCCTCTTGGGGCCAGACGTTGACCGGTGCGACGGACTGGGCCGAGTATTGGAACCCGTGGACGCCCTATGTCTGGAACGACGGCGAGGGTGGACACGCCACGTGGATCAGCAGTTCCAGTGCGGGCTACGTTCGCCCCGACGTCTCCCCCGGCATTTTCGGCTTTCACGTGTCGACGAACGAGGTCGTGACCTACGGGAACAATTACACCTTCCGCTTTACCGGAAGGAACTATACCAACTATGACCCGGCACTGGTGTTCGATTCGTTCGTCGGCGGCTTCCCGTCCGATCCTGCCGACAGCGGGTACGAGGCGACACTGAGCCTCCCGGCCCTGCATCTGGCGTCGACGAAGTTCACGATCACCGTGATCGACAGCACGAACAACCAGGCGGTCGACTCGAAGACCGAAGTGGACGCGGAAATGGGACACGATGAGCCGTCCGCAAACCTACCGCCGGACAGCCCGATCGATCCCGTGCCTCCAAGCGGCGGGACCGACGTTTCGACGACCGCCGACGTGCAGTGGTCGTGTACCGACCCCAACGGCGATACCTTGTACTATACCGTCTACTTCGAGAAGAACGACTCTTCGCCGGACGACGTCATCAAGAATGACTCGACCGGCGCGACGGCAGATCCCGGCCCGTTGGAGGGCGATTCCCATTACTACTGGAAGGTCAAAGCGGACGACCACAGGGGCGGCGTGACGTGGAGTCCCGTCTGGGAGTTCCATACCGAGGCGATTCCCGGCGGCAATATCCTCGCGACGTTGACCGACCAGACCGGCACAGCGGCCGCGGCATCGCAGACGCAGTTCGTGCTCGGTACCTCGCCCGTTATGCAGCAGACCGGGACGAATCCGGCGACTTTCTCGGACGTTTCGGCCGGCACCTACTCCCTGGAAGGTTATTTCACCAAGACTTCTCTCGGGCCGGAACTCTGGGCACGCGGCCAGGTCTCGGTAACCGCCGGCGAAACCATCGACGCCGACCTGCAACGCACGGAGCCGTACGCCTTCGACTTCGCGGTGAAACAGGCGGGCAACGACGTTACCGGGGGAACCGTGAACCGGGGGACTTCGGTGACGTACGAAGTCTCGGTGAGCAACGACGGCCCGGAAAGCCGCGACGTCCGCCTGTCGCTCCGGGTAGACCGGGATCAATCCAGCCCATACGACTTCTCGGCCACCAGTTCGGCGTACGCGATCGGCGGCGGCGGCACTCGGGTTTATACGTTCACCGACACTCTGGACGAAGTGGGAACGCACTACCGGCAGGTTGTGGTGGAAACCCGGGTCGGCGGCAACTGGGTCCTGACCGACGCGTGGGACATGGCGGCGGTGCTGAGCGTGCAAGGCACGGTGCCGACGGCCGGATTCTCTTTCCAGCCGCTGCCTCGCCAAGAGGGCGCGGCGATCCAGTTCACCGACACTTCGACCAGCAGTCCTGACGAGATTGTCGCATGGGAGTGGAATTTCGCCGGGCTGGCCGCCAGTTACGAGCAGAACCCCTCGTTCGCCTTCCCCGACAACAAACTCTACCGGGTGACGCTGACGGTGACCGACGAGGAAGGATCGACCGATACGGTCGCCCGGTTGGTCTCGATCAGCAACGTGGCTCCCGCGGTCGACGCCGGGCCGGACGAGACGATCGGCGAGGGCGCCGCGTTCATCGGCAGCTCGGGAAGCTTTTCCGACCCGGGCGCGGACACCTGGACCGCGACGGTGGACTACGGCGACGGCTCCGGCGCGGAGCCGCTGTCGTTGGTCGGCAAACAGTTCGTGCTCGATCACGTCTATGCCGATAACGGCGTTTATACGGCGAGCGTGACCGTGCGGGACGACGACGGGGCGTCCGGCACCGATACGCTCCAGGTCACGGTCAACAACCTGCCCCCGTCGGTCGACGCAGGCCCGGACAAGACGGTCAACCAAGGCGCCCCACTGAGCAGTTCGGGCACGTTTTCCGACCCCGGGGCAGACACCTGGACCGCCACGGTCGACTACGGCGACGGTTCGGGCGTCCAACCGCTGCAACTGACCGGCAAACAGTTCGCGCTCGATCACGTCTATTCCAACCACGGCACCTACACGGTGACGGTGACCGTAAGCGACGACGAGGGAGCTTCAGGCTCCGACACGGCCAGCGTCACCGTCGTCGCAACGGCTCCCTCGGTCAATGCGGGCCCGGACAAGACGATCAACGAAGGTGGGACGTTCAGCAATTCCGTGTCCTTCACCGACGCGGGTCCGGGCCCCAGGACGGCCACGGTGGACTACGGCGACGGCACCGGCGTGCAGTCGCTGGCAACGGTGGTCAGCCCGTTCACGCTTCCCAGCCACGTCTACGCCGACAACGGCATATATACCGCGACGGTGACCGTGACCAACGGCGGCGGCGGGGCCGGCACCGATACCGTCCGCGTTACGGTCAATAACGTGGCGCCGACGCTCGACGCGGGTCCGAATCGGTCCGTCGTGGAAGGGACTACGGTCAACGGCACCGCCACTTTCTCCGATCCCGGTTCCGATACGTGGACGGCCACCGTCGATTTCGGCGACGGCACGGGCGTCCAAGCCTTGGGGGCGGTCACCAGTCCGTTCGGGTACGCCCACGTCTATACGGCCGGCGGCCGGTTCACGGTGCGGGTTACGGTGACCGACGACGACGGATCGTCGTCCACGGATACGGCGACCGTCACGGTCAGCTATGTGGCCCCGACGGTCGACGCCGGTCCGGATGCCGCGATGAATGAAGGAGACGCTTTCAGCCGTTGGGTTTCCTTCGCGGATTCCTACTCCGAGAGTTGGACGGCGACGGTGGACTACGGCGACGGCACCGGCGTGCAGTCGCTGGGAACAGTTGTCAGCCCGTTCAGCCTGCCCGCCCACGTCTACGCGGACAACGGCGTGTATACGGCCAGGGTGACCGTGCGCGACGATGATTCGGCCACGGGCACCGATACGGCGATCGTCACGGTCAACAACGTGGCTCCGACGGTCAACGCGGGGCCGGACGAGACGATCAACGAAGGCGAAACGTTCCTCCGCTTGGGCACCTTCTCCGACCCGGGGGCCGATACCTGGACGGCCACGGTCAACTACGGCGACGGCTCGGGCGTCCAGCCGCTGGAACTCGACGACGACCAGTTCCTGCTCAGTCACGTTTATGCCGACGACGGCGTGTACACGGTCACCGTCGCCGTGCAAGACGACGACGGCGGCAAGGGAACCAGCGACACGCTGACGGTGACCGTCACACCGGTCGTCGAGGTCGTCGGCCGCTACCTCTTCTACAACCATTCGGTCTACGACGACAACAACGCCGCGGCCGGCGTCGAGGACGACAACGCCGCGGCCGGCGTCGAGGACGACAACGCCGTAGCGATCGACAAGGAGCCGCTACTGCCGGGTCGGACGGCCGGATTCGCCAACTACACGAGCTACCACCGCGGCATCAACGGCCTGATCGTTGACGTCGACGATCTGCCGCACGACGTCGATCCGGACGCGGCCTTCGGTTTCAAGGTCGGCAACGACGACGACGCGGCCGGGTGGATCGACGCTCCGGCACCGGCGTCGGTTTCCGTGCGGTGGGGCAACGGCAACTCCGAGCACGACCGGGTGACGATCATCTGGCCCGACTACGCCATCCGCGACCAGTGGCTGCAAGTCACCGTGTCGGCCGACGCGACGGGCATGGCCGGGGACGACGTCTTCTATTTCGGCAACGCGGTGGCCGAGACGGGCAACTCGCCGTCCGACGCCCGCGTCACCACGATCGACCTGCTGCTGGCCCGAAACAATCGGAAGTTGTTTCTTCCCCCGCCGGGAATCGCTTCTGCCTATGACTTCAACCGCGACGGGCGCGTGAATGCCACCGACGTTCTTTTGGCCAGGCAGCATCAAACGAACTTCGCGGACGTTTTGAAGCTGATCGATCTTTCCGACGCCCCCGGCGCGTTGCCGGCCGCCGTACCCGAAGCCCGCGACCTCGCATCCGCGGCCGAATCGGCCGTCTTTGCCGGCGAGCTGGATTGGCTTCTCGACTACGATCCGGTCGGTCTGCACGATCGGCCGTCGAAGACGTCCCACGCGGCCGACGATGCCGCGGACTCGCTCGACCCCGAGCGATTCTCCATCTGAATCCGGGTCTTGCCGGAGGAGATTCGAAATCGGCGGCGATGCGCTCCAAGATACACGCTCGGTATCGTTCAGTATCGTTCAGCATCGTTCAGCATCGTTTAGCATCGTTTAGCATCGTTTAGCATCGTTTAGCATCGTTTAGCATCGTTTAGCGGGCGGGCTTGCCCGCAGTTACGTAGAGGGGAAGCTCTCCCGGGTCGCAACGGCGGCCGCAAGCTCGGAAACCGGCCTTCGCTGGACTTGACGTTCCGACCCAAGACCGGCGAGCCCTTCGTTTGCGGAGTCGAGGTGCTGGAATCCGTGCCCGCCGGGACAGTTGCAGAGACCATCTCACACGATTATACTCGGCCGCACTGAACAACCAAATGGTAGCCGGATTCGCAAGAATTCGGGCCAAATGGTAGCCGGATTCGCAAGAATTCGGGCGTTGCCCAGTTTCAGCCGAAATGGCCCGAATTCTTGCGAATCCGGCTACGAATCCATGCCGACGGCAGATGGCTGAACAGTTACCAACCCGGCAATCAGGAGTCCACCCATCATGAAGCTTGCATCCACCCCATCGATCCTATTGTTTTTGGTCATCGGGACCTCCGCCCTCGCCGAGGATCGGCCGCTCGTCCTTGACGTCTGGCCCGGGGAAGTACCCGGCGAGAAGGGCGATATCGCCGAGGAGAAGCTGATTCCGCGCGGGCCGGAACCCGGATCGTGTGAGCGGTTGACGAACGTCAGCAAGCCGACCATCTCGGTGTATCGACCGAAGGAAGCGGACGGTCCGACGGCGGCGGTGCTGATCTGTCCCGGCGGTGGGTACAGTATCCTGGCCTGGGACAAGGAAGGAACGGAGGTCGCCGACTGGCTCAACTCGGTCGGCGTGACCGGCATCGTGCTGAAGTACCGGGTCCCGCGCCGCAACGACCGGCCGAAGCACCTGGCACCGCTTCAGGACGCTCAAAGGGCCATGAGCCTCGTTCGGTCACGCGCGGCCCAGTGGAATATCGATCCGGGGCGGATCGGCATCCTCGGTTTTTCGGCGGGCGGCCATCTCTCGGCGACCGCCTCGACGAACTTCGACCAGCGGGCCTACGAGGCGATCGACGAGACCGACAAAACGAGCTGCCGGCCCGACTTCGCCGTGTTGATCTACCCGGCCTATCTGATCGAGGGCGACGCCCTGGCGCCCGAGATCCGCGTCGGCGGGCAATCGCCGCCGACGTTCTTCGTCCACGCCGGGGACGACCGCATCAGTTCGGAGAACAGCGTGCAGATGTACTTGGCGCTGAAGAAGGCGGGAGTCAAGACCGAACTGCACGCGTTCACCGCCGGCGGTCACGGCTTCGGGCTGCGCCCCTCCGAGCACCCCTGTTCCGGTTGGCCACGGTTGTGCGAGCAGTGGATGCGGAGTTTGGGGTTGGTCGCAGACCCCACCACCGGCGGGTAAGCGGAGCGGACGGCCGATTCGATTCTTCGGGCTTGCCCTCTCAGCAACCTCCAAGTCTCCGTAGTAGGTCCGACCGCGATAGGTGGGTTGGGGAGCGAACATGCGTAATCTCTGGAAAACCGCACCGCTTGGGCGATCTGAATGCGACTAGGAAAAGAAAAGTGTAGTTGCAAGGTATTGCAGGATAGCGACTTGTGAAAAGATGGGTCGAATAGGCAAAAACTGCTTGCTTTTTTCTCCAGGTCTGATATAATCACGCCCATTGATGAACTTTGCGTGTTGGGCGCAGAGTTCTCCCCCGTCTTGGGGGTTTTGGAGAGTTTTCCTTTTGCTTTGGAGGGAATTGCTATGTTAATGCGACTTTGGAGAGATGAATCCGGTGCGATCCTCTCCGCAGAACTCGTCTTGCTGATGACCGTGCTGGTCATCGGAATGGTCGTCGGCGTCAAGTCGATGGGCTCCGCGGTCGTGAGCGAACTGGCCGACGTGGGAGCCGCCATCGGCGAGCTGGACCAGAGCTACTCCTACTCTGGGAGCCAATTGATCGTTGATCCCGGCGGCGCTGGCATCATTTGTGCCTGGACGGATGGGTCGAGATTCAACGACGCCCCGGATCCGGGTGACGGTCCGTCCATCGAAGTGTGCGTCAACGTGATCGATGCGGAAGGCACTCTTTAGTCTCACGTCCGCTTGTTAGGTCTGTTGACAGACCAGAAACCAATCCTCCCGAGGGCGTCGCTGTCGTAGCCGCCCTCGGGACCCGGGGCACTGACGAACCGGGAGATCTTGACGTCTGAAACGATAACCGTTTCACTTACCATGTTGCGAAAGCCCCGCATGGAGCGATAACTGGCCACTACCGGCGATCCCCAAGACCCTCACTCGTCGATTCCCCCAATGGATTGGCGAGGTACAATCGGAAAAGTCTCCGCCGGCCAGTGGCCAGTTATCGCTCCATCGGGGCCCTTTCTTTTCTTGGCAACACTTCAGCCAAATGGTAGCCGGATTCGCAAGAATTCGGGTGTTACCTGGTTTCAGCGAAGCGGGCCGAATTCTTGCGAATCCGGCTACCAATCGTTGCCCACTGCGGATGGCTGAACAAGTGGTGAAGACCTGTTATGATTTGTCAACCTGACCAGAATCTCCCGTGATGTTTCTCGGAGGTTGACTATGCATTCCGTCCCCGGGCCTTTTTCACGCTCTCTGTTGTTCCTGGTAGTCTTGTCCGCTGGCGTGGCAAATGCCCAGCAGACCACCCGTGAGTCCTGGAAGGCCCAGGGCAATCAGGGGGCCGTCGTCGTCGGCGCCGCGGAAGCGGCCGACGCGGCGATCGACGTGCTTGGGCGCGGCGGCAACGCGGTCGATGCGGCCGTGGCGGCCCTGCTCGTGCAGTCGGTGGTCGAGTCCGGCAACTTCTGCTTCGGCGGCGAGGTACCGATCCTCGTCTACGACGTCCGGCGCCGGGTGGTCGAAGTCCTAAGCGGTCAAGGCGCGGCCCCTGGTCTGGCTACCGTGGACTACTTCGAAAAGGAAAAGAACGGACGCATTCCCGGCAGCGGAGACCCCGCCACCGCAGCCGTACCGGGCACGATCGACGCCTACGTGACCGCTTTGGACCGTTACGGCACCATGACGTTCGCCGAGGTCGCGCAGCCGGCACTGGCCGTTCTCGACCGTTCGCAGAAGGACTGGCGGCCCAACCTGGCCAGAACGATTCGCCGGTTGATCGAGGCCGAACAGCGCGCCACCGACGACCGCCGCCGTGGGCTGCGGTTGGTCGCCGACTGCTTCTACCGCGGGCCGATTGCGCGAGACCTGGACGCCTGGAGCCGGGCCCACGGCGGACTGATCCGCTACGCCGATCTGGCCACGCACGTCACTCGCGTCGAGGAGCCCCTTTCGATCGAATACCGCGGCTACACCGTCTGCAAATGCGGGGCATGGACCCAGGGCCCGTATCTGCTCGAGACCTTGCGGCTGCTGGAAGGATTCGAGTTGAAAGCGATGGGCCACAACCGCCCGAACTACGTTCACGTGGTGGTCGAAGCGATGAAGCTGGCCCTGGCCGATCGTGACGCGTACCTCGCCGACCCGTTGTTCGTCGACGTGCCGCTGGAAACGCTCCTCTCGAAACCTTACGCCGATCTCCGCCGCCCGTTGATCGACCTCGAACGAGCCTCGCTCGAACAGCGTCCCGGGGACCCTTTGTCGGGCAAGGCGTTGTTGGGCAAGCGGCCGGAGGACTATCGTCCGTTTGCCGGAGAGATCCGCGACACGACGACCTGCCTGGTGGCCGATCGATGGGGCAACGTGGTGGCCGCCACGCCCAGCGGATGGGGCGGCGTGCTGGCCGGCGAGACGGGCATCATCTTGGGCAGCCGCTTGCGGAGCCTGAATACCTGGCGCGGCCACCCCAACTGCATCGAGCCGGGCAAGCGGCCCCGCACCACGTTGACGCCCACGTTGGTCCTCGAAGACGGCAAGCCGGTCGTCGCCGTGAGTGTGGCCGGCGGAGACCTGCAAGACCAGGTCGCGTTGCAGTTGCTGTTGGACCACATCGAGTTCGGCCTCGCGCCGGCCGAAGCCGTCACGGCTCCACGCTTCGCCACGGGGCATCACGTCGGCTCGTTCAACCAGCCGCCGCCCCGCCTGGGCGACCTTTCGGTTTACGAAGCCGTGGGCGACGAGACGATCGAGGCCCTCAGAGTGTTGGGCCATCGCGTCCGAATCGGCCGGCCTCCGCTGGGACACCCGGTGATGTTGACGATCGATCCGCAGTCGGGACTCAAGCAGGCCGCCGGCGACCCGAAGGCGCGGCGGAATGCCCGGGCGTACTGAAGCCTCAGTGGTCGTGAAACACACGCTCGTAGGACGGACTTCCAGTCCGTCGCGACGGACCGGAGGTCCGTCCTACGTTAGATGTATCACGCTAGGCCGGTGCCGAATCCGGCTACATCCTGGCGAATTCGCCTACCGTTGCGCGGATGTGTTGCCGGAATCCTTATCCACCAGCCGCGTCCGGCCGTCGGAGTCGGTGGTCGAGACCGGCGCGCCCATCGTGGACTGCAAGACGGAGACCCGCGAGGCCACTTGCTCCTGGAAGCGGTTGGATTGGAGCGAACGCTGGTAGTTGCGCAGAGCCTGCTGCGGCTCGCCCTTCTCCTCGCTGATCTTGCCCAGAGCGGCCAATGCCCGGGCGTTGTGGGGCTCCGCCTTCAACGCGTCGACCAGGTGCGTTTCCGCCTCCGTTTGGTTGCCGAATTCCTCGCAGAGCCGGGCCAGTTCGATCTTGGCCTCGGGATCGTCGGGCCGATTGTCGGCCCAACCTTCGATCAGACGGAACGCCTCGTCATGCCGTCCCTGTTGAGCGAGCAGAACGGCCAATCCGCGATAACAGTCCCGAGCCTCGAAGCCGGATGGGTAATCCTCGGCCACGTCCAGGCACAAATTGTACATGTCTTCGGCCCGAGTCAAGTCGGCCTCGTCCTTTCCGGTCAATCCGAGTTGATGATAGGTCCGCGCCTGGTTGTAGTACCCGGTCGGGTCCGTCGGATCGGCATAACTCGCCTCCTGGAACTCCCGCAGGGCGTCGTGATAACGGGCCTGTTGCTCGAACAGTCGCACGCCTTCCCCATTTCGGGCTTGAGCGAGAAAACTGCCGCAGCCGGCGGCCGACGCCAGACAGCACCCCGCCAGCACGGCCGAAATCATGCGTGGGGCAAGTCTGAAATCCCGACAATGATCCCTTTTTGCGTTTGGCAACACGTCATTCGGGCCTCGTTCTGGAGAAATGCAGCGAGAAAAGACGCCGGCGGCTCGGTGGCCGCGCCGCGCTGAACGGTCAGGAAGCGGGAGAATAGCGATCCGGGCCGGTCAACGCAAGACCGGTTGGAGAGGTCGACCCTCAAGAGAAAAGGCAGGAGGAACCCCTAAGGTGAGCTATACTAGTACCCCACCATGGATGGCAACCCGTTGCAAGATTGCTCGATCAGCGGTACAATCGCGGAATCACCGGGGCGTACAGGGGAGCGGTACTGCCATGCGAATTGCGGTCGGGAGCGACCATCGAGGCGTGGAGTTGCGGGCGAAACTGGTCGAGTTGTTGGGCCGACTCGGCCAGCACGTCGTCGACGCAGGCTCGTATGAAGAGGACGACGACTATCCGGACGTCGCCGCCCTGGTCGCCCGAAAGGTCAGCCGCGGAGAAGTAGACCGCGGGATCTTGGTTTGCGGCACGGGCCTGGGCATGTGCATCGTAGCCAACAAGATTCCCGGCGTCCGCGCGGCCCCGTGCCACGACGAATTGACCGCGGAACTCAGCCGCCGGCACAATGATCTTAATGTATTGTGCCTCTCGGGCGACACGCTGAACGAAAAGGCGGCGGACCGATTGGTCGAGGTCTGGTTGGCGACTCCTTTCGAGGGCGGCCGGCACGCCCGGCGCCTGGAGAAGATCTCCGCCCTGGAACGAGGCAACGGCCGAGGCTGAGCGAGCCGCTTGCAGGCGAAATCTCCGTTGGTACAATGTGGGCTTTCGAGTCTCGCGCCGGCACGATTTCGTATATCTTGCCGGCGAGTTCAATCTCAGGTGAGGAACCCGCTTGACCGGCGAGTCGCTGCCCCGCGGGGCGGTGTTAGTCACCGCCCCGCGGGGCGGTGTTATCCGTCAAGCAAGGGACCTCAGCCCCCGGAGCAACGAGCTATTGGCTGATCTCACTCTCCAGCTTGGCGTCAAGACGGACCCGGCGCAGTACCGGTTCTCCTATCAGTGGCTCTTTCGGCTCTTGGCCGAAGAGGGGGTTTCCTTCGTCCAATTAGGCACATTCTTCGAGGTTTATCAGCTTCCCGACGAGTATTTCCTCCAGTTGCGGCGGCAGGCCGAGGACTTGGGGATTCGCATCTCCAGCATTTTCACCGCCCATCGCGAGTTGGGCGGCTTCTTCAACGACGAGCCCGGCTGGGAAGCCGTCGCCCGGAAGAACTTCGAGCGATTGATCGAGGTGGGGGCCTTGGTGGGTGCCCAATCGGTCGGGTCGAATCCGGGCGCCGTCTACCGCGACCGAATGGGGCTGAAGCGTCGAGGGATCGAATGCTACCTGCGGCACATGAAGGAGTTGATGGCCTTCGCCCACGAGAAAGGCGTCCCCTGGCTGGGTATCGAGCCGATGTCGTGTCTGGCCGAACCGCCCACCTTGCCGGAGGAAATCCAAGAGATGGGCGACGAGCTGGCCGCCTGGCATCGGCAGCATCCCGACCGTACCGCGCGTGTCGGCTATTGCACGGATATTGCCCATGGGTACGCAGACGGCGAGTTGACCACGCGCTACGACCACCTCGAATTACTCGAAGCCACGCTGCCGCATCTCCATGAAATCCACCTGAAGAATACCGATGCGCGATATTCGTCCACCTTCGGTTTCAGCCCGCGGGAACGCGAAGTGGGCATTATCGAGATCGGGCCGATCCGGGATCTGGTGCTTAAGCACGCCGAGACGATCCCGGTGGATCAGGTGATCGGCTATTTGGAAATCGGCGGTCCCAAGCTGGGGCGGGACCACTCCGACAAGGAACTGGCCGACGAGCTTCGCGCCTCGTTGCGGTACTTGAAGGAAACGTGGCTGGCGGAAGGACAAGCAGCGCCGGCCGAGCCGAAACCCGCCTCGATCCCCCTGCCGCCGAAAGTCGTCCGCACGTCGCCTTCGGTCATGTGCGCCGACCTTTGTCATCTCGAGGAAGGCATCCGGCAACTGGAACGGCTCGGGGCCGACATGCTGCACATCGACATGGCCGACGGCCACTTCGTGCCGAACCTCCTGCTCGGCCCGGACGTGGTGAGGCAGGTCCGCCGGAAGACCCGTCTGCCGATGGACGTCCATCTGATGGTCGAGAATCCGGACGATTACATCGACGCCCTGGGCGAGATCGGCGTGGAATACGTGGCCGTCCACGCCGAAACGTGCCGGCACCTCGACCGTACGCTCACCTGTATTCGCCAGCAGGGAATGAAGGCCGGCGTGGCGCTCAATCCGGCCACACCGCTGGAGGCGATCGAGTACGTCATCGAGCGGCTGGACTTCGTGCTGGTGATGACCGTCAACCCGGGCTTTGCCGGCGGAAAGCTGGTGGCCTCCGGCATCCGCAAGATCGCCGATTGCCGCAAGCTGCTCGACGACCACGGTGCCGGGATCCCCATCATGGTCGACGGCAACGTCAGTTTCCAGAACATCCCGCACATGGTCGCCGCCGGCGGCGATATCCTGGTGGCCGGCACCAGCAGTTGGTACAACAGCGAGGCCTCGATGGCCGAAAACGTCCGCAAGACCGAGGCCGCCATCCGCACCGGGCTCGACATGAGAGAACAATAAAGCCGCTTGCGGCTTCGCACAAGAAAACCAAGAATCAGAAAATGACCTCCCAACCCACCATGAACGCCCTGGTCCTGCACGCCGTGGGCGACTCCCGCTACGAGAAGATCCCCAAACCGACGGTCGCCCCCGGCGAGGTCCTCGTCCGCGTGGGCTTCTGCGGCGTGTGCGGATCGGACATCCCGCGGATCTTCGTCAAGGGCACGTACCACTTTCCCACCGTCTGCGGGCATGAGTTCGCCGGCACGGTCGAGGCCTGTGGCGAAGAGGTCGACCAGTACCGGCCGGGCGACCGCGTGGTCGTCTTTCCGTTGTTGTGGTGCGGCAAGTGTGCTTCCTGCGAGTTGGGCAACTACGTGCAGTGTTCCGACTACGACTACTACGGGTCGCGACGCGACGGGGCCTTCGCCGAGTACGTCTCGGTCCCACCGCAGAACCTCGTGCCCGTGCCCGAGGGCGTCTCCATGGAGGCCGCCTCGATGACCGAGCCGGCCGCCGTCGCGTTGCACGCCTTGAAGCGTGCCGGGGGCAGTTTCGTCGGCGAGACGGTCGTGATCTTCGGCGCCGGGCCGATCGGGCTGATGGCCGCCCAATGGGCCCAGATGATGGGCGCCGGGCAAGTCGTCCTGTTCGACCTGATCCCGGAGAAACTCGATATGGCCGAACAGCTCGGCTTCGACCTGGCGCTGAACGCCCGGGACGGCGATCCGGTCGCGAAAATCCACGAACTGACCGGCGGTCGCGGCGCGGAATTGTGCGTGGAAGGGGCGGGCGTGCCGATCACGCTCAACCAAGCAATTGCGGCCGCTCGCGTGGGCGGTCGGGTGGTGATTATGGGCAATCCGTCCGCCAACGTCACGCTGCCGGCCGCCTTGATCTCCCAGGCCATGCGACGCGAGCTGGACATCCTGGGCACCTGGAATTCGGCCTTCAGCGCCGCCGGAAACAACGACGACTGGCGGGCCGCGCTGGCCGCCGTGGCCTCCCGCGCGATCGATCTCGATTCGCTCGTCTCCCACCGCGTTCCGCTGGAGAGGGCCAACGACGCCCTGGTGATGATGAGGGATCAAAGCGAGTTTTTTGCCAAAGTATTGATTAAGCCGTAGCGGAGAGTTGTCAGTTGTCAGTTGTCAGTTGTCAGTTGTCAGTGAACGTGGCTGAGGAATGGAGGGGTCTCGACCGGAATCCAACGCCCGCCGACTGCGGTCGGCGGGGTCGCCCTCCGGTCCCCCGGCCCCCCCGGAACGCAGTCCGGGGGCGTTTTCCTCATGGTCCTTGCGCCTCTATTCCGAGCGCCCTCAAGAAAACTGACAACTAGAAACTAGAAACTAGAAACTGAAAACTGATAACTGATAACTGACAACTGACAACTGACAACTCCCCACTCCCCACTCACCAACCAGAAAGCCATCCCCCCATGAAAGCCGCCGTGCTCGAAGCACTCGAGAACCTCGTCGTCAAAGAGGTCGATGATCCGCAGGTCGACGATTACTCGGCCATCCTCAAGGTCGAATCGGTCGCGGTGTGCGGTTCCGATATCCGTATCTTCCACCACGGAAATCCCCGGTTGAAGCCGCCGGCGATCATCGGGCACGAAATAGCGGGCACGATCGTCGAGGCGGGCAAGAACGTCACCCGGGTCAAGGAAGGACAACGCGTGGCCGTCGGGG